>Ga0080064_1000753_pt1 | contig 78364 bp, 70 predicted proteins | sample Subgrocontami54m_FD_69260 | JGI IMG/M metagenome (GOLD analysis project Ga0080064, IMG submission 69260) | Subsurface groundwater microbial communities from S. Glens Falls, New York, USA - GMW46 contaminated, 5.4 m (SPADES assembly) (version 2) ...
GACGACCGCGATCGACCGAACACATAGCGCTCGTCCCAGGGATCGAATCTGCCGCGCCTTCGTACGCCCGCGCAGCCACAACTGCGCGCAACGCGAAGCAGTTGAGCGGTAGGGATCCAACCAGCTTTCGCCTGTTGTTGTGATCTGGGATGTGGGATTTCGTTGGGATGTTGGATTTGGGATCTGGATTTCCGCCGCCGCGGCTGACCCCGCCCAAGGTCGAGTCCACGTCGACGCGCTCTACCCGGGCAGCAGGTGCAGCAGCGTCAGGCGGTCGTACGGCTCGACGAGGCAGTCGAACCCCTCGACGCGCTCGAGGCGCGGCTGGCCCTCGGGGATGACGCCGACGATCGGGAGCCGCGACGTACCGCGGATGGCCGTGCAGGTGTCCACCAGCCCCTGCGCCGTGGAGCAGCGGACGACGACCGCGTCCGCCTCCTTGGGGCCGTAGCGGGCCGCCTGATCCGGCGTGCGCGCCAGGATCAGCTTCCGCCCCGACCGCTCCAACGCGATGCCCAGGAGGCTCATCACCGAGCCCGTCGTCTCCAGGAGCACCACCGGACGCGCGTCGCCGCCGGCCGCCGACGGCCCCTTTGACTCGCCGAGGTCGAGGAAGTCCTGCGTCCGCGCCAGCTCGTCCTGGAACAGCTTCCAGAAGTCCGCGGGGAGCCCATCCCACAACCCCAGCGCCTCCCAGACTTCCTTGCGAACCTCCTGCATGATCTGGTCGCCGCCATTTCCCTCCCCGAGCGCCTTCGCGAGCAGGTTCGCCACGTGGATGACGCGGCAGAGCTTCTCCTGCTGCGGGTCCATCTTCTCCTCGGGCCGCGGGAGGTCGTGGTGGCGGCCCACCGCAGTCGTGATCGCCGAGGGGAACTTCCACAGCTCCAGGATCGCCCACCCGATCTCCGCGTGGTCGGTCTCCAGGACCTGCCGCTCCGCGACCCGGATCGGGATCAGGTCCTTGAGGGCGAGGAGCGCCGCCTGCTCGAACTCGGCGCCGTAGTACTCGTCGAGCAGGATCTTCCCGATGTCGTGCAGCAGCCCGGCGATGAAGGCCAGATCCGGCGCCGGGAAGGCCGCGCGGTCCGCCAGCAGCTTCGCCACGATCGCCGTCGTCATGCTGTGGCGCCAGAATTCCACACGGTTGAATCCCACCGACCGCTGGCCCTTGGCGAAGAGGTGGATCATGCTCATCCCGACGACGAGCGACCTCGTCTGGATGAAACCCAGGCGGACGAGGGCTTCCTGGATCTCCGAGATCCTCTCCTTCTTCCCGAAGTACGCGGAGTTCGCCTTCCGCAGGACCGTCGCCATCACGGCGGGGTCGGCCTGGATCGCGACGCCCAGCTCCTTGGCCCCTGAGCGGGCATCCGCCGTGATGCTCATCACGCGCTGCACGACCGCGGGGAGCGCAAGCAGCTTGTCCACGCGCCGCGCCAGCTTCACGAGGTCGATCCTCCCGGCCGTCCTCAGCTCCTCCTCGCCGCCAGGCGCGGCCGGGTCGGGATCCTGGGCGGGCGTCGTCTGGACAGGGAGGCTCTTCCCGACGGACTCGAGCGCCCTCCCGACCTTCTTGAGGAGCGCGCCGGGCGTCACGGGGCGCACGAGGAAGTCGCTCGCGCCGGCGCGGATCGACTCTTCGACGACCTCGCGCGACGGGTTGGTCGGGATCAGGATGACCGGCGTCCGCTGGGTCCGCGGATGCTTCCTGACCTGGCGAATGAACTCCAGCCCGTCATCGGTCCCGATCGGGTGCGTCAGGACCAGCACGTCCGGCAACCGCTGCAGCGTCTCGGTCGTCGCGATGGCCGCGTTCGAGGCTGGATGGACGACCAGCCCACGACTCTCGAGGGTCTCCGCAATCCGCGCGCGCAGGTGCTCCTCGCCGCACGCAACCAGGACGCCCTCGGCCGGCTTCCCGATCCGGGCCTTCCGGAGGCGCCTCGAGGTGTCGCGCTGGAGCTTCCGACTGACCCGATGCGCGACCCCGCGCTCTCCTCCGAGGGCCGCGCGGACGAGGGCGATGTCGAGCCGCGAGGCGTCGACGTTCGCGAGCTGGGCCAGCGCGTCGCGCAGCGTGGGCGGCGGGGCGCCGGGGGCGATCGTGATGTGGATCTCGGTCCCCCTCTGCTCGACGTGCAGGGCGGAGGAGGGAGGAGCTGGCGCGACGACCTGGGGCGGAGCCGTGCGCACGGGGACGGGTGTCGCGGAAGGGAGAGGCGTGCCGCTCCCCGTCCCCCTCGTTGCGGCCACGGCGTCGGGGTGGCGGATCCCCGAGATCGGCTGCCTCGCGCCGGACTGCGCGTCGTAGGCCGCCTTCACGGCGTGGAAGTCGATCCCCGGCACGCCGAGGGAGAGGAGGTGGGCGATCACCTCGGGGAGGGAGAAGGCACGCGCGCCGGGCATGACGCGGATCCAGTACCCCTCGGCCGTGATCTCGACCCGGATCCACTCGCTGACCGGACCCGGCTTTTCGTTGGCCATCCGCGTCCCTCTCTCGCGCCCCCCAATCTAACGGCCCATTAAGGCGCGGTCAACGGTACGCGGTGCCGGTTCCTTGACGCGTTCCCCACTCGCCGATAGAGTTCCTGCGCTTTCGGGCCACGGATGCGAGGGTGCCGGCATGCAGCTTTGCGCGCGCGAGATCTTCCTGACGAAGGGGGTGGGTCGGCACAGGGAGAGGCTGGCCAGCTTCGAGGAGGCCCTCCGCGACGCCCAGATCGCCCGCTACAACCTCGTGCATGTCTCCAGCATCTTCCCGCCGCACTGCAAGTTGATCCCCGCGAAGAAGGGGGTCCCGAAGCTCAAAGCGGGACAGATCCTCTTCACCGTCATGGCCCGGAACGAGACGAACGAGAACCACCGCCTCATGGCCACCAGCATCGGGATCGCGATGCCCAAGGACCGCAGCATGTACGGGTACCTCTCCGAGCATCACAGCTTCGGGGAGACGGAGGACAAGGCGGGCGACTACGCGGAGGACCTCGCCGCCAGCATGCTCGCGACGACGATCGGCGTCGAGTTCGACCCGGACGCCGCGTGGAACGTAAAGGAGCAGGTCTGGAAGATGAGCGGCCAGATCGTCAAGACCGCGAACATCACGCAGTCGGCCGTCGGCGACGAGGGGCTCTGGACCACCGTGGTCGCCTGTGCGGTCCTCGTGCTGTAGGAGGGCCGCATGACCGTCGAGACGGCCACGAACTTCCTCGGGATCCCCGAGGAGTTCACCGGCTTGAAGAAGTCCCGCTACGTCGTCCTCCCGATCCCGTTCGAGCGGACCACGACGTATCGCAAGGGGACGGCGGACGGGCCGGACGCAATCCTGGAGGCGAGCGCACAGGTCGAGCTGTTCGACGACGAGCTTCGGCAGGAGACGTACACGCGCGGCGTGCACACGCTGGCGCCGCCGCACCCGAACCTCTCCGCGGTGGAGCCGGAGGAGCTGCCGGGGATTCTCGAGGAGTACCCGCACCGGGTCGCAAGGGCGCAGACGCTCTACTCGCTCGGAGGGGAGCACTCGATCTCGTACGGGCTGGTGAAGGGGTACAAGGCGATCTACCCGGACCTGACGGTCCTGCAGATCGACGCGCACGCGGATATGCGGGAGGAGTACGAGGGATCGAAGTTCAACCACGCCTGCGTGATGGCGCGGATCGTGACGGAGTGCCCCGCGGTGCAGGTGGGGATTCGGAGCTTCTGCGCGGACGAGGCGCCGCGGCTGGACAAGAAGCCGCTCAGGACGTTCTTCGGGAGCACGGAGCTCGACGCGAAATCCGTCGCATCCAAGGTGGTTTCCTTGCTCTCGAAGCACGTCTACGTGACCATCGACCTGGACGGGATGGATCCGGCGGCGATGCCGGCGGTCGGGACGCCGGAGCCGGGCGGGCTGACGTGGTACGAGTTGCTGACGATCCTGAGGCCGGTGTTCACGAGGAAGCGGGTGGTCGGAGTGGACCTGAACGAGCTGTGCCCGATCGAGGGGGAGAACGTCAGCCAGTTCACGGCGGCGAAGCTGGCGTACCGGCTGATGGGGTACGAGACGAAGCGGCGGTAGGGACTGCTTGGTACCGCCTCGACGACGATATCTGACATCTGACATCTGAGGTCTGATATCAGATATCCTTCAGCCGGCTGATGCGCGGCCGGGCGCACGGGGTCACTCCCCGTTCGTTCGTCGGGACATATCAGATATCAGATGTCAGATATCAGATATCGCACTCGCCCACGATTGTCCCTTCCAGGCCGTAGTGCTACCCTGACGTCGTCATGCCCACCCGACGGATGGTCTTCGGTACACGCGGCTGGTACCCCTCGCAGCGAGCCCGCTGCGAGGCGATGATCGCCGAGTTCGACCACGATCGCCCCCGCGCCGGGAAGCTCCCCGTCCCGATCGTCGCCGCCATCGTCCCGCATGCGGGCTGGGCCTTTTCGGGGCGGACCGCCTGGGCCGCGATCGCCGCGCTGCCGGAGGCCGACGTCGTCGTCCTCTTCGGCAATGACCACCGCGGCCGCGCGCGCCGCCCCGCCGTGACCGCCAATGGGAGCTGGGAGACGCCGCTCGGGGGCCTCGAGGTCGACGCCGAGTTCGCACGAAAGCTCGTGGATGCGCAGGTCGCCGTCGCCGACGAGCGCGCCCACGAGGAGGAGCACTCCGTCGAGCTGCAGATGCCTCTCGTGGCAAGACGGTTCCCCGGTGCGCGCGTGGTGCCGCTCCTCGTGCCGCACACCGACGATGCGAAGCGGCTCGGCGAGGCCGCCGCGCGGATCGCGGGTGAGTGCGGACGGCGCGTGGTCGCCATCGGGACGACCGACTTGACTCACTACGGCGACAACTACGGCTTCACCCCCGCAGGGGACGGGCCGGGGGCCCTCCCGTGGATGAAGCGGAACGACGCCTCGATCATCGACCTCATGCGCCGCCTCGCCGTCGACGAGGTCTACGCCGAGGTCGAGGCGAACGGGAACGCCTGCGGCGCAGGGCCGATCGTCGCGACGCTCGCCTACGCCAAGGCGCGCGGGAGCGCCGGCGGAGTCGCCGTCCACTACACGACCAGCGCCGACGAGGCCCCCGATCGCGAAGGCCCCTTCCTCGCCGTGGGATACGTCGGGATGCTGTTCTGATCCCCGGTAGCCACCTGCAGGCCACCGCCGCCCCTTCCCCTTCCCTTTCCCGTTTCCCTTCCCGAAGCGTCAGACGCGCTGGGAAAGGGAATGGGAACGGGAAGGGGAAGGGGCTTCAAACCTTGCCTCTCCCCCGGTTGTTCACTACCATCTGGCCCCCGAATCGGAGGGATCGAGATGTTTCGCCTGAAGCGCACCGTGACGTGCGGAGACCTCAAGTCCACGCACGTCGGACAGGACGTTGTCCTCAATGGCTGGGTGGAGACGCGACGCGACCACGGCCAGGTCATCTTCATCGACCTGCGCGACCGGTACGGGATCACCCAGGTCGTCTTCAACGGCGAGCGTAAGCCCGACATCCACGCGCCGGCCCAGGCCCTCCGATCACAACACGTGATCGCCGTCAGGGGCGCCGTCTCGCGCCGCCCCGAGGGGATGTACAACCCCAAGCTCCCCACGGGCGAGATCGAGATCTTCGCCGAGGAACTCGAGGTCCTCAACGAGGCCAAGACGACCCCGTTCGAGATCTCCGACGAGATCAACGTGCAGGAGGAACTGCGTCTCAAGTACCGCTACCTCGACCTCAGGCGCCGCAAGATGCAGGAGAACCTCCGCATCCGCCACAAGCTGATCCAGACCTTCCGCGAGTACTTCGACCGGAACGAGTTCATCGACGTCGAGACGCCCACGATGACCCGGAGCACCCCGGGCGGCGCGAGGAACTACCTCGTCCCGAGCCGCCTCTTCCCCGGGTCGTTCTACGGCCTCTCCGAGTCGCCGCAGCTCTTCAAGCAGCTCCTCATGGTCAGCGGCTACGACCGGTACTTCCAGGTCGTGAAGTGCTTCCGCGACGAGGACCTCCGCGCCGACCGGCAGCCGGAGTTCACGCAGTTCGACATCGAGATGTCGTTCGTCGACGAGGGCGACGTCACCAGCATGGTCGAGGGGGCCGTCTGCGAGGCGTTCCACCGCCTCAAGGGGATCGATCTGCCCCGCCCGTTCCCGCGGATCCCGTTCGCGGAGTCGATGTCGCGCTTCGGAGTCGATAAGCCCGACCTCAGGTTCGGCCTCGAGCTCGTCGACGTCACGCACCTCGTCCGCGGGAGCGGCTTCAAGGTCTTCGCCGAGACGGCCGCCGCGGGCGGCGTCGTGAAGGGCCTCTGCGCCACCGGCTGCGGCGGGTACTCCCGGAAGGAGACCGACCTCCTCACCACGTTCGTGCAGGGACTCGGCGCGAAGGGGCTCGTCTCGCTCAAGGTCGAGGAGGCGGCCCTCTCGGGCGGCGTGGCGAAGTTCATCTCGCCCGCCGAGCAGACGGCGCTCAGGGAGGCCCTGAAGGCGAACGCCGGCGACCTCCTCCTGTTCGTCGCGGACAAGCGCCCGGTCGCCGACATGGCCCTGGGGCAGCTCCGCAACCACCTCGGGGAGAAGCTCGGCCTCGCGAAGGCGGGGGAGTTCCGCCTGTGCTGGGTCGTGGACTTCCCGATGTTCGAGTACAGTGAGGAAGAGAAGTCGATCGTCGCTCGGCACCACCCGTTCACGTCGCCCAAGCCGGAGCACATGGAGAAGCTGGAGTCGGCGCCGCTGGAGGTCAACGCGCGGGCCTACGACCTCGTCCTGAACGGCGTGGAGCTCGGCGGGGGGTCGATCCGCATCCACAAGATGGACCTGCAACGGCGCGTGTTCCGCCTGCTCGGGATCACCGACGAGGAGGCAAAGAACAAGTTCAGCTTCCTGCTGGAGGCGCTCGACTACGGCGCGCCGCCGATGGGGGGCATTGCGCTCGGCGTCGACCGCTTCGTCATGCTGCTGCTCGGACTCGACCACATCCGCGACGTGATCGCCTTCCCCAAGACGCAGAAGGCGATGTGCATGATGACGGGCGCGCCGGCGACGGTCGCTGAGAGGCAGCTCAAGGACGCCCACGTGAAGCCCGTGGACCTGCCGTAGCGGCGGCTACTTCCCGTCGGCGTACCGGCGGATCGCCTGGCGCTCGCGCGCGCTGAGGCGACGGAAGGCGATCCCCATTCCCGTCCCCTTGCTCGCCCTGCCGCTCCAGACCACGCGGCCGTCGAGCAGGAGCGGGACCGAGCGGCGGGGGAGGGCGAACTCCACCTCGACCCGCGTCTCCGCGGGGAAGTGCCACTTCGTCGGGAGGAAGACCCCGACCGTGCTGACGTCCGCGTGGACGAGGGCCGATTCGATGAACGGCACGTCCCCGTCCTCGCGGCGGCGGAAACGGAAGGACGTCGTCAAGGGCACTCGGTCGAACTCGCGCTTCACCAAGGCTCCCTCCGGGCTCAATGGACCTCGAGGACTGCCCTGTTCTGAAGCAAGTCGCGCACCAGCCATGACGCACCGCGGCAAATGGCGCAAGAGGCGTCTGGGCAGTATGTTCCACCATGGGGGAGATCCGGGGCAGGGCGGGAGAGTGTTGCACGAATGCAACGGACGCCGACTCGATGAGACAGCTCACGCAGGGGGCCGCCTAAGGCGGGAATCGGCCATCGTTTCCAGGGGCGGGCCGTATACCTCTCTCACCAACTGATTCGGAGGGTCCCGCGTGAAGGTTCGCCGCCTCGTCCTTCTCCTCGTCCTCTCCCTGCCGCTCGGCGCGGCCGACCTGCCGGCCTACCTCGCGGAGAAGGACGACTCCTATGAGTGGAAGGTCGTCTCGACGCCGGAGGTCCCCGGCGTGACGGCGGCGGTCATCCACATGACCTCGCAGACGTGGCGCGGGATCCCGTGGACGCACTGGATCGGCGTCTTCCGGCCGGCCGAGTGCTCCCACCCCGAGGACGTCCTCCTCATCATCGAGGGGGGGAGCGTGAAGAAGGACCCGCCCGACAAGATCTCCAAGGACTGGATCTTCCTGGCCACGCTGGCCGCGCGGACGGGGAGCACGATCGCCATCGTCGGGCAGGTCCCGAACCAGCCGCTCTTCGACGGCCTGAGGGAGGACGCCCTCATCGCGAAGACCTTCGCCGAGTTCCTCGAGAGCGGCGACGAGTCCTGGCCGTGCCTCCTGCCGATGGTGAAGAGCGCGATCCGCGGGATGGACACGGTGCAGGCCTACGTGAAGGAGACCTTCGGCGCCGAGCTCAAGCGCTTCACGGTGACGGGCGCCTCCAAGCGCGGCTGGACGACGTGGCTCACCGGGGCCGCCGACCCGCGCGTCGTGGCGATCGCGCCGCTCGTCATCGACACGCTCAACATCCCCGAGCAGATGAAGCTCCAGGTCCGCTCGTTCGGGAGCTTCTCCGACGAGATCCGCGACTACACGGAGATCGACCTCCCTGGGAAGATCGCCACGCCGAACGGCAAGCGGCTGATCGAGATGGTCGACCCGTACTCCTACCTCGACCGCTACACGATGCCGAAGCTGATCGTCCTCGGGACGAACGACCGGTACTGGCCCGTGGATGCCGTGAAGATCTACTTCTCCGACCTCCCCGGCGAGAAGCACATCCACTACGTCCCGAACGCGGGGCACGGCCTCGGGCCGGGCGCGATCGAGGCGGTCAGCGCCTTCTACCAGACGGTCCTCACGGGCGAGAAGCGCCCCGTCTACTCCTGGAAGACGGAGAAGGGCGACGGAGAGCTGCGCGTGGTCGTCTCGGCCGAGGACAGGCCAATCAAGGTCGAGCTCTGGACGGCGCTGTCCGCCGATCGCGATTTCCGCGACGAGAAGTGGACCGGCGCGCCTGTCGAGGCCGTCGACGGCTCGTGGACGGGCGCCCTCAAGATGCCGGTCGGCTCCTACTCCGCGATGTTCCTCTCCCTGACCTACGAGAGCAGCCTCGGGCACGAGTACACCCTTTCGACGAACGTCGAGGTCCTCGGCGACGACGAAACGCGCTGATCGGGACCGGGCCAGCAACTCCCTCGCGGGGTGCGGGGTTGACATCGGCAACCTGCGAGGGACACCGATGGCCCGAATCCTCTCGACCTCCATCCTGCTGCTCTTCGTCCTCTTCTTCGTCGGGGACCCGCTCCTCGACTCCGCGCCGCAGGCGGACAAGCCGCAGCTCGTCTCCCAGGCGTTCCGCTACGACGGGCAGCCCGCGATCGCCGTCGACGCCGAGGGGCGCCCGTGGGTCGCCTGGGTCGGCTTCGAGGAAGGGAAGGGAGACGTCGTCCTCTGCTCCCGCCTCGTCGAGGGGAGCTGGTCGAAGCCCGAGGAGGTGAGCGCCCGTGCGGGGACCTTCATCCGACCGACGATTGCCGCGACCTCGGACCGCGTCGTCGTCGTCTGGACGGCGACGACCGAGGTGAAGACCTCGCTCTGGATGAGCGTCCACGCCGGCGAGACATGGTCCACGCCCGTGCAGGTCTCGCCCACGGAGGGCGTCCACCAGAACGCCGAGCTGTGCGCCGACGCGCAGGGCCGCCTGTGGATGACGTGGCAGGGGCTCCAGGGGGAAAGCTACGACGTCTTCCTCGCGTCGTTCGACGGGGAGGGGTGGAGCGAGCCGATCGCCGTGTGCGCTCACCCGGGCAACGACTGGGACCCCGTCGTCGTCGCCGACTCCAAGGGCCGCGTCCACGTCGCGTGGAGCGCGTTCCGCGAGGCCGACTACGACGTGTTCCTCCGGACCCTCGAGGGAGGGAAGCTCGGCGTCGAGGTCCGCCTGACCGACCACGAGGCGTACGACCTGCACCCGTGGATCGCCGTCGACGCGCAGGACCGCGTGTGGGCCTGCTGGGACCGCGTCAGCATCCCCAAGCATGCCGGGTCAGGGGGCACCACGATCACGGGCCAGGACGCCGAGGCGGAGCCCGAGCACGGGCGGCGCCCCGACGCGTGGATGGAGGTCCGTTGCCTGGACGGGGCACGCCGCCTTGCGCCCGCGGACGAGTCGGTCCAGGTGCCGAAGGGGTACCGCGTGCTCCACTGCGGCTACCCGAAGGTCGCCGTCGATGCCTCGGGGGGCGTGTGGCTGATCCACCGCGCGCTCACGAACGCCGCAGGCGGCGCCGCGGGGAAGAAGGCGAAGGGGGCCAAGCAGTACTGGTGGGACGTCCTCGCGTACTCCTACGACGGGGACTCCTGGAGCGACCCGCGGGTCCTCGAGCGGAGCGACGGGTACCTGGAGGAGTCGGGCGTCGCGGTCTCGCCCGACGCGGTGTGGGTGGCGCACTCGATGGAGCACCGCACGCCGTGGGCCGAGGAGGGCGCGGAGGACGACCACCACAAGGGGCAGAGGCCGCTGGGGCGGAACGGGGATGTCCTGGTGACGGCGCTCGCGCCCGCGGGGGGCGCGGAGCCGGCGCTCGTCGAGGCCCCGGCGCTCGCGGTGGGGGAGAGTCCCCTCTCGAAGCGCCTGGTGCCGCGATCCGAGGCCGAGCACACGATCGAGGACGACGGGACGACGTACACGCTCCTCTTCGGCGACCTGCACAAGCACTCGAACGTCTCGCGCTGCTCGGGAGGGAGCGAGCCGTCGCTCGACGACCACTACAGGTACTCCCACGACGTGTGCCAGTACGACTTCATGATGATGTCGGACCACTCGCAGCACACGACGGACTTCAACTGGTGGAAGCTCCAGAAGCTGGCGGACCTCTACTACGTGCCGGGGTGGTTCGTGACGCTGTTCGGCTACGAGGCGTCGCTGAAGTTCCCGTACGGGCACCGGAACCTCGTCTTCCCGGAGCGCCCTGCGCCGATCGTGCGGCCCGGCGTGGACGGCGCGACGAGCGGCGAGGCGATCTGGAAGGCGCTCGACGGCGTCGAGGCGCTGACGATCCCTCACACCTCGGCCGACCCTGGGATGGGGACGGACTGGAGCGAGCACGACGCGGAGTACGAGCGGCTCGTGGAGATGTTCCAGGCCTGCCGCGGGTCGTACGAGCACGACGGCTGCCCGCGCCAGCACGCGAACGCGACGAACGAGCAGGGGTTCGTGTGGAACGCCCTGGCGAAGGGGTACCGCCTGGGCTTCATCTGCTCGACGGACCACGGCTACGGCGTCTCGTACGCCTGCGTCTACGCGAAGGAGAAGACGCGGGAGGGGGTCTACGAGGCGCTGCACGAGAGGCGCTGCTACGGATCGACGGCGTACGGGATCGTCCTGGACGTGCGGTCGGACGGGCACCTGGTGGGGGAGGAGTACGCCGACCCGGACGGCGCGGCGCTGACGGTCCACGCCCGCGGCTACGCGCCGATCCGCAGCGTCGAGGTCATCTCGAACGGCAAGGTGGTCCAATCGTGGGGGAGCGCGGAGGAGCCTCTCGGCGAGCGCGAGGTGGACCTCTCCTGGCAGGACAAGCCACGCGCGAAGTTGCGCTACTACTACGTCCGCCTCATCCTCACCGACGACGAGATGGCCTGGTCGAGCCCGATCTGGGTCAATCCGGCGAAGTAGGGGCGTCGGGAGGACCCCACGACGACCGTGGGGAAAGACCTACCTCGCTCCTCGTTCGCTTGCCCTCCTTAAGCCGCCGTGTTATCTTCTGACAACCGACGAGGACCCACCATCGAGACGTCCAGCGACCCGTCAAGTACGCCGCACCTCGTGTGGGATGAGGAGGTCTACGGGACCGGCGTCCCGGAGATCGACGCCCAGCACCGCGCGTTGTTCGACCGCTTGAACGCCCTCTTGACGGCTACCCGGGGCGGCGAGGGGCACACCCACGTGGGCGAGTTCTTCCAATTCCTCGCGGCCTATGCGGCGCAGCACTTCCGCTCCGAAGAGAGCGCGATGGACTGCAAGAGGTGCCGCGTCCGCGGGATCAACCGCGCCGCGCACGCCACCTTTCGCGAACAGTTGACGACCATCCGCAGCGAGTACGAGCGCACCGGGGCGACGGAGGGGGTCGCGAGGCAGATCGAAGTCCACCTGTGCGACTGGTTCAGCAACCACATCGCCAAGGTGGACGTGAAGCTCAAGGACCCCCCGGAGCCTGGCACGAGCAGGACTCCCCCCTCGCCGACGGCGTGACCGCGAACCGTCCGCCGCGGTTGTTGTTGACACATGCCGACCCTTTTGGTTTATTCCCTCCGATTTTAATCGAGAACCTGTCGGCACGTATGGCGAAGGCGATCCTGCCGGACGGCTCCTCCCGAGAGTACCCGGACGGCACCACTCTTGCTGAAATCGCGGCCTCCATCGGTCCGCGCCTCGCGAAGGCAGCGATCTGCGCGGAGGCCGGCGGGGTCTTGCGCGACCTCTCCTTCCGACTCGTCGGCGAGGCGAAAGTCCGCTTCCTCACCGAGGATGCGCCCGAGGCCCTCCCGGTGATGCGCCACTCGCTGGCCCACATCATGGCCGAGGCCGTCTGCAAGCTGTTCCCGAACACCAGGCTGGCGATCGGGCCCGCCATCGAGGACGGCTTCTACTACGACTTCCAGGTCGACCGGCCCTTCGTGCCCGACGACCTCGCCGCCATCGACGGTGAGATGCGCAAGAGCATCGCCGCCAACGTCCCCTTCCAGCGGAGCGAGGCGCCCCGAGAGGAAGCGAAGAAGCGGCTTGCGGACATGAACCAGCCCCTCAAGGTCGAGCTGGCCGCGGAGCTCCCCGAGACAGGCGTCTCCTTCTACCAGCACGGCCAGTTCGTGGACCTCTGCAGCGGGCCTCACATCCCGAGCACCGGCCGCGCGCCCGCCTTCAAGCTGACCCATGTCTCGGGCGCCTACTGGCGCGGCGACTCGAAGAACCAGATGCTCCAGCGCATCTACGGCGTCGCCTTCGCGAAGCCGAAGGAGCTGGATGAGCACCTGAAGCGCGTCGAGGAGGCCAAGAAGCGCGACCACCGCGTCCTCGGCAGGGAGCTGGACCTCTTCAGCTTCCACGAGGAGGTCGGCGCGGGGCTGGTCCACTGGCATCCGAAAGGCGCCCTCGTTCGCAACCTGATCGAGCGCGTCTGGTACGACGAGCACCTCAAGCACGGTTACCAGCTCCTCTACACCCCGCACATCGCGAGCGAGGAACTCTACAAGATCAGCGGCCACCTGCAGAACTACCTCGCGAACATGTACGCCCCCATGGACATCGACGGGCGCAACTTCCGCGCGAAGCCGATGAACTGCCCGGGGCACATCATGATCTACAAGACCCGCCTCCACTCGTACCGCGAGCTGCCGCTCAGGGTGGCGGAGCTGGGCACCGTGTACCGCTACGAGGACCCGGGCGTGCTGGGCGGGCTGACCCGCGTGCGCGGCTTCACCCAGGACGACGCGCACATCTTCTGCCGCCCGGAGCAGGTCGAGGACGAGGTCCTGAACGTCTTCAACTTCGTCATCGAGATGCTGCAGCTCTTCGGCATGACGGAGTACGAGATCTTCATCGCGACCCGCCCGGAGAAGGCGATGGGCTCGCCGGAGATGTGGGACAAGGCGACGGCGTCGCTCAAGAACGCGCTCGATCGTTCGAAGTACAAGTACCAGATGGACGAGGGCGGCGGGGCGTTCTACGGCCCGAAGATCGACCTCAAGATCAAGGACTGCCTCGGCCGTCCGTGGCAGTGCAGCACGATCCAGTTCGACTTCAACCTGCCCGAGCGGTTCGACGTCTACTACATCGCAGAGGACAGCTCGAAGCAGCGGCCGTTCATGGTGCACCGCGCGCTCCTGGGGAGCATGGAGCGGTTCTTCGGCGTGCTGATCGAGCACTACGGCGGGGCGTTCCCGGCGTGGCTGGCGCCGGTGCAGGCGCGGGTCATCCCGATTGCGGACCGCCACAACGAGGCGTCGCACAAGGTCGCCGCGCGGCTCCGCGAGGCGGGCGTGCGGGTCGAGGTGGACGACTCCAGCGAGCGGACGAACTACAAGATCCGCGAGGCGACGCTGCAGAAGATCCCGTACATGCTCGTCGTCGGCGACCGCGAGGCGGCGAGCGGGCAGGTGTCGGTGCGCGAGCGCGTGCAGGGGGACCTCGGCGCGGTCCCGATCGAGAAGTTCGTGGAGACCCTCCTCGCGAGGGTCAAGGAACGGAAGTAGTCCCTTTAGGAGGATGGAGCGATTCCCAAGGGTGAACATCGTATCAACGAGGAGATCCGTGTCCGGAAGGTGATGCTGGTCGATGACGAGGGGGGGCGCCGCGGGGAGATCGCCACGGAAGACGCCCGGCGGATGGCCGACGAGCGCGGCCTGGACCTGGTGGAGGTTGCGCCGCAGTCGAACCCGCCCGTCTGCCGCCTGATGGACTACGGGAAGTTCAAGTACGAACAGAAGAAGAAGAGCCAGGGCGCGAAGAAGAAGGCGCACACGTCCCACATCAAGGAGGTGCGCCTCCGCCCGCTGACGGACCACCACGACGTGGACATCAAGATCGCCCACGCGCGCGGGTGGCTGACGCACGGGGACAAGGTGCTGATCACGATGACCTTCCGCGGCCGCGAGATGGCGCACCAGGAGATCGGCCGCGAGGTGATGGAAAAGATCATGGTGAAGTTCGAGGACATCGCGAAGGTGGAGAGCCCGATGCGCCGCGACGGGAACCGCCTGAACATGACCCTCGTCGCGAAGCCTGGCATCGTGGAGCGGGCCGAGAAGGAGCGGGAGAAGGCCAACAAGGAGCGCGCGGCGAGGGGCGAGGCCCCGCTGCCGGAGCCTCCGGAGCCCGAACCCGAGCCGGAGGAGCCCGACGACGACGAGGGCGGCGAGGCCCAGGGGGAGCCGCCGGCGCCCGAGCCGGCGCCTCCGCAGGCATAGCGCGCCTCGTCGTCGCGCCCGCGAGGGCGCCCTGGAGTCGCACCCGTAAGGGTGCGCTGGAGTCGCACCCGTAAGGGTGCGCTGGAGTCGCGCCCGTAAGGGTGCGCTGGAGTCGCGCCCGTAAGGGCGCGGTGGAGTGACACCCGTGAGGGTGTCACGGAACTTGGAAACGGTTTGGAAGGGATCGACCGATGCCGAAGCTGAAGACGCACAAGTGTGTCACGAAGCGGATGAAGGTGACCGGCAAGAACCGGATCCGCCGCAAGAAGGGCGGGCACAGCCACCTGATGTCGTGCAAGAGCTCGAAGCAGCGCCGCCACAACCGCAAGGCGGTGATGCTCACGGGCGCGCAGGAGAAGATGTACCGCCGGGCGCTCCACCTCTCGATCGTGAAGTAGTCGACTAGATCACCCAACAGGAGAACTCGACATGTCCAAAGCATCGAGCGGCGTAGCACGTCATCGCCGCCAGAAGAAGACGCTCAAGGCCGCCAAGGGGTACTTCGGCGGCCGCTCCAAGCTCTACCGCACCGCGAAAGAGGCCGTGCAGCGCGCCGGCCGCTACGCCTTCCACGGACGGAAGCGCAGGAAGAGGGACTTCCGCGCCCTCTGGATCATGCGCATCAGCGCGGCCGCGCAGGCGCTCGGCTTCAACTACAACCAGCTGATCAACGGCCTGAAGAAGGCGAACGTCCTCGCCGATCGCAAGATGCTCGCCGAGATGGCGGTCAACGACGCGGACGGCTTCGGCAAGATGGTCGAGACGGCGAAGGCGGCCATCGCGACGGCGAAGGCCGCCCTCGCGACGGCGAAGGCGTAGCCGCGAACCCGAAGCTCCTTTCCGGGTTCGACGTCTCATGGCCCTCATCGACGATTTGAAATCCCTCCGCTCCCAGGCCGAGGCGGAGCTGGCCCAGGTGAAGGACGCCGCCGCCCTCGAGGCGTGGCGCTCGAAGTACCTGGGCAAGCGCGGGCTCCTGAAGGACTACTCCGCCCGCATCGGAGCGCTTCCCGCCGAGGAAAAGGCCGCTGTGGGGAGGCTCTTCTCCGAGACCCGCGCCGCCCTCGAGGCCACCGGGGCCGACCGCGAGAAGTCCCTCTCCGCCGGCCCCCAGGTCGAGAAGGACCACTACGACCTCTCCGTCCCCGGCGAGTTGCCGGTCGTCGGACGGAGGCACCCGATCTACTCGACGCTCCGCGAGATCGAGCGGTGCTTCTCGCGCCTCGGCTTCACGGTCGAGACGGGCCCCGAAATCGAGACGGCCCACTACAATTTCCACGCACTGAACATCCCGCCGAACCACCCGGCGCAAGAGCCCTTCGACACGTTCTACCTGGAGGGGAAGGAGAAGCTCCTTAGGAGCCATACCTCGCCCGTGCAGGTCCACGTGATGGAGCGGCAGAAGCCCCCAATCCGCGTGCTCGTGCCGGGGAAGGTCTTCCGCCCCGACGCGGCCGACGCGCGGCACTACCCGATCTTCCACCAGGTCGAAGGGCTCGCGATCGACACCGACATCACGTTCGCCGACCTGAAGGGGATCCTCTCGCTCTTCGCGAAGGACTTCTTCCAGCGCGACGTGAAGATGCGGTTCCGCCCGAGCTACTTCCCGTTCACGGAGCCGAGCGCCGAGGTCGACTGCTCGTGCATCATGTGCGACGGAAAGGGGTGCCAGGTCTGCGGCCAGTCGGGCTGGCTCGAAATCCTCGGGAGCGGCATGGTCCACCCGAAGGTCCTCGCCAACGTCGGCATCGACCCCGAACGCTGGCAGGGGTTCGCCTTCGGCATGGGCGTGGAGCGCCTCTGCATGCTGAAGCACCGGATCCCCGACATCCGCCTGTTCCACCAGAACCACTTCCGGTTCCTGGGACAGTTCGGGTAGGTAGCGAAGGCCCCGCTCCCGCTCCCCTCCCGCTCCCGATTGCAGTTTTGTCCGCGTCGGGAGCGGGAGCGGGAGCGGGAGCGGAGGGAGGCTTACATGAAATTCACCCACGACTGGCTCTGCGAATACTGCCCCGTCGAGGAGGCCCCCGAGAAGCTGGCGGAGCGCCTCACGCGCATCGGGGTGAAGGTCGAGGAGCTCCACGGCACCGGCCCCGACGCCGTCTACGTCCTCGAGGTCACGGCGAACCGACCGGACTACCTCTCCATCCTCGGCGTCGCACGCGAGGCCGCGCTCCTCACCGGAAAGCCCGTCATGCCTCCCCCGATCGACGTCCCTGCGCAGCGCGTGGAGCGCATCGACCGCGTCCCCGTCGAGGTCGAGGACCCTGCGCTCTGCCCGCGATACACCGCACGCCTCATCACCGGGATCAGCGTCGCCCCGAGCCCCCCGTGGCTCACGAAGCGGATCGAGGCGATCGGCCTCCGCCCCGTGAACAACGTCGTCGACGTCACGAACTACGTCCTCTACGAGACCGGCCAGCCGCTCCACGCCTTCGACCTCGACCGCCTCTCGGGTCCTCGCATCGTCGTCCGCCGCGCCCTGGATGGCGAGACGATGCGGGCAATCGACGACCGCGAGTACAGGCTCACCGCCGACAACCTCGTCATTGCCGACGAACGGCACCCCGTCGCCATCGCGGGCATCATGGGGGGCAAGGCGACCGAGGTCACCGAGTCCACGCGCGCCATCCTGATCGAGAGTGCCATCTTCGACCCCGGCTCCGTTCGCCGCACCGGGCGGCGCCTGGGCCTCCGCAGCGACAGCTCCTACCGCTTCGAGCGCGGGATCGACCCCGCCGGCACGGAACGCGCGAGCCGCCGCGCCGCCGACCTCATCCGCCGCCTCGCGGGCGGCGAGGTCCTCGCGACGTACGTCGACCTCTGCGCCCGCTCCTGGACGCCGGTGAACGTGCGCCTCCGCTACGCGCGCGTGGCGAAGACCCTCGGCTACGACGTCCCGCACGCAGAGGTCCGGCGCATCCTCGCCGGACTCGGCCTCTCCGTCGTGAACGAAAGCGACGCCGAGCTCCTCCTCGCCGTGCCGTCGCACCGCCCGGACGTCGAGCTGGAGGCCGACCTCGTCGAGGAGGTCGCGCGCGTGTGGGGCTACGACCGGATCCCGGAGACGCCGTCGATGCGCATCGCGCTCGTCGGGCGCCACCGCCAGGGCGAAGTCGAGGAGGCGGTCCGCGACTACCTCTGCGGCGCGGGCTGCCAGGAGGTCCTCACGTCGAGCATCGTCGACGAGCGGCAGGGCCTGGACTTCCCGCACGCATCGACGCGGCCGCAGCTCGGTCTTCTGAACCCCGAGGGAAAGGTCGACCGCTGGCTCAGGAATTCGATCCTCCCCGGCCTCCTCGGCGTCCAGCGAACGAACGAGGGGTACGGTCTCTCCGAGGTCCGCGCCTTCGAGATCGCGCGCGCGTACTGGCGAGCCCCGCAGGACGACTCGGTCCGGGAGGGGACGCGCCTGGCGGTCCTCGACTCCCGCGGCCTTGCGCACCTCAAGGGCGTCTGGGAGGGACTCCTTGCGCGGCTGCGCATGGAGGGCTCCGCGACGGCCGCGGAGGCCCCCGGACTCCGGAGGACCCGGTCGCTTTGGCTCACCGTCGGAGGCCGATCCGCCGGCGTGATGGGGGAGTGCGACGCCGAGGTCGCGAAGCGGTACGACCTGAGGACGGCCCCCGCGGTGCTCGAGATCGACATGGCGCCGATCGTCGAGGCGGCGAGGCTCTCGGTCGCGTTCCGGGACTTCTCGACCTACCCGGCGATCGAGCGGGACCTGGCGGTCGCCGTCGAGGACACGCTCGCCTGGGAGAGGCTCGCCTCCACCGCCCGTGCCGCGGGACCGGCGAACCTGGAGTCGATCCGCCCGTTCGATCTCTACCGGGGAAAGGGCGTCGGCGAGGGGAAGAAGTCGGTCGCCTTCCGCATGGTCTTCCGCGCGGGCGACCGGACGCTGACGGGCGCGGAGGTCGACGCGGAAGTCGCCAAGGTCGCCGCGGCGCTGGCGGCGCTCGGCGCGACGGTGCGCGGGTAGAGCCCGTCGCGGCGCGTCGGGCAAATGGCTTGATTCTGCATCGGGCGTCTCCTACAATCTTTGCGCCGCTTCGGGCCGGTAGGGCAGGGGACGCGGCGGCACAGCGGTCTCCGCTTATGGGAGCCCAGAGTCCATGGAAGTGGAACGCACGAAGCTCGACGAGTTGCTGGTCGAGAAGAAGGTCATCACGACCGACCAGCTCAAGATGGCCCAGGAATTCCAGCGGTCCGTCGGGGGGAAGCTCACCGCCGTGCTCGTGAAGCTCGGCTTCGTGACCGACGACAACCTCGCGAAGTTCATCGGCGAGCAGCAGGGGCTCGAGGTGATCGACCTCGACTCCATGTGGCTGCCGGACAACCTCGTGAAGAACGTCCCCCGCGACCTCATCGAGAAGCATCACGTCTTCCCGATCGCCTTCAAGGACGACATCCTGACGCTCGCGACGAGCGAGCCGATGGACTTCGAGGCGACCGAGGAGATCCAGCTCGTCACGAATTTCCGGATCGAGATGGCGCTGGCGACCAGGTCCGCCATCCAACGCGCCATCAACCGCGTCTTCTACGAGGCGCCGAAGGCCGAGGAGCCGAAAAAGGACCAGCTCATGAAGGAGCTAGAGGACCCCGGCGTCGGCAAGGAGCTCTCCGAGAAGGCCGCCAGGCAGGATGTCACGCCGATGATGCTCCGCCGGGCCCTGATCCCCCTCCTCCTCGCCAAGGGCGTCTTCACCGAGGAAGAGCTGATCAAGAAGGCCAAGGAGCTCGAGTAGAGGACCTTCCCCGGGACGGAACCCCAGCGGGAGGGCGGATTCCGCGAAAGCCGCCCGCTCGGGATGGCCGATAGAGCATGGGTGTCTCCCCGGGCGGTGCAGACGAAGGAATCCCGATGAAAGACGTGACCACGGCGGACATCGCGAAGGGGCTTTCCGAGGCCCTGGGCAAGGACGAGGCTGTGGCGCAGGGGCTCCTGGGGTCGCTCGCCGAGGTCGTCAGGGAGTCGCTTGGCCAGGGGAAGGGCGTCGAGCTGGGGGAGCAGGGGACCCTGGCCCTCAAGGACGCCGAGTCCGCCGTCCTCTCCGCCTCGGAGCTCTCCACCGCGCTCGCCGCGAAGGCGGGCATCCCCGAGGAAGAGGCCCAGAAGACGCTCGCCAATGTCAGCGAGGTCTTCCACAATCACCTGCCGCCCGGATCGCGCGTCGTGCTGGCCGGGATCGGTGAGTTCGAGGCCCGCCGCGAAAAGGCGAAGATCGGCAAGGACCCGAAGCGCGGACACAAGATGATCGCCCCGCCCAAGAAGGTGTTCGCGTTCCAGCCGGACCAGGCGCTCCGCTCCGCCGCGGGCGACAGGAAGATCGGGTTCTCGCTCGGCGAGAGGCTGCGGAAGGCCCTGGAGGTCTCCAAGGTCTCGACCATCCTGCTCGCCGTCCCCGAGGACGACTTCTTCACGCGCACGATCGTCTTCCACTTCAGCCGCGCGGGGTGGAACGTCCAGGTCTCGACGAGCGTGGTGGACTCGGTCCAGAAGCTGGACCCCGAGGGGACGCACCTCGTCATCCTCGACACCACGCTCAAGAACTACCAGCGCCTGTGCGAGGCCGTGAAGTGCCAGAGGGACACGAGCCTGATTCCGCTCGTTTGCCTCTACCCGAAGGGGACCGCGGTCGACCACCCGACGGAGTTCATGATCTGCGGCGACGAGCCGATCACGCAGCCGTTCGAGGTGAAGAAACTCCTCAGCATCGCGGACTCGGAGCTGGTCCGGTCGAGCGAGGAGGAGGCGATCTTCGAGCAGCAGGTGTCCTTCCAGTTCCCGACAGAGGACCTCTCGCTCGACAAGGCGAACGAGATGGGGCACCGGCTCTTCGAGAAGAGCGGGCTGCGGGAAGAGGACCAGGTGGCCCTCTCCGCGGCGCTCCGCGAGGCGATGGGAAACGCGGCACAGCACGGGAACAAGTACCGCCGCGACCGGAAGATCGAGGTGCTCTACCTGCTCGACCGCGAGAAGATCACGGTCATGGTGAAGGACCAGGGGCAGGGATTCGATCACGAGCGATACGTGAAGCGCGGCCAGGCAGGCGACGCGCTCAACGCAGCGCGCGAGCGGCACCGCGAGGGGAAGCTCGGCGGCCTGGGCATCATGCTGATGCTCAAGTGCGTCGACAACCTCGAGTACAACGACGTGGGGAACGCCCTTACGCTGACCAAGATGGTCAACAAGAAGGAGCCCGCGGACGACAAGCAGTCCGCGTAGACCCCTCCACTCCGTCCCACCACACGGTCCAAGCGACAGGCGCCTGAAAACGTCCTGGACCCCATACCACATATAGACGGGGCAGCCTGATTGACCGCTACAAATGGTAGCGGCCGCGATCGGAATGTCGCATTCCGCGATGGACCGGCAGTTCTTGCCGGATTTTCCCCCTTGACCGAAGTGGGGCTTTGCGTATCCTTGTGGGTAGATATCCCACGAAGTGGAACGCGATGGAACCCGGTGCCATTCATGGGGTTTCGTCACAACTCAAGATTTCATGAAGAGTTGTGAAATATCGACCTGCCGCACTCGGGGGCAGGGGTGGAGCGGAGGGGAATACGCGGCCGGATGGGGAATCGACGGCCTTCTGACCGATAGATCCGGGGCTGACAAGGATGTTCGTCGGGCAATTCGTCCATACGTTGGACGAAAAAAATAGACTGGTGATCCCCGCGCGGTTCCGACCCAAGCTCGAAGGAAAGGAGCGGGGGTTGTACCTGACCGTGCGGAGCACGGCCGACGGCAAGTGCCTGACGATCCACTCGCCGGCCGGGTGGGAAGAGGAGGCGAAGCGCGTCGCGGACCTCGCCAGGGAACGGGAGGACGCGGAGCGCTTCATGTGGAAGTTTGGCTGGGACGCGGATTGCGTCCAGCTCGACGGCCAGTGGCGCCTGGTGCTGCCGCAGCGGCTGATTGAGGCTGCGGGGCTCGGGCGGGAAGTGATGGTGGCGGGGGCGTTGACCTCGATCCAGGTCTGGGACCTGGCCCGGTGGAAGGAGGTCGACGCGCGGCTCAAGGCTGAGCTCCCCGCGCTCTCGAAGTCCCTGTACAAACCGCCGGAGCCGCGCCCGTGAGGACGCACGACGGGGCAGGAGATGGGGAAGCGAGGCTCTTAGGAACCATCGGAGGGTGTGAGATGACCGATCGGCTTCGGGGAAGCCTGGGGAAGAGGGATCAGTACGACGTCGTGAAGGATGCGCTGGACGGCGCCCACGACGGGAAGACGAAGGGCGTCACGAGGGAGGCTGCCCAGGCGGCCGTGGAACTGCTCGGCCGGCTGCAGCGCGTGAAGAGGCTTGGCGGCGAGTTCGCGAAGGTGGAACTCTCTCCCGAGTTCGCAGGGTTCGTGAAGCTGGTCGGCCGCCCGAAGCTGATGCTGCCCTTCCTGAGGGATGCGGCGTCGCTCTAGGCGTGCAGTCGCGCCCGAGTGCTAGCTGGAGTCGCGCCCATGGGGGCGCGGGGGGATAGCGCCCGTATGGGCGCGCGGGGGACAACGGGGCAGCTACGGATGGGACGGATCGGGTCCGTCCAGCGCCGGTGGCGCGGGACGGAGGTTCGGAGGGTCCGTCGATCCGGGAGCCAGAGCTGTCCGTGGTTCGCCTCGTGCTTGCCGTCATTGCGACGACCGTGTTCGGCCTCCTCGCCGTGGCCGAGCAGCTCACGACGATCCGCGCCGGGTACGACCTCGACAAGGAGCGGCGCGCGCTCGACGGACTCCGCGAGGAGCGCCGCCAGCTCGAGGTGGTCGTGGGGAGGCTCTCGACGCCCGAGGCCCTCCAGTCCCGCGCCGCGGCCTTCCGATTCGACATCGCGATCCCCGATCGCCCCCGCGTGGTGCGTGTCCGGCCGCGGGCCGTCCCCGACCACGCCTACGCCCAGTACGACCGGCCGACCACGCGAACCGCCGATCGAGGCCGCTAACGGAGTCGCGCCCGCAAGGGCGCCGGACGGAGGGGAAGATGATCGACCCCGTCGCTGCGCACAAGCGCGCCGACTGGCTGTTCGGCCTCCTCGTCGTCCTCTTCGCCTCGCTCGGCTGGCGCTTGTGGCATCTCCAGGTCGAGGAGCACGTCGAGTACGCCTCCGCCCAGCGCGGCCAGACCTGGGCCCGCGAGGAGATCCCCGCGCGCCCCGGCAGCATCCAGTCCCGCGACGGCGAGGACCTCGCCCTCTCCAAGACGGTCGAATCGGTCTGCCTCGTCCCCTCCTCGGTGAAGGACGCACGGAGGACGGCCTCGACCCTCGCCCAGATCCTCGGCGTCTCCGCGGCCGACCTCCTCGATGACCTCTACGACCGCCGCGTGGTCGGCACGGGCCTTTCCGAGAGCCGCCGCAAGGCCGCCCTCGCCCTGCGCCGCCCGGAAGTCACGGTCGACGGGGATCGCGTCCTCGTCGCCACGCGCCTCGTCTCGAACCGCGACATCCTCGCCTGCCAGCTCGCGCCCGTGCTCGGCATCTCCTGGCCCGACGTCCGCCCGCTCCTCACCCCTCAGCGGGGGTTCCTCTGGGTGAAGCGCCGCGTCTCCCCCGCCGAGGCCGAGGCGGTCCACAAGGCCGACCTCCCCGGCGTCGAGTTCCGCGACGAGTACCGCCGCTTCTATCCCCACGATTCCGCGGGGGCCCCGCAGATTGTCGGGATCCGGGGACTCGACAACGTCGGCCTGGGGGGGCTCGAGTCCGCCTACGACGAGGAGCTCGCGGGGACCGCGGGCGAGCGGTGGACCCTCCGCGACGCGCGGCAGCAGCGGATCCCCTCGCTCGGCGAGCGCGAGACCCCCGCGCGGCCGGGGCACGACGTCGTCACGACGATCGACACGACGCTCCAGCTCCTCGCGGAGCAGCAGCTCGACGAGGTCGTCCGCCAGTGGTCGCCGAAGGCCGCCACCTGCATCGTGATGGACCCGAGGACCGGCGAGGTCCTCGCGCTCGCGTGCCGCCCCACGTTCAACCCGAACATCGCGGGGAACTACCCCGCGGACGCCCAGCGGAACCGCGCGATTACGGACCCGTCCGAGCCCGGCTCGACATTCAAGGGGATCGTCTTCGCGGGGGCGCTCCAGGAGCGGCTCGTCTCGGTCACGGAGCCGATCGACTGCGAGGGGGGCTCTTACACCCTCCCGTGGGGCCGCACGGTGCACGACCACCACTCCTACGGCCTCCTGACGGTCATGGAGATCCTGACGAAGTCCTCGAACATCGGGATGGCGAAGATCGGGATGCGGCTCGGCGCGACCCGCCTCCATCGCTACGTGACGGCCTTCGGCTTCGGCTCGCCGACGGGGCTCGGGCTCCCGGGCGAGTCGGGCGGGATCCTCCGGCCGCTCATGGGGTGGACGCCGGACTCGACGCCGTCCATCGCCTTCGGCCACGAGGTCTCGGTGACGCCGATGCAGCTCGCGACGGCCTACTGCGCGGTCGCGAACGGCGGGTGGCTCCTGAAGCCCCAGATTGTCCTCCGGGTCACCGACGAAAAGGGGAACGTCGTCGAGTCCTCGGAGACCACGGTGGTGCGCCGGGTGATCTCGGAGAAGACGGCCTTTGCAACCCAGGGGGTCCTCGCGCAGGTGGTGGACAAGGGGACCGGGTCGAAGTCGAAGGTGAAGGGGTACAGCGTGGCGGGGAAGACGGGGACGGCGCAGAAGCTCCTCCCCGACGGGCGCTACTCGCACGAGAAGTACGTGAGCAGCTTCCTCGCGTTCGCCCCGGCGCACGAGGCGCGGGTGCTGGTGCTGGTGTCGGTCGACGAGCCCCGGGGGGAGGGGATCCTCTACGGCGGGACGGTGGCGGCGCCGCACGTGGGGCAGCTCATCGCGAAGGCCATGAAGCACCTCGAGGTGGAGCCGGATCGCCCCGAGGAGCTGGCGGCCCCCGAGGGGGTCGGGACGCCGACGGACGCGGACGCCGCCGACTAGACATAAATTATATTTTGTAAACCTTGACCTGGGGCCGCCGCGGAATAGGATGTCGCCTGCGGACACGCCGGGTCCGGAGCGGAGGGGGGGGAATGAGGCTGAGTCACCTGCGAGACGTGCTCCCCGAGGCCGACTTCATCGACTTCGAGGACGTCCCGATCACCGGGGTCGCCAACGACTCGAGGCGCGTCAAACCGGGCCACCTGTTCGTCGCCGTCCCCGGGTACAAGGAGGATGGCCTCCGCTACGTCGTCGACGCCCTCGGCCGCGGCTGCGTCGCCGTCCTCACCGAACGCCGCACCCAGGGGCTCCCCCGGGTCCCCCAGGTCGTCGTCCCCGACGTCCGCCGCGCCCTCGCCCACGTCGCCAGCCACTTCTACCGGAATCCGAGCAGCTCCCTCACCGTCGTCGGCGTCACCGGGACCAAGGGAAAGACCACCACGACGTACCTCGTCCGCTCCATGTTCGAGGCCGCCGGCGGCAAGGTCGGCCTCCTGGGCACCATCTCCTACGTAATCGGCGAGCGCGAGATCCCCGCCCCGATGACCACGCCCGACTCGGTCGACCTGCAGGGGTACCTCGCCCAGATGCGCGAGGAGGGGCTCACGCACGCCGTCATGGAGGTCTCCTCGCACGCCCTCGCCCAGCGCCGCGCCGAGGGGATCGAGTTCGCCGCGGGCGTCCTCACCAACCTCACACGCGACCACCTCGACTTCCACAAGACCCACGAGGAGTACCGCGACGCGAAGGCGATCCTCTTCGAGGGGCTCCGCCGCGAGCGCGTGGCCGTCCTGAACGCCGACGACCCCGCCTCCGACGAGTACGCCCGCCGCACCGCCGCCCGCACCGTCTGGTACGGGATGCGCCCCGGCATGGACGTCTCCGCCGAGGTCATGCAGACCGACCTCGATGGAACCATGGTCCACCTCTGGACCGTCCGCGGCGACGCCGAGTTCCGTCTGCCCCTCATCGGGCGGCACAACGTCTACAACCTCCTTGCCGCGACCGCGACGGTCCTCGCGCTCGGCCACCCGCTCGCCGTGGCCGTCGAGGGCGCCAAGGCGACGCGCTGCGTCCCCGGGAGGCTCGAATCGGTCGATTGCGGCCAGCCGTTCCACGTCTTCGTCGACTACGCGCACACCGAAGACTCGCTCAGGAACGTCATCTCCGCCCTCCGCCCGCTCGTCCAGGGGCGCGTCCTGGTCGTGTTCGGCTGCGGGGGCGACCGCGACCGCGGGAAGCGGCCCCTCATGGGGCGCGCGGTGGAGGAGCTGGCCGACGTCGCGATCGTGACGAGTGACAATCCCCGCTCCGAGGAGCCGGGACGGATCCTCGACGACGTCGTCGCGGGCATGACCGAGCCTTCGCGCCGGACCGTGATCCCCGACCGCGAAGAGGCGATCTTCCACGCGATCCGCGCGGCGCGGCTCGGCGACGTGGTCCTCCTGGCGGGGAAGGGGCACGAGCACTACCAGATCCTGAAGGACGTCGTGAAGCCGTTCGACGACCGGGAGGTCGCCATCCGCGCGATCACCGGGGCTGCGAGGGTCTAGAGGATGATCACGCTCGAAACGCTCGCGCGCATCGCGCACGGAAGCTGGTCGCCGGCGCCGCCGGCGGGCGCCGTGGGCCGCGTCTCGACCGACAGCCGCTCGCTCGGCGTGGGGGACCTCTTCATCGCGATCCGCGGCGAGAAGTTCGACGGGAATCGCTTCCTCGCGGACGCGGCCAAGCGGGGGGCGATCGCGGCCGTCGTGGACGGGCAGCTCGTCGGCAGCGCCGCGCTCCCCGTCCTCCACGTCGAGGACTCCGTGGAGGCCCTCCAGGCCCTCGCCCGGGAGCACCGGAAGGCCCTGCGGGGGACGGTCATCGCGATCACGGGCTCCAACGGCAAGACGACGACGAAGGACATGGTCCACCACGTCCTCGCGAAGGGCGCGAGGGCTGCGAAGTCGCTGAAGAGCTTCAACAACCACATCGGCGTGCCGCTCACGATCCTCTCGGCGGCCCCCACGGACGACTTCGTCGTCGTGGAGGTCGGAACGAACCACCCGGGCGAGATCGCGCGTCTGGCGGCGATTGCGCGCCCGTCGATCGCGGTCGTGACGAACGTCGGGGAGTCGCACCTCGTGGGCCTCGGCAGCGTCGAGGGGGTCGCGAAGGAGAAGGGCGCCCTCGTAGACGCCCTCCCGCCCGAGGGGGTCGCGGTCCTGAATGCGGACAACGAGCACGTCCGCCGGATGGCCGATCGGGCGACGTCGAGGACGCTCACGTTCGGGATGTTCCACGACGCCGATCTGCGCGGGAGCTGCGTGGAGTCGCACGACGGGCGGATCCGCTTCTGGGTCAACGACCGCGTGGAGTTCATCCTGCCGCTCCTGGGCGGGTGGAATGCCTACAACGCCCTCGCGGCCGCGGCCGTGGCGCTCCAGGCGGGCGTCGACCTCGAGCAGACGGCGGCGCGCCTGGCCGACTTCCGCCCGTCCCCGATGCGGATGGAGCCGGTCGAGGTCGCGGGCATCCGGTTCGTGAACGACGCGTACAACGCGAACCCCGCCAGCACGCTCCTCGCGCTCGACCAGTTCGACATGCTCGAGTCCGAGGGGCGGAAGGTCGTCGTCCTGGGCGAGATGAGGGAGCTGGGCGAGCACTCCGCGCGACTCCACGCGCGCGTGGGCGAGCGGGTGGGGCGGATGAGCGTGGACCTCTTCGTGGCGGTCGGAAGGGAGATGGCGACGGCGGCCGAGGCGGCGCGGGCGCCGAACCCCACTGAGGCCCGCACAGCGGGACGGTCGGTCGAGGTCGTCATGACGGCGGACGAGGCGGCGGAGGTCCTGCTGGCGCGGCTCCGTCCGGGCGACCTCGTCCTCCTCAAGGGGTCCCGTGCGGTAGGCCTCGAGCGCGTGCTCGAGCGGCTGCGGGCGGGATATGCGTCTCCGAGAGGGGCTGCTTGTTCTCCTCCTTCTTCGCGTCCGATCTGACCCTCCGTTCGGCCCTGGCGGCGATCACGGGATTCCTCGCCTGCCTCCTCGCCGGACCCGCGGTGATCCGCTTCCTCACGCGGCTCAAGATCCGCGAGCGGGCCGACAAGAAGGACTCCGCGGTCCTCGTCGAGATGCACAAGGGGAAGGTCTTGACGCCGACGATGGGCGGGGCGTTCGTCCTGGGCGCGATCCTCCTCGCCACGGTCCTGTTCGCGAAGCTCGACAACCCGTACGTCCTCGTCGCGATGGCCGTGACCGTGGCGCTCGGCGGCGCGGGCTTCCTCGACGACTGGGTGAAGCTCACGAGCCCGACGAAGCACGGGATCAGCGGGAGGCTCAAGCTCGCCCTCCAGGGCGTCGTCGGCCTGGGCGCGGGCGCGGCGCTCTACTGGGCGACGCGGGAGCACACCCCCCACGCCACGAACCTGTTCATCCCGGTCGTGCGCGAGAACGTCGACCTCGGGATCTGGTTCATCCCGTTCGTCGCGGTCGTGATTACCGCCAGTTCGAACAGCGTCAACCTGACCGACGGCCTGGACGGCCTCGCGATCGGGTGCCTGACCGTGGCGAGCCTCGCGTACGCGGTCTTCACGTACATCGCGGGGCGGAGCGACTGGACGCTCAAGTACCTCCATGTCCCGTACGTACCCGGCTGCGGCGAGCTGACGATCGTCACCCTCGCGATGGCGGGCGCGGGGCTCGGCTTCCTCTGGTACAACGGCTACCCCGCGCAGGTCTTCATGGGGAATACGGGGTCGCTCCCCCTCGGAGGGCTGCTCGGCGTCGTCGCGATCTGCGCGAAGCAGGAGCTGCTCCTCTTCGTCGTCGGCTTCATCTTCGTCGCCGAGGCCCTCTCGGTGCTCATCCAGGTTGTCTCGTTCAAGACGACGGGGAAGCGCGTCTTCCGCTGCGCGCCGATCCACCACCACTTCCAATTCATGGAAATTCCGGAGTCCAAGATCACGGTGCGATTCTGGATCGTCTCGGCGCTCCTGGCCGTGGCGAGCCTGGCGACGCTCAAGGTCGGCTAACCGATGCTCCCTCTAAAGGATGTGACGCTCGAACGCCGAAAGGGGATGCGGAGTCAGTCTCTCCCGAAGACCGTGGGGACGAAGGACGATGGATCGATCTCGGAACGCGGTGCTGGGCCTGGTGCTCGCGCTGCTGGGGTTCGGGGTCGTGATGATCTACTCCTCGAGCGGGATCCTCGCCGAGCGGCAGTCGCGCTTCGGCGACGGCCTCTTCTTCGTGCGGAAGCAGCTCATCTGGGTCGGGCTTTCGCTCACCGTGCTGCTCGCGTCGTCATGGATGCCCGCGAGGTTCTGGAGGCGCTCGGCGCCCTGGCTCTTCCTGCTCTCGCTCGCGCTCCTCGCGGCGGTGATGGTGCCGGGGATCGGAACGAAGCTGAATGGCGCCCGCCGGTGGTTCCGGTTCGGCGACGTCGGGCTGCAGCCTTCGGAGATGGCGAAGCTGTCGCTCGTCATGTTCCTCGCGTGGCTCCTGGACCGCGACCCGGACCGGATGCGCAGCTTTGTCAGGGGGACGCTCCCCACGATGGGGGCGGTGGCGCTGGCGTGCGCCCTGGTGATCGTGGAGCCGGACGTCGGGACGGCCGTCTTCCTGGCCGCTGTGTCGACGCTCTTGCTCTTCGGCGCGGGGCTCCGGTTCTGGCACACGCTTCCTCCGGCGCTCTTCGCGGTGCCGATGATCGGCTGGGCCCTCTCGACGGGGATCCTCGCGACGCAGTTCCCGCACCTGGAGGGGCGGATCCGGGTCTTCCTCGACCCCGGTTCGGACCCGCAGGGGAAAGGGTTCCAGATCCGGCAGTCGCTGATTGCGCTCGGAAGCGGAGGGACATGGGGAGCAGGGCTGGGGCTGTCGAAGCAGAAGCTCCTGTTCCTGCCGGAGGCGAACACGGACTTCATCTTCGCGGTGGTCGGGGAAGAGCTCGGATTTGCGGGCGCGATCGCGCTGCTCGTGGGGTTCCTCGTGATGCTGTGGCGGCTTCGCGAACTGGCCGTCGGGGCGACGAGGCCGTTCGGCCACTTCGTCGCGCTTGGCGTGATGCTCCTGCTGGGGCTCCAGGCCGCGATGAACGTGGGGGTCGTGACGGCGAGCCTGCCGAACAAGGGGATCCCGCTGCCGTTCGTGAGCTTCGGAGGGTCGTCGCTGGTGTTCACGTGTTTGGCGGTCGGAGTGGCGCTGGCCGCGACGAGGGAAGAGGGCGTCGAAGGAACGGCGCCCGAGAGCTTGGAGGGACCCTGAGGAGGGTCCGGGCGACGATATCTGATATCTGACATCTGATATCTGACATCTGATATGTTCCCGGGAAGCAGCGCGCTTAGTGGAACGAGGCATATCAGATATCAGATATCAGATGTCAGATATCAGATATCCGTTCTCAGCGGCCGGGATAGCAAGTCCACGTGGTTACCGATCCGGAGGCAACGAGGGGCATGGTCCGAGTCCTCTTCGCCGGCGGAGGCACCGGGGGGCATCTCTACCCCGGCATCGCCCTCGCGCTCGCCCTCCAGGAGGGCGACGACCCGGCGGACTCCCTCTTCCTCTGCTCCAACCGCGGCCTGGACGAGCGCGAGGCACGCCGCTACGGCTTCACCGCGGAGCCGGTCCCCGCGATGCGCTGGCGCGGGCTGCGCAGCATCCCCGCCGTGGCCCTTGGCATGGCCGCCGGCATCGCGAAGACCGCTTGGCTCCTCGCGAGGCGTGGGTCGCTGCCCTCGGTGACGGTGGGCCTCGGGGGATACGCCTCCTTCGCCCCGGCGCTGCTGACCAGGCTCCTGGGCCGCCCCGTGATCCTCCTGGAACAGAACGTCGTCCCAGGTCGAGCAAATCGGATTCTGTCGCGCCTCGCCACGCGGGTCTACGCGCAGTGGGAGGAGTCCCTCGCGCGCTTCCCGGACCCGACGCGCGTGAGGTGCGAGGGGAACCCCGTGCGCCCGGAGGTCACGGATCGTGACCGCGCCGAGGCGCGCCGCTCGTTCGGCCTGGACCCCGTCGCGCCTCTCGTGGCGGTGCTGGGGGGGAGCCAGGGGAGCCGCTCGCTCAACGAGGCGCTCGTCGCAGCCGCGCCTGCGCTCGCGGGCGTCGGGGCGCAGGTCATGCACCTGCTGGGGCGCGGGAACGACAGGGCTGCGGCCGACCAGCAAGCTGGCTCTGCCAGGGTGGCCTACGCGGCGGCGGGCGTGAGGGCGCGGGTGGAGGAGTACAGCGACCGGATGGGAGAGCTGTACGCGGCGACGGACCTGGCGGTCTGTCGGGCGGGGGGAACGACCATCGCCGAGCTCACGGCGGTCGGCGTCCCCGCGGTGCTCGTCCCGTACCCGCACGCGGCGGAGGATCACCAGCGGGCGAACGCGAGGGCCCTTGCGGCGCGCGGGGCGGCGGTGGTGGTGGAGGAGGCTGAGATCACGTCGCAGCGTCTGGGGGAGGTCCTCCGGGGCATCCTCGGGGACCCGGCGCGGCTCGCGGCGATGCAGGCCGCGGCGCGCGCGGCGGGGCGCCCGGGGGCGGCCCGGAGGCTCGCGGACGAGGTGAGGCGGCTCGCATCGAGCCGGTCGCGGCTGAAGTAATCTTTTTTTTGCGAAAGACCGGGCTGGACAACATACGTCTTGCAATTTATAAATTACGAATCGAGGCCAGAGGCGCTCATGCGGCGGACCGGGACAAACGGTGCGGCGGGAGGGTTCTCCGTCATCAGGGAGATCCTCCACGCCCATTCCGGCGTCCACTTCATCGGGATCGGCGGAATCGGGATGAGCGGCGTCGCCAAGTGCCTCCTCTCCCAGGGCGTCCAGGTCACCGGATCGGACGCCCAGACCTCCGCGACGACCGATCAGCTCTCCGCCCTCGGCGCCCGCATCCGACTCGGCCACGACTCCGCCTCCATCCACCCCGGACTCTCCTACGTCGTCTACTCCGCCGCCGTCCGCGACGACAACCCTGAGCTCAGCCGCGCCAAGGAGCTCGGCGTCCCCACGCTGAAGTACGCCCAGATGCTCGGCAGGCTCCTCAACGAGAAGGACGGCATCGCCGTCTCCGGCTGCCATGGCAAGACCACCACGACGGGGATGATCTCCCACGTCCTGACCGCCGCGGGCCTCGACCCGACCTACGTCATCGGGGGCCACATCCCCTGCCTCGGCGGCTCCTCCCGCATCGGCCAGGGGCGCTTCTTCGTCGCCGAGGCCTGCGAGTACGACCGGTCCTTCCACAACTTCTCCCCGAAGATCGCCGTCGTGAACAACGTCGACGCCGACCACCTCGACTACTACCGGGACATCGAGGAGATCATCGAGAGCTTCGCGCGCTTCGTCGCGACCGTCCCCGAGGACGGACTCATCGTGGTCTCCGCGGACGACGAGAAGGCCCTCCGCGCCGTGCGCGAGGCCCGCAGCCGCGTGGTGACCTTCGGCCAGCGCGCCGACGCCGACTGGACCGCGCGCGACGTCCGCGTGATCGACGGGCGCTGGGAATTCGAGGCCCAGGAGCACGGCGCCCGCTTCGCACGGATGAGCCTCCGCGTGCCCGGCCGCCACAACATCGCGAACGCCCTCGCCACCTGCGCCGTCGCGCACCAGGCGGGGGTCGCCCCCGAGGCGATCGCGGAGGCCCTCGCCGGGTTCGGCGGGGCGGCCCGAAGGATCGAGCGCCTCGCGGAGGCCGGCGGCGTGGTCGTGATCGACGACTATGCCCACCACCCGACCGAGATCCGCGCGGTCCTCAGGACGCTCCGCGAGATGTTCCCCGGCCGCGCGCTGTGGGCCGTCTTCCAGCCGCACCAGGCGAGCCGCACAAAGGCCCTGCTCGGCGACTTCGCGGAGGCCCTGACGCTCGCGGACCGCGTCTTCCTGCCCGACATCTACGCGGCGCGAGACCGCGAGGAGGACCTCCGCGCGGTCTCCTCGGCCGACCTCGCCGCGCACGTCGAGGCCCAAGGGGGAAAGGCGGAGCACGTGGGGCCGCTCCTGCGCGTCGCCCCGACGATTCTCGAGAAGCTCAAGCCCGGGACCGTGGTCGTCACGATGGGAGCGGGCGACGTGTGGCGGGCCGCCCACGCCGTGGCCGCGTCCCTGCCCCAGGCGCCCGTGCAGCAGGCGGTGTGAGATGGCCGGGGACCTGTCCGAAATCCTGAAGCGCGACGAGCCGCTCTCGCGGCACACGTCGTTCGGGATCGGCGGGCCCGCGCGCCTGTTCTACGAGCCGCGCACGGAAGAGGAGGCCGTCGAGGTCGTCCGCTCCTGCCGCCGCGACGGCGAGCCGCTCTTCGTCCTCGGAGGCGGCACGAACCTCCTCGTCCGCGACGAGGGGATCGACGGGGCGGTCGTCTCCCTTCGGAAGTCGAGCGCGATCCGCTTCGACGGCCGACGCGCGCGGATCGACGCGGGGGCGAGCTTCCCGCGGCTCGTCTCCGAAGGCGTCGCGCGTGCCTGCGGAGGCGCCGACGCGCTCGTCGGGATCCCCGGCACGATCGGCGGGGCGCTCGTCATGAACGCGGGCGGTAAGTACGGCGAGCTGTGCAGCTTCGTCGAGCGCGTCCGCGTCGTGGACCGCGAGGGCGTCGCCCGCACGCTCTCCCGCGAGGAGGCCGGCTTCGGGTACCGCACGTCGAAACTCGGCGAGTTCGTGATCCTCGGCGCGGACCTGGCGTTCCCCCAGGGGGACCGAGAGGCGGCCCGGGCGAGGCTCCGCGAGATCATCGTCGAGAAGAGCAGGACCCAGCCGCTCGCGGCGCGGAGCGCGGGTTGCGTCTTCAAGAACCCGGCCCCGCGCATCGCGGCGGGGCGCCTGATCGACGAGGCGGGATTCAAGGGGAAAATCTACGGCGGCGCTCTCGTCTCGCCCGTCCATGCGAATTTCCTGGTGAATCGCCGCGGCGCGAGGGCAAGCGACATCCTGGGCCTCATCCGCGAGATCAAGGACAGCGTCCGCGAGCGGAACGGCGTCGAGCTGGAGCTCGAGATCAAGGTCTGGCCGTAGGGGCGACCCGGCGGGTCGCCCCTGGCTGGTGCGTCCGAGAACACTGCTAGGAGTCGGAGCATGGGCACCGCGAGGCTTGCAGCGGGGACCGAACGGCGGCAGGAGCTGCTGGATCGCCTGGCGACCCGGACGCTCCGCGTGGGCGTCCTCCTTGGCGGGTTTTCCTCCGAACGCGATGTGTCGCTGCGGTCGGGGAAGGCCGTCGCGGACGCGCTGACGGCGGCGGGGTTCCCGACCACGCGCATCGACGTGACGAGCGAGCGCCTGGAAGGTCTCGACGCCGACGCGGTGGACGTCGCCTTCCTGGCCCTCCACGGGCGCTTCGGCGAGGACGGCGGCGTGCAGGCGGCGTTGGAGGCCCGCGGACTGACCTACACCGGATCGGGCGTCGAGGCGAGCCGCGTGGCGATGGACAAGGTCTCCTCGAAGGAGCGCTTCCGCGCCGCGGGCGTGCCGACGGCGGACTGGGCCCTGGTGACCTATCCGGGCCACCTCCCCATGCCACCGCCCGTCGTGGTGAAGCCGCGCGCGGAGGGATCGAGCGTGGGCGTGTCGATTGTCCGGGCCGAGGGCGAGTACGCCGCGGCGGTGGCGAAGGCAGTGCGGCTCGGGGGAGAGGCCCTCGTCGAGCGCTTCGTCCCGGGCCGCGAGATGACGGTCGGGATCCTCGGGGAGAGGCGCCTACCGGTCATCGAGCTGCGTCCGGTGCGGGAGTTCTTCGACTACGAGGCGAAGTACCAGGACGCGCGGACGGAGTACATCGTCGACCCGCCCCTGGCGCCGAAGGAGCGCCGGGCCGTCCAGGAGGCGGCCTGGGCGGCGCACGAGTCCCTCGGCTGCCGCGGGATGAGCCGCGTCGACGTCATCCTTGGGACGGAGGGTCCGGTGGTCCTGGAGGTGAACACGATTCCGGGCCTGACGGAGCGCAGCCTCCTCCCCAAGTCGGCCCGCGCCGCCGGAATGGAGTTCGCGGCGCTGTGCGCCGAGATCCTGCGGCTGGCCATCGTGGCCTGACCGCTCCAGTCCGCCCCCGCCCGGAGACGATAATCCGACCGAGGGACACTCCGTCCCCGGGAACGACGAGCGAGCGAGGTCGATGCGCGAACCGAACGACTACCAGGACGAGCGGGGGAGCGTGGCGATCGCCATCTCCGCGGCGTTCAAGGTAGTCGTCCCGTCGGCCCTCGTCTTCGGCCTCGCGTGGCTCCTCGTGATCATCCACCGCCGCGTGTACGACGGCATGCTCCTCGAGAACCCGTACCAGGTCGAGACGGCCACGCTGAACGTCGACGTCACGCCTTCCTGGGCGGTCGCGGCCGAAGACGACCTCGCGCCCGTGCCGTTCCCATTCCCAGGGAAGGTCTGCTCGCTCAAGACCCCCGACCTGCCCAGGCGCCTGGCGGCCTTCTACGAGGCGTCCCCCTGGGTGGACCGCGTAGAGAAGGTCGAGGTGCGCCTCCCGAACCAGGTCAAGGTCCGCATCGTTGTGCGTGAGCCCGTGGTCGCGGTGAAGTGGGGCGAGACGCACTACCTCGTCGACAAGAGGGGCGTGCGGCTCCCCGGCCAGTACACCGACCTCGCGAAGGTGCCGTATCTTCTCTTCCGCGTGTCGGGGGTGCAGGCGAGCCTCCCCAAGCCTGGCGAGCGTTGGGCCGACGTCGGGATCCCGGCGGGCGTCGCGGTCGCGGCGGCGCTGCGCGACGGCGGGGTGGAGCAAGAGCTGGCGATCGAGGCGATCGACGTGGCGAACGTCGAGGGCCGGCTCGATCCGAACCGGAGCGAGATCGTCCTGCACACGGGGGAGCGGACCGCGATCGAGTGGGGCCGGTCTCCGTGGACGAAGAAGTTCGGCGAGCCTACGATGGACTCGAAGCTGGAGAACCTGCGGCTGGCCCTGGAGGCGGCGCCGGGTCTGCGGGGCGTGAAGTACCTGAAGCTGCAGTTTGACCGGCCATACATGGCATATCGCTAGGTCGAACCTCCGGCCTCGGCCAGCGTTGGGATCCATGGCCGTCGGGGCTTCTGCGGACGGCGAGGAATTTGGGACTCGCGCCGAATCGATGAGAACCACGCTAGCATGGATCGGAGTCCTGGTCTTCATCCTCGCAATCGCCGCATCGGGGGTCCTCCCGTTCGCGTGGTTCACTCCCTCACTGCTTCCGACGGTGCTGGTCGAGGCCGAGCTGGCGTTCCTGCTGTTCCTGTGGCCGCTCCTCCTGCCCAGGGCCCTCGCCGAGGCGAATCCCGAGGGGGGCGTGCTTCGGGACCTGAGGGCGCTGTCGGTCCAGGGGGCGACGCTCGCTGCGCTCGCTCTTCCCCTGGTCGTGCTGTGCGCGAAGACGGCCGAGATCGGGGCCGGGGCGTGCCTGACAACCCAGGCGCTTCCTGCAGGCGTCGTGGCGGGAGTCGGGCTGCTGGGGGTCGCGGCCAAGCGATCGAGACGGGCCCCGAGCCGCCTGTACTACGTGCTCCTGGCGGCGTGCTCGGCCGGGCTCCCGCTCGCCGGATTCGTATTGCGAGAGGTCGGCGGCTCCCACCGCCTGTCCCTGGCGGCGTGCTCGCCCTTCTACGCGGCCGTCGCGGGCGGATGGAGTCCATGGGCACTCGTCGGCGCACTCCTCGCCTCGGCGGCTCTCTGCGCGGCCTGGCCGCGGCGCTGCTCGTCGCCATCCTGAGCCCTGGCGTCTCCGCGCTTGACATCGACGCCCACCCGGTCGCCGACGGCTTCCGCCCTGGGCGGTGGGTCCCGATCCGACTCGTCCTCTCCACCCAGGCCGAGTCCTTCGAGGGCGAAGTCGTCCTGCGAGTCGGCTCAGCGCAAGTCCACCGCGTGCGGCTCTCTCTCCCCGCGCACGCCCGGCGCGAAGTCACCGTCGGCGTCCTCCCGTTCCGTCCTTCGGAGCGGGTCGAGGTCGAGGCCGGGCAGCGCAGACTCACGATCGACCTGCGCGTCGCCGCCGGGCCCCTCCTGGCGGCGGAGGCAGGACTCCTCGAGATCGCGAAGCGCGAACGCGGGGCGGGCGTCGTCGCCGTGGGCGAGGAGGATTCCGCGCTCTGGGAGGGGTTCGACGAGGTGCTCGTCTCGCGGGAAACAGCCATGCGCCGGTGGGAACTGCGCATCGATGTCGACCGCGTCTGGGTCCGTCCAATCGACCGGCCGTGGGGGGTCGTGTGGGAGCCGACCGAGGGCCCGCGGAGGGGCATTCCGTCGATCCAGGGGGCCTGGACGGGTCGGCTGACGCCCTCGGCGTGGGGCCCAGACGCGAGGCGGAGATTCCTCGTGACGATGGCCGCAATCGTTCTCGCGCTGGCCGCCGGAATGATACTGACGAGGGGCCGCGGCCCGGGAACGCGTTGGGCCGTGCTCGTGATCGTCGTGCTGGCCTCGACGATCGGGGCGGCCAACGGCCCGGAGCCTCGCCCCGCGGTCTCTGCCATGTCGGTGATTGGCCCACTGCCGGGCGGAGGCTGGCAGGGGCGGGGGATCGCGTGCGCGAGCCGAGGGTCGGATGGAGATGTCATCCTGGAGCTGCCCGGCGTTCCGCGACCTGTTTTCGCCGACCTCAACGAGGCGCAGGAGGGACGCTGGGGAATCGTGTGGGGTGAGCGCGCGAAGCTGGTCTTCCCCGCGCGCGTCGCGGGGCAGGCGTGCTGGTTCGAGTGGCAAGCGAACGTGGACCTGACTGGCCGCATCGTGGCGATGCGAGACGGCGGCGCCGCGAACGAGACGGGTGAGGCCCTGTCGCCCGCCCTGCTGCTCATCGGCGGAATCGCCACGCTCCGAGGGTCGCTCGGGCCTGGGGAGTCCGTGTCGCCAGGGACGACCGAGCCCCTCCCACCGCCGTTCACGCCCGCGCTCCTGGCATCGCTCGACGCGGGGTGGCGACGGGGGCGCATCCTGCTCGGAAGGCTGCAGGTCGGGCCACCCGGGCTCGGCGATGTCGACGTGGTCGAAGGACAGACCTGGCTCTGGGCACCACTTGACTGAGTGGTGAATTCCAGCAGTCGCCCCCCTCGACTGGGGTGGAATCCAGCACTCCGCGTTCCCGGCCTCCCTCGGGCGATCCGACGCAAGTCCTTGGCGTCCCACAGCCAAAGCGCCCGAAGGGCGATTCCCCGCCGCCTGGCGCGCTCCTGGCTCTACCCATGGAGCTGGAGGACGCCATGTCGGACGATGCTGGGACGAGGGTCCAGGACCTCCCTGCGGAGCTGCGACCGCGCGAGCGGCTGCTCTCGGTGGGCGACGAGGGGATGGACGACGCGGGGCTGGTCGCGATCCTCCTCGGCACGGGGATGAGGGGGAGATCGGCGATGGTGATCGCCCAGGCCCTGCTGGCCGCGGCCGGAGGGCTGCGTGGACTCGCGGGCTGGACGCCGGCGCAGGTGGCCCGTCACCCAGGCGTCGGAGCCGCGCGAGGCGCGCGGATCGCGGCGGCGCTCGCGATCGCGCGGCGGGTCAACGGGTCGACGTGGGCGCCTGGGGTGAGGCTGGACGGCTCGCGCGAGGTGATCCGGCACTACCGCGCCGTGCTGCGCGGGAAGCCCCAGGAGGTGATGGTCGCCGTGCTGCTGGACGCGCGGCACCGGCTCCTGCGGGACGCGGTGGTGGCGACGGGCGGGCTGACGGACTGCGTCGTCGAGCCTCGCGCGGTCTTCGGCCTGGCGCTGCGCGAAGGGGCGGCTGGGGTGGTCGTCGTCCACAACCATCCGAGCGGGGACCCGGAGCCGAGCGCGGACGACGTGGTGCTGACGAGGCGGTTGGAGGAGGCGGGGACGGTTCTGGGGGTGCCACTGCTTGATCATGTGATTGTCGGGGAAGGAGGGGGGTACAGCTTTGCTGAGCACGGACTTGTCGGCAGTTCTGAGGGGCCCTGAAGGAGGCAATGCGATGGATACGACCCGACCGATCGAGCCGTCGAAGAAGCGTTATGATCTGGAAGAGAGGACCGCGCGATTCGGAGAGAGCGTCATCGCGCTCGCGAAGCAGATCGCGCTGGACTCGATCACGCAGCGTCTCATCCCGCAGCTCGTCGCGGCGGCGACGGGCGTGGGGGCCAACTACTGCGAAGCCACGGAGGCACCCTCGCGCGGGGAATTCCGCGACAGGCTCTCTGCCTGCAAGATGGGTTCACGCAAAGCGAAGCACTACCTTCGCATGATCGCCTTCTCCTGCGTGCCCCATCGCGCGGAGGCGCTCCGCCTGCTGCACGAGGCCCAGGAACTGACCCTGATCTTCGCGGCAAGCGTCAGAACGATCGACACTCGTCTGGAGGCTCAGGCGCCCCATGGTCCCGACCTTGACACTCACCTCCACGGGACCGTATTCTAGCGCGCTCGAAATGCGCCGAGGTTGATCATGATCGACGCTGAATTCCTCAACCTGCTCGCCTGCCCCCTGTGCCTCGCCCCCCTGAAGCAGGAGGGCGACAAGCTCCTCTGCACCGAGGGCCAGTGCAATCTCCGCTACGCCGTCCGCGACGAGATACCGATCATGCTCATCGACGAGGCCGAGCGCCCCTGCCCGGCGTGCGGCGCCGCCCGCGTCTTCGAGCCCGACAAGGACCAGGTCCGCTGCGAGAAGTGCGGCGCTACGTTCCAGAAGCGACGGTAGGCCGCGGATGGACAAGCGGATCTTCCTCGGTATCGCCCTCTGGGCAGTCATCGCCCTGCCGCTCCTGTGGCTCTCGTCCAAGCTCTTTCCGCCCCAGGTTGTCGCGAAGCCACCCGTGCCGCCGCCGGTCACCCAGCCCACCGACGGCGGGAACGGTGCGGTCGTCGGTCCCGGCCCCGGTCCGGGCCCCGGCCCCGCGGTCGAGCCCCTGCCCGACCGCCCGGTCGTGACCCGCGAGATCGGCAACGCCCACTTCCACGCCGTCCTCACCTCCAAGGGCGGCTCGATCCAGTCGCTGGAGCTGCTCACCTACAAGGAGCGCTACCTGCCCCGCAAGGAGCACCCCGCGGGCGACAAGCCGCTCGAGCTGATCTACGAGGCCCAGGAAGGCCACCGCACCCTCCTCCTCCGCGTCATCGAGGGCGAGAAGGACCCGCTCGACCAGATGAACTGGGAGGTCAAGAGCGAGCCGGGGCAGTACCCCGTCGTCTTCGAGTGGACCGGGCCGACCGGCCTCCACGTCACGAAGCGCTTCTCACTCTCCAAGGACTCACCGTACGCCCTCGAGGTCGAGATCGAGGTCTCCCGCGCAGAGGGAGGGGTGTACCGCTTCGAGACCGAGGCCCAGGCGGGCCTCGCACACGAGAGCGACGGCGCCGTCGACCTGTTCGCGGTCGTCGCACGCGCCGAGCGCGCGGCGGACCGCACCCGGCTCCGGGTCGGCGCGGTCGAGTCCACAAAGCACTCCGTCCGCGACGCGCTGAAGGCGGAAAAGGAGTGGGATGAGAAGAAGGAGAAGGAAGGGAAGAACGAGGACTTCAGGGGTGTTTCCTTCCCCGAGTCCGAGTACGGCCCAGGCTGGATCGGCGTCACGAATCGCTACTTCGTCGCCGCCCTCATCCCGATGACCGACTCGTTCGGCAAGCACCCGGTCGAGCTATCCGCCTACCAGTCGCTCACCGACTCCAAGGAACGCAAGCGGCTGGAGGAGTGGGACCCGCACGTGCCTGGTGCGCCGGCCGACCAGGAGAAGGCGCGCAACGAACGCCTCGACACGGGGTCGCGAATCGGCCTCCTGGCGCTCTACCGCTCGCCACAGGTCGACCTTGGCAAGGGGACGTGGAAGTGGAACGCCGTCCTGTATGCCGGCCCCAAGACCGAGGATGACCTCGGCGCGTTCGCCACCTATGGCCTCGACAAGTCGCTCGACTACGGGACGTTTGGATTCGTCTCCCGCGCACTCCTGTGGATCCTCGGCGTGCTCAACCAGGTCTTCGGGAACTGGGGCTGGTCGATCATCGTGCTCACGGTCATCGTCCGGGCGGCGATCTTCCCGCTCAACCGGAAGGCCCAGATGTCCGCGCACAAGATGTCCAAGCTCCAGCCGAAGATGGTCGAGCTGAAGGAGCGCTACGCCAAGGAGAAGGAGAAGCTCGGCCAGGAGATGATGAAGCTCTACCGGGATCACGGCGTCAACCCCCTCGGTGGATGCCTCCCCATCTTCCTCCAGCTCCCCATCCTGTGGGGTCTCTACCAGGCCCTCCTGAACACGCTCGACCTCCGCCAGCAGCCGTTCACAGGCTGGATCCGCGACCTCTCGCAGTCCGACATGATGTTCGAGTGGCACTTCGCCGGCATCGGGTGCTGCTTCGGCCAGCCCATGATGAAGACGGAGTTCTTCAATCTGCTGCCGCTCATCATGATCGTCACCTGGTTCGTCCAGAGCCTCACCTACCCGAAGCCGCAGGACCCGCAGGCCGCGCAGACGCAGAAGATGATGATGTGGATGCCGTTCCTGTTCGGGCTGATGATGTTCAGCCAGCCGTCCGGCCTGATCCTCTACTGGATGACGAGCACCTTCCTCGGGATCTGCGAGCAGCAGTACATCAAGCGGGTCGTCCTGCCGAAGCTATGACCGATACGATCGTCGCCTGCTCGACAGCCACCGGCCCCGCGCTCCGCGCGATTGTGAGGTTGTCGGGCCCGCAGGCGGTCGAGATCGCCGACCGGGTCCGCTCCGGCCCTCTTCCCGCCACGCTTCAGACCTTCCGCCGCCCCAGGTCCGCGACGGGAGAAGACGTCGTCGAGCTCCACGTCCCCGGCATCCCGCCCCTCGTCGCGAGGCTCGTCGAGGACTGCCTGGGCGCCGGCGCGCGCATGGCAGGTCCAGGGGAGTTCACGCGCAGGGCGCTCGCGAACGGCAAGCTCGACCACGTCCAGGCCGAGGCCGTGGCCGCGCTCGTCCACGCCCGCGACGAGGCCGAGCGGCGTGGCGCGCTCGCCGTCCTCCGCGGAGAGCTGTCCCGTCGCGTGGATGTCCTCCGCGAACGCCTCCTCGACCTCGTCGCCCGGACCGAAGCGGAGATCGACTTCGTCGAGGAGGACCTCGGCGCGGACCCCGACTTGCTCGGGCCGATCGGCGAGGTCCGCAAGGCGATCGCAGTGCTGCTTGCTGCATGGAGGCGTCGCGCGGCCTCCACCGAGACGGCGCGCGTCGTCCTCTGCGGCAGGACGAACGTCGGGAAGTCGAGCCTGTGGAACCGCCTCACCCGCTCGCGGGCCCTGGTCGCCGACCACTGGCAAGGCCAGGCTGCTGGGCCGGGCACGACACGGGACCCTCTGGAGGCCCACGGCCTCGCCGGGGGCCGCCCCGTGGTCTGGATCGACACGGCCGGCGAGACGGCCTCGGAGGGGGACCTCGGGCGCCGCGCGGTGGCGATGGGAGCCGAAGAGCGCGAACGCGCCGACGGGATCGTCTGGGTGATCGACGGGCCTCCCAACGATGCCGAACGCGATGCGATCCGCCGCCTCCCGTCCGACCGGACCGTGATCGCCGCAAACAAGTGCGACCTTGGATCGCGGATCGTGGACGACCTCGGTCTTCCGATCGTCCGCACGTCGGCCGTGACGCGCGAGGGTCTGGGGAGGTTGCGGCGCGCCGTCTGCAGGCTCCTCGACGGCGACGCAGCGGGGGCGTCGCCGCTGCTCGTGACGTCGCGGGTCCGGGACGCGCTGCGCCGCGCCGAGGAGGCCCTCTCGCGCGCCACGGAGGCGGGGGGACTGGAGCTCGCGGCCGACGACCTGCGAGAGGCCTTCGACGCCCTCGGCGAGGTCGCCGGACGGGCGTGCACCGAGGAGGTCCTCGGACGGATCTTCTCCAGCTTCTGTATTGGCAAGTGACAAACGAGGTTGTGCCCGGGGCGTACTACCCGGCGCATTTCTACAAGAGGGAGGATTTCCGATGAACCGGTTCCTGGCGTTCATGCTCTGCCTCGCCCTGGCCCCGCTCGCGTGGGCGGACGACGAGGAGAAGGATCAGGAGAAGGACCTGAAGGCGCTCCGCGACCGGATCCTGGAGCGGGTCTCGAAGCAGCTCGACAAGGAGTTCGACCGGATCCGCGAGGAGGTGAAGGCCCTCCTCGAGAAGGAGCTGGGCCTCGGCAAGGCGGAGAAGAAGCCGGCCAAGAAGGAAGAGAAGAAGCCCGAAAAGCAGCCGAAGAAGGCCGAGAAGAGCGAGCAGCCCGAGGAGAAGGGGACCGAGAAGCCCTCCTCGCACGAGAAGAAGCCCGGCTGGATGGGCGTCCAGCTCGCGATGGACGAGGAGAGCGGACTGCCCTCGATCCAGGCCATCTTCCCCGAGACCCCGGCCGAGAAGGCGGGGCTGCAGGAGGGGGACATCTTCGTGAAGCTCGACGGCAAGGACCTCGAGTCGGTCGAGGCCCTCATCGGGGCGGTCCAGGAGGCGGGCGCGGGCGCGAAGCTCAAGGTGACCGTGCGCCGCGGCGGCGAGGAGATGGACATCACCATCAAGCTCGACGAGCGGCCGGAGCAGCCCGAGATGCCGATGGAGCCCGAGGAAGAGGGCGAGGACCTGGGAGAGGACGAGAAGTAGCATGAACCGAATCACGACGGTCCTGGCCGCGGCGATCCTGGTCGCCGCGGTCGGGTGCGACAGCAAGCCGGCCCCGCCGGTCGCGCAGACCCCCATGCCGGCGCAGCCGGCCGCGGGGGCGGCGAAGGAGAAGGACCTCGTGTGCGGAATGGACGTCTCGGCGGACGCGCCGCTGTCCTTCGACCACGAGGGGAAGACGTACCGGTTCTGCGCCCAGGCGTGCCTCGATTCGTTCAAGGCCGACCCGGCGAAGTACATCAAGAAGTAGAGGGACGATGACGCGTCATCTCGTCGGCGCGTGGCTCCTCCTGGCCGCGCTCTCTCTCGCGGCGGAGGGGCCGACCGCGGAGGAGGCGATCCGCCTCGCAAGGACCGGGGACCTCGAGGGGGCCCTGAAGGCGTTCGACGCGATCGTCGCACGGACCCCCGGCGACGTGCAGGCCCGTCAGCAGCGCGCGCTGGTCTGCTATGCGCTGGGCGAGTTCGACTGGGCCGTCGCCGAGCTGGACGCGGCCATCCAGGCCGAGCCGGCGGCGATCCAGGCCTGGCGCCTGCGCGGTGCCGCGAAGCTCCGCGCCGGCCGCCACGCCGAAGCAGTCGCCGACTTCAACCACGCGCTCGAGATGGCGCCCGGGGACGGCGCAAGTTACGCGGGCCGCATGGCGGCTCGGTTGGGTGCCGGGGACGAGGCCGGCGGGCTCGGCGACTACAAGGCCGCGATGGCCGTCGCGGAAGAGGCGGAGGCCTTCCGCCGCCTCCTCGCGGCCCGCGTGGGCCAGCTCCCGAAGGTCCCCTCGAGCGACGGCCTCGGCCGCGCGGAGCGCCTGATCGCCGGGGACCTCGACGCGGTCTTCCCCGTGCTCCCGGAGCTCGACGGCGCCGAGAATCTGCTGGCGGGGATCGAGGCTGAGGCGAAGACGGCAGGGAACCTCTCAGCCCGCGTACGTGCGGCGGTCCTCCTCGGGAGGGCGCTCGAGCACCCGCACGCGCTCTCGGGGCTCGACCCGGAGCAACAGCAGGACCGGATCCGCGAGGCGCGCGCGGCGTACCTGCGCGCCCTCGAGGCCGACGGCAAGAACCAGGAGGGGTACATCGCCTGGGCCGAGTCATTCCTCGTCGCGCACCGCCAGCACGAGCAGGGGCGCGACCCGTTCGAGGGCGCGCTCGACTACCTCGGCGAGGCCCAGGAACTCCTCGAGTCGGCGTTGAAGGAGTGCGGCGAGGGGGCGACGCTCCGTCGGCTCCTGGGCTCGGTCCTCGAGGCGAAGGGCGGTCCCGACGCCGCCGCCGCCGAATACGAAAAGGCGATCGCCCTCGCCCCGACGGACCGCCTCGCGTACGCCTGCCTCGCCGGGCTGAGGCTGCGCCGCGAGAACTCCCCGGAGAAGGCGATCGAGGCAATCGATCGGGAAGTGAAGGCGTGCGGCGACGACGACGAGACGCTCCTCTCGCGCGCCTTCTGCCTGGCGCGCCTCGGGCGCAAGGACGAGGCCGCAGCAACCGTCCGCGCCGTCCTCCACCGCGTCGCGCTCACGCACCCGATCTCGGCCGACGGCGACCTCGCGCAACTCATGCGCGAGACGGGACTTCTTCCGGCGAAGTAACCCATTCGCTTGACGTCCATTCCGGGGCCGGTAAGCTATCCGGTTCACCAGGAGGATTCCGGCGTGAAGTGCCCGTTCTGCAAGCAGGACAAGGACCGCGTGATCGACTCCCGGTCCGCCGGAAGCGGCAACTCGATCCGCCGCCGGCGTCTGTGCCTCGCGTGCAAGCGCCGCTACACGACGTACGAGCGCGCCGAGGAGCGGCCCCTCCGCGTCGTGAAGAAAGACGGCACGCGCCAGCCCTTCACGCGGGTCAAGATCCTCGCGGGACTCGAGCGCGCCTGCGAGAAGCGGCCCGTCTCGATGGCCCACCTCGAGGAGATCGTCGACCGCATCGAGATGGAGATCTACGAGCGGTACGACCGCGAGGTCGCCTCCAAGCACATCGGCGAGCTGGTCATGAAGGAGCTGAGGGAGCTGGACCAGGTCGCCTACGTCCGGTTCGCGAGCGTCTACCGCGCGTTCAAGGACGTCAGCGAGTTCATCACCGAGCTCCAGCCGATGCTCAAGTAGCGGCCGCATGCGCAAGATCGAGCAAGTCCGGAAGCGCGACGGCCGGGTCGTCTCCTACGACGAGACGAAGATCGCCGGCGCCATTTTCAAGGCCGCCCAGGCCGTCGGCGGCGAGGACCGCTATCTCTCCACCGAGCTCGCGCGCGTCGTGACCATGTTCCTCGAGCGCTACTACGCGAAGGACGTCCCCGAGATCGAGGACATCCACGACATGGTGGAGAAGGTCCTCATCGAGACGGGGCATGCCCGCACGGCGAAGGCGTACATCCTCTATCGCGTGAACAAGGCGCGGAGGCGCGAGAGGCCGAGGACGGAGGCCCCCGTGCCGCCGCTCCTCGTGATCGACCCCGCGAGTCGCGAGGCGATCCAGCCGTGGGAGCGCGAGCGGCTGCGACGCTCGCTGGAGCGGGATGGGGCGTGCCCCGCGCCGCTCTCCGCGGAGGTGGCCCGCGCCGTCGAGGAGCGCCTCCTCGCGAGCGGCCTGCGCCGCGTCGCCCCCTCGCTCGTGCGCGAGTTCACCGCGAACCTGCTGTTCGAGCGGGGCCTCCTCCCCGTGCCGGCCCACGCCGGCCGCGAGGCCCCGGACGGCGTGTTCGAGTCGATCTTCCGCCCCGCCGAGGGTGGCGTGCGCACGCCCGCCGCGGTCGCGCACGAGGTGGGGGAGAGGTGCCTGGCCCGCTTCGCGCGCGAGCACGTCTACCTCCCCGACGTCGTGGCCGCCCACCAGGAGGGGAGGATCCACCTCTGGCCGTACGAGGAGCCTCTGCGCGTCGACACCCTCCCGCTGCCCCGCGAAGTGGAGCCCGGCGAGGGCGCACCCTGGCTTCGCGAGCACGTCGCCGGCGGCCTGATCGCGGTCGCCTCGGCCTGCGCCGACCCGGCCGCCGCCGCCGCGAGGCTCCGTGACGTGCTTGCCTCCGCGCGCGCCAGGAGGCACGTCGTCCGCGTCCCCGCGGGGAGGGCCGCCGCGGACGCCCTCGCCGTCGCGCGCGAAGCCACACAGGATGGCGCAGCGACCGTCGAGGTGGTCCTGACACCCGCGGACCTCGCGGACCAGCAAGCTGGCTTTGCCGGTGCGGAGCGCGTCGAGGCCCTCTCGAAGATCCCCGGCGTGCGGCTGCTCTTCGAGCGCGCCGTCCTCGTGCCGGCGGTCGCCCAGGGCGCAGCGCTCGACCTTGTCCGCCTCGCCTCCGAGGCGGCGGACGAGGAGGCATTTTTCCGCAACCTGGACGGGCTGCTCGCGGTGACCGTCCGCGCGCACCTCGACCGCCGCGACCTCGTGCGGAGGCTCTCCGCGGGGCCGGGCCTGCCGCTCTCGGGCCTCTGCGTCCCGGGGCGGACTGGACTCGCGGAGCCGTTCCCCCACGGGATGGCGTACGCCGTGACCCCGTGCGGCCTGGCCGAGGCGGTCGCGAGGATTGCAGGGCGCGAGATGCACGCGGACGAGGGCGCCCAGGCGCTCGGGCTCCGCATTGCGGCGTGGCTCGACTTCCGCCTCAAGGAGGAGTCGCAGCGGAACCGGATCCGCCTCGTCCTCTCAGCGGAGGCCCCCGCGGAGGCCCTCGACCGGTTCGCCGCGCCCAACGGCCTCCCCGCCATGCTCGCCGGCGGCCGCGTGCGCCGCGGCGCCCTGGGGGACGCGCGCGCCATGGCGCGAATCGAGGGACGCTTCCACCCGCTCCTCGCCGGGTCCAGGCTCGTCCTCGATCCAGCAAGCTGGCCTTGCCAGGGCCCTCCGTCGTCCCCTCGCGAGTTCCTCGCGTGGGCGCACGGGGAGACCTCCGCGGCGGGCGCCGAGTGGACGGCACGGGGATGAGCGAGCGCATCGAAGGGACCGTGCTCAAGCGCAAGGGCTCCACGCTCGAGGTCGCCGTTCCCGGCGGCGTGATCGAGTGCGGGCTGTCGGGGAAGCTCCGCCGTGATCGTCAGGTCGCCCTCGCGCCCGCGGTCGTGGGCGACCGCGTCGAGGTGACCCCGGGCGAGGGGGGCACGGGCGTCATCGAAAAGGTCCTCCCGCGCAAGTCCCGCCTCTCCCGCCCCGACACGCATGACCCGAAGCGCGAGTCGGTCATCGTCGCCAATGCCGACCTCCTGCTGATCGTCCAGGCGGTCACCTCACCCGGGTTCGACGCCCACGTCATCGACCGCAGCCTCGTAATGGCCCGAATCGGCGCCCTCGAGGCGGCCATCCTCGTGAACAAGTGCGACCTGTCGACCCCGCCCGAGATCGAGCGGACCCTCGAGGTCTACCGCTCGCTCGGCTACCGAACCCTCAGGGCGAGCGCGCGGAGCGGGGAGGGCCTCCCCGCGCTCCGCGACCTCCTGGCGGGGCGCACGACCGTCCTCTTCGGCCCCTCAGGGGTCGGGAAGTCGACCCTGCTGAACGCGCTCGACCCCGCGCTCCACCTGAAGGTGGGGGAGCTGTCCGAGAAGACCCAGGAGGGAAAGCACACGACCACGTGGGCGGAGCTGATCCCCCTGCCGTGGGGCGGCCACGTGATGGACACGCCGGGGATCGAGGTGTTCGGCCTCTGGGGCATCGAGGTGGACGCCCTGGTGGAGTGTTTCCCCGAGTTCGTCGAGCGGATCGGGACCTGCCGCTTCAACGACTGCTACCACGACGCCGAGCCCGGCTGCCCTGTCCGGGAAGCGGTGGGCCGCGGGATCGACCCGGGGCGCTACGAGAGCTACCTCAAGATGCTGCGAGGCCTGCGGAAGGGACGACGCTGAAATGTCGATAAAGGATCATCCGGCGACGCGGACTGGACTGCGGGGAAACTGCATTCTAAGTGGGGCGAGGAGATAGACTTGCAACTCCATAAGCTAGAGCTGCACGGCTTCAAGTCATTCGCGGACAAGACCGAATTCCAATTCGACCCTGGAATCACCGGACTCGTCGGCCCGAACGGCTGCGGAAAGTCGAACGTCGTCGACTGCATCAAGTGGGCGCTCGGGACGCAGAGCGCGAAGACGATGCGCGGCGAGGAGATGCTGGACGTCATCTTCAACGGCTCCTCCACCAGGCCGGCCTCGGGGTTCGCCGAGGTCAGCATGAGCTTCACGAACGAGGACCGGCGCCTACCGATCGACTACAGCGAGGTCACCGTCACCAGGCGGCTCTACCGCTCGGGGGAGAGCGAGTATCTGCTCAACCGCCAGACGTGCCGCCTGAGGGACATCCGCGAGCTGTTCCTGGACACGGGGATCGGCGTCCAGTCGTACTCCATCATCGAGCAGGGCAAGATCGACATCCTCATCCAGTCGAGCCCGAAGGAACGCCGCGCGGTCTTCGAGGAGGCCGCGGGGATCTCGAAGTACAAGGCGCGCCGCAAGGAGGCCGAGGGGAAGCTCGACCGCGTGCGAGCGGACCTGCTGCGGATCGGGGACATCCTCCGCGAGCTGAACCGGGAGATCCGCTCGCTCCGCATCCAGGCGGGCCGCGCGGCGAGGTGGGTCACGCTCTCGAGGCAGTGGAAGGAGAAGCGGCTCGCCCTGGCGCGGATCCAGTACGACGCGCTCATCGCGCAACGGGCGGAGACGCTCGGCCGCATCGCGGACCTCGATGGTCTGCAGGCGCAGACGCAGAAGCGGATCCGGTCGCTGTCCGAGGAGGTTGTCCTCCACGAGGCGCGGCTCTCGGAGCTGGCCGCGCGATCGAGCGTCGTGGAGTCCGCGAGGGCCGCCGCGGAGGCGCGGTCGAAGGGGCTTGAGGAGCGCCAGCGGAGCGAGACGCACCGCCTGGCCGAGCTCGCCGAGGAGGGGCGCCGCCTCGCGCAGGAGGAGGAGCATTTCAAGACGGAGATCGAGACGGTCACGGGGCGCCGCGCGGAGAACGCAGCGCAGCTCAGGCTGGTCCAGGAGGAGCTGACGCGGGCCACGGAGGACCTGGCGCGCGAGGAGCAGCTCCTCGCGGAGTTCTCGCGCGGCTGCGCGGAGTTGTCGACGACGATCGAGGCGAAGAAGGCCGAGGCGCTCGAGGTGGTGCACCGCCGCGCGGGGTACCAGAACGAGCTGACGGAGGTCACCAGCGACCGTCGCAACCTCGTGGGGCGCCGGGAGCGCGTCGTGCAGCGATCGAGCGAGATCGCCGTGGAGCTGGCGCGGATCGCGGAGCAGGGCGCGGCGGTCCGCAGCGAGTTGGACCGCGCGCAGGCGGGGATCCGCACGCTCGACGAGCGGCGCGAGGCCGCCGAGGCGGCCTTCGAGGCGGCTACGCGGGAGTTGGCCACGCGCGAGACGGCGATCCAGGCGCTGCGCGAGGAGCTGGCGAAGAAGACCTCGCGGCGCGACCTGCTGATGGACCTGGAGCGCCACCGCGAGGGGATGGGGACCGCGGTCAAGGAGGTCCTCGCGCGCGTGCAGGCTGGCGCTACGGACGGGTGGGAGGGGGGCGTACGCGGCCTCCTCGCCGACTTCCTGGAGGTCCCGACGGACGCGGTGGCGATCGTGGAGGCGGCGCTCGGCGAGCGCGCCCAGCTCGTGATCTGCGGGAGGCACGAGGACGCGCTCGGCGTGGTCTCCTTCGCTCGCGGCCTCGGAAAGGGCCGCGTCTCGGCGATGGCGCCCGACGCGGCGTTCCTCACCGCGACGAGCAAGGGGGGAAGACGCGCCTCGGACCTGATCCGCTGCGACGCCTCGGTCGCCCCGATCGTCGAACTGCTGCTCGGCCGCTACCTCGTCGTCGACACGCTCGACGAGGCCCTGGCGCGGCTCCGCGCCTGCCCCTCCGATGGGCCGTGGGTCACGCGCGCGGGGGAGCTCGTGGAGCGCGAGGGGGTGATCTCGGGCGGCTCCCAGGCGGGGAGCGCGGGAATCATCGGCCGGCGCACGGAGCTGCGTACGCTGACGGACGAGATCGCCGTGATCGAGAAGTCCCTCGCCGAGCACGTCGTCGCGAGGAACGCGGCGGCGACCGCGAAGGCGACCTACGACGCGGAGCTGAAGCGCCTGCGGACGGCGCTCTACGAAACGAATGTCGTGGCCCTCGAGCGCAAGAACGAGTCGGACGGTCTCGCGAAGCGCGAGACTGCGCTCCGCGATGAGCAGGAGGTCAACGCGCTCGACCTGGCCGACATCACGAAGCAGATCGCTCTCCTCGACGAGCGCGAGGAGGGGGCGAAGCGGGTCCTGGCGGAGCTCTCCGAGCTTCTCGCCACGATCCAGGCGGAAATCGAGCGGTCGACGCAGGAGCTGGTGAAGGCCGAGGAGCGCCGGCAGGGGATGCAGCACCGCGTCACGGAGCTGAAGATCAGCCGCGCGAAGGCCGCCCAGGGTGCGGACCACCTCGCGGAGGCGGCGGAACGCCTTGCGCGCGAGGAGGGGCTGGCTCGGAAGCGCCTGGGAGACCTCGGTGGACGCGTCGAGGAGCTTGCCGAGCGCCGCGCGCGCTCGCAGGCCGCGTTGGAGGAGGTCGCCCGGGAGATCCAGACGGCGCGCGAGGAGTTGGGCGCGCGGGAGCGCGAATCGGGGGAGATCCTGGTCGCGAAGGACGCGGCAGCGGGTTTGTTGAAGGACGTCCGCGAGCGCTCCGGCGCGCTCGAGCGCGAGCTGGGTGCGCGGGCGGGGCTGGTGCAGGAGCTGCGGCTGGACGAGAGCCGGCAGACGGCGAACCTGGAGAACCTGCGCCAGCGCGTGCGGGACGACCTGGGGATGGACCTGGAGGCGCCGCAGGAGGACTCGGGGGCCGACCCAACCAGCAAGCTGGCCTTGCCAGACGCCGCGGAGCTGGCCGCGCTCGCGGCGGAGGCCGAGGAGGGCGCGGCGCCGGCGGGGACGGACCAGCCGTCGGCCGGAGAGCAGTCTCCTGCCGCGGGGGAGCCGACCGTACCGACCGTGAAGCCAGCGGAAATCGAGGCGCCGGCGGCCGCGCCGGACCCCGTGGCGCTCCAGGCGGAAATCGACGAGATGAAACGGAAGCTCGACGCGATGGGGAACGTCAACATGGCGGCCCTGGACGAGCTGAAGGAGCGGATGGGGCGGCTGGAGGTCCTCTCGCGGCAGGAGAAGGACCTGCAGGAGGCGATGAAGGAGCTCGAGGAGCTGATCCGCAAGCTGAACCGGGAGAGCCGCGAGCGCTTCGACGCGACGCTGGCGCTCGTCCGCGAGAACTTCAACTCGCTCTTCCGCAAGCTGTTCGGCGGCGGGAAGGCGGACCTGGTGCTCGAGGACGGCGTGGACGTCCTGGAGACGGGGATCGAGATCGTGGCGAAGCCGCCTGGGAAGGAGCTGAACAGCATCTCGCTCCTCTCGGGGGGAGAGAAGGCGCTGACGACGCTGGCGCTGGTGATGTCGATCTTCCTGCTCAAGCCGAGCCCGTTCTGCGTGCTCGACGAGGTGGACGCGCCTCTGGACGAGAAGAACATCGACCGCTTCCTGGGGATGCTCCAGGAGTTCGCCTCGGAGACGCAGTTCCTCGTCATCACGCACAACAAGCGGACGATGGCGATGACGAAGATCCTCTATGGCGTGACGATGCAGGAGCCCGGGGTCTCGCGGAAGATCAGCGTGAAGATGGTCGACGAGATCGACCCGCTGCTGGCCTCCGCCCCCGGCGCCCAGAACGGCTACGCGCGGTAGACCGCGGGAGTCCCGCCGGTGAGGGCGCGGCGGACCACGCTACGAATGGCCTGAGGCCTGGAGTATCCCGTCCAGCGTGGCCAGCAGGTCGGGGCGATGCCGCTGCAGGATGGAGCGTACAGCGGGTTCCGATGTAGGGCCCGCGACAAGGCGTTGGACGTCGCGTCGATCCTGGTCGCCCTTCTCGGTCCCCGCGCGCTCGGAGCAGGCCTTCACCTTCATCGCGGCGAGGAAGTCGGCCTGCACCACGCGCAGCATCCACCTCTTGAATCGCCGCGTCAGCACGGCCTGCAGGGCCTCCCGGTCGAGGTCAGTCCTGGCGATTCGGACGTCGAGATCGAGCTTGAAGTCCGCGAAGGCGTACATGAAGGTGTTCTCGATGCACCCGGTCGACTGCGCGCCCTGCTCGGCGAGGAACCGGACCATGTCCTGCCAATGCCGCGCGTCAATCATGACGTCGAGGTCGAGCGTCGGCCGCCCGCGGACATAGGACCTCACGGCGACGCCGCCGAGGATCGCGGAGTCCTTTCCCTGAAGGAACTCGGCAAGTCGCTCGATGAACGGCCCGGCATCGCCCTCCTCTCGCAGTCGGACGTCGGAATCGCCCGCCAGGTCGTCGGCCAGCTCGATGAGCGGGTTTCGGGACATCTCCAGGAGCGTGCGCTCCATGAAAGCTGTCACGGGCAGCCCATCCATCCTCGTTGGCTGGCGAAACCTCGGCTCCATGCGGATCATGCTACTTCGCGTTTGCCGCCGACGCAACTCCGTCCGCGAACGAGCCCGACGGACGGGCTCAGACGATGCTGGCATCTCTGGAGTGAGCCACCTACCATCCCCTGAGCAGGACTCCAAGGTGGTCGAAGCGAGGACGCGGAATGGCCGAGGTCCACGGCATCGCAGAACTGTACGAGGCGTTCGGGCACGTGCCGCCTCCGAAAACCATCCCGCATCATCGCGAGGGGTGCTGCGGCTCGGACGACTATTACGCACGCCTCGTCAGGAAGCATCGCAGCTCCCTCGACGCGTCCGATTTTGGCATGTACCTGCCTCACGTCCTCCTCCCGGGGAACGGAACGGCGGAGGACTTCAGCTACTTCCTCCCTCGTCTGCTGGAGCTGTGGGTGCTCTACCTGCCCGAGGGCACGGTCGTGGACGATTGGTTGTTCACGAAGCTACTCGAGGACGGGTTCATCCATCGGCGGCTTGCACCCGAGTTGCGCGAGGCCATCATCCGATTCGTGGATCGGACGTTTCTCTCGCTTGTAGACGACGTCCGGGCGATTGACGAGCCCCGCAACACCAGCCCGGTCACCGCGCGGCCGGCATGGCCCGCGATTTGGTACACGCGGGGACAGCTCGGACCGATCGCCCACCTCTGGAGCGACTGGTGGGGGTTTCGGACGCTGGGGCGCGCCCGCGCCGCCGCGCAGTTCGCTTCCTGCCTCGTCACACTCGATGAAAGCAACCCCCTGTTCCTGCCGTGGACCAGGGATGGGGGAGGTGGCCCTCCATCGCTCCTGGAGGATCTCTCGATCGGGTTCTCCCCAGGTTGGCTGCCCGAGAACGTGGAGGAGTTCAAGCGCCGCCTGACACCGGAGAGCCTGGCCGATCTCGTGCGGCGCTGTGAGGAGGCTCTCCCCGCACCCGCGGAGCGCAGCATGGTCGGGCTGCTCGCTAGTCGGCTCCAGACGCTCCCGGAGATCGCGCAGGCGAAGCTGTACGACCTCGAGGACTCAATCTCGGCGCCGCTCCCGTGGATGAACATGGGCGGTGGGCGCCCATGACGGGAGTTCGAGGATGGGCCTGCGCAGGGAAGTGGTCTTGCGGTTGGTTCGCGGGATGCCCGAAGCCGTGGATGTCGCGGTGCTCATCCACCGCTTGCATCTTCGCGGCGCGGCAGGACCCTCATTCGCGTGTCCAGTCCTCGACACGTAGTCCGGGGACCTTTTGAAAGTCGCGTAGGTTGCGCGACAGGAGAAGGGCATTGCGCGCCAGGGCGATCGAGGCGATCCGGAGGTCCATCGTGCCGATCCGCACTCGTGCCGCCACGAGCTCTTCGAAACGACCCAGCGCTGCCGCGTCGAAGTCAACCACCGGCCGCGTCTGGAAGTCCTCAATGAGCGCACGCAACTTGCCGTATCCAAGCACGACCCGATCTGTCGTGCGCGCTCGAGCGACGAAGGCCAGCCAGCCGCGCATCTGCTCTTCGAAGCTGACGATTGTCACGCCGACGGGCTGTGAGGGGACGAGGGCAAGGCGACGGACCAAGCATCCGTATTCGTCCCCCTTGCCACGCTGAACCATGGTGAGAAGGTCCGTATCGAGGAGGATCGATCAGCCGCGCGATCCGCGTCGAGTTGGGCGAAAGGACCGCCGGTACGCCTTGCCGAGGCGAACAATCTCCTCGAACACCGGGTCGTCCGCGAATCGACCGGCATCATCGATCCACCAGCGGCGCCTGGCGGGCAGGCTCACAACGAGAGAGGCCTTGATCCTCGCGACTTCCCGCTCGAGCGTGGCCAAACGACGCGATACTTGTGAAGAGCTCATATGGGCTATCCTCCCATGCGCCGTCCGATCACCGGAACCTACACCATGGTAGAGAAGTCCATGGGCGGACGCAAGGCGGGCATGGTCAGGTAACTCCTCGCTACCCGAGCGCGTCCTCGAGGGCCTTGCAGGCGGTCTTGAGCACCTTGGCGCGCGCCCAGAGCTTGTCGTTTCCCTCCACTAGCACCCAGGGAGCGTGGCGCGTGCTCGTACGCTCGATCATCTCGCAGGCCGCCGCCTCGTAGGCGTCCCACTTGGCGCGGTTCCGCCAGTCGTCGGGGCCGATCTTGTACTGCTTGTACGGCGTCACCTCACGGTCCTTGAACCGCTTGAGCTGCTCCTCGGGGCTGATCGAGATCCAGAACTTCAGGATTACCACGCCGCTCTCCGCGAGCTGCGCCTCGAACTCGTCGATCTCCGAGTACGCCCTCCGCCAGTCCGCCTGCGCGCAGAACCCTTCCAGGCGCTCCACGAGCACCCGCCCGTACCAGGAACGGTCGTAGATCGTCACCCGACCCTGCCGCGGCAGGTGCCTCCAGAACCTCCACAGGTACGGATGCTGCCTCTCCTCGTCCGTCGGCGCTGCCACCGAGATCACCTGGTACGCCCGCGCATCCATCGAGCGCTGCAGACGACGGACCGCCCCGCCCTTTCCCGCCGCGTCCGGCCCCTCGAAGACGATCGCCATCGACCGACGGTCCGTGTAGAGCCTCCGCGTCAGCCTCCCGAACCGCCCCTGGAGGCGATCCATCCGCTCCTCGTACTCCCCCGGTTCGAGCGACTTCTCGAGGTCGAGGCGGTTGATCACGTTCGACCGCCGCGGCTTCGGCGCCTCGGGAGTCGGCTTCGCGGGCGCGGGTGCGGAACGGTCGCGCTCCACTCCCTCGCGGATTGCGTCCAGCACGATCCGCCCTACGGTCAGGTCCCGGTATCGCCGGTCGCCCGCCTCGACGATCCGCCACGGCGCCTGCGCCGAGGATGTCTTCGAGATCGCCGTCTCGCAGACGTCCCGGAACGAGTCGTAGCGCTTCGCGAACTTCCAGTCCCGCTTCGTCCCCCGCCAGCTCGTCGCGGGGTCGTCGTCCAAGTCCTTCAGCCGCTTCCGCTGCGCGTCCTTGGAGAGGTGGAGCCAGACCTTCACGACCACCGTCCGCTCGTTCGAGAGCATCGTCTCGAAGGCGACGGCGCGGTCCATCATCTCGTCGAAGCGCGCCTCGCCGTCCTTCGCGAAGGTCCGCTCGATGATCGGCTCCGAGTACCAGGAGCCGACAAAGACCGACATACGCCCCTGCGGGGCCAGGCGCCGCCAGAACCGCCAGTAGAACGGCCGCTCGGCCTCCTCATCCGTCGGCTCGCCGATGGCATGGACTTGCACGCCGCGCGCGTCCACCCACTCGAGCAGCTCGTTGACCACCTCGGTCTTCCCGGCCCCCTCCACGCCGCCGACCACGAGGACCACGGAGAGCCGGGATGCGGCCAGGTCGCGTTGCGCCGCCAACAGCGCCGCGCGCAGCTTGGGCACCTCCAGCTCCCAGGTCTTCTTGTCGATCGCGCTCCCGACCTCGGCTGCCTCGAACATCGCGCACATCTCCGGTTCTTGCTACGTCTGGCGGGGGGCGCTTATCATACGACCACGGGGGCAGGGGAGGGAAGCCATGGCAGACGGCATCCCGACGACACTCAACGGCCAGGGCGTCCTGGCGCTCTCGCAGCTCCTCCGGGGCTTCGGGACGCTCCGGACGTTCAGGCCCGTCCCCCAGGTCGTGACCGACGGCATCGGGGAACAGGAAAGCGTCGCGAAACCCGGGGCGGCCTCGACGCGGACGGTCGCCCGGCAGACGCCGCCAGAGGGGGCCCTGGGCGCCGCGCAGCCGCCCGCGACGCCGCGCCCCGCGAACCCGGACCTCCAGCTCGGAAGGAACATCGACCTCCTCGCGTGAATCCCCTCCTGAGAGTCCTCTTGCCGCTCCTCGCCCCCGCGCTCCTCTTCGCGCAGGCCCCGCCGAAGGACCCGGGCCTCACCATCGACCAGCTCCTCGAGCGCCTGAAGAGCACCGAAAAGGCCCCGCGCGCGAGCGCGATGCGGGCGCTCGGGCAGAGGAAGGCGCGCACGGCCGTCGGGCCGATCGCGGGGTGCCTCGCCGACCCCGACGAGCAGATCCGCGTGGCCGCCCTGGAGGCCCTGGCCGACATCGGCGACGCCTCGGCCGTCCCCTCCGTCGTCGGGTGCCTGGGCGACCCCTCCGCGAGCGTCGTGATCGCCGCGATCCGCGCCTCCGCGCGCTTCCCGGCGAAGGAGGTCGTCCCCTCGCTCATCGGCGTCCTCGATCACCCCCAGGCGGGGATCCGGCAGAACGCCTTCGAGGCGCTGCGTGAGCTCACCCGGCTCGACTTCGGCTACGACCCCGAGGCGGCAACCGAGGACCGCGCGAAGCGGGTCGGGACGTGGCGCGCCTGGTGGGCGAAGGCGGGTGGCCGCGGGCCGGTCGACTGGTGGCGCGGCGAGCTGGGGAGCCCCCTGGCGTCGCACCGCGCCTCCTGCGCGCGGGCGATCGGCGAGGCGGCCTCCGTCGAGGCGGTCCAGGACCTTCTGCCGCTCCTCGAGGACCCCGAGACGCCGGTCCGCTTCGAGGCGGGCCGCGCACTCGTCGCGATCACGTCGTTCGACCTCTCGTTCGATGCGTACGCCACGCCGCAGGAGCGCCAGCTCTCCGTGGACCGCTGGAAGCGCTGGTGGCGGGACCACCAGGGGAAGCCACGGCGGGAGTGGCTCGAGGCGGGCCTCAGGGACTCGCTGCCGCGCAACCGCCTCGCCGCGATTCGAGGACTGCAGGCCCTCGCGACGACGGACGCGGTCCCCAGCCTCATCGCCGCGCTCGAGGACCGCGAGGAAGGCGTGCGCGCCGGGGCGAACGCGGCCCTGATCCAGATCACGGGTCGGGACGCCGGGTTCGACCCGTCGGCCTCGGAGCAGGAGCGGCTCGTGTCCTACTCCCGCTGGGAGAAGTGGTGGGGGGAGAACAAGGGACGCCGCCCGATGGACTGGTGGGAGGCGGCCCTCCTCTCGGACGATCTGCCCGCGAACCGCGCCGAGGCGGCGCGACGCCTGGGCGGCGTCAAGGACCAGCAAGCTGGCCTCGCCGGATGGGAGGCAATCCGCTACCTCGTCCAGGGGCTGGAGGACGAGGCGGCCGGCGTACGGGGAGCCGCGATCCAGGCCCTCTCGAAGCTCACGGGCGAGACGCTCGGGTTCGACGCGGATGCCGCAGACGCCGACCGCGCCGCCGGAATCGGGCGCTGGCAGGGCTGGATGTCGGAGCACCACGACACCTGGAAGCCTCCCGAGTAGAAGGAGTTCGACAATTTGACGCCCGTCCCCCGCGCGGGATAGAATGATCACAACACGCCCACCAAGGGGGACCCTTTCAAGGGACGACTCACCATGCGAAATCCAATCGGGTCATACTCCATCCTCGCCGCATGCCTCGCGCTCGTCGCGATGGGCGGGCCCGCGGTCGCCGATCACGACGCAGAGTCATGGTTCCTCCTCAAGGTCCTCTCCGGGTTCGACTCCCCGAACAATGCGGGGGGAGTCACCTACGAGGTCGTGAGGGCCGACGGCGCGGGCGGGGAGATCCGCGTGCGACTGAAGTGCCGCCACTCTCAGCGACACGACGTGACGTACCTATATACCTGGAAGTTCACCGAGGACATCAGCCGAATCCGCCCGGGCCAGCGGATCCTCGTGCAGGCCTCCGCGCGACGGGAGGACAGCCTCGGGGCCCAGTGCCGCGCCGGCGAATGGACGCCGTACCTCGGCCTCCAGCAGGGCCTCGCCACCTCGCGCAACGCCCTCCTCCAGGGGGTCCTCGCAGACGTTGGAGACGCCATGTCCACGTGGAAGGCCTTCAACACGCGCCACCAGGGACGCATCTACCCGGAGGACGTCGGGCGCGGCGAGCCAACCTCGGGCGAGGCGGAGCTGCGCGTCTACGCGAACGCGCGCTGCAACGCGGCCATCCAGTTCCGCATCGAGACGGGGGCGAGCCCGATCTCGGTGATGTACGTCTTCAAGGCGCTCGAACAGGGCCAGGAGCCGCCCGGCGAGGCCGGTCCGGGCGGGAGGGTCCCCGGGGACCGCATCCAGCTCCCCGCCGGCGAGACGAGCGAGCCGTTCGCGCGCGCGCGGAGGACGACGCTCCAGGTGGGGCAGCGGCGGGCGAAGCCGGGGGAGGTCGTCAGCCTTCCCGTCTACCTCGTCAACGCGCGGGGCCTCTCCAACATGGACTTCGAGGTCCAGTACGACCCGAGCGTGCTCGAGCCGGCGGGCGAGGTGGCGCAGGGCCCGATGATCGAGGGGTTCATCTTCGCCGCGAACGCCACACGCGGGCCGGCGCCGGTGATTCGCGTCGCCTTCGCGTCCACGGACGGGGTCTCGGGGTCGGGGCCGATCGCCGCGCTCCCGTTCCGCGTCGTGGGCCGCCCCGGCGCGGTGGGCGGCGTCGCGGTGGCGGTAACGCAGGCGAACGAGCCAAGCGGCGCGGTTCCCACGGTGGATGTCATTTTCGGCGGCGTACTGGTGCTCGATGAGTCGGGCGGAATGAAGGGGGACGGGAACGGCGACGGGTGCGTGGACGAGCTGGACGCGCGGATCGCTCTCAAGATGACCGTGGGACAGCGCACGACGAACCCGCTCCTCGACATGGATGGCGACGGGAAGGTCTCCTCGTTCGACGCGATGCAGATCCTCCTGTACGCCTCCGGGAGGCGTTGATGCGCACGCTGATCGCGTTCTGGGCCGCGGCTTTCGCGGCCCCCGCCCTCTTTGCGGGAGCGGTCACGCTGAAAGTCACCTCGGCCGAGGTGCAGCCGGGCGGGACCGCCTCCGTGACAATCGACGTCGCCGGTGACCGGGGGATCGGCGCCATGCACGTCGAGCTGACCTACGACGCCTCCATCCTGTCGGCCGAGGCCGTTGAGGCCGGGCCGGCGCTCCAGGGGGCGACCATGAAGTCGAGCCACGAGACCCCGGGGCGCGTCGTCCTCTCCATCGCGACCGACAAGCGCCTCAAGGGGGGCGGCGCGCTGGCGACCGTACGATTCAAGGTCGTCGGAGAAGGCGTGCAGGAGAGCCCGCTGACGCTCGAGAAGTGCAAGGCGTGGAGCGACGACGAGGCGGAGATGGTCCTGCCGATCGAGACGGTCAGCGGGACGCTCCGTGTGGTGAAACCCGGAGCGGCGCTCCCGATCGACATCGGCTCAGGAACGTCCTCGACGCCGCCCCGGAAGCAAGAGGCGAGTCCCGTGCCGTGGCTCCCGATCGGCATCGGCGCGGCGGCGCTCTCGGTGGTGCTTCTTGTTGTCGCGACGCGCGGCAGGAAGTCGCCGGCCGGGACCGGATGCCCGCGTTGCGGAGCGGCGGCGTCCGCGGGCGCGCAGTTCTGTCCGAAGTGCGGGAAGCCGCGGGCCGCGGCCGTGGCGTGCGCCCGGTGCGGCGCGCCGTTCCAGGGGGATGCTGGGTTCTGCGCCAAGTGCGGGACCCCGCGGAGCTGAAAGGGCACCTCGATGCACCGCCTCGCCATCCTTCTCGGCCTCCTCCTCTCCGTCCCCGCCTGGGGCCAGGGCGAGGCCGCATGGCGGCTCGCCGGCGTCATCTCGGGCGACGCGCTCGAGGGAGATGCCGCCAGCGGCGTCACGCGCGGCCTGGTGAGTTTCAACGTCGATCGCGCCGACGCGAAGGGGGGACAGGCGACGTTCGAGGTCGCCTGCGGCGAGACGGGCCGTCCGGCGCCTCGCGCGCACGCGCACAGGTACGAGTGCGCCTGGTCATTCGACGCCGACGTGACGGTCGTCGGGAGCGGCCAGTCGATCACGTTGACCGGATCGGTGCGCCGCGTGGACCGCACCCGCTGCCGCGAGGTGGTCGAGGGGGCTCCGATCCTCGACGTCCAGGCAGGCGGTCCGGAGGCGGCCCTCGAGGACGAGCGGCGCGGTGCGCCCTTCGACCTGGCGGTCTTCCCCGACGCGCCGACCCCGCCCCTCCTGCGACGCATGGGGGCGCGCAGCGCTGCGGGGGAGACGTCAGGCTCTCTCGAGATCCGAGTCGGCGCCGTGGAGCCGGAGCCCGGGCGGCGTGGGTTCTTCAACGTGGTCTTCGGGTCGACGCTGAACTCCACGCTCCACGTGATCTACGTCTACGAGGCGGACGAGGCCGCGCCGGAACCGCCGCCGCTCGACGACGCCGTGGCGGTCGCGGAGGGGATCCTGGGGATCGCGGTCGGCAAGGGGCGCCCGGACCCGGCCCTCGACCTCGATCGAGACGGCCGGGTCAACTCGCGCGACGCTGTGCTGGTCCTCCAGGCCGCCGAGACGGCCGCTGCCGAGGCCGCGCGCCATCCCCGTCACCCGGGAGGTCCGCCGCCGGCGGCGAGGGAGGTCGCGGTCCCGCGGGTGACGGGCCTGACCGCGCTTGACGTCAAGACGACTCTTCTCCGCGCCAGGCTGGAGGCTGTGATCGAGCCCCCGCGCGGGGCAGTCGAGGCAGACGTGCAGGCCCTGTGCACGAACCAGTCCCCCGAGGCGGGTCGGCGGGCGCGTCGCGGAAGCCTTGTCGCTGTGCGCATGGAGGCGCCGCACGAGGAGCCTCCCGTGGTCGTACCGCCGCCTCCCCAGCCCGAGCCTCCGCACGAGCACCCCGTGGAGCCCCCGGTCGTCGTACCGCCGCCGCCTCCCCAGCCCGAGCCTCCGCACGAGCACCCCGTTCAGCCCCCGGTGGTCACACCGGAGCCTCCTGTGGTCGCACCGCAGCCTCCCGAACCTCAGCCGCCGCAGGAGCAACCGGAAGAACGCCGCCGCATCTCCGTGCCCGATGTGGCAGGCCTGAAGGAAGCGGAGGCCCGGGCGAAGCTGGGCGATCAGTTCCAGGTCGAGATTGCCGCGAACCGGCCTGAGTCGCCGGATCACGACCATGAGCACACGGTCCTCTCGCAGGAACCCGCCGCAGGGACCCGCGTCCGGCGCGGCGCGAAGGTCGTCCTGACGCTCTACGGGGCGCACGAGCACCACGTGGAGTCGTTTGCGGTCATGGACGTCCTGGGACTGACCGAGGACGCGGCCCGCGCGAAGCTCGGGGATCACTTCCAGGTCGAGATCGCGGCGAATCGCCCCGACGCCCCGGACCACGATCGCGAGCTCGTCGTCGCATCCCAGGACCCCGCGGCGGGGACACAGGGCCCCCGCGGCACCCGCGTCGTGCTCACGCTCTATGGCGAGCACCACGAGGAGCAGTTCGTCGTCGGGGACGTCCTGGGCCTGACCGAGGCGGCGGCCCGCGCGAAGCTCGGGGAGCACTTTCAGGTCGAGATCGCCTCGGGGCAACCCGCCCCGCCCAGCGCGGAGCGAGCGCAGACCGTCGCCGCGCAGGACCCCGCAGCCGGAGGGAAGGGCCCGCACGGAACGAGGGTCGTGCTGACGCTCCACGGCCCGTACGTGCCGCCCATCGAGATGGTCACGGTTCCAGACGTCGTCGGCATGAGGGCGAAGGACGCGAAGTACAAGCTCTCCGACGGCCTGACGGCGAAATTCCACGTGGCGCCCGTCGACCCGCCCGATGAGTCGCGGGAGTTCACGATCGCATCGCAGTCGCCCCCCGCGGGCACGAGCGTCGAGAAGGGGAGCGTGGTGGTGCTCAAGGTCTACCGCACGCTCCCGCCTCGCGAAGAAGAACCGCCAGCCGTTGAACCCGAACCGCCGCACGTCGAACCCGAACCGCCGCACGTCGAACCGGATCCGCCTCACGAGGAGCCTCCGCACGTCGAGCCCGAGCCCCCACCCGACGAGCCGCCCCAAGTCGCGGACCCGTTCGTGGGGTCCTGGAAGGGAACGTGCAAGGTACACAACCCCGGGTCGCAGGTCGTGATCGGTGCCGCCGGGGAGGAACTCGTCCTCCAGATCCTCGTCACGAAGGACGACGACGGCTCCTATTCCGTGGCGTTCGCGGGGCGCGAAGAGACGGCACGCGGCGTGCGCACAGAGAACAGGCTGGTCATCTCCTGGTCCGAGGAGAACGGCCGCAGGGAACTGCTGCTCGACCGCCACCCAGAGACGCTCGACGGATCGCTGCGCGCCGTGACGCCCGAGGGAGAGTACGACGGCCTCGGCGAGGTCCATATGCGGCGCGGAGAGTAGAGGAGAATCACCCATGCGACCAATCATCGCGTCCGTCCTGCTCGCCGTCTTCGCCGCGCCGGCGGTCGCCGACGACGCGCACGGCAAGGTCGTCGCGTTCACGGACGAGACGATCGAGATCGCCGTCGACGAGGGACACCCCCGCGAGGGCGCGGCAGTGGAAGTCTACATCCAGCTCCCCGACCTCGAGGACACGGCGTGGGTCTGCTCCGGCAAGGTCACCCGCATCGAGGGCGACCGGGTGTTCGTGACCATCACCGAGCGGAGCTCCGACCCGCGCGAGGGCGACCTGGCAGCCATCGAGAGCCGGCACTAGCGCTCCGGCCGCGGTTGACCGGAAGCGCCCCCGGGTGGTATGAGAGCGGGTCTGGATTCACCCGCCTTTCCAAGGAGGTTGCCATGCCGGTCCGCATCGCCCTCGCATTCCTCGCCTGCCTGTCGCTCGCGCTCGCAGGGGACATCGATGTGAAGTCCTTCGACCACAACAAGGACGGGAAGGTCGACAAGGAGGAGCTGAAGCCCTTCCTCCAGGCGCTCAACAGCTACAATGGGGACGGCCCGTCGGTCTTCGAGACCGAGGCGAAGTCCGTCGTCCTGCTTGGCTCCCATGCCGCGCCCGCCGAGTTCCGCATGATGCCGGGCGGCTCTCCCCAGCAGGGGCCGAGCCCGATCGCGCAGGCCGGCGACCACATCCGCGGCCTGATGAAGACCTTCCTCGAGTTCTACATGAAGACGAACCAGCCGGAGAAGCTGGAAGAGCTCGGCAAGCAGATGGTCCGCGTCGAGCTGATCTTCGCCGAGGCGGAGATCCACTACCGCAACGGCAATACTGAGAAGGCGATCACAATGATGCGCTCCGTGTTCCCCTCCGAAGGCGGGCACCCCCCGGTGGTGGCCAAAGACCCGCACCCGAAGGTCGAGGAGCACCAGCACGCCGCGGAGCGCATCGAGGCGGCCCTGAAGGAGGTCCGCGGCGCAATCGGGAGGGTCGAGGAGGAGATGGTCTCGATCAAGAAGAAGTACGACGCCGAGGACCTGACCGATCAGCAGAAGAAGCGCGTGGAGAACGCGATCGGCGAGTTGAAGGCGAAACTCGAGGCCCTTCGCGCGCAGCGGAAGGACCTCGAAGCGAAGCTCAAGGGCCTGCAGGGCAAGTAGGAATGGACGTTCGGCCGCTCCCCGAGTGGCAGACCCTCCTGGACCGCGCAATCGCGCGGCCGGGGACGGTGCTGGTCCTCGGGGCGAGCGACAGCGGAAAGAGCACGCTCTGCCGCTGGCTGCTCGTCGCGCTCGCGGAGGCGGGGCGGCCGGGACTGCTCCTCGACGCGGACGTCGGGCAGTCGGCCTCGGGACTCCCCTCGACCGTGAGCCTGTCGCAGGTCCGCCCCGACGGGACGCTGATCCGCCGGCAGTCGTTCTTCGTGGGGGCGACGACGCCCCAAGGGCATGTCCCAGCGCACCTCGCGGCGGTGAGCCAGGCCGTGCGCGCGGCCCAGGGGGCGGACCAGCAAGCTGGCCCTGCCAGGCGGCTCGTCGTGGACACCACCGGACTCGTCCACGGCGCCGAGGCCTGGCAGCTCAAGCTCAGGAAGGCCCAGATCCTGCACCCCGTCCTCGTGGCCGGGCTGCAGAATGACGGCGAGGTGGAGCACCTCCTCTCCCCGCACCACGGGGCCTCGGGGGTGGAGGTCGTACGGCTGCCCGTCTCGTCCGCGATCGCACGCCGATCGCAGGAGCAGCGGCGCGCGTACCGCGAGTCGTGCTTTCACGCGGCGCTGGAGGGATCGACGCAGGTCCGGTTCCGCCCTGCGAACGCGCGGATCCGCGGGATGGGCCTCGGCGCGGGGAGGCCGGTCGAGGGGGCCGACCTGGACGCGCTCTCGCGCCGCCTCGGGTGCGAGGTCTGCTACGCCGAGGCGAGCCGCGAGGCGCTCGTCCTCGTCACGCAGGGCGTGATCTGCGTGACCGACCTGGGGCAGGCGCGGGAGGAGTTCCGCGCGGGGGCGACGACGACGATCGACCAGCTCGCGCTCACGAACCGCCTCGTGGGGATCGGCGACGCCTCCGGTGGACTGGCGGCGATCGGCGTCCTCGAGCGCCTCGAGAGGGGAGGGGAGGCGGTGGTGCGCACGCGGCTCCCCGACGGAGCCGAAGCGCGCTGGATCGACCTGGGCGCGGTGCGCCTCTCCCCGACGGGGGAGGAACAGACTTAGCCGGAGTGCCCCCTGGTATCGGAGAACGTGATGAGACCCCGACTTGTCCTGGCCCTCCTCCTGGCCTTCGCCCTCGCCGCCTGCGATCGGTCGGCGCCCCCGAAGGGGAGCACCGCCTCCTCGACGCCGCCGAAGGAGACAACGGCCCCCGTGCCCGTCCCCGACCGGACGGTAACACCGCCGACGCCGCCGATCGTCACGCCGGGGACGGACCCGGCGCTCGTCTGCCCCGCGGACGCGGAGGCCGTGGTCTGCACGGACGCCCACGACGGCGACACGATCACGCTCGAGGACGGGCGGAAGCTCCGCTACATCGGGCTCGACACGCCCGAGCTGGCCGGAAAGGCGTCCCCGGTCGACGAGCCCGGCTCTCACGAGGCGACCGATCGTAACAAGCAGCTCGTGGTCGGGCGCAAGCTGCGACTGGAGTACGACGTGGAGAAGGAGGACCGGTTCGGGCGGACCCTGGCCTACGTCTGGATCCAGGACGCCTCGGGGAAGGACATCATGGTGAATGAGCTGCTGCTCCGGGAGGGGATGGGCTCGGTCTTCCCGTTCGCCGCAACGCACCGCTACGCCGAGGTCTTCGGAAAGGCCCAGGCGACCGCGCGGAGGGCGGGCGTGGGGATCTGGAAGACGCCGTGGGTCGGCGACGCGCCGTACTACGTCGCCTACAACAAGGAGCGCTTCCACGCATCGACCTGCGACAACCTCGAGAACGCCAACAAGGAGAACGAGGTCCGCTTCGCGACGCTCGAGGAAGCACTCGACAGCGGGCGGGCCTGGTGCAGGAACTGCAGGAAGCACTGATGAGCTGCATTTTCTGTCGGATCCTCCTGGGCGAGATCCCGAGCGCGCGCGTCTACGAGGACGCGCACGCCGTCGCATTCCTCGACATCAACCCGCTAGCACCGGGCCACACGCTCGTCGTGACGCGCAACCACCACGCTCGCGTCTGGGACGTGCCCGAGGCCGAGCTGGCAGGACTCATGTCCGCCGTGGGGCGGGTGTCGCGCGCGGTCGTCTCGGCGGCGCACGCGGAGGGGCTGAACATCCTGGCCAACAACGGCCCCGTGGCCGGCCAGGTCGTGCCGCACGTACACTTCCACCTGATCCCGCGGCGGACCGGAGACGGGATCCTGCCCGAATGGAAGTCGACGGCGTACCCGCCGGGGGAGATGGAGGCCATGTTGAAAAAGGTCGCGGACGCCTGCGCGGAGTGATCGGATGAGGATCTTCGGGCTGATCGCCGTCGGGTTCTGGCTCACGATGATGACGCTCCTCGTGAAACGGGACGTCCTGCCCGCCTTCGGGCGGCGGGGCGACCCTGGGTACCGGACGCTCCTCCTCAAGAAGTCGAACATGGAAGAGACGACGATGGGGATCTACGTGGGGGAGCAGAAGATCGGCTTCGCCCACGAGGTGATCCGCCCCAACGCCGACGGCGGGTACTCCGTGTCGAGCGAGACGGAGCTGGACGGCGCGCGTCTGGGGCTTGCGAGCCTGATCTCCTTCCGGTCGAACACGAGCATCGACGCCGCCTTCCGCCTTGCCGCATTCGACCTCTCGGCCCGGGTGCTCGGTGTGGAGGCCACCGTGCGCGGCACGGTGGTCGACGACGTCCTCGTCATCTCCACGGAGGGGGTGTCCGCGACGGGGATCCCGCAGAGCGGGCCGGCGGAGGAGAAACGGCTCCAGCTCGACGGCCCGATGACGCTCTCGACCGGCCTGTCCCCGTTCACCGGGATGCCGGAGCTCGAGGTGGGGAAGGAGTGGACGATCATCAGCGTGAACCCGCTCGACGCTGCGCGCGGCACCTTGGCCACGGAGAGCCGTCGGGCGCACGTGGAGAAGAAGGAGTTCATCGAATGGGAAGGGGAAAGGGTGGAGACGTTCGTGGTGAAGGTCGAGACGCGTCAGGCGTTCGCTCGGGAGTGCACGGCCTGGATCACCAAAGAGGGCGAGATCCTGAAGCAGCGTGTAGGGATGATCGAAATGCGGTTGGAACGGTAGGACGATGATCGAGCTGGAGCACGTCTCGAAGACGTACGAGCGCACGCTCGCGGTCGACGACCTGAGCCTGACGGTCAGGCAGGGGGAGTTCTTCGCCTTCCTGGGCCCGAACGGGGCGGGGAAGACGACGACGATCAAGCTGGTCGCCGGGCTCCTCCGCCCGAACGCCGGGACGATCCGGGTCGGCGGGATCGACGTGGAGAAGGACTACCTGGCGGCGAAGGCCATCATGGCGTACGTCCCCGACCAGCCGTACCTGTACGACAAGCTCTCGGGGAGGGAGTTCCTCCGGTTCATGGGCGGTATGTTCGGGATGAACGGCGGGACGCTCGCGGCCGAAATCGACCTGGTCTCGGAGCAGTTCAACCTGCGCGACTTCGTCGACGACCTGACGGACACGTACTCGCACGGGATGAAGCAGCGCCTGACCCTCGCCGCGACGCTGTTGCACCACCCGAAGGTGGTCGTGGTCGACGAGCCGCTGGTGGGGCTCGACCCGCAGAGCGCCCGCCTCGTGAAGAACATCCTGCGCGAAGAGTCGAGGCGCGGGACGACGATTTTCATGAGCACCCACGTCCTCTCGATCGCCGAGGAGACGGCCGATCGGATCGGGATCATCCGCAAGGGGAAGCTCGTCGCGGTCGGGACGCTCGGAGAGGTCCGATCGGCCTGGGGCGGGGACGGGAACCTGGAGGACCTGTTCCTCCGCATCGTCGAGGAGGGCGGCAAGGGTAGCAATGTCTGACGCCGGCGCGCTCCTGTACATGAAGCAGCGGGAGCTCTGGAACCGCTTCCGCTCGTTCCGCGGCCACTCGAAGCTCAAGATCGTCGTCGTCCTCTCGTTCGCGACGGGCTTCTGGGTCGGCCTCTTCGCCATGTTCTTCGAGGGGTTCCACTTCCTCTCGTCGAACCACCCCGACCTCGCCGACTACGTGATGGACATCCTCCTCGCGCTCTTCTTCCTGTCCCTCACGGTGATGCTCGTCTTCTCGAACGGGATCATCTCATTCGGATCCCTCTTCCGCGCGAAGGAGACGGAGTTCCTGCTCGCGCAGCCGATCCGGAGGGAGTCGGTCTTCGGGTACAAATTCGCGGAGTCGATCCTGTTCAGCTCCTGGGCGTTCCTCTTCCTGGGGACGCCGCTCATGTTCGCCTACGGGATCTGCCAGGGCCTGCCCGGGTCCTTCTACTTCGTGACGCTGGCCTTCTTCGTCGTCTTCCTGTTCATCCCTGCGGCCCTCGGGACGATCTGCGCCCTCCTCGTCGGCGCCTATTTCCCGCGGACGCGGAAGGGGGCGATCCTCCTCGCCCTGGCCGTCGTCGCGCTCGCCGGGATCGTCCAGACGGCGCGCGTCCTCTCCACCGGGGGCGCCGGGCGCCTCTACACGACGCAGTTCATGGTGAAGATCCTCGACAAGTTCCAGTTCTCGCAGAGCCCGATCATGCCGAGCTACTGGGTGGCGGAGGGGATCGCGGCCGCGCGGGAGGAGAACTGGAAGGCCGTCGCCTTCTACTTCAACCTGATCCTGTCCAACTCGATCTTCCTTTGCTGGCTTGCGGGGATGATCGCGCGGAGGTCGTACTTCCGCGGGTGGAACCTCTGCCAGGGGATGGGGTGGTCGAGGAGGTCAGTCCGCGGGGCGGTCCTGGAGCGACTCCTGCCGCCGTGGCTCTTCGGGGCCCACAGGGCGCTCCGACTCCTGCTCATCAAGGACTTCCGGACCTTCTTCCGCGACCCCGTGCAGTGGTCGCAGTGCATGGTGTTCTTCGGGCTGCTCGGCGTCTACTTCCTGAACCTCCGGACCCTCTCGTACGACCTCCGGGACGACATCTGGAAGCGGATGATCGCGTTCCTGAACCTCGGCGCGACCAGCCTCACGCTCTCGACCTTCACCAGCCGCTTCGTCTATCCCCAGCTCTCGCTCGAAGGGAGGCGGTTCTGGGTCGTCGGGATGGCGCCGATCAGCCGGCAGTCGCTCATGATGGGGAAGTTTCTCTTCGCGATGGTCGGAAGCATCCTCCTGTCGGAGAGCCTGATCCTGGTCTCGAGCGTGATGCTGAAGCTGGGGTGGGAGTTCACGCTCTTCCAGTGCGCGACGCTCGTCGGGGTCTGCGCGGGACTCTCGGGCCTCTCGGTGGGGCTTGGCGCGATCTACCCGAATTTCCGCGAGGACAACCCCTCGAAGATCGTGAGCGGCTTCGGCGGGACGCTCAATCTCGTGGTGAGCCTCTTCTTCGTAACGCTCGTCATCCTGCTGGAGGCGCTGCCCTACTGGATGGCGGCAAAGCGGATCATCGACTTCGATGGCCAGAGGCAGGCGACGTGGATGGCCTTCGTGATCGTGCTCGCGCTGTCGGCGGCGATGGCGGCGCTGCCGCTCTACTTCGGGATGAAGGCCTTCCGGAGGATGGAGATCTAGCTCTTCCCGAACATCTCGTCGAGCTTCCCCTGCGCCGCGGCGCCAAACCCCTTGGCAAGGGGCCCCTCGCCCTTCCGGTCCTTGAGCTCGATGAGGATCCCGCCGAGCTTCCTGGAGGCCTCGTTGGAGTAGAGTCGGACCATTCCCACAGTCGTCTTGTCGTCGAAGATGGTCGCCAGGAGGGTGCGCTCGCCGATGAGCGAGAGCTGGATGGCGTCCTTCATTCCCTGGTGGAAGAGGACGGAGAACTCCTCCTCGCCGAGGAGCTTGGCCATCTCTTTCGTCGCGGCGAACGAGCCCGCGACGAGGGCGGAGATGGTGTCCATGTCATAGGTGCCCGTCTGTCCCTGCTTTGTGACGAGGTGGCCGTCCTTGTCGATGAGCAGCGTGCACTTGGCCTTGGAGAGGCGAAGGTACTCCTCGAGGATGCGGTCGAGCTTGTCGAGGTCGTCCTTGTAGTAGAGGACGTACTTCTCCTTGATTTGCTGGTCCGGCTTCATCGGGCTCTCCCGCATCGCGGGGCGTCCGGGCATTGAAATGACCCGCCCCCCGCCCCTTCCTGCTGACACCGGTCTAATTCTAGCACAGGCGGAGGGTGCGGCAAGGAAAAGACTTCAGCTTAGGGACATGATCACGAGCCCAGGGACATGATCACGGCGACCGCCGCGCCGATGACAACGATGATGATCACGGCCACGGCGATGAGCATCCCCTTGCCTCCCGAGGAGGCGGGGGTATCGCTGCCGCCGGTCCACACGGGCCCGGCGCCGGCGGGCTTGCGGGGCGGCGGAGGAGCGGAGGGGAGCGGCTCGGCGATCGCGGCCGAGGCGCGCGGCGCGGGGGCCTCCAGGGCAGGGGAGAGCACCGCGGGGAGGGGGGCGCGAGGGGTCTTCTTCGGCTCGGGGGCCGACGGGACCGGGGCTGCGGGCGCGGGCACCACTGCGACCGGGGCCGCGGCGCGAATGACGGCCCCTGCGGGAACGACCGCGCTCGACGCCCGGGCCTGGGACTGGTTCTCGAAGTCCCTGTGCAGTTTCTCGATCACCAGCTTCGAGATCGCCTTGAGCGTGGCGAGGACGCCTTCCCCCTTGAACGCCACCGCCTCGAGCGTCGGCGCCTTGTACGGGTTGAGCGTGGACTCCATCAACTCCCTGGGCATCGCGCCAGGCAGGTCCCGCTTGTTCCACTGCATCGTGTGCGGCAGGTCCTTCAGCTCGACCCGGTACTCGCGGAGGTTCTTCTCGAGGTTGTTGAGCGAGTCGACGTTGTCCTCCTGGCGATCGGGCGACGAGTCGGCGACGAAGACCACGCCGTCCGCCCCCTGGAGCACGAGCTTCCGCACGCGGTCGTAGTATCCCTGCCCGGGGACGGTGTAGAGCTGCAGCTTGACCCGCAGCCCGGCGATCTCGCCGAGGTCGAAGGCGAGGAAATCGAAAAAGAGGGTGCGCTCGCCGTCGGTGGAGATGGAAGTCAGGTCGCCGGTCGCCCCCTTCGGGGCGATCTCATGCACCTTCTCGAGGTTCGTGGTCTTCCCCGAGAGTCCGGGCCCGTAGTAGACGATCTTGCAGTTGACTTCTTTCCGGGCGAAGTTGATCTGCACCATCGCTAGACCCGGATCTGCCCGAGGTTTCGAATGCGGTAGGCCGCGCCCATGACGGCGACGATGGTGAGGTCGAGGTTCAGCTTCTTGTCGCAGACGACGACTAGGTAGGCAATCCCCGCGTCGACGAAGATCATCTTGCCGTAGGTGGACACGAAGACCATCCGCTCGAACGCGACGGCGCCGATCTTCGCCAGGGCGGCGCGGATGTTGAGGATGGTGGAACTGGCGATGGCCGCGACCGTTTCCTCCTCGAGCCCGACGCCGAGGACCGACGCGACGACCATGCCGTCCTGCGTGACCACAACGCTCCCCTTGACCCCCACTTCCTGGTTGAGCAGCCGCAGGATGTCCTTCATCGCCCCTCCGGACCCCAAGGTCCGTGGAAGTATAGCAGCCTCCTCCGGGAACTCAAACGGTTCCCACCGCCCCGGAGGCCAGGAGATCGAGGCACTTGTCGATCGACTCGACGACCTGCTCCTGCTTCGCGTCCGGCGTGGTGAGCACCGCCAGGACGAGGCTTCGCAGCTCCACGACGTGGAGCGTTCCGAACGGGCCGTCGATCGTCCCCCTCACGAAGCTCCCGATGTCCATCCGCTTGGAGGACTCCTCCGCGACGTCGTACACCTGCCGCACGACGTCGGCGAGCGAGTCGGCGGAGACGCCGGCGGCCTTGGACGCGAGCGTCTCGCCCCGCCTGGTCAGGACGAGGGCCCCGCGGACGCCGTCGACCGAGTCGAAGCGGCCGAGGAGCGGCGCGAGTTTGGCCTCGTCCACCCGGGTCCGCTTCTCCGTGACGGGCTTCTCGAATTCCCCCGCGACCATCGCCCGCGCCTCGCGCGTGAGCGATCCGCGCCTCTCCACGTCGAGGAGGAGCCGCTCGAGGTCGACCTCCGTCGGTCCGACCGGCGCGACCGCCTCGACGCGCGCGAGCATCTGGCGCGCGCGGTCGTCCTCGGGAGCGAGCCTCAGGACGGTCCTGAGCGACACCTTCGCCCTCCCCAGCGCCCCGATCTCGACGAAGACCTGGGCAAGCAGGGCATGCGCCTTGTAGTTGCTCGCGTTGAGCGTGGCCGCCTTCTCCAGGTGCTCGATCGCCCGCAGCCCGTCCTTCGCCAGGAAGTCCTCGTGGAACCGGTCGAAGCGGACGAGGCCGTTCACGAGGTGCAGGTTCTCGTCGTTGGGGAAGGGGACGCTCCCGCGCCGGCAGGTCTCCAGCGCGGCATCGCGATCCCCCAGGTCCTTGTAGTAGAGCTGGGCGAGCGACGCGTAGTCGGCGGGGGTGGGGTTCTGCGCCAGCCTGCGGTTCAGGTCGCGGATGCGGTTCTGAAGGTGCGTGCGGAGGATGAACTGGTACGTCGTCTGGACGTGCTCGGAGGCCGGATACTTCGCGCTCGCCTCCTTCGCAACGTCCAGCGCGCGGGCCTCCTCGCCGTACGCGAGGAGCTTCTCCGCCAGCTCGGCGAAGGTGTTGGGCCCCGGGTTGGTGCGGGCCTGATCCTCGAGCTTCTCCACCTCGCGCCGCCGCCGCATGTTCTCGAACAGTCCCATGCCCCCTGACTCCTTCCGATTACGGCTCCACCGCGTACACGCGCCCGTCGTCCGCGCCAAAGTATATCAGGCCGGTCCCGATCAAAACACCCGAACGAACCTTCGAACCGACCTCGAAGCGCCACCGGACCTGCCCGTCCGCCGCGGCGATCGCGTACACGAACTCGTCGTCGCTTCCGGCATAGACCACCCCCCCCGACGCCACCGGCGGGGCGGACACCGTCCCGCCCGTCGGACAGCTCCACTGCTTGCTCCCGCTCGCGGGGTCGAGCGAGACCACGGCGCCGTTCCCGAGTCCCAGCAGCAGCCGCCCCTCGGAGAGCCCGAGCCCTCCGGGCGCCCCGCTCTCGAGCGTGACGCTCCAGGCGACCTGCCGCTTCGTGAGGTCCACCGCGACCACGCGCCCGTCGCTCCCCGCCGCGTAGAGCCGGTCCTGCTCGACGACCGTCCTGCCCAGCGCGGGGGGAAGGCCCTCGAGCTTCCACGACGTCTCGCCCTTCGCGGGGTCGACCGCAAGGAGCGTCCCCGCGTCGGTGACGAGGAGGGCGAGGCCCCGCCACGCCGCCGGGGCCGACGCCACGGCCGACGGGAGGGGCAGGGTCCAGTCGAGCGCCCCGTTCGAGAGCGACACTCCGCGCACCCGCGCATCGGCCCCGCCCGAGACGGCGCGACCGGCCTCCGGCACGACGGCCACGGGCATCCGCAGCGGCGCGCCCGTCCCGACGGACCACCGCGGCTTCGTGTCCGTTGGCCCGATCCCGTGCAGCGTCCCGTCGTCGGACCCGACGAGGATGAGCCCGCCGACCCGCAGGAAGCACCTCGAGATCGCGCTGCGTCCGACCTCGATCTTCGACCTCTCGTTGCCGGTGACGGGGTCGAGCAGGACGATCGACCCGCTGCGGTTCGCGACCCAGATCGCCCCCTCGACGAGGATCGGGGTCGCCTCGATCGCCCCGCCGACCGATGATCGCCAGCGAGCGAGCCTCGCAAACGTCTGGATGAACTGACCCGTGATCTCCCCCGACAAGAGGCTCTCCAGCGTCCGCGATACCGCGGGACACCCCGCGAACTCCATGCGCACCTGCTCGTCCTGCCCCGGCACGAGGTGGACCACGATCGGCGTCTTCCCCACCTTCTTCCCCTGGACGAGGACGTCCGCCCCAGGGGGCGTGCTATCCACGAGGAAGGGGTACGCCGACTTCCTCGAGGACGGCGTGAGCGGGTAGTCCCGTCGCAGCCGCAGGACGAGCCCGCACGCCTCGGCGTAGTCCTTTGCCTCCTCCGCCCGCGTCGCGCGCTCGAGCAGGTCTTCCGACTCCCGCAGGTGCCTCTCGACCCGCTGGACGCCGTTCTTTGCCACCTCGGCGACGTCCGCCTTCTTCGCCTTGGCGGCGAGGTCCTGGAGCCGCTTCCACGCGGTGATCGCGGCGTCGAACTCCCCCTTGTCCTCGAGGGTCTCGGCGTCCTTCTGGGCCTTCTCGAGCGCTGCCGCATCGGGGACATCCACGTGATCGGGGCCCCCTGCCTGTGCGCGCTTGCGGGCGGCCTCCAACTCGGCAATCGCCGTGTCGACCGCGCCGCCGATGAGGCTGATCCGATGGGAGGCGCGCACCCGGTCGTACGCGGCGCGGGCCTCGTCCCACTTCTTCTCCGCGATCAGCCCTGCGACCGCCTCCTTGGTTTCCGCGAGGTCTTTTCGAGCCTTGCCGTCCAGGACGACCAGCCCGCCCCCCGCCGCGAGGAGGACGACCACCAGGGCCACGACCTTCCCGCGCCCGGAGGACCTCGACTTCCGCTGCGTGGAGGGCCTGGGCGCTCGCGTGGGGTCCAGCTCCAGGATGCGCCGATCGAGCTCAGCGAGCGTATCGACCTCCGTCATGGGGACCTGCGCGCGTGCGGCGAGGAGCACGCCGAGCGCGTCGTCCTTCTTGCGCGCGCCGAGGAGCGCGTCCGCGAGCAGGACGTGGGCGTTCGGGTCGCGCGGGGCGAGCGTCGCGACGAGTCGTCCCGCCTCCACCGCCTCGGGCGACCTCCCCTCGGCGAGGAGGGCGTCGATCAGGCGCTTCGCCTGGGTGACCGCCTCCGCCGTCTTCCCCGCGCGGCCCAGGGCGTCCACCTGGTCCTTCAGGCAGACGCGATCTTCGGGGGCGCACTCGGACGCGAGGCCGAAGGCCTTCGCCGCGCTCGGCCAATTCTCGTCGGCCCGCAACCGCTCGCCGAGCCGCACGTACTCCTGCGCGGCCTCGGGCATCCGGCCGGCGGCGCGGAGGGAGCCGGCAAGCTGCGAGAGGGCCTCCATGTCGCCGGGGTCGCGGTAGACCAGGTTGCGCCCGATGCGGATCGCCCGATCGAGGTCCCCCTTCGAGAGCGCCTTCGACAGCTCCGCGCGCGCCTCCTCGGGAGAGAAGGCGCGCACGGCGCCCGCCTCGATCAGCCGGGAGAGGGACTTGCAGACGACGAAGCGCGACGACAAGGTCGCATCCACCAGGTCGTGGATGCTCTTCGTCCCGTCGATGTGCGAGAGCACCGCGCGGGCCGATTCGTCCAGCCCGTCCTTGGATTCGACGCCGGTCGGGGACAGGACCGCGCGGAAGTGGGGGAGGGAGCGCTCGATCATGCTCCACTCGTCGAGCCGCCGCGCGGCCTCGAGGAGCAGCCCCTGGATGTCGAACGACAGCGCCGTCGGGCGCACGCCGGTCGCGGTCAGCTCCTTCGATGGCGCCCCGTCGACGAACTCGAACTGGGCCTCCTTCCACGTGAAGAGGTCGTAGATCTCCTCCTCGATCTGTGCGCGAACGAAGCGCTCGATCTCGGTCTCCACGACCAGGCCCAGTTGCACCAGGACCTCGCCCAGCTTCGATCCGGTCTCCTTCTGCAGCGAGAGCGCGGTATCAAGCTGGGCCTGCGTGATGCGGCCCGCCTGCACGAGCATCTCGCCGAGACGGAGGAGGCGCCGACGCCCGGAGGAGAGGAGGCGCACCCCCTCGGGGCCGAAGTAGATCGACTTCACGCTCTCTCCGTCGCCGACGTTGAGCGTGCCCTGCTTCTGCGTGGCGGAGAGGGTTTGGAAGATGTCGGCGAGGCTTATGGTGGAGAGGTCGCCCTTGAACCCCATGATCTCCGCCCGGGAGGGCTACGGCGAGCCATGACTGGAACCGGCAGTCTATGATGCCCGGGGGGATGTGTCAAGCCGACCTACGGAGCTGTCACGATCGTCCCGCCCGTGTTGGGGTAGTAGGGGTCGGCCGTCGTCGCGTCGGCGTCGCTGTAGATCCGGACACTGAAGCGGTTCCGCATGTTCCGCGTGATGGCGCGGTTCTTCGAGTCGAGCTTCATGACCCACACGTTCACGGTGAGCTGCGTGCCGGTGACCGTGTTCTCGTTCGTGCCCGTCTCCGCCTGCCCCGTGTCGACCCGCTTGAACATCGGGTCGTCCACCTCCGCGCCGCCGGACTTGCTGTGGACGTGCCCGTCCCAGATCCCTGCGGGACTGTCGTTCACCAGGACGTCGCGGAGGACCGTCCTCCGCCCCATCTCCGCGTGGTTGAAGTTGCTGACGATGCGCACGATCCTCCCGAGTTGGAACTCGTCGCCCAGGTCGCCGTCCATGTTGTAGTCGATCCGGTCGGCGCCCTCGTCCTTCGTCTCCATCGTCTCGAAGCAGTAGGTGATGTACCCCCCCGGGTACCACCCGGCGTCGTCCACGGCTCCGGTCACCGCCGTGTTCTGCGCCGACGTGATCTGGTAGAGGGGCAGGCCGCTGGTCGTGACGATCGCGATCTTCGATCCCCACTCCACTTCCCCGGTATCCACGTTCGGGTTCACGCCGGTCGTGTCGATCGTCGTTCCGTCGCCATCGTTGTCCACGGGGCACTGCAGGACGACCGTCGTGTGCCTGCGGAGGCCTGACTGGGGCGCGAAGTTTTGCAGGAATCGGGCCTCTTTGAAGTCCCGCTCGAGGTCCTGGAACATCCGCGAGGTCTGCTCCTGGATGGCGTTGTAGTTCACCCCCACGTCGAACGTGTCCTGGCTCGACGAGAAGATGGTGAACATGACGAGCGCGATGATCGCGAAAATGGCGCAGACGATCACGGTCTCGAGGAGCGTGAAGGCGCGATGGGGGACGGAACGCATTCCTAGTACCTCCTGCGGCCGATGCGCGCCCGCAGAACGACCTGCATGCGGTCGTTCGCGGCATCGTCGCTGTTCAGGATCCCCTTCCAGGTGACCGTGATCATGACGGGGACGAAGGCCGGGTAGGCCATGCTCGGGGCATAGGGAGTCGGGATGAACTCGGGCGGCCCAATCGTGCCGGCGGAAACCGTGTCGGTCCAGAAGTAGGGGTTCACGACCCCCCCGGGCGACCTGCGTCCCATGTCGGTCGCGGTGGCTGCGCTGGCGCATGGCGAGACGTCCCCGGTGATGTCGGTCTGGGCGTCGGGGCCCGGCCCCACGACCATCGCCGTGTCCGCCGCAGGGTAGCCGTTCGGATCGCCTGGAGGCAGGAAGGAGACGCCAGGACTGCGCCGGGTCGGATCGTCCCGGAGGACCGAGAGCCCCGCGAGTTCCGCCGCATCGGACGCATCGTTCTCGTTGAAGAAGACGTAGACCCGGACCTCGCCTTTCTCGACCTCGAGGCCTGGCAGGTACTCGGTCGTGACCGCGGGGTACCGCACGCCCCCGATGGCCACCGACCCGTTGTAGGTCGTGTAGAGCGTGTCCCAGTCCGTGTCGCGCAGCTCCTCCAGCTTCTGGTTCCCCGCGGCCGTCGCCGTGCTGTACTCGGAGTTCACCATGTCCTGGCGGGCTGAGAAGACCACGACCATCATGAGGCCCAGCGCCGCGATGAACAGGATCATCGCCGCGATCATCACCTCGATAATCGTCATCCCTGCGTTGGATCGCCTGGAATACATACCCATGCGCAACTCCACCAGGGCCAAGCAGTCAGGAAAACGCCGACGGTCGCCGGCGGTGGATCGAGCAGGAGAATGATAGCACCCCGGATCGCACAGGGTCAAGGCGGTGGCTAGACCCGGGTCGGCGTGAGGAGCGCGAGGGCCTCGCCCTCGTCCTCGACGAACGTCAGGATCGAGGCAAGGCCGAGGATCGTGAAGACCTCGCGGATCTTGGGGGGGGTCGCGAGGAAGACCAGGTTTCCGCCCTGCTTGCGGACGGTGTCCAGGGCGCCGATGAAGCACCCGAAGCCCGCGCTCGAGATGTACTCGATCTGACCCAGGTTGATCACGATCCGCCAGGTCCGCCCCTCGAAGAGGCGGGCGAGCGCGTCCTCGACCTGGGGGTAGTTCGCCCAGTCCAGGTTCCCCTCGAGGTCGATCCGGGCGACGCCCTTCCCGAGCGGCGACGTCCCGATTCGCAGGTCGGCGTTCACGGCGTGTCGGCCCTCCCCTCGGGCGCGGGCCTGCCGCGGGAGAGCAGCTCCCGCACCTTGGCCAGCAAGTCCTGCTTCTTGAACGGCTTCGTGAGAAAGTCTCCCTGTCCCTTGAAGTGCTCGAAGAAGAGGTCGGGGATCTCGACCTTGGCGGAGAGGAAAAGGATCGGCGTCCCGCTCGATTCCGTGGAGAGCTGCAGCGCCTTCGCGACCTGATATCCCCCCATCGTCGGCATCACGATGTCGCAGACGACGAGGTCGGGGCATTCCCGGCGGGCGATCTCAAGCGCCTGGGTGGAGTCGCGTGTGGCGTACACTTGGTACCCCTCGCCTCTGAGGAAGTACTCGCAAATTTCGAGGATCCGCTCCTCGTCGTCGACCACGAGGACCTTTTGGGCCATGCGGCGGGATCGTAGCCGGGGGGGGCGAGGAATGCAACTAGTGTCCCGTCAACCGCTATTCCGGCAGGTGGAGTCGCGCGCGTAAGCGCGCGGTGGATCACGCCCGTAAGGGCGTGCGGCCGCGGGATCACGCCCTTATGGGCGTGATCCACCGCGC
>Ga0080064_1000754_pt1 | contig 78337 bp, 71 predicted proteins | sample Subgrocontami54m_FD_69260 | JGI IMG/M metagenome (GOLD analysis project Ga0080064, IMG submission 69260) | Subsurface groundwater microbial communities from S. Glens Falls, New York, USA - GMW46 contaminated, 5.4 m (SPADES assembly) (version 2) ...
CAAGGATCGGCGCCGCCTGCGGCTCGCGTACCTGGCTCGGGAAGGGCTGGCGCAGACCCAGGTGATGCGCGAGGTGACGCTCGATGGCGACCCGGCCCAGTTGGCGGCACTCGCGGTGGAGATCGAAGCGCTACTCGCGCGGCGCCGGTGGCTGGCACGTGGGCACGACGAAGCCGAACCGGCGGGGCCGGCACGTCAAGCGAACCGGTGGCGCCGATCACCATTTCGTCATCGCGCCTGACCAGGATCGGCTGCACGAAGCCAAACTCGCGGAGACTCCGGGTGGAGGATCAAGCTCGGCGTCTCTGATCTTGCGCGGTTGGCAGGGTCGGGACGCCCGTGCACCGACCCACGGCGGCGTCGCCAGGCACTGAGGGAGCTGACGCTGAACACAGCGAACCCTGCAGGTCCACCGCGCTCAGTCGGCCCCGACAAGCGGGCGACCCTCGTACTGAAACCACTCCTCCACCGAGATCGAGCGCTTGACAACCCCCAACTGGACCGCATACCAAACCGCGGTCTCCAACGGGCCCCGGTTGGCTTCGAGCCCGCAGGGCCAGGGCTGACGCCCCAGCCAGGCCTCCTGCTCGGCCCAGGTCAGCCCAGGCCAGAGGGGACTCGGCGCGTTCGCGCTGCGCTCGCGCTCGATATACGTGTCGAGGGCCCGGCGGAGGCCGGCAAAGACGCTCGCGGCCACCCATGGCTGCTCTGCGATCAGGCGGTTCTTGATCACCACGGTATGCATCGTGGGGAGGGTGTGCGTCCGCCGGAAGTACTCTTGCTCGGCCGCCACGTAATCCGGAAACAGTCGCGCCACCGGCGCCTCCGGCGGGAACTCGGCGTCGTGGGAGAGGAGAATGGCGTCCAGCTCCCCGGCGGCGAGCATCTGTTCCAGGGTCAGGCCGATCGGCATCACGCGCAAACGGAGCCAGGGCGGCGGTGTGAAGCGAGGGTCCTCGGGTGCCCCTGCGACCCAGTCCACGGAAGCGACGTCGAGGCCGTGGTCCTGGACCAGAAGACCGCGCTGCCACAAGGCGGCGGAGTTCGCCCAGTTCCCGATGCCAATCCGCTTACCGTTCAGGTCCGTCGGCGTCGCGATGCCCGCGCCCTGCCAGATCCAGATATCCCGGTGGCGGAACTGGCGGAGGGGAAAGACGGGCAGCGCCGTGAACGGTTGCCCCAGGGAAAGGCCGTTGAGGTAGTTGCCGCTGGAGTATTCGCAAATGTCGAACTCCAGCTTCTGGAGCATCCGGCGATGGCGCTCGGCTGGCGCGACCTTCACAATCGATAGATCGATGCCTTCGAACCCAACTGTCCCATCATAAAGCGCCTGAAACGTCGGCGCCTCGCAAGCCATCAGCAGGGGCAGCTCCGCCATTGTCGTCCTCCCCGGAACCATTCTACGCGCAGCGCTCCGATGGTTCATCTGAAAACATTCGGCGCTAGCGTCGCCCGGGGATTTAGGATAGTGGAGAGGTCTGTGCGCACAGTGAGCGGCGGATGAGCAGCGAGGACCTGATGGAGACGGAGCAGCAGTGGACGTGAGTCGTTTCCCGCCTGACCAATTGCTGCGCTATGCCCAGGACCTCGCCCAGTTCCGACGTGATGGGCGGAACCTCCGCCGGCGCATCGAGGAACGGCACGCGGGGCTCCGGTTCGTGCTCATCGTAGACGACGAGTCGCTGATGCGCGCGCTCATTTCAGCGACTCTGTCGCCCGAGTCGTATAAGGTCATCGAGGCGGCCGATGGCACAACGGCGCTCCACATGATTCGCGAGCACCGGCCGACTCTGGTGATCCTCGATCAGCGCATTCCCGCGCCGGACGGCTTCACCGTCTGCAAGGCTGTAAAGCAGGATCCCGAACTGCGCGCCACCCTCGTGATTATGCTGACCGGATTTCCCTCCGATGAGCCACTCGCAACGGCGGCCGGAGCTGACGTCTACCTGAGTAAGCCGTTCAGTCCTCGGCGGCTCTTGGAGATAGTTGACGCCCTGCTTCCCCTGGAGGCAGGCGAGGAGCAGGGCTCGCCTGGGAAAGGGCCCCGCGATGGTCCACCGGGAGCCGGCACGACTGGGTGGTAACACGTGACAAAGAATACCTCCGGCTTGACCGTGGTCAAGTGTTACCCGCGCATCTCGAAGGCGAGCGTCGCGTAGCGCAAGAAGATGCCACCCCGAGGCAACGCGAGCGGTCCGTTGGCGACGAATACGGCGATGACGTGCCGTGCTCCCGGGACGGCTTCTCGTGAGACCATCGTGCGCTGCTGCACGTTGTTCCCGAGGATGTCTCCTTCCCCGCGGGTGATCTGGCCGTCGATCCAGAGCTCGCCGTAGTTGTCGACGTTCGTCTCGAAGAGCACCTGGTAGCCGGCCAGGGCGATACCGTCCGACTGCTCGGGTAGGGTGACGGCGATGCGCCACCAGCCGAAGGTGAACCCCTTCGAGCGGCTCTCGCGAATGTTGGTGCAGATCTCCCAGGATGAATCGTCATAGTCCGGCAGCCGCGCCGGACTGCCCTCAAGCTGGGACACCAGTCCCTCATTCGGCTGGCCCGGGACGAGCCCCGCGCCGAAGCGCCACTGCGCCTGCAGCAGGTTTCGGTGCTGCTCATTGTTCAGATCCAGCGCGACTCGCGGCATTTTGCCTCCTAGCTGACGTGGCGCTCCATGAGCCGAGTCCACTCCCGGTAGATGCCCCGCATCGTGGTCTCGGACTCACCCTTGATCTCACCCTCGGGGAGGTGCTCCTCGAGGTGCATGCCGCGGCTGTATAGCACCCACTCCGCCGCCGTGACCTGCAATCCCTCCTGGCAGCGCACGAACTGCTCCAGGTCGTCGGGCTGGCCGAAGCCCGCGGCGGAGGCCCACCAGGCTACATCCTCGACCATCTTGCGGTTGTAGGCGTCCGGCGCGCCTTTGAGCGTGTAGGGGTAGGCCGAGATCTCGGTGCGGTCAACGGCGACGGGCCGCAGCACGCGGAAATGCTGGCGGCGAGGCTGGATGAAGAAGTTTGGAAAGATCATGATCTGGATGTCGGCGCCCAGGAGCTCATTCGCGCGCTCGGGGCCCCGACTCGCCACAAGCTGTTCGAGGTATGCCTCCCCGCCTGGCAGCGAGCCGCCGGCGAATGTTTTGAGGCCGGCGCCGCCGCGCGTTTTCTCGGTGTTGATCCCATGCGGCAGGCTCGTGACCCAACCCGTGTCCCGCTCAGCGAACTCGCCCGTCACGGGATCAGGGGCCCGAGGGCTCCGCGCGCCGCCGCGACCGCTGATCGTGAACGCGGTCTCATGCACGATGGCGGCGTGGTAGTGGTCCGTCCAGTTCTCGATCTGGAACTTCCAGTTCGCGGGATAGCCGTATCGCTGGGCGCCGGAGCGGGCCACGATCTCTCCGCTGGGCGAGAGGTCGAGACCGAGGTCGAGATAATGCTTCGCGCGGCCGAGGTGATCGGAGAGCGGCATGACCTCCGGATCGAGGCTGGCGAAGACGAAGCCTCGGTAGTCCTCGACCAGTGGGGCGCGGATCAAGCCGAGCTCGGCCGTCGAGAAGTCCGGTCCATACCCGCCGCGAGAGGTTACGACGACCAGCTCGCCGCGATTGTTGTAGGTCCAGCCGTGGAACGAGCAGCGAAAGGCGCTGGTGTTCCCGCGCTCCTCGCGGCACACGAGCGCGCCACGGTGCATGCAGCGATTCATGAGAACGTGAATCTGCAGGTCCCGGTCTCGAACCACGATCACCGGGTTCCGGCCGATGTACGTCGTCTTGTAATCGCCAGCCTCGGGGATCTCCGACGCGTGGCCGACGAAGACCCACGTGTGCTCGAAGATCGCGTGCATCTCCGCTTCGAAGATCGAAGGGTCGATGAAGAGGCGGCGATGAACGCGGTCCTCGCGCACGAGCTCACGCACGTCGATGTCGGAGTGCCGCTGGACCAGCGTCATCGGTTCGGTCCCCTTTCTGGGTTTGCGCTCGTCGGCACCACGCGGGGGTGGCGCGCGGCCCGTATCGCGTCGCGCCCGCCGAATCCCCGGCTTAGAGCAAGAACGTCAGGTTGAAGATCGGCAAATCCTTGTTGAGCAGCCACGCCTTCTTGCATTCGATGCGCCAGGAGTAGGCCTCCCATCGCAGCAGGTGCTCGAATCGGCCGGCGAACGACCGTGGCTCGCCGCTGCCCCCCTGGGCCTTGCGCAGCTCATACATCACGAAGCTCGAGTAGAGCTGCATCCGACCATCAGCATGAGGCTCAACCTGGACGTTGCTCACCAGGTGGGTTGTGAGGGACGGCGGGCTCTGGGACGAATGCCGCGGCTGCTGGAGCTGCCACACGCGATCTTTGAGTTGCGTGAGGTTATCGTACGCAAGATGCGCCTCGAGGCCGGAATCATCGCCCCGACCGGAAGGAATCCAGTAGCGGCCATCGGCCGTGAAGAGCGCCAGCCAGGCGTCGAAGCGCCGCTCGTCGAGCAGCCGCGCTTCCTGGTAGAGGAAGTCTTCCGCCTCGGCCCGCGTCAGCTCTGGCACGTGCTTCTCCTGCGCCGGCGCCTAGCCCCGCTGCGCCTCGGCCGGCGCACCGCCGCGCTGCCCGCTCGATACGCCGTCCTCGAGATGGAAGAAGTCGACCATATTGCCCGCGAGCATGCGGTAGCGCTCGTCGTCGGTCACGCCGACGAAGGTCTCGTCGATGACGCGGCGGGAGAACGGCCAGTCGCCCGTGCCGTGGGCGAAGTCACTGCCCCAGGCGAGGGCTTCAACCCCGACGACGTTCCGCATCTGGACCCCGAACGGGTCGCGCATGAAACCCCAAATGCTGTGCTTGCGCAGGTAATAGCTCGGCGGGTGGGTCAGCGGCTCGAGGCCAAATTGACGCTTTGCCCAATAGCGGTTCCGCTCATAGTTGTCGTCGATCTGATAGAGCGAGTTCGCGATCCAGCCCGCCTGGGTCTCGGCGAAGTAGAGCCGCAGGGTCGGGAAGCGGTCGAAGACGCCCGCGGTCGCCATCTGGAGGGGGACCGCGGGATGATCGCCCGCGAAGCGAAAGAAGAGGCTGACGGGGTCGCGGCCGGGCGGCGCGTCGTTTGGCTTCCTGGGATACTGGAACAGCGGACCGGAGCGCTCGAACCGCGTCGTTCCGCCGTTCGTGTGCGTCGTGAGCGGCATATTCATCTTCAGCGCCGCGTCCCAGAAGCGATCGTCCTCGGGCATCGGCCATGCTTTGCCCGCGGGGAAGCTATAAAGACAGGCGCCCTTCAGTCCAACCCGGGCGCAGAACTCCAGCTCCGCGAGCGCATCGACGATGCCGGTGTCCGGGATGACGCCCATGCCGATGAGTCGATCGGGAAACTCCGCGCAGTACTCCTCGCCGAGCCACTGGTTGTAGGCACGAACCATCGCGAGAAATGGCTCACGCTCCTGGATGCCGTGCCAGGTGCTGAGATACACCGGGTGGGTGTAGAGGATCTCCGCGTCCACGCCATCCTGGTCCTGCTCCTGGCAGCGCTGCGTGGCGGATCCGGTGCCAGGCCCGTCATACGTAATGGCCTTCGCATCGTGCTGCTCGTACGCGACGCCGGTGATCTGCAGACTTGGGGTGTGCGGCGGGCGGTTCTCGATCAACTGCGCGTCGTTGCCGTTCGCCAGGCGAACCAGCCGCGGCGCGCGCTCGCGCCAGCGCTCCGGCACGTACTTCGACCAGCGCTCGGGCACGATGTCCAGGTGGGAGTCGCCGGAAATGACGCGGTACTTGGCCATGTGGGCCTCCCGTTACTCGCAAGCGTTCGTAGTCCGGCTCGGGCGGACTCTGGTCGGACACTCTAGCCGGCTGACGGCGCCGGTGGCAAATATCGGTATGTCTCGACCGGCGGCTACCGCCATTCCCAGCGGTGGATGTCCCAGGAGACGTCCGTCTCGGGGACGACCTCGCCCGGGCCCTGGAGTCCGGCAACGTGGGCGAGGACGGCGAGCCCGAAGTAGAGCGAGAAGCCTGGCACGTCCTCACTGTAGACGCGCGTCATGTCCACGACCAACTCGTTGCGCCGTTCGCGATCGAGCGTTGTGTTGAAGGTGTCGAACAGGCGGTCGTACTCCGCGTTCGACCAGCCGCTGCGGTTGCTGCCGCGCCAGCCACGCTGCGCGGTTGGAATCTGGGAGCTATGGTTGATGACGAGCTGGCCCTCGCCGAGGGTGCCAGCGCTGGTGGTGTGCATGCCAGTGAAAGTGGCGCGAGCCTGGGCGTCGCTGCCCTGGGCCGCGGTAAATGCCGTCTCTTGCACGTCGAGCCCGGCCTGGCGCCAGCCCGCGGCCATGATCGCGGACTCGGTGTTATTGTGCGGGGACGCGAGGATCTTGACCTCAGAGACGAAACGGCCCTCGGTCGGGTGCACAAAGAATCCGTCGGCACCCTTCGCATAGTCCGCCTCGACCATAAGCTGCTCGGCGCGGCGGAGGTCGTAGGGGTACTTCATAATCGCACGTTCGACAGCAGCGAAGTACGGCACCATCGGCGGAATCATCGTGTCCGTCATCATGCCCTCACCTTCGAAGAGGCCCTCGTTCAAGCCCTGCTTGTCGATCGTATGGGCCAGGGCACGGCGCACCCGAACGTCGGTCAGCGAACGCGGGCGCGCCAGCTCCGGATTGAGCTGGGCGTACGTGTAGCGCCACTGGGTGGGGTTGATGACAAGGTTGCCGATGCTCCGCGGCCCCCACTCGCGCCGGAGGACGACGCCCTGCTGGAAGCGGATCGAGTCGTCGATGGCGAGATGCAGCTCACCCGCCAGGAGGCTGGCGAGGACCGCGTTCGCGTCCGTCATGAACTGGAGTCGGATCCGGTCGATCTTTGGCTTGCCGAGGGCATGACCGGCGAAGGCGGAGCCCTCGATGTATGTGCCCGGCTCCCACCGCTCGACCTTGAATGGGCCAGCGCCGACGTATTCCATATTCCAGTACGGGTGGTTCACGAACGCTTCGAGCTGCCCCGCCTCGCTCGCCTGGCGGAACGGCTCCGCGAGGATGTGGCGAGGGAGCGGGGGATATTCGCGCATGAGGCGGTCGGCGTCCGCGTAAGACGCCTTCCACTGGATGCGGAGCGTCAGGGGATCCGCAGCGGACACGTCCTCCATCAGGCTATCTGGCGGGACGGCCACGAACCCGAATTGCGGCGTCGCGTAGACCCGCCATGAGAAAACGAAGTCGTCTGCAGTGAGTGGCGCGCCGTCGTGCCAGGTGAGACCCTCGCGGAGCCGGAAGATCGTCTCCATGCGGCCGTCGGGCGCCACGCGCCACGTGTCGGTGTTGAGCCGCGGCAGCGCCTCGGCGAGGTAGGGCTGCGGAGTGCCGCGGTTGTCGATGAGGGTGAGGTAGGCGTTGAAGAGGCGCATCGTGGTGCCCCAGGTGACCGACGACGTCTCGAGCCGCTTAGCGCTCACCGAGGGTGGCTCGCTCCGGTTCGCCATGATCAAGGTCCGCGCCGGGCCCGAGGGCTGCCCGGTCTGACCGGACTGGCTATTCGAGCCGGAGGAGCGCGCGCCACCAGCCGGCGCGCCGCACGCGACCGTGAGGATCGAGATCATGAGTAACCACGACAGCCGATACACCAGGATCCCTCCGCGCGCCGAGCCTGCGTTCGGCGAAATCTTACCGCAGCGATCGGGAGGACAAGCGGCGAGCCCGCGCCCAGCTCGTGGAGGGAGTTGGGAGTGAGGGGCGACAAAGGGTCCTAGCGGAAGGTGATGAGGTCCGTACGGCTCAGGGTGACGGCACGTTCGCGAAGCGGCTCGTTTGTGGGGTTGCCGAGGAGCTGGTTCAGGATCTGGTACCGGCCGATCGCGAGCATGAATTCCTCTGGCGCCGCAATGGCGTCGTCCGCCACGACGACGGTGTACCCGCGCAGCGTCGCCCCGAACGACGTGTACATGACCGACCCGTTTGCTCGCCATCCGACAAGGACGAGTGTCGAGATGCCCCGCTCGTTGAGAAACTCGTCTAAGCCGGACTCCCAGAGCTTGTCCTGGCCCCCCACGATGACCGGGTCCGTTGGATCCGGGTTCACGGCGGGCAGGACGGTCGTAGGCGCCCCGCCGGTTGTGTAGACCACGAAGACACCCGCGGCCCGGGCGTCCTCGATCAAATTGGCGATCGTCGGTAGCATCGCCACGCAATTCGGCTGGGGCGCACAGGTCGCCTCCGTGATGTCGAGGACGATGAGGGCCGTGGTCGCCGCGGCGAGGGTGACCGCGACTGGGGCGGGTGGCGGCGGAATTTGCTGCGTCATTTCAGCTCACATCCCATTGTTCGGCGTTCCGGCGTCTGACAACGCCAACGGCCTGATACGGGCTTCAGGGGCGGCGATCACGCCGCATCATACCCCGGCTGCGATACCCGTATCTGGGTGCGCAGGGCGACAATGCGCACGCCTCGGCCTCGCGCCGTTCCCCCGCACAACTCAGCGCATAGGCAGAGCCCAACGCAAGAGACCGCCTGCAACCATGTCTCGATGAGGAATCGTGGACGCGCCTGAATGCGACAGGACGTCAGTAGCAACGTCGAAGAATCGCCAACGCCGCGGTCCACAGGATTGCCGTTCGCAGACCGCGTGTTTCCCGGCTGGATCGTGCTGGCCGGTAGCTTTCTGGGCTACTTCGCCTACTCGGCGCACTTCAACACGACGTACGGCGTATTCATCTATCACCTTGGCAACGAGATGGGCTGGGGCCGGCGCGCGCTGGCCGGCGTCACCACGGTCGCCCGAATCTCCGAAATGCCGCTGGCGCCATGGGTCGGCGCGAACGTCGAACCTCGACGCGGCCGCCAGCCCATGCTCGTCCGAGCGGTCATCGTGCTGGCCATGCTTGCGCTGGCACCTAACGTGTCGCTCTTCGTCGCGCTCCTGCTCCTGGGCATCTCGTCGGCCGGTTTCTATTTGACAGTCGACGTGATGTGGGCGAACTACTTCGGGCGCCTCAGCCTCGCCACCGTGCGAGGCATCGCCCAGCCAGTCGTCGCGATCTTCGCGGCGATCGGGCCCCTCCTCGCCGGCGTGCTCTACGACACCAGTGGCAGCTACGCAAGCACCTGGTTCGTCCTCATGATCGCCTTCGCAATCGCGGCCGGCGTCGTCCAGCTGGCCCGCCGCCCGACGCCTCCGAGACCGGTACCCCCCGGCGAGTGAGCACCATTGGGGCCGGCGTCAGGCGTAGAATGCTCGGCGCGCGACGTTGCTTGGAGGTGCTCGGTTGCCAACTGATCTGAAGGAGCTCATGACCCAAATCTCGGAATCCGGCACCGCCCGGACGCCCTTGTCGCGACTCAACTTCTTGCGAAACGTCGCGACCGAAGTGGAGCTGGCGGATCTCTTCGGCCAGCTTCTCGTAAAGGCAGCCGAAGCGAAGCATACGAATCAGTGGGATGGTCTCGCGGAGCTCCTCGAGGAGTGGGAGGACTGGACGCTAGCTCGGGTTGCGGCAGCCGGTACATTCCCTGAGCTGTTGGCGACTCCCTGGACCCCGCTTCGCGTACCCATCCAGGAGGCGCGCATCGCGTTGCTGACGTCGGGCGGCCTCTATCTCGAGGGGCAGGAGCCGTTCGACCTCTCCAACGACCCGACGTATCGAGAGATCCCGCGCGGAGCGCGGAAGGAGCGCATTCGCGTTTCCCACCACGGCTACGACGTCCAGGGCCCGCTCGATGACATGAATTGCCTCCTACCACTCGCCAGGCTCGAAGAACTCGAGGCGGAAAGGCTGATCGGCTCGCTCGCGCCGACGAACTACAGCTTCAACGGATCGATCCCGGAGGTCGCCAATCTCCAGCAGTGGCCGCACGAAGCCGCGAAACGGATGCGTCAGGAGGACGTGGATGCCGTGCTCCTGACCCCAGCCTGAACGTGGTGCAACCGCTCCGTCGGAGTGGTGGCGCGAATCCTCGAGCAGGAAGGCTTTAGCACGGTGATCGTCATGACCTTCAAGGAGCGGCGGAGGCGATGCGGCCACCCCGGTCGCTCTACGTGCGATTCCCGATCGGATTGACCCTGGGAGCGCCCGGCGCAGCAAATCAGCAGCGGGTCGTGGTGGAGGATGCGTTAGCCCTCCTCGAGACCGCCACCGAGTCCGGCCTGTTCCGCGAGCTGCCGTACCGCTGGCAACGGGAAGACTACGACGAGATCCTGGCCCGCCGCGCCGGAGCGCTCCAGCGAGACTGACGGAAATCCGTGTAGCCCTCCGGTCCGAAGCCGAGAGGCGCGTCGCCCGGGACCAGGCTCGTTCGAACCGCGTATCGGCGAGGCTGATGTACACTGCCGCCCAGAATCGTTAGTCCTGCAGGCAGATTTGCCATGGGCTTCTACGTCTTCCACCTCATGCCGTGGCCCTATCTTCCGGAGGATTTCGCCCAGAACCACGACACCGCGTGGGTCGTCTGCGAGAACTCTCTCTACGACCCGGTGCGCGGCCACGATCTCTACGAGCGCTACTTGAACGAGCTCTCGTCAGTTGAGGAGCTTGGATTCGATGGCGTCTGCGTCAACGAGCACCACCAAAACGCCTACGGGCTGATGCCCTCGCCCAACATCATCGCCCGGGTATACGGCCCGCCACGAGCAAATCGGTTGGGGCGTCGGGGTCCACGTGGCAGAGACCGATGCCCAGGCGGTCGCCGAATACGAGCCCCACTTCTGGTACTACGCCCGAAATTTGCTCCGCAATCGCCAGACCTTCAACAACCCACCTGGTCACTCGTCCGTGCAGGCAGTGATGGGTGCGCTCGAGGCTCGGCGCAAGGGCCGGCCCGGCGCCTTCTCGACCTGGGAAGAGATCCAGAACGAGGGGTTTGTCATCGTCGGCAGCCCGGCAACCGTACGGGACCGCATCAAGACGGTCGCCGCGCGAACCGGCCTCGGTACCCTGCTTCCCAACTTCTCCGTTGGCAATTTGCCCCATGACGTGACGCGCAAGAGTATGGAGCTCTTTGCGCGCGAGGTGATGCCCGCGCTCCGCGACGTGAACGTCGACGCACCTGTCCAGGCTCAGACCGCCGCGAGCCGGGCGTGACCTCAGAGCGAATTCTGGACGTCGGTGGCCGATCCACACGTTTCTTGGAGGCGGGCGCGGGTCGGCCAGTGCTCTGGCTGCACGACAGCGCCGGCAATCGCTGGACTGCCGGCCACGATGCGCTCGCGCAACATTGCCAGGTGACCGCACCAAGCCTGCCAGGCTTCGACGACTCCACGACGCTGGGCCGGATCGACGGACCCGAGGACGTCGTGTTCTGGCTGCTCGATCTTCTCGACACCCTCGGGGTCGAGCGCCCCGTGCTGCTCGGTTGTGGGCTCGGCGGCTGGATGGCCGCGGAATTCGCGGTCCGTTATCCGGAAAGGCTGGCTGGCCTGGCGCTGATCGATGCGTATGGTCTCCAGGTCGAGGGCGCGCTACCCGAGGACGAGTTCGCGCTCATGCCGCCGATGCTTCGCCCGCTGCTCTTTAGCGACCCGGATGGCCCGATCGCCCAGGAATGGCTGCCTGACATCGAGCCACCCGAGCGCGCCGAGCCCGCCCTCCACGCGCGCGTCGCCGCGGCTCGCCTCGCCTGGCAGTTTCCGTACTCGCCGAAGCTCCGCCAGCGCCTGCCTCGCGCCGGCATTCCAGCCCTGGTCCTGTGGGGCGCCCGCGACCGTCTGGTGCCACCCGCTCACGCCGATGCGTACGCCGCGGGTCTCCCCGACGCGCGACTCGTCATGCTGGCCGGCTCCGCCCACTTTCCGTACCTCGAGGAGCCAGAGCGCTTCGCCGAGGAAGTGGCACGCTTCCTGAAGTAGCAATACGACCAAAAGCGACGCGGAACTGTTCGTGTCATCGGCTCGCCCGGCGCGAAATCAAGCGCGACAATGAGAAGAGGAGTTTCTTGGGGGCAGCGACGATGGCAGCATCACCCAACCCTGCGAATGAACCTGCGCAAGAGCCAGCCGCCGATCCGGAGGCTGAAAGCGCTCCGCCGCGGCTAGGCAACGCTCCGTCGCCCGAAGCTCGGGGCGAGGCCCAACCTGCCAAAGAGGCGGTCCAGGAAGCGCTCCAACAAATCAAGACGCCCGGGCAAGCCAAGCAGGTTGCGGCAGACGTCGTGTCCGCGGCCAGCGATACGACCGAGCAGCAGGTTCGCGAGCGGACCGGCGCGTCGCCCGTGCCGGCCAGGGAGGTTGAGGCAACGGCCGCCGCGACCTCGGGAACGGACCAGGCAGCGGCGACAATTGTCGAAGCCGCCAGGCAGGTCGCTAGCAGCGATGGCGAGACGCGAGAAGCGCTCGAGGAGGCCGTCCAGGAGGCGACCAATCCCGAACAGCAGGGTGTGACCGCGCCGGAGGACACTGAGCCCCCGAACCTGGTACGGGAGGCCATTCTCAAACGGATGGCCCCACATCAGGCGCTGGACGCGCGAATCTTTCTGGCAATCAACCACCTACCGCACAATCGAATCACCAACGGCTTCATGTATCTCATGACAACCATCATGAATGGCGGATTAGCGTGGCTGCTGACGCTCGTGATCGCCGCGATCGTGGACCGCAAGCGCGGGCGGCGGGTCCTGCTTCAGGTTGTCCCACCGTTCTGGGTGGCGACCATGACCGTGGAGTACCCGATCAAGTATTTCTTCCGCCGCGCCCGCCCGTTCGTGGACGTGGTACAGGCGATTGCAATCGGGAAGAAACCGGGTACCTACTCATTCCCCTCGGGTCATTCGGCGGCAGCGTTCGCGGGCGCCTGGCTCCTGCATCGCCACTACCCGCGGCTAACGCCGCTCTGGTACACGATCGCGCTCCTCGTTGGGGTTTCGCGGATCTTCTTGGGGGCCCACTACCCCGGTGACGTGCTGAGCGGGGCCTTGACGGGCACGATTCTGGCGGAGCTCACCCGCTGGATCATCGACGAGGGCGAGGAGGCGGCCTAAGGCTTGCGACTTCAGGAGGCCCCCCCCGAGCTTTACTCGCCGTTCGGATGGCTAACCTCCATCGCGGTTTTCCACGCGCACGTCAACCACGACCAACTCGCCCTCCTTGGCACGCTGCACCGCGCGCTGCAGCGCGCCGGGCAACTCGGCGACGTCCGAGATCGGGCCCTCCCCGCCCGCGCCGAGATCGCGTGCGAGGCCGGCGAAGTCCACGGCCGGATTTTCCATGCGCATGCCGATCCACTTGTTCTCGACCGGCCGCTCGCGAAGGTGCGCGAGCTGGAGCTGGTGGTCCTCATCGTTGTAGTACGAGCGGTTGTTCTTGAGCACCCACACCCCGGGGATGCCGTAGTGCGCCGCGGTCCACACAGCCTGATTGCCGGAGAGGAAGTCACCGTCGCCGAAGAAGCCGATGGGAAGCTTGCCCGCGTCCCGCACACCCAGACCGGCACCGAGCGCGACGCCTGGCCCCGACCCAACCGCGCCGCCACCACCACCCGCGACGGATCGCTCGGGACCGGGGAGGTTGAGGATCCCTGGGGCCGAACGACCGGGCGCGCCGTGCGTGAGGCAGAAGTTCTCGTTCTTGATCGCATCCCAGAGCTCGGCCCACAGGCGCAGCTCGCTGATCTCCGGTCGGTCCCACTGCTCGTCGCGGAGCTTGCGAAAGCGCTGCTGCAGCTCCCGCTGCTTGCCCTCCAGCACCTGACGCCGGCGATCGATGCGGGCCCGGGCGCCTGAGTCCAGCTCGGAGCGCACTGCCTCGATGAGCAGCGGCAGCACGACAGCTGGCGTGGAAAGTATTGGAATATCCGCGACCGGCAGCGCCTGGTAGTCGGTCGCCATCGAGCGGGTCAGCAGCTCATCCATCGAGACGTTGATGACCTTCTTGGTCGCGTTCGGCGTCTCGAGCCGAATCCGCGCGCCGTGGCCCGGCAGCGTGACCCGGCTGGAGCCAGCGAGATCGACGCAATCCAAGCCGAGGACGACGTCCGCGTCCCGCAACAGCTCGCGATTCATCCCAGCGAATGCCATCGGATGGTGGGTCGGGAACGCCTGACTCGAGCCAAGGTTCAGCACCGGCAACGCGAGCAGGTCGGCCAGTTCGACGAGCGCGCGGACAGCCTCCGCGCTGCGTCCGACCCGGTCGGCAAGCGCGACGGGGAACTCCGCGTTCACCAGCAATCGCGCGGCTTCCTTCAGCGATGCGGGATCGGGGCGAGGAATCGGCGCGGGCGCGAACCGCGAGACGTCCGGGAGGTCGAACGGCTCGGTGATCGGCTCTTCCTGATCGTCCGTATCGAAGCAGAGATAGACTGGTCCGCCTGGGTCAGAGACCGCGATCCGGTAGGCCCGCATCATCGATTCGGGGATACTCGCCACCGACCACGGCTGATCGTCGAACTTCACAAAGTTACGGATCGGATCCGCTTGCAGGTTGGCCGTGTGGATCCAGTCGATCCAGGGCCGGCGCATTGTGGCGTCCATTGGTCCGGTGCCGCCGACGATGATCACCGGGGTGCGATCGCACCAGGCGTCGTAAATCGTCATCGCGGAGTTCAGCAGGCCCACGAAGTTGTGCAGCATCGCAACCATCGGCCGGCCGGTGGCTCGGTAATAGCCGCGGGCCATCGCAACGCAAATCATCTCATGGTTGCAAAGGAGCATCTCCGGCCGGTTGTTCGCCGTGTAATTCACGGCGGAGTCGTGAATGCCCCGGAACGATGAGCCCGGTAGCACGGCCGCGTACTCGATGCCAAGCAGCCGGAGCATATCGAGAATGACGTCCGAGCCCCACTGCGGGTGGCCGGCGCTATCGGTGACGCCTACTGGGGTCTCGAAACCCTTTTTCGGGAGGATCGTCGTCAAGGTGCAGTCGCCCCCTTTGCAGCGTGCGGCGCACGCCGGAATCGCCCTGGTCCGCAGGCGATCATACTCGCGGTTCGGGCCGCGAGCCAGCGGCGTGGAACAGCCAGCCTAGAGGCCACGCGTTACTCCGCAAGATAGGGCTGGGTTCCGAGCGAGCTGGCGTTGTTCGGTGGGGCGACCGTTACACCATCGCCGTTGATCGCAATGCTGGGCGCGATGAACTGGCCGTTGAACTCCGTCGTCCCACCGCCGACCGTGATGCAGTACGAAGGTTTGCTCGGCGTTCCACACGCGAACTGGGGAGCCCGAATGGCGCCGGGAGGTGGAGCCGCGCTGTCCGTCGCGCATGCCGCGGGAAAGTTGTTATCTGGGTTCGGGCTATTCGCGCACTGGTATGGCGAATAAATCGTCCCGTTGTACTTCTGCACCTTGTTATTGCCCTGGAGGCTCAGCACATTCGGAAAGTCGTCATCTGGCGTTGGGCAGTACCAGCTACCGGGCCAGGAGGGGAAGATCAAGCGCGGGTCAGCGAGGTCGGGTGGCTGCCGGGGCGTCGTCGCACTCGCGTAATCCGAGTACGGAAGCTTGCAGCCGCCGAGGTGGTACAGCAGCACGTAGTTCTTCATCTCCGTAGCGCAGCAATCGAGCGTTAGGGCGCCTCCGCCACCGCCGTTTCCCCGGGCACCGAATGCGAGTCCAACGACAATCGACACGCCGTTGCCCTGCGCGGGCGGGGCGGCTGGACCAGTCGTCTGGCTGGCAATGTCGACGTTATTGTTGCCTTTGAAGCCCGTGTTCATGAGGTAGAGGCCGGGTTTGAAGCACACTGTCGCCACGTATGAGCCGCAGTTGGGCGCCACGCTGGACGAGCTGCCCAGCGCGCTGACGTCGATGGTGTCGTAATAGCCGGGCATCAGGATTAGTAAGGCGGTACTGCCCGGGATCGACACTCCTTCCACCCGCTTGAAGATGCCGGGACCGCTGGTCCCGACGGGACCCATGAGCTCGACGACCGCTTCGTTCCCCCCATCCAGCGTCACCCGCGTTCGCGGGTTATAGATTCGGACGCGCCCCTCGGTACAGTTCACCCGAACCGTCCCACTTGTGTCCGTGACGGATACAACGTCCAATGCGGACGTAGGACAGGCAAGGTCGTCTGGCAGCCGAGTTGTGCCGGTCGTACTTGGTGCCGTGAAGACCGGAAGCGGCGTCGGAAGGGCGAAGTTCGGATCGACGCAGTTCTGTCCGCCGGTCACATTGCCGGCTGTGGAGTTCGGCAGACTCCCGTCGAACCCTTGGTTGGCAACCGATTGGCCCTCGACGTTGAAGTTGCCATTGACGCGGAACTGCCCGCGCGTACAGGCGTTCCCGCGGACGAGACTATGATTGCCGCCGCTGGTGATGGTGGAGTCGATATCGCCCCGTAGGGACATGATCGCGAAATCCGAGGGGAGGAAGCCGCCTGCGACCGCCCGGCCGAAGGCGCCGAGCGTGGATACCCCCATCACCTTCCCGAAAATCGTGGTTTGGGGCCGATCCACAATCACCTCGATAAACTTGGGGTCACCCGCGTGCAGGCCAGTCAGGGGGGGCACATTGGTCGTCGGCACGATTGGCACGTTGCTGGCGACGCACGATTGTGCCGCCCCCGTCGCGGCTGTTGGGTTCGGCGCGGGGGACGACGTCGCCACGGGCGCGGGCAGCCGCTGGGCACCCACGACCGCGCAGACAGCGGCGATTTTCTGGTACTCGCGTTTGGTGTTCAGGGCGAGACTGACGTCGAGTGCGAGCGCCGCCATGCCGAATAGAACAAACATGAAGAGCGCATACATCACCAGTACCTGCGCGGGTCGCTTTTGCTCTGTGCCAACCGCGGCGCGGATGCGCGGCATCCAGTCCTGGGTCGCGGACATCCGAATGCTCCTCACTGGGTTTGAGCCGTTGCGAAGCCAGCCATTCCGAAGAGCTGGTTGAGCGGGTAGAGGATCACCGGCCGATACACGTAATGCACGGCAACCGCAACGCGGTTCGCGGCCGGAACGTTCTCGCTCGGCGCAAAGCACGGCGATGCGTTCGCAGGCTTCGGCGAAGGGCAGCTCGACTGCACGAGTGGGACTTCAATGTCCACGGCAAGCGCGGACGGGGGGAGGAGGAGCGCGCTGCACGCGACCGTCCCGATGATCGTCGCGGGATTGCAGCTCGAAAGTGGTTGCGCGGTTCCGTTGGTGTTGCCCGAGAGGGTGTAATTCGCGGCCGGCCGATTCAGCACCATTGCGCGCCGGGCGCCTTCATTTGCCGCATGCTGAATGGTGTTGTAGCTGTAGATGGCCCAGCTAAATTCGATGAGGCCGAACACCAGAACAAGAAACGTCGAGATAACGAACCCGAACTCAGCCAGGACCTGGCCGTTAGGGGGCGGATCGCCGGAGTGCAAAGGGGGTCCCTTACGGATTGCGTGTCGCGGTGATGCTGGTACTGAGAGTGATGAACTTCGTGTTCATGAACGGGGCGATGAAGTCGAAGCGATGCGTCACCGTGATGGTGAAGTCTTGCCCGGGCCGCCATCCGAATGCCGCGTCGTCCGACCAGGCGCTGGCCGGAGAAAGGGAGATGTCCTCATCGCCGATGGTGATCCCCTGGGGCGCCTGCTTGATGGCACGATAGACCTGCAGCGTGGCACATGGATTCGGGCAGTCGCTTGTGATCGACTGCCAATTCAAGGCCACGAGTGCGCCCGCCTGCGCGGCCTCGCGAATCGCCATCGATTGGTAAAGCGCCCGACCCAGGTCCGAGACGCCCAGCAGAAGGACGACGGCACTCATACAGACGGCGGCGAACTCAACCAACGCCTGTCCCGGCTTGCGCCGAGCGCGCCAGGCCCCAGCGGCAATCAAGCTTCGCGCCGCGGTTCCGGCGCCAAGCGATGGCTTTACCGTTCGCAGTCGGCGACCAATACGCACGTGCACTCCCTGCCCACACCCGCACCTAACAATTAGTATGCTAGTTCGCTATATGGGAAACAAGGGCTGTGGTAAAAGGCCAACCTAGCGCCAACACTGGCGGCTTTCACCCTCTGGTTGCGAAAGCCGCCACAGAGACCGACTCGGGACCGCTTGGGTTCGCCCGTGAAGGGGGTGAGCTCTACGCCGTCAGACCTGGATGAGCGCGATCGCCTCGTCCACGGTCATTACCCGAGCGAAGATGGGGAAGACCTGCTCCATAAAGATCTCGGGCACCCCGGGCCGGCTCGCGGTGCAGATGTCCCGCAGGATGATCAGGTTGTAGTCCAGGTCCCGCGCGGCGTAGGCCGTGCTGGCCACGCCAATCTCGATCGCGCCACCGGCAATCATCAGCGTGTCGATGCCGCGGGTGCGCAGGCTCAGCTCCAGGTGGGTCTGGAAGAAGCTGCTCCAGCGGTGCTTCTTGACGTGGTAGTCGTCGGGCCGCGCCCCGATTTCCGGGGCTACTTCCGCGCCATGCGTCCCACCGTGGACTGGTGGCGGACCGGCCACGAATGGCTTGCCGTCCGGCGAGCCCTGATAGCCATGGTCGACGATTTGCGGCGTGAAGTCTCTGTGATCGGGTCGGTGGTCGGCAGCCGGGAAGAAGAGCGGGATATCATGCTTGCGGCATGCTTCCGCGATGCGGTGCATGCGGGTCAGGAGACCGGATTTTTCAATCTCTGCCGCGCGGGCAGGGTCGTCGGGATGCAAGTAGATGTTCAGCGTATCGAAGAAAATCATGCCGGTCTTGCTGGGGACAATCGGGAACTCTGCCAACTCGGCCCCTCCTCATTGCGCGCCCCGGAGGGCGATCAGCCGCGGCAACTCTGCCAGAAGGCCGCGGGGCGTGGCAAGAGCCATGTGAACGGATGTGGCGTACAGCAACAGCAAGGCCGGAGTTCGCGCACCGGATAACAGAGATCGACTGAGAGGCCGTTGAGCATCGCGGTACAACGGCTAGCACTTGCAGCGACGGCCTCCCCCGGCATACAGCCGGTATATCGATGGAAGTGCGTTGCGGCGGCTAGACTCAACGGGTCGGAGGGCGAGATGGCCTTCTTCGTGCTCTACTACGGCTACCTTCAAGAGACGAACGACGGACCCGTTCAGCACGCGGTCACGGCCTTCGAAACTTACGCGACTTTCGCAGACGCCGAGAACAGCCTGAAGGAAACGGCCGAGACCGCCGAGCGTCTTGGGCTCCAGGTGCCGGACGTCACCATCATGGAAGCGGGCTCGGTGGCCGATGCGGTCAAGCGAGTGGCCGCCATGCCCACGCCACCCGAAACGGTCTAGTCTGCAAAGATGGGCTGCGCGCGTAACATATTGACACGCGGTTAACAGTAGGCCACGCGTTACGCAACTTCCACGTGTGATGGTGTGAGCGGTATCGGTCCACGCCAGATCGCTCCGCGGGTCAGGTTGTTGCGAACGACCAGAACAGGCTTTGATCCATGACTGACGGACTCATCCTCATCGTCGACGACGATTCTTTGTTGTCCGAAGCCATCGCGACCGCTCTGGAGCTCCATGGCTTCAAAACGCGAGAGGCCGAAAACGGCCGAGCGGGCCTCGCGGCGATCGAGGCTCTCCTCCCGGCCATCGTCCTGCTTGACCTCCGCATGCCGGTTCTCGACGGTGAAGGCGTGCTCCGCGATCTCGCGGCGCGTGGGATCGACCTTCCGGTCGTGCTTATGAGCGCCGATGACGAGGCGGAATTGATTGCCAAAAAATACGGTGTGGCCGCTTACCTCAGGAAGCCGATCGCTATTCCGCGCCTGATGGCGGCCATCGCCGCCTGTGGTCCGACAACCGAGAAACAGCGCGCACGGCGAGGCCGCCGCGCGGCGTAGTACGAACGCCTAACGATCGGCGTCCTCTTTCCGATAGAAGCCGAGCTTGGTCATAGCGGGCCAATCGTCGACGGAGAACGTGATCGCGGGATCGTTCGACAGGTTCTCGTGGCTATGCCACACCCACGGCGGGACGGCAAAGAGGTCGCCCTTGTGCCACTCCAGGCGCTCACCGTCGATGATCGTCGCCCCTTCACCCTCGAAGACGTTGTAGTAGGTCGTGCTGTTGTGCCGGTGCGCAAGCGTCTTCTGGCGTGGGGCCAACATCTGAACGTGCCAGGCGATCGTCGGCAGGGTCGATCCCCCATCAACCGGACTAGCGAGCATGAGGTGCATCCCATCGTAGGGGTCGCCGCCAACCTCGGCGTTTTGAAGGGCGTCGAGCGCTGCTTGAGTCTCACTCCACCGATAGCGCATGGACGGAAGCGGAAACCCGGGCCCGCTCGTCGCGAGCTGACGCGCGTGGCCGCGAGTCTTGCGAGTGTATTCAGGGGGGCGGACGACCTCCTGGTACGGCGCATCATCCGGTAGCCGCTCGTTGATGAAGGCGCCGTTGTTGTAGCCATTGTCGAACGCATCGATCCAGATGGCCGGCTCGGTGCCTTCGTTGTAATGGTCGTGGAACGTCCAGGATGGCGTGATCACGACGTCGCCGCGCTCCATGGGATAGGCTTCGCCCTCACAGATAAAGACCGCCCCCGGGGATGCTTGCCAGACCAGCCGGGTTTCACTCCGCATGGTGCGGTGCGCCTGGGTATGCTCGCCAGGCATCAGGATCTGGTAGTCCATCCACATGTGCGAGTTGTAGCCTTCGACGCCGGCAATGGTGCGCATTGGCGCCATCGCACCAGGGCCCACGGTGACGATCTTGCCCGACTGCTGCAGGGCGGCGTTGATCCCTTCCCATTTCCAGTGGCGGGCAGTGTTACCCGTTCGCCTCGGTCCCTCGCGCCGCAGGCCTGCACCCACGAGGTGATACTCCGCGAGAAACGCGTTCAAATCGTCAATCGTGGTGCCAACGTCAACCATGTCCCGCCCTCCATTCGCTGCCGCGATTCAGACCGCCGCTTCCAGGTGGAAGAACTCGATCGCGTTCCCAGCCAGCATCGCGTGCTTCTCATCCTCAGGTACCCCGGCGAAGCTCTCCTCGATGACCCACCGGGAGTTCGGCCAGTCACCCTGCTGGTGGGGAAAGTCCGTGCCCCAGATGAGGTTTTCGATTCCAACCTGGTGCCTCAACTGCACGCCCACGGGATCGCGCAGAAAGCCCCAGACGGCATGGCGCCGAACGTATTCGCTGGGAGGTTTGGGCAGCGGTTTCAGACCGAAGGACCGCTCACCCCAGAACCGCGTGCGCGCATAGTTGTCGTCCGCCTGGAACAGGAAGTGCGGGATCCAGCCGGCCTGGGTCTCGGCGAAATAGATTCGCATGTCCGGGAAGCGCTCGAATGCGCCGGCAAACATGAGCTGGGCCATGTTGCGTCCCATCGACGTCGAAAAGCGTGTGACGTACCCGACGGGGTCGGCGCCGGATGTGTGGACCTCCCCGGCACCGGGCTGCTGCGTATACCGATAGGTCGGGCCGGCCCCGGCGCCGCCGAAGATCGAATGCGCGGTGATCGCAACGTTCAGGTCGCGCGTGGCCGCCCAGAATCGATCGTCCTCGGGCATCGGATACCCCTTGCCGTTGGGGAAGTTTCTGAGCATGATCCCCTTCAGACCTGCCCGGGCGCAGTACTCGAGCTCGAGAATCGCGTCGTCGACGTTCGTGTCAGGAATGAGGCCCATCCCAATCAGCCGATCCGGCGCGTAGGCACAATAGTCTTCGGCGAGAAACTCATTGAAAGCGTGAATGAGCGCCCTGTAGCCCGCGTCCTCCCGAATCCCGCGCCACATCGTCTGGTGGGTGTGATAGAGGATCTCGGCGTCGACGCCGTCCTGGTCCTGCTCCTGAACCCGCTGCTCTGGACCACCGGTGCCGGGGTTATCCGCATAGACTTCGCCCACCACGTTGCGCTGCTCGTACGGCTTGCCGCCCATGGCCAGCCCCAGGACGTAGGGATCCCGCCCCTCCATGAGGACGGCGTCGCCCCCGTTTGGCAGCGTGATGAGCCGCGGGGCGCGATCTCGCCACTCCCTGGGAACCCGGTGCGTCCACATCTGGGGGGGAATCTCCAGGTGACCGTCACCGGAGATCACTCGGTAGGGTACACCATATGAGCCTCCTTTCGGCGAACCGCCGCGCGACGATCCACATTCTTCGCGCCGAAAGGCGGGTCGTCCGCGCGACCATTCGCATGCGGCAGCATTCTCTGCAATCTCCGGGTACATGCACGAGACGAAGCGCCTTCCGGTGGCGATGCCGCGACTAGTCGCGAATATATCACGGCGTGAGTGGCAGCCGCCGGGGCCTCAGGATTGAAGACCCCACGCCCAGCAGGTCGGGCCACCATCCACCATGAATCGAGGGGGCGCGACCAACCCATCGGCGTTCCGGCGCCGGTCTGGGTGAGGCGCTGGTTCATCTCGGCAGGAGTCATCGCTGTAGCCACCGCCCATCGAACACCGGCGTTAGGGCCTGAGCTGGCGGGCGAATTCCCGCAGGGCGCCGGCGAGAGCCTCGGGCTCCTCCAGCGCCGCGAAGTGCCCGCCCGCTGGCATCGGCGTCCAGCGCACGATGTTGTACACGCGTTCGGCCATGCTCTTGGGCGAGCGTGTGATCTCGCGGGGAAATAACGCGTGCGCGGTCGGAACGTCGATGCGTCTGCCGCTCCCGATGAGCTCGCCCGGCGACCATTCTCCATGGCGGCGTGTGTAGTACGGCCAAAACGACGCGCCGATGCAGCCCGTCACCCAGTACAGCATGACGTTGGTCAGAAGCTCATCTTTGGTAAAGCGAGACTCGACCTGGCCGTGGCAGTCGCTCCACTCGCGAAACTTCTCCACAATCCACCCGGCAAGCCCGACGGGCGAGTCCGTAAGGGCGTAGGCCAACGTCTGCGGGCGGGTCCCCTGGATCCACTGGTACCCAATTCCGTCACGCTGAAACTCGTTCTGGGCTGCGAGATATTGCCGCTCTTCGTCCGTCGTGTCGGCCGGCGCGGGCCCGGTCGGCCGAACTGTCAACATCGTGAGATGGATGCCAGAGAGCAGGTTTGGATGAGCGTACGCGAGTCGCGTCGTGATGGACGCCCCCCAGTCACCTCCGGCGGCGACGAACCGGGGGTACTCCAGCACCTCGGACATGAGCTCGGCGAAGGTATCTGCCATCTCAGCGATGCCGAGCCGGGGCTGATTGGGCTGGAACGAGAAGGTATAGCCAGGCAGCGACGGTGCAACTACCGTGAAGGCATCGGCCGGATCGCCGCCGAATCGGCCGGGATCGGTCAGCAGCGGAATCAGCTTGTAGAACTCCCAGATCGAGCCCGGCCAGCCGTGCGAGAGGAGCAGCGGCCGTGGGTTAGGTCCAACACCGCGCTGGTGGATGAAGTGCAGGGGGATGCCGCTGATCGGGACGGTGAACTGCTCGAAACCGTTGAGCAGCGCTTCGTGCCGGCGCCAGTCGTATCCCTTCTGCCAGTAATCTGCCAGTTCCCTGAGGTAGGTGAGATCCGTCCCGAAGTCCCATTCGCCGCCGGGGATTTCGTCCGGCCAACGGGTGCGGGCCAATCGCTCCTTGAGATCAGTCAGCACGGGCTCAGGAACGTCGACTCGGTATGGACTCGGCTTCACTGCTTTCGCCTCTGTGCCTTCGAGTATGGATCGGCGCTTTTGCGGGCAGGCTGCTTGTGCGAAGTCGGCGCGCCTACCCTCGGAAGAACCTGGCCGCGTTCTCGCCGAGTATTTTCGCCTTGGTCCGATCGGAAAGCTCGTCGTGTTGCCGGAGTTTGGGAGACAATCGTGTTTGCGTCGGCCTCTTCGAGCGCCGTGGGCAAATGCGGCTCATGACCAGAAATCGGCGTCATCTCCCTCGTGGGTTGCGAGGTCGAGCGTGACCGAATCGTCACCTAGCGCCGGGGTTGCCTCCGCTCTGGCGTGGGCCAGCCATCGGCTGTGGGCTGCAATGAGGGGCAGCAATCGGACGTGCCCGGACGGATTGATCAATGTCTCTTGCACCTTGATTTCGCACAACTCGTCACGAAACGCTTCGGTGATGATTGGGTAGAGCGCCCCCAGGCTTCGATGAGAAACGACATATAGCGCGCTCGGGATGGTGAAGCTCCGCACAAGGCTGCCGGCGCCTCGAAAGACCGGCTGGAGCCATTCCCAGGTGTCATCCGCCGGTTTGATCCGAAACGATGCAGCACTGGTCCTATTCGACCTGGTAAGTCGCAGACGTGCCTCCAAGAAATGTGAATGGCTGACCGTAACGCGCTGATCGTCAAGCCGGATCCCCCGGGCGTAGCGCCGGAGCAGGCGCTCGATGTCTTCGGCCGAGCAATCGGGGAGCCCTTCCCAAAGCTCTCGATATTCCATTTGGAGCGATGCTAGGGTCTTTTTGCGCAGGCATAGTCCGTCCACGTTCAGCTTGGACCAGTTCGTCGCCACGGATTCGAGCCCTTGGGCAATCGCATCGAGGGCCCAGGTGCGAAGCTGCGCGACTATTGCCGGGTCCATCTCATCCTTTCTTCAAGAGCGAATCTTAGATCGCGACGCCACGATGGTTGACGTCAGGCGATCAGAACCGGTCGCACCCGTGGCCGTGGCACAGCGGTCATTGGTGTGCCGGCTTCCCGCTCTCCCGAAGCGCAGCGCCTGCAACCGCAGCATGCTCCCCCGAGGCGTCACCCGAAAGTTGGCGGTCATTGACCACGGGGCTCACCAGCCTGGTCGCGCTGACGAGCGCTTCGAGTCCATCGCGCAGCTTGAGGAGATCTGGGTCAGGCACGTATGCGACCCATTGCCGAAGATGCTCGACCCCGTCGTGGCGCAGCCGCTCCACCATCACGTTCCCTTGATCGGTCAATGTGACGATGGTCCGGCGTCGATCGTTGGGATCGTCATGTCGGGCGGCGAGGTCTAGCTGCACCAACCGCTCCACGAGATGGCTGGCGGCGGGGGCCCCGATGCCCAACGCATGACCGAGCGACGTCACCGTGAGCGGCCCGAGATCAGCGAGGATCGTGAGCCCTTTGAGTTGTGCCATCGTGACGTCAAGCTGCAACCATGCAGGTGCAGTGGCCGCATGGATGGCTCTAAGCATCTTTCGCTGAAGTTCCACGATCTGCGCGATTACAGGCTCCCGCGACTCGGTCGTATCTGATTCCGTCTTGCCCAATTGGTCACCCTCATTCGCGCTGACTTTAGGAAATTGATTCGACGATGTCAATTTTTTCGAGACTTGGCAATAAACTCTGTCGGAGGAATAGAATCACGCGGCGTGCCAGATACGAGAGGGAGGCGACCAGGGCCGGTCATTGATCGTATAGGTTCGTATGTCGTGAATCCATATCCCGTCGATGAAGGATGGAACGATGCGAGTCCTCGATGCTGATGGGCACATTTTTGAGCCTGAGGCGATGTTTGCCGATCTCGAGCCCGAGTTCTACCCCCGGAGGCCGGTGGCGTTGTCGTTGCCGCCGGATACGATTTCTGGCGACTCCAACTTGGTCTGGATGATCGAAGGGAAGATAGCGCCGCGCATCACCGGCCGCGGTGCCACGTTCCCCGGGAGCTTTCCGGGAAGCATTGCTGGGGAGACCCGCCGGGCCAATCTCGGCAATCAGACCCTCGAGGACGTCGAAGCTCGCCTCGCAGGCATGGCCGAGTTCGGCATCCAGGAGCAGGTGATCTATCCGACGCTGTTTCTGGAGTCCGTTGTCGACGACGTGCGACTCGAGGCAGCGCTCTATCGCGCCTACAACAACTATCTCAGCGCCGCGTGCGCCAGGTCACACGGCCGGCTGAAGTGGAACGCGTGCGTCCCGTGGCGAGACCCCGAGGCCGCGGTAGCCGAGGTCAAGCGGGCGAGCGACCTCGGTGCGGCTGGGATCTACACGATGGGCGTCATCTTTGACCGCCATCTCGATGATCCGCTCTTCTACCCAGTCTACGAGGCGGCGAGCGAGCTCGATCTGCCGGTCGCGGTCCATCTGGGGTGGGGATCCCCCGGAGCCACCCAACTCTTCGAGAAGAATACGTTCTTCTGTGGGGCCACCATCCCGGTTATCTGGGGCTTCGTCTTCGTGATGACCTCCGGGCTGCTGGGCCGATTCCCCAAGCTGCGAATGGGATTCATTGAATCCGGCGCGCAGTGGGTTCCGTACACCATCAATCAGATCCGCCGCCATTACGAGCCCCCCACGGTCATCCGGGGCGATCGGAGCGGCACGCCGAGAACCCGTGCGATCGATCGGAACTACTATCGGGACCCGGTCGATTGGTTCAAGGAAGGCAAGGCCTTTGTCACATTCGAGACCGATGAGGATTTGCCGCACCTCTTGCAGCATCTCGGCGAGGACGGCCTCATGATGTCCTCCGACTATCCGCACGGGGATCCGTCCGCGGACGAGATGTTCCTCGAAAAGATGACGCACCGCACGGATGTCCCTGCCCGACTCATGGAGAAGCTGGCTGGTGGGAATGCCGCTCGCTTCTATCGGGTCTAGGTGATGAATCACCATGCGTCGCGGCATCCGAGTCCAGTCATGCGGGCCCCGAGCTTTAGCCGCCACTTGGTCTGCGGCACGCTACTGTGCCTCCTTGCGGCCGCATGTTCTCCCGCCGCCACGCCACGCGGAACCGGAGGGGAGCAACCCGCGGCACCGACGACGAGCGCTGGCGTCCAGCGCACGCTCACGATGATCGCCCGCGGGGAGCCGCCCAGCCTCGCCGTGAAGCCCCTCCAGGCGGCTGGCGGGATCGGGAATATCAACCCCATCTTCAATGCGACGCTTGACGCCGCGGACGAGCGGGGTAAGATCTTCCCACTCTTGGCGGAATCGCTTCCAACCCTGGACACCGACACCTGGCGCATGTTCCCGGACGGCCGCATGGAAACCGTCCATCGACTCAGGGCGAACCTCACCTGGCACGATGGAACGCCGCTCACCGCCGAAGACTTCGTATTTGGCTGGCAGGTGTTCGCCACGCCCCAACTCGGCGTAGCGAACACGATCCCGATCAGCGCGATCGACGAGGTGGTCGGGCCGGATCCGCGCACCCTTGTCATCCGATGGCGCCAGCCGTTTCCGGATGCCAACGCGTTGGTGGAGAGCTACCAGGCGCTCCCGCGGCACATCCTCGAGGCTCCATTCCGGCAGGGCGATTGGGAGGCATTTACCAATCACCCGTTCTGGACCCACGAGTACGTGGGGCTGGGCCCATTCCGTTTGGTGCGCTGGGACCCGGGCGCGGCCATCGAGGCCGCGGCCTTTGACGCCTACGTCCTCGGCCGGCCCAAGATCGAGCGCATGCGGATCACATTCACGAGCGACTCCAACACGGCCGTCGCCAGCCTCCTCAGCGGCGAGGCCCACATCGCGATCGACTTCGTCCTCATGTTCGAACAGGGCGCGATTCTGGAGCGCGAGTGGGCGGCTCGAAGTGAGCTGGAGCGTGGATCCGTCCTGCTAAGCCCGATTCTCTACCGGAACAGCGTCGTCCAGCTCCGACCTGAGATGGCCGCGTCACCGGGCATGCTGGACGTGCGGTTTCGGCGGGCCCTCGCCCATGCCCTGGACCGGCAGAGCATCAACGAGGCGCTTATCGGAGGGAAGGCCGTGTTGACGAGCGGGCTGCTCTCCCCCCTGGTGGACTACTATTCCGAGATCGAGCCGTCCCTCGTGAAGTATCCGTACGACCCTCAGCGGGCAGCCCAGCTCCTGGCCGAGGTCGGACTCCCCCGGGGCAGCGATGGGTTCTACGTCAACCAAAACGGCGAGCCCATCCGATTTGACATCCGCGTGATCGCCAACCCCACGCAGGAGGCGGAGAACGCGATCATGGTGGAGGGGTATCGGCGCATTGGCATCAATGCATCGGGGGTGGTCATGCCCGTGTCGCTGCTGCGCGACGGTCAGGCGGTGGCGACGTTTTCCGGGCTGCACACGACCGGCGCGAGCGGGGGGGAGCGCGATATGGGCCGATACAGCAGCGCCCAGATTCGGCGCCCCGAAACGCGCTGGCAAGGCAATAACAGCGGGGGGTGGTCCAACCTCGAGTTCGATCGTCTCTGGGACGCCTACAACACCACGGTTCCGCGTCCCGAGCGCACTCGGCAATTGGCGCAGATGGAGCGCATTTTCAGCGAAGAGCTGCCCGCCATCCCGCACTACTACACGCCGATCGTGATGGCCCACGTTGGCGCGCTCGCCGGCCCGGTCGCACGCACCACTCGCGACGCGGTTGAGGTCGTGCAGCTCCACAAGTGGGAGTGGCGCCGGTAACCCCACGCCTTGGGTGTAACCCCGCTCAATGAGAAGGAGGTGTTGTGAATGAGTGCCCAGACGCGCGAGGGCTCCAAGATCATTCAACGCGTAGCGATCGTGGGCGCGGGGGAGATGGGCTCCAATATCGCCACGGTGTGCGCCCTCGCACAGTACCCGGTCGCGGTATCGGACGTTTCACGCGAGATTCTCGACCGCAGCCTACAGCGCGTGCGACGCAATCTGAACGTCTTGGCGGAAGCAGAGGAGATCACGAAGGCCGAGGCCGACGCCGCGATGGCCAGGGTTCGACCGGCCGCGGATGTCCGTGACGCGGTCGCCGACGCCGATCTGATTTTTGAGGCGGTGCCCGAGAAGCTCGAGCTGAAACAGGAGGTGTTCCTCACCGTCGAGGCCTATGCCGGTGGCGACGCGATCCTCGCGACGAACGCATCGGGGATTCCCACGACCGAGATCGCCGCTCGGTGTCGCCAGCCGGAGCGCGTGGTCGGCATTCACTTCTTCCAACCCCCGTTCGTGCTCCGCACCGTTGAGGCCATCCGGGGCGAGCGGACTTCAGCCGAGACGTTCGACACGGCCGTGCGCTTCATCGAATCGCTGGGATCGATCCCGATTCGGGTGCAAAAGGACCGCCACTCGTTTGTGATCAACGCGCTGCAGCAGGCGCTCCGGAAGGAAGCTGCCGCGCTGCTCGAGGCTGGCGTTGCGAGTAAGGAGGATATCGACCAGGCCGCGATCCACTGCCTGGGCCCGAAATACGCCACGTACGGCATGCTCAGATCCGGTGATCTCACCAGTCCGATGTCCCCGCTGCGCCGCGGTGAGGTAACCGGTGCCAGCTTATCCTACGATTATTCGAAGTACGGGGTGGAGGAGGCGTTCCGTCGACGCGATCTGGCGCTGATTGAATTGGTCAAAGCCGCGGCCCGGATCAGGGCAACGTATCCGCTCGACTAACCAGGAGGCACGGCCGTGGGTAGGTCGGCCCGCCCGTATGGCGGGCGCCTTGGATGCCCCGCGATCAAGTTGGAGAGGAGCCAGGATGTCCGCTCGATACCTCGACGCCGATGGGCACATCATGGAGAACATGGATCAGATCGGAGCGTTTCTCGAGCCGCGGTACCAGGACGGTCGGGCACCCAGTCTTCCCAGCCTGGACCGATTTCATATCCCGACGAGCACCCGTGGTCCCCGGCGCGAGGGGACGTTCGATCGCACCGTGGACGCAGAGCGCTGGTTGGAGTTCCTTGATCGGACGAACTTGGAATTCAGCGTGCTCTATCCGACGACTGGGCTCGCGTACGGCCAGGTGGTCTATCCGGATTGGGCGATCGCGTATGCCCACGCCTACAACTCCTGGCTGTACGAGCACTACGTGAAGGTCAGTCCGCGCCTGAAGGGCGTGGCGCTGATCCCAATGCAGGACGTGCCAGCGGCGGTGCAAGAGCTCCGCCGCGCGGTGACGGAGTTGGGGATGGTGGCTGCGATGGTCCCCTCGAACGGGCTTGCGCGCCACATCAGCCACAAGGAGTATTGGCCGATCTACGAAGAAGCCGAAAAACTCGACGTCGCTCTGGCGGTTCATGGCGGCGCCTACGGGCAGCTCGGGTTCGATTCATTCACGGTATTCCCGGCAACACGTGCCCTGGGCATGCCGTTCCCGCTCGCCATTGCCGCGACGGGTTTGATCGTCGACGGCGTGCTGGACGCGTATCCGAAACTGCGTCTCGGGTTCCTGGAGGGCGGGACGGATTGGATCCCGCTCGTGATCGACCGGCTCGAGCGCGAACAAGAATACAGCGATCTGCCCCTCGGTTCGGCGCCGGAGGACTATTTCCGGTCCGGTCGCATCTTCGTCGGCTGTGAGGGGAATGAACGCGGCCTGGCCTATGCGGTCCAGCGGGTCGGCCCCGAGCCGTTCATGTTCTGCTCGGATTTTCCGCACGAGATCAACATGGATAGCTGCATGGAAGAGATCGACGAGATCCTGGAGCGAACGGACCTCGACGAAGCGGCTAAGACCGCGATCCTGAGCAACAACGCCCGGGCCTTCTACAAGCTGTAATCACCACGTGCGATCAGTCGCGCCACTGCCATTCCCAGATGTTGAAGCTCTCGGCGGGGTCCGGCACCTGGCGGGCCTTTGGGCCTTGCAGGCTCGCGCTGTGGATGGTGAACTGGGGCGTGAAAAAGTGCGGAATCGTCGGGAGATCTGACGTGAATATGCGTTGGGATTCGGCCAGATACCCGACACGCTCGTTTGCGTCGAGCGTGCTGTTAAAGGCCTCCACCAGGCCATCGTATTCCGGGTTGATCCACCCCCCGCGGTTATTGCCCAACCACCTGTTGGAGGGGGCAGCGATGACCGTGCTCTTGTACGCGTCGAGCCCCGCGACATTGCCGCCCCCGCTGCCCGTCTCCAGGCCGGGAAACGTGGCGCGAACCGCCAGATCCTGGAGGCTTGCAGCCGGCAGAACATACGAGGTCGCGTCAATGCCGGCCTGATGAAGCGTGTTGACGATGATCGCGTTCTCGCCCTCCTGGGTCGGGTTGGCCAGCGCCCGAAATTCCGGTCGGAAAGGCTGGCCGGACGGCGCGAGGTACATGCCGTCTCGCCCCCGGACGTGGCCGGCGTCCTCCAGAAGTTGCTGCGTCAGCCGCACGTCAAACGGATACTTGGTGATGACCCGCTCGACCGCTGGATAGTACGAGGCCCCCGGTGGCAATTGGGAATGGATGATCGTCGCTTGGCCGTTTAGCAGCCCCTCGTTGATCGTCTCCTTGTCGATCGCGTGAGCCAGGGCCCGCCGGACCCGGACTTCGAGCGTTGAGGGCATGCTCGCGTACTCGGGCCGAAGCTGAACCCGGGTCGCCCAGAACAGCACCGGGCTGGATACGATAACGCCCCCAGTGCGCGGCACCCACTCCTGCTTCAACGTCGCCAGGTGCTCGTCGCGAATCGCGAAATCGACCGACATGTCGATCTCATCCGCAAGGAGGTTGGCTACAACGGTGTTTGGGTCGAGGATGAAGCGAAGTCTGATGCGCTCGAGGCCGGGACGTCCAAGCGCATGGCCCGAAAAAGCCGTCGCCTCGAGAAAAGACCCCAGCTCCCAGCGGGTAAGGCTGAACGGACCGGCGCCGATCCATTCGGTCGTCCAGAACGGAAGGCTCGCAAACCCGTCCGCGTCGCCGCGGTCGAACGGAGTCTGGAGGATGTGCTGGGGCAAAGGCTGGAACCCTTGCTTCAAAGCGCCCGCATCCGGATACAGACGGCGCCATTTGATCAGCAGCGTGCGATCGTTGCGGGCCTCAACCGCTTCAATCGCCGAGAGCGGCAGGGACGCCGAGAGCCCAAACTCCGGGGTGGTGTAGACGCCCCAGGCGAACACAAAATCTCTCGCGGTCAACGGCTGCCCGTCATGCCACGTCAACCCCGGCCGGAGCTGATAGCTCGTCTCCATCCCGCCCTGCGGCAGAATCCGCCAGCTATCGGCATCCAGTCGTGGCAGAGCTTCCGCGAGGTATGGCCGTGGGTCGCCGCGCTCGTCCAGGTAGTCGAGGGTTGCATTGAACATCGGCACCGAGATGCCGGGGGATGTGACGGGACGCAAGGGGCGTGCTGCGAGGCTGGGCGGCTCGTAGCGCGAAGCGACAACGAGGGTGCGGGCGGTCTTGGGGGGCCGCGGCTGCGCCGCCTCTCCAGCTTGCGGGGATGGTCGTCCGGGCGCGCAGCTCGTCGCCAACAATACTGCCAGCAGCGCAAATGTCTTCCACATCGGAGATCTCATCCCGCCGATGATCAGGACTGGCCGTAGAAACGCACGGCGTTGCCATGGAGGATCGCCTCCTTGTCCGCCTCCGTGAGCTCGTCGCGCTCGCGGATCTCGCCGATCTCTTCCTTGCAATAGGCGTTGTTGACCTCATGCGGGAAGTCGGAGGAATAGACGACGGAGCCCGAGCCGGCGACCTTCACAACGTTCGGAAGCGTCGCCTCGCCGCCCTCGCAGCCCACGAAGATTCGACCCGCGTCGATGTGCGCCCGGATGTAATCGCTCACCTTCTTGTGCTCGCCGAAGTCCACGAGCTGACCGCTCGGGTTGTAGTCCGAGAAGGTTTCAGACGAGCGATCGAACCGCTCCATCACGAACGGCAGCCAGCCCACGCCGCCTTCGAGGAAGCCAAATCGGACGTTCGGGAAGCGGTCGAACACGCCGTTGAAGACCATGCCAGCGAACGAGATGATGAGCCCGAACGGGTGGCCAAGCGCGTGGATCGGCACGAAGGCGTTCATCGTGTCCAGCCCCATTCGCATGTGGCAGCCCCCGTGGATGGCGACCGCGCAACCCAGGCGATCCGCCTCCTCGTACACCGGCCAGTACTCTTTCGACCCCAGGTGAAGCGGCAGGCCATTGGAGGGCAGCATCACGCCCGGCATGCCGAGCTCGTTGACGCATCGGCGCAGCTCCTCGACGGCGGCCTGCGGCTGCTGCATCGCCAGCAAGCCCATGCCCTTGAGGCGCGGTGTTTTGCTCGTGTACAGCTCGGTCAGCCAGTCGTTGTAGCCGTGCGTGGTGGCGACCGCCCAATCGGGGTTGGTGATCTGCCCGCAGGCGAGGCCGGCGGTCGGATAGAGGTACGCCTTTTCAATGCCGATGTCGTCCATGAACTCGACCCACTCGCCGGGACCAACCTGTTGGAACGAGCCCGGGGTGGATTGGCTGCCCAGCGAGTGAAGATGGTCCAGGGGAGGGAAGGGCGGCCGATGCGCGGTGTTGATCGGCATGAATTTGCTCAGCGTCGGGGTGTCCTCGATTACGTGGCCGTCCCCATCGATGATCCGGTCGAGACTCATGGTACGCTCCTCTCCTATCTCCAGGACCACTCGTTGATGTTGAAGACCTCGGGCGCCGCCTCGGGAACGACGCGCGCCATCGGACCGCGCAACGCGGCGACGTGCGGCGTGATTTGGATCTGATAGAAGTGTGGAATGGCCGGGACCTGCTCGCTAAAGACCCGTGTCAACTCCGCGATGCGTTGAATCCGCTCCGAGCGAACCAGCGTTGTGGAGTACGCCTCCCAAATACGGTCGTACTCTGCGTATGACCAGCCACCCCGGTTTCGCCCGGTCCAGCGGTTATCCGGGCCGGAGATCTCGTCCGAGCGGTACTCGGCGAAGCCCCGCTCGCCACCACCCCCGCCACCGGTCTGCATCGAGGCGAACGTCGAACGTACCCTACCATCCTGTTGCTGCCGAGCAGGGATGATATGCGCGCTGGCAGCGATGCCTGCCCGCCGCAACGTGTCCACGATAATCGCGTTCTCCGCTTCCTGGGCAGTCGCCGACGTGGTGTAAACCTCGGGGGCGAACTGCTCGCCATCCGGGCTTGCGTAGAATCCGTCTCCCTGCTTGGCAAACCCGGCGTCCTCGAGCAACTGCTGGGCCTGACGCACGTCGAAAGGGTACTTCGTGATCCCGGGTTCAATTTGCGGGTAGTAGTCCTCCTTCGCGTAGATGTTCGAATCGGCGAGCACCGCTTTCCCCGCGACGAGCGCCTCGTTGATGGCCTGTTTGGGGATGACGTGGGCAAGAGCCCGGCGCGCTCGCACGTCCAGGAGCGCCCGTGGCTTCACGATGTCCGGACGGAACTGGAAGTAGGTGCGCCAGAAGAGCGTCGGGCTCATGAGCACCGTCCCGCCCTGGCGGGGTCCCCACTCCTGCTCCAGAACCTCACCCTGCTCCAGCCGCGTGGAGAAATCGACCGCGATGTGGACCTCGTCGGCGAGCAAGTTCGCGAGCACGGTGTTGTTGTCTGGAATGAAGCGGACCTGGAGTCGCTCGATCTTCGGCTTGCCGAGCACGTAGCCAGCGAACGCGCGGCCCTCGAAGTAGGCACCGGGCTCCCAGAGATCCATCCGATAGGGACCCAGTCCGACGTATTCCCGCTGCCAGAACGGATGCGCGGCGAGGGATTCTGGGTCCAGGTCCTGCACCGCCGCCTCAAGGATGTGCCGAGGCAGCGCCTGGAACCCCTCGCGGATGGAATCCGCGTCAGGGTACAGGGTCCGCCAACGGAAGACGATGGTGCGGTCGTCGAGCGCGACCACCTCGTCAATCGACGACAGCGGGATCGTTCGGGAGACGCCATGCTCCGGCGAGCTGTAGAGCCGCCAGGCGAAGGCGAAGTCCTCCGCCGAAAGCGGCGTGCTGTCGTGCCAGGTCAGGTTCGGTTTGAGCCGATAGCGGGTTTCCATCCGTCCGTCAGGAAATACCTGCCAGCTTTCCGTGTTGACCTCCGGCAACGCCTCCGCCAGGTACGGACGCGTCTTGCCGCGCTCGTCCAGGGCGTCAAGGGTCGCGTTGAACAGGATCGACGTCGAAGACTGCGAAGCCACAAAGCGCAGCGGCTTCGCGGCGACGCTGAACGGCTCGTTGCGCGTCGCCATGACCAGCATGCGGGTCTGGTCCGGCCCCGGCTGGCTACTCGCCGGAGCGGACCCAGATTCACGCGAAGCTGGGCGCGGGCTCGCGCACGCCGTTGCGATGATCACCAGCAGCGTGAGCAATGGAAGCCGTTTCAGCATGCGTAGCCTCCTGCGGGCCGCGACCGGCCGCGCCGATTCACCGTGCCGGTTCAATTAAAGACCGCGCCACCATCGACGGCCAGCGTCTGGCCGGTGATGAAGTCGCTGTCGGACGAGCAGAGAAACACGATGGTCCCTACGAGATCGCCTGGGGTTTCGACGCGCTTCAGGCTGCGCGTCTGCGCCGTCGGTTGGTATTTCCCCATCTCGGCCTCGGGCTCATCCTCGATGCTCGCCGTCTGCCCGGGAGCGACGACGTTGACGTTGATGTTGAACTCGCCGAGCTCGCGGGCGAGGACCCGGGTGAAACCGATGACGCCGGCCTTGGAGGCGACGTAGTGTGCGAAGAAGGGCGAGCCCTTGAGCGCGGTCGTCGAGCTGATGTTCACGATCTTGCCCGAGCGCTGCTGCTTCATCTGGCCGATCACCGCCTTGGTGGCGAGGAAGGTGCCGCGCAGGTTCACGGCCATGACGCGGTCCCACTCGTCGACCGAGATCTCCTCGAAGCGCGCGCGGGAAACCGCCGGCCGCTGGTACATGGCGGCGTTGTTGATGAGCCCATCGATGCGGCCGAACCGCTCGACCGTCAGCCGCGCCATCTGCGCCGTCGCATCCTCACGAGTGACATCCGTCTGAATGGCGAGCGCCTTTGCGCCCCCTTCGCCGAGCTGGTCCGCGAGCGCTTCCGCGCGCTTCCCGTCGATGTCGGCGATGACCACGCTCGCCCCCTCGGCGACGAGGCCTTCGCAATACGCGCGCCCAATGCCCTGGGCGCCGCCAGTAACGATGATGACCCGTTCCTCGAGTCTGGGCATCTATGCCGTCTCCTTCGCGCTTTGCTGCTCCGACGGCTTGTTTCGAAGCGCTAGTCTGGCAGCGCGTAGAGCGCCTTGGGGTTGTCGTAGAGGATCTTGTCCGTGACGGCGGGCGATACGACGTGCGAGTCACGGAAGGCGCTGATCGCGTCCACCTCGGTCGAGGAATCGAAATGGCCGTAGTCCGTGCCGATGACGATGTTGGCGTCGCCAGCATGCTTGACGATGTACGACACGTCGTCGTTCGTCTGGCAGGTCACGTAGAGCCGATAGTCGCGAAAGACGTTTTCCGGGAACTCGCGCCCCTGCGCCTGGAAGCGCTCTTTCGTCTCCTGGATGATCCAGGGTACCCAGCCCGCGCTCGCCTCGATGAAGCCCCAACGCAGCATCGGGAAGAGCGTCGGCAGCTCGCTCATGATCACGGAGTGGCAGGAGACGACCGTCGGCGCCCGAAAGAGGCCGAATGTGGCGCCCGGATCCTGGGGCGAGCGGAGCGCAGTGCAGATCGCCGGGTTGGCGTTCCCGATGTGAACCGCGATCGCCATGTCCAGCTTCTGCGCTTCCTCGTAAATGGGATAGAAGTACGAATCCACCAGGACACGCTGCCCTTCGACTGGGCGCATCAGCACCGCCGCCGCGCCGTTCTTTCGGGCCTCGCGGATCTCGTCGAGCGCATCCGGAATGCTGAGGAGCGGGGGCACCATCGACCAGCGGAGTCGTCCGCCGCCCTGCTTCCAGATGTCGGCGAGCCAGCGGTTCCAGGAGCGGCAGAGCGCGATCTCGACGTCGGGCCGATCGGTGAGCTGCTCGATGAAGAGCGTGTTGTGCAGGACCTGGACGTCGATGCCCAAGCGGTCCATCTCGGCAAGTCGCAGGGAGACGTCATCCATCTCACGGGCGGCCTGCGGGGTGCGAACGTCGCGGCCCGTGCGCGCGCTCCGCTCGGCCAGCTCCTTCTCCGTGAAGGATGGGAAGCGGAAGCCGCACGCCTTGCCGTCGATCATCCACCGCTCGCGGCGAGAGCCCGGATTCGGGTCGGTGAGCGTGGGGCGGTACCGCCGGTCATCCGGATCGAGGTAGTCCCAGGTGCGCTCCGTCTCGATGACGTGCGCGTCGGCATCAATGGTTGGCATTTGCTGGCTCCTCCGTCTCAGTACCCGCCCATCAAGGCCGCGCCCTGGCGCGAAATCGCCGGGCGCGCCGCCTCCATGGCTCGTAGAATAGGGGCTCCGGTATGCAGCGTCAATCAGGGGGGAATTATGCAGGATCGCTATGACGTCATCGTCGTCGGGGGCGGGTCGGCCGGCTGCGCTGCCGCGGCGCGGCTGTCCGAGGACCCGGGACGGCGCGTGCTGCTCCTGGAGGCGGGTCCAGACCCGAGCCCGATTCCCGAGATCGTCGCCAACTCGACCATGCAGACCCGGCTGTTGCTGGAATCCTCGTACGTGATGATGTATCCAACGCCGCGAAGCGCGGACGGCAGCACGTTTTATTCGCTCGCCGGCCGAGTCATGGGCGGTGGATCCTCGGTGAACGTCATGGCGGCGCCGCGCCCGACAAAGCACGACCTGGATACCTGGGCCAGCCTCGGCAACCCGGACTGGACCTACGAGAAGTGCCTGCCGATCCTGAAGCGGATGGAGTCAGACCAGGACTTTCCGGACGACCCGATCCATGGCAACACCGGGCCGCTTTACATCAAGCGGCCGAACCTCCTGGACCAGCCGCTCAGCGGTCGCTTCGCCGCCCTGTTCGAGCGCTGCGAAGCGCTGGGCATGCCGGTCTGTCGCGACTCGAACATCGCCGACGCGTGGGGCATCTGCACCTCGCCCTTCACGATCAAGAACGGCATCCGGCAATCCACGAACGTCGCGTACCTCGACCCGGCGCGCGGCCGGCCCAACCTCGACGTCATCGCCGATGCACCGGTCCTAGGGCTGGAGGTCAAGGGCCACCAGGTCACCGGCCTGCGCTACGAAAAGGGCGGCCAAGCGCACAGCGTGGCCGCCGATAAGGTGGTCCTGAGTGCCGGCTGCTACCACAGCCCGCAGATCCTGATGCTCTCGGGCATCGGGCCGGCCAATCACCTAGAGCAGCTCGGCATCCCGGTCGTCCACGCGCTCGAGGGCGTCGGCGAGAACTACCAGGACCATGCCGTTGTGTACATGACGTTCGAGGGGCCGACCGAGGTGATCGAGGACGCGGTCGTCCCGCGCTTCCGCCTCATGATAAAGAGCGATCCCGCACGCGCGAACGCGGACTTCCACGTCCATCTGCGGCCGCCGACCGAGGTCGCGGGGCTCAAGCGCATGATGCCGATCTCATTGCATCTGCTCGAGCAGCGAAATCGTGGCCGGGTGTCCCTCGCGAGCACCAACCCAGCGGATATGCCGCTCATCGACGCGCGGATGCTTGACCATCCCGACGACATCGAGGCGATGACCGCGGCGATGCAGTTCATCTACGACCTGGTGCAGCACGAGACGATGCGCCCCTACTACGGGGCGCTGCTCCAACCGGGCCCGAAAGACAACTGGGCACAATTCGCCCGTTCGACCTTCGACAGCTACCACCACGGCGTCGGCACCTGCCTCATGGGCCCCGCGAGCAACCCGCTGGCCGTCGTCGACCAGACCCTGAAGGTGCATGGCCTCGACAACGTCTGGGTCGCAGACGCTTCCATCATGCCGACGGTCACCCATGCCAACACGAACCTGACGGCGATCATGATCGGCGAGCGGGCCAGCGACTACATCAAAGCCGCTGGATAAGGCGCAGGATGATGAGGCATTCCGATAGCTCTGTGATCGCTGCCGGCGGGGTGAACTGGGCGGTGCACTGGCGCGAGCTCGTGGAACGGCGGCGCGTCGTCATCGAGGGCCTGGCAACCCAGGGACCGCAATCCGACTTCTGGGACCAGAGAGCCGGGCGCTACGCCCGGCGGGTGCAATCGCTCGACCCGAAGACGGATCCACTCACGCAGATGCTGCTCGGCCTGGTTAGGCCCGGCGACACCGTGCTGGACGTCGGCGCGGGCACCGGGCGCTATGCCATCCCACTGGCTGCGGTCGTCAGCGAGGTGACAGCGGTCGAGCCCGCGGAGGCCATGCGGGCACAGCTCGAGCAGGCGCTCGGGGTCAAAAGACCGAAGAACGTCGACGTCGTAGCCAGCAACTGGGAAGCCGCGGAGGTCGCACCGCACGACGTGGTGATTTGCTCTAACGTGCTCTATCCGATCGCAGACGCCGTGTCATTCATCACGAAGCTCGACGCTCACGCGCGCCGCACCGTTGCAATCATCATCCGGGTGGATCAGATGGCGGCGATGATCGATCCGATGTGGCATGCCATCTGGGGCCGCGGCTGCCCGCCCGAGCCGGGCTTGCTCGACCTCTACAACCTGGTGTTTGCCCTCGGGTTTCGCGCCAACGTGCGGCTGGCCCACCGCGCCAACGCGCAACGTTTCACCGATCTGGACGACGCGCTGCGCCAGGCCCACAACCAGCTCTTTCTGCCGATGGAGCAGACCGATCACGACGAGCGCATCCGGGCCTACCTGGCGGAGACACTGCTCCCGCGGGACGGGGAGCTGGAGTCGCCGTTCACTCCGCAATATGCGTTGATCTGGTGGGAGAAGGACGGGTAGTTTTCATCGGAGGCCGTGGGCCGAAGGATCCGGAGCCTCGGGCCGAAGACGGGTCCTTCGCTTCGCTCAGGGTGACGTTTTGCGGCACGCTCAGATCGGGCGGTCCGGCTCGTAAACGATGACGTCGCGCTGCTGGACACCGAACTCGACGGCCCGCCGATGCTCGGCGAAGAAGATGTCGACGTGGTTGCCGATCACACCGAAGCCAGTGTCGCTCGCCAGGAAAAGGTCGGTGTACCCGTCGATCGCCAGCTCAGACCCGAGTGGGATGAGCCGAGGGTCGACGGCGACGATCCCCCAAGCCGCGAGATCACCGGATTTGGTGATCCAGCCGTGTGCGCCGTTACCCGGCACCTGGAACGTATAGGCCGTGACTGTCACCGGGATAATGCGACCCAACAGGGCAGAACGCGGCTGCGAGTCGTCGCTCGGCTCCATACCGGGAGGCAGCGGCGCGAGGAACTCCGCGCTACTCCAGCCGGTCAGGGGCGTGTCCTGGTCGCCCGAGATCTGCACCCATCGCACCCGCCGATCGTCGACGAACGAGCTCACGATGCGGACGATGGCTGATTGTCGCAAGATCAACGTCGCAGGGTATTCCGCGCCGGGACCGCTTCGGACGCGCAGTCCCGAGGGGCCGGTGTTGCTGACCTGTGCGTAGCGAGCCCCGGTCCAGACGTCATCCGCGATGAGCCGGGATTCGCTGATCTGCAGAGGCACAACGAAATCCGCCTCGTGCGCCAGCGCCTCGGGCACCTTAATGCTGGCGGCAACGAGGCCCGTCGACCAGACAAACGGATACCGCTCATGCTGGCTCGTCGCCCACACCGGGAGCAGCGCCAAAGCGAGCATGACAGCTGAGAGCTCCGCGCTCACGAACAGCCGGGGGCGCGACCGCCGCGCGCGGGAAGACGACCGGATGAGTTGACCCGTTACCATTGCCCGGATGATAGCCGGGCGTACGTTACCAACCGGGTTAACGAGCGTTGCATGACTCCGGCAATTCGCGCTTAAGTTATGCTGTCCCGACCCGGCCAGCCGTTGACGCGCGCTGCTCCAGGCCGCCGTTAACTTCTCCGTCAACTTCTCAGGAGGCGCTCATGCCAGGCGCGCTAGCGGGTGTGCGAGTGGTCGAGCTCGCGAGCTACGTTGCCGGTCCCTATGCATCGATGCTGCTCGGCGATCTCGGCGCTGAGATCGTCAAGATCGAGCCGCCGCCCAACGGCGATCCGTACCGCGGCTGGGAGAGCGGCAACTACAGCACCACCTTCTACTCAGTGAACCGCAACAAGCGAAGCATCGTCCTGGACCTGCGCTCGGCGCCGGGCAAGGAGGTCGCGCGGAAGCTGATCGACCGCGCGGACGTGCTGATCGAGAACGCCCGCGTGGGCGCGATGGACCGGCTGGGCCTTGGCTATGAGGCGCTCCGCCAGACGAACTCTCGCCTCATCTACTGTGCGATTACGGGTTTCGGGCCCAGCGGGCCGTACATCCATCGCCCTGGCTACGACACGCTCGGTCAGGCCATGAGTGGACTGCTCAGCCTGACCACGGATGTCGATGCGCCCCAGCCGGTCGGGATCTCCTATTCGGACCATCTCGGCGGCCTCTTTGGCGCCTACGGCACGCTCGCCGCACTGGCCGGCCGCGACCGCACCGGCGAGGGGCAGCGGGTGGACACTTCTCTCCTCCAAGCGAGCCTTGCGTTCATCGGCGAGAGCATGACCCGCTACCTGGCGACGGGCGAGGTGCCCTTGCGCCAGACCCGGGTGCGCTCCGCCCAGGTGTTCGCGTTCAAGGACCGCGCCGGGCTGCCGTTCGTCGTCCACCTCTCGTCGCCAGCGAAGTTCTGGCAGGGGCTGGTCGAGACCGTCGGGCGCCCCGAGCTGGCCGACGACCCGCGTTTCGCCACCCGCCCTGCCCGGCAAAAGAACCGCGAAGCACTTGTCACGATCCTCGAGGCGATCTTCGCGAGCGACTCGCGGGACGCCTGGCTGACGAAGCTCGAGGCGGCGGATGTTCCTGCCGGCCCGCTCAACACGCTGGACGAGGTTGTCGCCGATCCGCAGGTCCAGCACCTCGACATGATCCACGAGGTGACGCACCCCACCGAGGGCACCCACCGTGTCGTTGGAAGCGGCGTGAAGTTGGGCAGCACGCCGACCCAGCTCACGGCTGCGCCGACGCTCGACGAACACCGCGCCGAGATCCTGGGCGAGCTCGGCTTCCCGCCCGACTATCTGGATCACGCCGCCCGCTGAGAGCGACGCTAACCCAACCCGGCTCGGAGCAGCGTGGCCGCGTCGAGGATCGTGTAGCGATAGCCTTGTTCGGTAAGAAATAGCTGGCGCCGGGCGGCGAATTGCTGGTCGCTGGTGTCGCGCGTGACCAGACTGTAGAAGAAGGCCCTCCCCCCGTCCTCTTTCGGACGCAGCACCCTGCCCAGGCGCTGGGCTTCCTCTTGGCGGCTGCCGAACGTACCGGAGATCTGGATCGCCACATTCGCGGAGGGGAGATCGATGGCGAAATTGCCCACCCGCGAGACCACGAGGCGGCGAAGCTCGCCTGTCCGGAAGCGCGCGTAGAGTCGCTCACGTTCGAGGTTCGGGGTCTTGCCGGTGATCAGCGGGGCGCCAAATTCGTCGGCTACACGCTGAAGCTGGTCCAGGTACTGGCCCATGATCGCTTCGAGCAGTTTCCACGGCGGTCGAATCGCTTTGGGCCAATCAGGGAAAACACGTCGCTTTCGCACCCGTCCTCCCGGACCAGGGTCGCCGTCAGACCTAGCCAACGCCGCGCCTGGATCTCCGCCGTGATGCGGAACACGGGGCGCCGGGAGTAGGTGCACTTCGTCGTAGACGATGAGAACCCAATCGTGGCTCGTGAACAGCGCCAGATGGGGAAAATCCGCCAGCCCACCGCTTGGCCGGAGCTCGCGGTTTTCGGTCAGCTCGATGATTCCGTTCGCCGCGCCGGTCGCCAGCGCGAGCCAAAGGAGCGGGGACTCATCCAGCCTCGTCCCGGGAGGGCTTGGAGAACCGGCCGTGCCGATCCCCTTCAAGAGTCGCGCCAGGTCAGTGCGGTTCGGTGTGCCAGCGTTGGTCAGCCGCACCGGGCGGCGGCGGAGCTCCGCCGTGACGGCGAACAGCATGCGCTGCAAGTCGGTCAGCGCGGAACCAAGCACCTCGGACGGCGGCTCGACCGGCCGGATCGCCCGGTCGGACGGCCGCTGCTGCGTGGCCCATTGTTCCAGTCCGGGAGTGAGGTCATAGCGCAGGAGAACGCCAACAAAGCCGTAATCCCCAACGTTGAGACTCAGGCGATTGGATCCATTGCCTGGACTGACGGGAATAAGGCAAACGTGCCCCAGGAGGTCGCGTACCAGGTCGACGAGCTCAGCACCGACGATGCCCTCCTGGTTCCCCACCGCCATGAAATGCTGCAAGCTCACGTTTCCCATCCGGACCGGCAGTGTCGCCAGCATTGCCCGCGCCGGGGGCGAAAGGCGCGCCTCAAGGGCGACAATGTGCGCTGGCGTACCGACGATCGCACTGATCGCCACGATCAGCCGATCGCGCCCGCTCGGCGCGGGCCGGAGCCCGAGGTTCTTCGCGATCTGCTGCAAGGCGCTGTTGCTGAAGAAATCCAGCCCCTGGGCGATAAAAGTCTGGGGGTTGGCCGGTGGCTCGGACACCTCGTGTTACTCCGTGACGATGCGCGGGGTCTCGCCCAGGCGCTTGAGGAGCTTGCGGATGTCACCCAGCCGCTCGTGGTCCAGCACGACCGCCGTTTCGCTCAACCGCCGAACAACATACCGGCGCAGTCCGGCCGCGATGAGTTGTTCGAGCGTGGCCGGCTCGGCGCACTCCAGGACGGTGACGTTGGCACAAACGGTTGGCATGGTGGCCCTCTGCCTGGCGGTACCGAGAATGGGATCTACTGGTCAACCGACCGGGGTGCGAGCCTTGAACCAGCAGCTTACGATATTAATGGGCACCTGGGAGTCGAGCAAAAAGGTCGCGCAGGGACAACACAAACCCTGGTAAAAGCGGGCTCTGCAGAACATCGTCTATCGTGGGGGTGCCCGCCAGCCCGAGTGTATTGCCGTCTCGGCGGAATACCTCGATCCGGCGTTTCATCCAGTCGACGATCCAGTACTCCTGGACACCGCGGCGGGAATACAGCCCAAGTTTGATCTCGCGGTCCCGGCGCGCGTTGCGCGCGCCTGGCGAGAGCACCTCCACGACAAGCTCGGGCGCTGCGTGGAGGTGGCCTTCGGGTCCGAGCGCGGACTCGAGCCGCTCGTTGCTGATCCAGACGATGTCAGGAGCTACATCGTCGTCCTCAGCAAAAACCAATCCGGGCGCTCCCGCCGTCGCCCCTCGATTCGTGGCGACACTCCACGTGTCCAATCCCACCGCGATAGCCGTGCACATGATCTGGTGCTCCCAGCCCGGTTGTTTGGACACAAACAACTCTCCGCCGATGATCTCGTAGCGCTTACCGTCGTAGGGGAACCGCTCCAGATCTGCCGAGGTGTAGCGGGTCTTGGCCACGGTGTGTCTCCTAAGCCCAGCACGGTCTGCGTTCCGAGTGTATCACCGCCGGGTCGGCGTATGCTCCAATGAGCCTGACGTTACGAAGTCCACTCCCAGGTTTCGACGCGGAGGACCCCCTGGCCCGCATCCGGCGTCGTGCGCATGATCGGACCCTTCAGCGTCCCGGCGTGGGCATTGGCGACGATGTCGAAGAAGTTCTGGATGAACCCGACGTCTTCGGACAGGATCTGCTCCATGCGGGCAATCTGCTGGACGCGCTCCGTTGGGGAGGGGGTCGCCAGGTACGCATCCCAGAGCCGGTCGACCTCAGGGTTGGTCCAGCCGCCGCGGTTGTTGCCCGACCAGCGGTTCTCCGGCCGCGGGAGCGCCGACGAGATCAACCCGCTGAACGGTCGGCCGCCGACACCCCCGGTGTTGAGCGCCGGCATCGTGGCGCGGAACTGCTGATCGCGGAGCTGGGCGACGGGAACGACGCGGCCGTAGGCGTCGATCCCGGCCCTGCGCAAGCTATCCACGAAGAGCGCGTTCTGCCGCTCGTTGGAGGTGCCGCCATCGGTGGCCAGCTCCACCTTGAATGATTCGCCATCCGCGTGGGCGAAGAGCCCGTCCGCCCCGCGCACCATGCCGTATTCCTCGAGGTTGCGGGCGGTCAGGCGCGGGTCGTACACGTTCTTCACCAGCGTTCGCTCGATGACCGGGTAGTAGCTCGCCGCGGGCGAGGTCATGCTCCAGGTCAGGAGCCCCTTCCCCCCGGTCGTCACCTCGACGGCAGACGGGGCATCCATCCCATTTGCAATGGCCCGGCGCACCCGCACATCGAGCAGGGACTTGGGATTGACGTATTCTGGCCGGAACTGGATCCCGGTCGGCCGCAGCAGCACCGGCGCGTAGAGCACCTTCCCGTTGGACCCGCGGGCGGTCCACTCCTGTTCGAGCGTGTGCGCATCCTCGTAGAAGAGGATGAAGTCGCTCACGTAATGGGCATCGCCGCTGATCATGCTGGCCATGGCGGCGTTCGAGTCGGACATGAAGATGACCCTGATGCGATCGATCTTCGGTTTCCCGAGCGCGTGGCCGGCGAAGGCAACGCCCTCGATCGCGGTGCCGGGCTCCCAACGCTCGATGCGGTACGGGCCGGCGCCCACATAATCCACCGTCCAATACGGGTGGTTGATGATGGCCTGCGGATCCGCGCCCTCGAACGGCTGCTCCAGGATGTGTCGGGGCAACGCCTGGAAGGTCAGATCGAGCGCGTTGGCATCGGCGTACGGCTGCTTCCAGCGGATGAGCACGGTCCGGGGGTCCGGCGCGGTCACTTCACCGATGTGGCTGAGCGGGAGCGCGGACGCGGAGCCAAGATCCGGCATCGCGTACACCTTCCAGGCAAAGACGAAATCATCCGCCGTGAGCGGTTTCCCGTCATGCCAGGTCAGGTTCGGCTTCAGCCGATGGGTCGTCTCCATCCGCCCGTCTGGGAAGATGCGCCACGTGTCGCTGTTGAGCTGGGGCAACGCCTCCACCAGATATGGCTGGGGAACCTCCTTCTCGTCCACGTAGTCCAGCATGGCGTTGAAGAGTCGGATCGGCGCGGCGAGCGAGCCGGAGAACGGCTGCAGCGACCGCGCGGCAATGCTCGGCGGCTCACCGCGCCCGACGATGACGAGCGTGCGATTCACGCGCGGCGTCCCGGCCTGGTTACTGCCGCTGGATCCCTGTTGGCTGGGCGTTGGCGCCCCGGGGGCGCATGCCGTGATCAGAGTCATGAGTGTGATGAGCGCGACCAGGCTGCTTCGTCTCATCGGGGGTGCCTCCAGCGGTTGCAGCTTGCAAGATTTCACGAGGATCTTCACGAGGATCTTATTAAACAACGGCAGTGAAGCCGGCGCAGGGCCGTTCCCACGGAACGGGCGTAATCTTCGTAAGGCTCTCCCCTCGAGCAATTGCGAGAATGCTCGTGCGGGATCAGAATCTCTCCCGAACACCGATGGAGACCCCAGGAGGCAAACAGTGGTAGGTACCGAGCTTTCATGGGACGCCGTGCAGGCAACGGTTGCAGAGCTGAAGCCGATCATCGAGCAATACCGCGACGATGCGGAGCAGGACCGGCGGCTTCCGAACGCTGTCTTCGCCGCAATGCGCGACACCGGGCTCCTCAAGCTCTGGACCCCGAAGGAGTATGGCGGAAGCGAGGTCGATATTACGGTCTTCATGCGCACAGTGGAGGAGCTCTCCCGCGTTGACGGAGCCGCCGGGTGGGTGTTCGCGAATCTGGCCGCCGGCAGCGTTCTAGCGGCGCACCTGCCGGAGGCGGGCGCGCGCGAGGTCTACGCGAATGGCGCGAGCACCCCACTCCCCGGTTCCGTCGCCCCGCGAGGACGAGCGAAACCAGTGGACGGCGGCTACCGCGTGAGCGGACGCTGGCCACTGTCGAGCGGCTGCCATCACGGCGAATGGCTTGTGGTGACCGCGCTGGTATTTGATGGCGACGTCCCCCGGATGGGGCCACATGGCGCGCCCAACCTGGCGCAGTTGTTCGTCCGGCACGACGAGGCGCAAATCCTGGACACGTGGCATTCGTTGGGGCTGCGTGGGAGCGGGAGTACCGACTTCGCCGTCGAAGACGCCTTCGTGCCGGAGCACCGGGTCTTCATCCTCTTCATGGACCCCCCGCAGGTCGCCGGTCCGCTCTACCGGGCGGGAATTCTGCCCCTGTACAGCCTTGCCCTCACGACCGTCTCGCTCGGCATCGCGCGCGCAGCGATCGACGCGTTCGTCGCGCTGGCCAAGGAGAAGACGCCTACGTTGAGCCAGACGGGGCTTGCCACGCGGCCGACAATTCACGCGGAAGTTGCCCACGCCGAGGCACAGCTGCAGTCCGCGCGGGCCTACCTGTACTCAGTCGCGGACGACATCATGGCTTCGCTTCGCGCCGGAAGCGACGTTCCCGACGAGCTTGAGTCTCGGCGCCGGCTGGCCTGCGTGAACGCGGGAGCCGTGTGCCCCACCGTGGCGAACCAGATGTTCGCGCTGGCCGGCACGACGCCGATCTACACCGGCCATCCACTGGAGCGCTTCCTGCGCGACGTCCGCACGGCGAGTCAGCATCTCGCGGTGTCCCCGGTCTGGTGGGAGAAGACGGGCCAGTTCTACTTCGGGCTCGGGCTTGGCATGCCGTAGGCCGCCGCCGGCCCCGGCTGGATGGGGGGCGTGTCAATCCCGGACGGGCACCTGGTGGGCCAGCATGATCTCGCGCCGCTCGCGCGCGCTCTGGAGGATGGCAAGGCACACTTCGACGGAGGCCGCGCCCCAATGCCCGTCGTGGAGTGGAACGGTCTTGAAGACGACGGATTCGCAGAATTCGTCGATCATCGTCGTGAAGCCGCTGGGGTCGCCCTCGACCTCAACTTCCTGCTTCCCTTCGGGTCCGTACATCGAGAGCCCATACGGCGATTGGCGGAGGTCGGCGTGCTGACAGCTCACCACCGTCAGGCCGAAGAAATGCTGGTGCTGGTGCAGGCCAGTCGGCGCCTCATTCGGGCTGGCGCCGCCGCCGTAGCGCCGGGCCTCACGGAGAGGCTCCTCCTCGATGCCCGCCTCGAGCCGGGCGAGATAGTCGGTCTGGCTCTTCGCGTGGCTGCGCGGGTCACGGGGTTGGCCACGCTCGCCGATCCAGAAATGAAGCTCACCGGTGTCGAAATGGCCGTACCCGCTGTACACCATCGTCGCGGGCGTTCCGTCCTCGAACTCGAGGTAGGCGACGAGGTTCCCCTCCGTTGGGCGGGTCTCTTCCCAGGCGCCAGTCATCGCCCGCACGCTGCGCACCAGACCGCCGCCGATGAGGCGCAGCATATCGATCTGATGCGTCGCCTGGATCCAGACGACACCGCCCCCGCGCGCGGTATCCATCTCCCAGGCCGTGCGCGCGCGATAGAAGAGGTCCGTGTAGTTCCAGGTCTGCATCATGACCAGGGGGCCGAGGCCACCGCTCTTGACCAGCGAGCGCATGGCGCGGATCGGCGGGTCGTAGGCGTGCGTATGGCCAACCATGAGGACAACGCCCGCGCGCTCGGCGGCCACGATCATCGCATCGCACTGCTCCTGCGTGATCGCCATCGGCTTCTCGACGATGATGTGCTTGCCGTGAGCGGCCGCGGCGATGGCGTGCTCCGCGTGGAGCTCGCTCGGCGTACTGATGTACACCGCGTCGATGTTCGAACTCGCGCAGAGGTCTTCGACCCGCTCGAAGGTCTCGCCGCCGAGCTGGCGCTCGAAATGCTCGCGCGCGGCCGGGCGCAGGTCTGCCGCACCGGCGACCGCAACACGCTCGTGCGCGGCGAGCGCGGGGATGGTGTAGGTGCTCGCGAAGCCGAGCCCCACAACCCCGATGCGAAGCGGACGCTGGCGCATCGTTAGAAAAAGATTGTGATGGTGCGCGGGAGGAGTGAGGTATCGAGAACGATGCGGCGCTCCGCGATCCGCCAGTCTTCCGGGCCCCGATGCAGTGTGTCCTCCCGCTTGCCGTAGAACACGTGCTCCGAATACCCGGGACGGTGCTGGTAGACCTGGAAATGCGACGAGACCCGAATTACATCCTCCGTGCCTTCATGAATCAGCACGTTCGTGATGAGGTGGCGCGTAAGCGACGGCGGCTGCTCGGCGTGCGCGAGCCGCGTCTCGAGCCGCTTGACCCGGAGGGTGGTGAAGGCATGGTCTTCGTCGAAGGCGGGCGCCTCGGGGTACTGGTAGATCGCGCCGGCCGCATCAAGCGGCTGTACCGCCTCGCGGACCATGACGGAGTACGTGGCATCCTCCGTGAAGAGAGCGAGCCAATCGTAGAAGCGGCGTTCGTCGAGCAAGTAGGCCTCGAGCGCGTAGAGGCGCTCGATCTCGAGCTGCAGGGCGGTTGCGACGGTGCGCAACGCACTCCTCACGGCCGACCCGTCCCGGCGACCAACTCCTGCCAGTACGCATAAAAGCGACGCTGCGGGTGCTCCGAGAATCGCGGGCCGATCAGGCCCGGCATGCCGCGGACGTCCCACGTCTCCTGCCCTGGCCACTCGCCCTCCTGCCGAACGCCCATCCCAAACTGGAAGGGGAAGCGGCGAGCAATCGGCGTTCGAGTTGCCTCGGTGACCTGCGCGAAGTTATTCGCGTCGTCTTGCTCGAACATCCCGCTCGCAAAGTGGCCGCCGCGGCCCATCTCCGCGTACGCGACCTCCCGCACCGATTGGGGCGCCGCCCGCGGAATGAGAACGAGCTGCCGGACCTCGGTCTTAAGGGGGCCGCGGGGGTGGAAACTGAAAATACCGTTGCCGCGCAACGCGCTACCACCCCAGAGCGCGCAGTTCGGAAAGATGTTGCCGTGGCTGAAGGAATAGGCGATCGAGCGTTCGCCGGGCTGGCGCGCCTGGAGCCGGGCGAAGCGCTCCCTGATGTAGTCGACCGCCTCGGGCCCGATCTTCGCCGCGTTCGCGAGGTCCCGCTCGTACGGCTCCTCGCCCGTGACCAGCCCACCGAGGCCATGACCCGGGCGGAGCGCGACCTCGAATGGGCCTGATGGAAGCTGCGGACCGCTGAACTCCGCGCGCCGGAGCCCGAGCGCGTAGCTGGAGCCGTGGGTCGTCGCGTTGTGGTAGTGGTCGCCCGCGAAATTCTCCGCCGGAATCTTCCAGTTGCCCGCGGTCTCATAGCGCGAGACGGCCAGCACGTCGAAGCCGCCGAGGTCTTCCGCAACCCGGATCACGTGGTCCAGATACCAGCGCACCTCGCCGAGGTAATCCTCGAGCGAGCCGGCCGCCGCGTCCCACGCGGCGAAGATCATACCGCCGTAGACCTGGAGTTTCGGCGCCTCGATCAGGCCAAGGCCGGTGCGATCCAACCCGCCGAAGTACGCCTCGTTGTGGAACGGCACCCCGATCAGCGCGCCGGCACTGTCGTAGCTCCAGCCGTGGTAGCTGCAGGTGAAGGAGCTCGCGTTGCCCCGCTCGTAGAGGCAGACCCGGTTGCCGCGGTGCCGGCAGGTATTCAAGAACGCATGAACCTGCCCCGCTTGATCGCGCCAGACGATCACGGGGTCTTCGCCCATGAAGCTCGCCAGGTAGTCGCCCGGCCGGGGGATTTGGGTCTCATGCCCGACGACCAGCCAGCAGCGGGCGAAGATGCCCTCGAGCTCCTGCTGATAAATCGCGTCGTCCGAGTAGATGGCGCGACTCACCGCACCAGTCTCGAGATCCACGTACGGCTCGGTCATCGCTGGCACTCCGGGTAACCTGGACGCTGACTCATAAACTCGTGAAGTTTAAGGCCCGCGCTGCCTGGATGCGAATTACACTTGGGGCGCGGTGGAGCGGACGCGATCGCCGTTGTGAGCATTGCTTCGCTGGTCGCGCGTGGAGGGAGTGGCATGGTAGAGCATGAGGCGGAGACGCGCGAACGGCTGGCGCAATGTGCGCGGATCTTCGGGCGACTCAACCTACTCGGCGTCGGCGGGCACGTCAGCCTGCGGATCCCCGACAGCGACCTGATCCTCATCACACCGGGTGGCGCGCTGGACAAGACGCGCCTCACCGCCGCGGACATGGTGACGATGGACGCCGAGGGCGCCCGGGTGCGGGGCAGCTACCCAACACCGCGTGAGACGGCCATCCATGTCGCCCTTCACGCGCGCCGGCCAGAGCTCGGCTCCATCGCGCACCTCCACGCCCACTGGTCCACCGTCTTCAGCGTGTCCGAGCGACCACTTCGGGTCGTGCTGAATTACGCCTCAGCGCTCGGTGTGACGATCCCGCGCTACGAGGACCACCATCTGGTCGAGACGCCCGAGCAAGGTGAGGCGCTCGCGGACGTCATCGGCGACGGTGCGGCGGCCTTGATGCAGGGCCACGGCGTCACCACGTGCGGGTTGACGCTCGACGAGATGTTCGACGTTTCGGTCAATATGGAAGACAATGCGCGCGTGCTCTGGGAGGCGCTGTCGATCGGCGACGTGCGCTACGTTTCGCCCGAGGTCCTCGAGGAGCACACGTCTACTCGGCGCAAGGAGGGCACGACGGCGCGCGCGCTCCGCTACTACGCCAATCTCGAAGCGACCGACGGCGCCCAGCGCCACTTCGAGCTCGAGCGCTAGACGAATGTTGTCACGCTGAGCCCGCAGGCGAAGCATCCGTGGCCCCGGGGGACGGATCCTTCGCTTCGTTCAGGATGACATCAGCGCAGCCGGTCGGCGACCGTTTGCGCGAGCGGCACCACGTCCGCCTGGCTGATGCGCCCCTGGTTTCCCGCCCCGAAGACAACGCCGATGCTCGCCGGATTCTCGAGGAAGACGACGTGGAACGCGAGCGCTGGATCGTCGACCTCCGCAACGTACCACCGGGCGGACGTGCCGTTCACGGCGGGCCCATCGACCTCTGCGAACGCGTCAGCACCGACACCCGACGTGCTGCCGAAGCCAGCAAAGAAGCCCGGGCGGAATGAATCGGCGAAGCCGGACGGCATCGGGGTAGCGGCGATAAACGCCGCGCTCCCGGCCGCGAGCACGCCCGACGACTGGGGACCCGCCCTATCGTCGCCGTAAACGGAAGTGAAATGCGCCGCCACGGGATCGACGACGTTGCCGGCGTTTTCGACGAGCAGCGTCCAGCTAGGCCCAAGATCTTCACCCGTGAGCACCGCCGCGCGGGCCCGCTCGGCGAGCTCGTCGTCCACCTGCGCGGCCGCTCGCGGTGAGATGCCCCAGCTCAACGTGGCGAGGAGCAGGAGCGCGAGCAGACTTGCGCGCAATATGTGGATCCGGGCGGGTTTCGCACCGGCTCGGCGCGCGCCCGAGCGGTTCTGCATCTAGTTTCCCTTCATGTGTGTTGGATCACGTTTCAGACCTATTGGCAGGGGAGCGCTATTCGGCTTGCTCGGCCGGCTCCTCCGGCGCCACGCTGCGAATCGGCACCGCCTCGCTCCCGTCATCCTCGCGAGTGAACACGAGGACCAGGTTCGTCTCGGCAAGCTCGTTCGGACGCGCGACCCAGTTCACGGCATCAGGGTTGTACTGCCCCCAGAGCGGGCTTGACCCGGCGATATCCACCAGGCCGGGCACGGACTCGTCGCCCGCGAGGATCGCGCGCAGATACGAGCCGAGCGGCACGCCGGCGGTAGCGCCGGTTCGGCCGTCGTGCCGCATGACTCCGCGCTGGAAGCGGAGCAGGACGATCGCGGGATCAACCGTGTCCGGCCCGGTCACGAGCGGCCCAGGCCGGCTCGTGGGCAGGCCCCAGATCTCCAGGTTGAAGCCCGGCACGAGATTCGGATCGCCTCGACCGTCGAAGAACGCGTCGCGGAAGAGCACGGTCCCCAGGAAGCTCGAATAGAACCGCGGCGCCAGGTCCCCAGACTGCTCGGGCGCGAACTCGCGCACGTACTCCTGGCTTCGGTCCGCGAAGTCTGGCTCCTCCGGGTTGGGCGCGAGTAACAGCATGCCCTCGTCCACTGGCGGCAGAACCAGATCGCCGAGCACTTCGAAGGGCAGGTACGGGTCTTCGAGGAGGTTGACGCTGACGACGCGCCCGTCCTCGAAGACCTGGAGCATGCCCCGCTCGAACTGCTGGACCCAGGCGCCGTTCAGCAACATCAGGCGCGAAATGGGCGCGCCGAACGTGCGCTGCCCGCCGCGGCGAATGTAGTACGTCCAGATGTTGTCGTCGGCAACAGAGAACCCAGTGTCCGGGAAGAGCCTCGGCCCGGTCACCGGGTCAACTGGCGGCGGCGCAGGCTGCACCAACCGCTGCGCCGGCGGAAGCGACGGCCTGACAGGCTGCGGCACAACCAGGCTGGCGCCCTGCGCATCCGAGACGACGAGGCTTTGGCCGCGAACGGGCTGGTTCGCAACGAAGGCCGTCATCGGCGTCTGCTGCAGCGAGGAGCGGATCTCGGCGGCCTGGCCCGCGGCGAGCTGGCCGTCCCAGATCAGCGACGCGCCCCGGACTGTCACCTGGCCCGTCGATGCCGTTGCGCTGGCGATGGTGACGTCGCTCGCGTAATCCGTCGTGACGCTGAGCGTGAGGCCGGTTTGCGCGGCGAGGGCTGAGAGGGAGGCAGCCTGCACCAGCGGTCCGAGGGCGATGCCGCGGAGGTCGAGCGACTGCGTCGACCGGTTGGTAATGCGGACGACGTGCTCGTAGTCAGTCCGCTGGCCCACGACGGGAACCCGGTTGCCACCGGTGATCGCCAGGGTCTGGTCCACGGTGACCGGGGCCGTCGTGGCCGGTGTTCCGGCGGGTGGGATCGGGCCGGGTATCGTCGGCGTCGGCGCGGCCGGCCCGGGCGTCGAGGTTCCCGCGGCCCTCGCCGCGACCTCGAATTGCGCCCGAGGCGCGATGGTTCCACCGGTTGGGCTGAGCCCGGTCATGATCGCGATCTGCTGGCCCGGCGGCTCATCCGCGCCAATTGTCAGGACCGCGGACGCCTCGCATGTCGAGTTGGCTGTGAAGACACCGATCACCCGGTCGCCGGTAGGACCGACGATGTCGAGCGTGACCTGGCTGTTCGGGGCAAAGCCTCGCCCCGTAATGATGAGCGGACTCGCTTGAACGACCCGAGAGGACGAAAGGACCACGGTCGGGAACCGGCAGGCTGCGACATCAGGCGTCGACGTCAATGTCGGCGTCGCTGCAAACACGGTGTTGGTCGGCGTGGGGGCTGCTACTACCTGGAAATTATTCGCGAGTTGGAGGTTGCCGTCTCCCAGGTAGTCACGGCCATAGAAGATTACGTTATAGGTTCCGGGCGGGTCATCACTTTCCGTTTGCAGCACGCGCGAGATCCGGCAGTTTTGGTCCGCGTTGGCGTCAAACGTACGCGTGATCCCCTGGCCGGTCACGGTCATGGTGACCTGTGCGCCGGGGTCGAAGCCAACCGCGTTTGCAGCCACGACCAGGCCGGCCTGCACGACGCGCGGCGTGATGCTGCTCGCCTCCTGCCGACAGGTTGCTGGCACCTGCGGCACATCGGTCGGGGTCGCGGTCGCGCCCCGAACGGGTGACGTGGGCTTCGGCTGGGTCTGGAAAAGGTCAGCCGACGATAAAGCTGGCTCAATCGATCCTGGGAGCGCCGAGGATCCGGCCGCCAACTCGGGCCCGACGGAGGGCCCCCACAAAGTCAGGACAAGCACCAGACAGATGACAAGGCGACTGATCCACACTCGCAAGAGTTCCCCCAGTTTTTTGGCTGCGTCCCGCCGAGTGACTCTACAGGCGTTGAGCTGAAGTGACGCGGGATGCGATCGAGCAAGACAACTGGTCGGATTCTACCCTTGACTCTGCATTACGCCTGCCATACGCGAAGGCAATGTGTTGGCGTCGCACGGATTTGACGATGTCGCGGCTGGATTCCCGGGTCCGATGCGAAAGGTGAACTGCCCAACGAGCTCGCCGTCGATCAGAATCTCCACTCTGAGCGGAGTGTTCGAGCCTCGGGGATCGATCGCCGCGGCAGGTGCGCAGGCCCGCACAAACGTCTCCTCCCAATCTCGCGAAACCTGCTGCTCCGCCTGAAGCACCAGCGGCGCAGCGTCGCCGGCCCGTTGCCAGCGCGTCGTCGCCTGGAAGCTCAGGTCCCGGATGCGGAAAGACTTCGGCTTCAGGTAGACGATCGCATTGACTTCGTCGGCAAGGGTGAATGTGTCCGCGACGGTTCCGAGTCGGATCGTGCCAGCCGGATCCATGTAGGCATCACGGCCCATGCGTGCTTGCCCGATCTCGAGCGCCTTGAGCGCGGGCTGCGGGGCCAGGTTCGCCTCGACGGCGATCTGTTGCCCCGCGGTCACGCGGACCTGCTGCGTCCAGTCCTCGTAGGACTGCGAAACGACCGTCAGCGTGTACTCGCCGGGGTCCAGGGCAAGAGCGCTCGGCGCCCGGCCCGCTCCCGCGCCGTTCACCATTATTGCGGCCCCGTCCGGGAACGATGTGACCCGTACGATCCCGCTGTTGGGTCCCGCCGTTGGATTCGGCGCCACGGCGGGTACCGTAGGACGAACGCCCGGCGAGGCCTGCGCGATCGGAGGGTTCGGTCCCGTGGTGCCGGGCTCGTCACGCGGTCCAAGAAGCGCGCGCCCCACCAAGACCAGCGCGACGAGCCCAACCAGGACGCCCACCCCAGCCCCAACCAACAACGGTTGACTCCCACGAGCTCCGCCCACGGCGACCGGAGCTGGTTGCAATGGTGGTGCCGGCGCGGCCGGCGGGTCCGACGCGGGAGCACTCGGCTGCACGTACGGCTCGGGTGGGCGCGAGGCTCGCTGCACCGTGGCCTGGGCCGCATCAACTGACTCCGATGCGGCGCGGTCCAGGGAAGGGCGCAAGCGCGTCGCATCCGCCGGAGCGGCGGGCGCGAGCGCAGGTGGGGCAACATCCCCCTGGGGCGCGGACGCGCGGAGGACGGTGCGCGCCGCGGGCGGCACCTCGTCCTCTCCGTGAAACAATTCTTCGTCAGGTGCAAACGGACTTGGGGGGAAATATTGCTCGGCAAGGCCGACCCCCTCGGAAGCCGCGTCAGCCGGGGAGACCTCCTGCTGCGATGGCGCGAGGCGGGGACGCATGACGGTGGGGGGGGTGATGGGGTCGCTGGGCAGCTCCTCCTCGGGCTGAGGGGCGGGGCTGACCTCGCTCGCCCGGACGGCCGTATTTCCCAAGCCCGGAAGCTGTTCGGCGCGCGGCGCAGGCGTGCTCGGGATCCTGGGCCGCATGACCGTGCGATCCGCGGGCGGAATAACCTCGGCGTCGGGCTCAGCGGGCGGAGGAGGCTCTGCCGACCTGGCGGCCGCGTCGCCGTCGACCGAGGAGAGCCCCTTCTGGGCGCTTGGCGCCTCTACTTGCGCCCCCGCAAGCGGCGCCGCCGGTTGACCGAAGACGGTCCCGGGTGTTGGAGGAGGCGCGAAAATCGACGGGGCCGCTGGTGGGGGGGAAGCCTCGGCCAGCGGGGCGGGCGCTGGGACGGGCGCGGGCGGGAACGTTATGCCCCGGCGCGACGCGCTTTGCATGACGGCCACACGTAGCTCGTCGATGAAGGCGGTGCAGGACGAGAAACGCTCCTCCGGGTTCTTCCTCATCGCCCGCGCGACCGCTGCGCGCGCGCTCGGGACGATCTCCGGGTTGAAGGTCTCGAGCGGCGGCGGGTCTGCGCTCGCGTGCTGGACCATCAACGCCACGGGTTCTCCCACGAAGGGGAGTCGCCCGGCCAGCATCTCGTACACCATGACGGCGAGCGCGTATTGGTCGCTCCGGGCGCCGATCGTTTGCCCCGTTGCCTGCTCGGGTGACATGTATGCTGGGGTTCCGATGGTCAGCCCGATCGCGGTCATGCTGGACATCTCGCTCAGGTGCGCGATGCCGAAATCGGTCAGGAGCGCCCGATTGCCGTCCAGCATGACGTTCTCAGGTTTGACGTCGCGGTGGACGATCCCGCGCGCATGCGCGGCGTCGAGCGCACTGGCGATTCCTTCGATCAAATAGACGGTCTCGGCCACCGACCGTGGCGGACCGAGCACGTCACGCAGCGTGCGCCCACCCGTGACGTACTGCATGGCGAGAAACCAGGCCCCGGCGCCTTCGTCGTAGTCGAAATCAAAAACGGTGAGCACGTGAGGGTGCGCCAGGTTCGCAGCCGCGAACGCCTCGCGTTGGAAGCGCTCCACCATGTCGGCGTTCGCACCGATGTGCGGGTGCAGCACCTTGATCGCGACGTCCCGCTCGACCCGCGCCTGGCGGCCGAGATAGACCTCACCGAAGCCGCCGCTCCCGAGCAACGAAACGATCTCGAAGGTGCCGTGTTTCAGCTTGGTGCCGGGTTGGAGAACCGCCATGCGCTACTGGGCTCCGCTTCGGGCCAAAAAGGAGGGAGGCCTACGCGTTCTTTCGGGCGAGGGCGACGGATGCGTCGACGAGCTCATAGAGGCTCTCTGCATAGGCGATATCGCGGAGCCGCTCGGCGAATTGAAGATGCGCGCGGTCGTTGATCCCGAGGGTCTCCTCGAGATTCTCGGTTCGCACTGTATCCACCCGCCGGCCGGCTGCCGCAAGCAAACCTACCACATCGGTCAGATAGTACTCGTGCTGGGCATTGTTGCTATCCAATCGGGGCAATGCCCACTGTAGGGCCTCGGCGTCGAAGCAGTACACGCCAACGTTCACCTCCCGGAGCAACAGCTCCTCGGGCGTACAGTCTTTGACCTCGACCACCTTGCGAACGGTGCCCGCGACGTTGCGGACGACGCGGCCAAAGTCCGGCGGGTTGTCGAGGACAACGGTCAGGATGGCGCCCGCGATATCTGGCTGCGATTGCGCGGCGATCAGCGTGCGAATCGTGTCGGGCGACAGCAGCGGCATGTCGCCGTAGCAGATGAGGACCGAGCCGGACGTCCCAGCCAGCAGCGGCAGCGCCTGCTGCACCGCGTGGCCGGTCCCGAGCTGCTCCTCCTGCACGGCGTACCGCACCTCTTCCCCGAGGCACTCCTTCACCAGTTCGCGGCCGTAGCCCACGACGACGATGACATCCTCGATCCCAGCCTCGCGGAGGTGCTCGACCGCATACTCGATCATCGCCTTATCGTGGATCTCGTGCAGCACCTTCGGGAGGTCAGACGCCATGCGCTTGCCCTTCCCCCCGGCCAGGATGATCCCACGCAGCTCACGGTCGCTCATGCCATACGCCTTTCGTCCCGCGCTCACCTACTCGCCGTTTGGGCGCCCGTCCGTTCGCTTGTCTTTGCGATAGTACTTCACCAGCGTCAGCGTCGTGCCGCCACCTGGCGGCGACTCATAGCGTACTTCGTCCATGAGATTGCGGATCAGAAAGACGCCGTAGCCACCTTCATGGGGCTGGTCGAGATCCGGAGGCTCATAGGCCTGGAGCTCGAACGGGTCGCCATCGTCGTGAATCGTCAGTACGAGCTGGGTCCCATCCACGGCGAGATGCAAATCGATGTTGTGGTTCGGCTCACCGCGGTATCCATGCTCGATCACGTTGGCGACGGCTTCGGACACGGCGAGCCGAAGCTCGTTAACGGTTTGCTCGGGCATGCCGGCGGCACGCGCGTGGTCACCCACCCAGGCGCGCGCGCGCGTGAGATCTTCGAGCTGGCTCACGATCGTGAGATCGTCGACCATCGTTGCGCCCTTGTGGGAGCTATTCCCGTCCGGTCACGGCCCGGGCCGCCTCGGCCGCCGTGGCGGACGTTTCGAAGACGCGGTCCAGTCGGGTCAGGGTCAGCACCTCCATCACCTGGGACGGTACGGCGGCGAGGCGAACGTCGCCTTCGCCGATCCGCACGCGCTTGTACAAGCGGACGAGGGTCGCGAGCCCAGCGCTATCGATGAAGCCGACCCCGGCCAGGTCCAGTACAAAGTAACGCACTGCGTTGCCGAGCAGACGGTCGAGCTCGGCCTGGAGGTCAGCCGCGGTGCTGGCGTCGATATCCCCGCGCGGCGCGATGATCGCCAGCGTGTCGCGCTCTTCGGTCACCAACTCCACGGTGAAACCTCCTTGCCTGGTCGCGGTCGCGGGGGCCGACCCGCGCCTGCGCCGATATTACGACGTTTGCCTGGGCCGCGCCGCCACGCCATTGGCATCCCGGCTATAACAATCGCGGGACGCGCGCTCCATGCGGAAACCGGGTGGGAGATCGTGGCACGAAATCGGAACGATCGCCTGGCGAGCCTGTATCGAATCGGGCAGGTCATCAGCTCCTCGCTCGTTCTCGACGAGGTCTTGAGCCTCGTCATCGACAACCTGATCGAGGTGACGGGCGCCGAACGAGCTGCGATCCTCCTGTTTGATGGCCGCGGCGACCTGGCCGTTCGCGCCGCCCGCGCGCTCGACCACCAGGATATTGCCGCGGATTCCTTTCTCACGAGCCGCAACATCGTTCGCGACGTGGCGACATCGGGCCATTCACGCCTCATCAGCGATGCCACCGCGGAATACAGCGCCGACATCTACCAGAGCGTCTTCGCCCACCATCTTCGCTCGATTCTCTGCGCGCCGCTCAAGGTCCGCGACACCGTCCGCGGCGTGCTGTATGCGGACCACCGGATTACGACCGGCGCGTTCACGGAGGACGACCTCGAGCTGCTCGACGCCTTCGCGGGGCAGGCGGCCATTGCGATCGAGAATGCACGCATGGTCGAGGAGCTGGGGCGGCAGGAGCGCCAGCGCCGCGAGCTGGAGATCGCGCGCTCGATCCAGGCGAGCCTCATGCCGACGAGGATGCCTGAGCTACCTGGCTTTGACGTCGCGGCCGCATGCGTGCCCGCCCTCCACGTCGGCGGCGACTTCTTCGATCTGATCCCGACGCCGAGCGGCGAGCTCGTGATTGCACTCGGGGACGTCAGCGGCAAGGGCGTGCCCGCTGCCCTTCTGATGGGGATGGTGCGCGCCATTCTCCGCTCCGAGATCGGCCGCGCCGCCACGCTGGAAGAGGCGGTGCTGAACTGCAATCGCCTCCTGTACGAAGACTTCTCGACGACAGCGATGTTCGCCACGCTCGTGCTCGGTCGGCTCGACCCGCGGAGCGGGCAGTTCAGCTACGTGAACTGTGGCCACTGTGAGTCGTTGCTCTGGCGAAGCCAGGCGGAGCGCTGCGAGTTTCTGAGCGGTGACGGACTGCCCCTCGGAATCCTCGACGACTTCGAGACCCACGAAACCCGCGTTTCCCTCGGTCCCGGCGACATTCTGGTCAATTATTCGGACGGCTACAGCGAAGCGAAGGCGACCAGCGGCGATCGGTTTGGGCTGGAGCGTCTCGCTCAGGCCGTCCACGAGTGCACCGACCCTTCCGCCCGGGGCATCCTCGACCACATCGGCGCGATGGTGGACCGCTTCGCCCAGCCCGAGCCGCAAGCCGACGATCAGACGATCATCGTCGTCCGCGCCGCCGAGTCTTGAGCACACCGAAGCGTCTCAGTCCGGGGTTACCTGTTCCGACTGCATGTCCGTAATCATCTGGCGGACTTCGGCGGCCTGCTGCGCGTTGCCCTGCGCCGTGTAGAGCCGGACCGCTTCCTGGAGATCAGCCAGCGCGCCCGGCTTGTCGTTCAGGCTCGTTCGAACCATACCGCGGCTAAACATCGCTTCCGCGTCTGACGGATTGATCCGCAGCGCGGCATCGAAGTCCTGCAACGCACCGCGCGAGTCGTTCAGCCGGAAGAGCAGAGCACCGCGCACCGCGAGCAGCTCGCCATCGGCCGGATTGGCTCGCACGGCCTGGTTGAAGTCTTCCAGCGCGCCGCGGAGATCGCCGGTGGCCTCCCGGCTCACGGCGCGACCGGCGTAGGCATCGCTGAGCGCGGGATCAAGCCCGAGAGCCTGGCTAAAGTCCTGGATCGCCCCCGGGTGATCGTTCAGCGCGGCCCGTACCTCAGCCCTCGCCGCGTATACACCACCGTCGGTCGGGGCAAGTCGAATCGCCTGCGAAAAATCGTCGAGCGCCGCGCTGTATCGCTGCAGCGCAGACTGCGCGAAGCCTCGACCGACGAACCCCTCCGCGTTGCTTGGTTCGATTCGGATCGCCTGGGTGAAGTCCTCGATCGCGCCCGCCACGTCGCCGCTCTCCATCTTGTCTTCCCCGCGGGCGAGGAAGTCGTCGGCCGTTATCTGGGCAGCAACGCCTCGCCAGCCTCCCATCATGAGGAGCGCGAGCGCTCCCGTGACAAGCGTCATGCGCCAGGCCATCTCGCCCAATCCATGCCATTGTCGCGCCATTCGGATCATGACCCCTCCCCCTGCGCTTGTGGCATCGCCTCCCGCGGCAGGAACGTGCCGCGCAGAGACGCGCCCGTATTGAGCTCGATCTCACCCCGATCGGTGACTCGTCGGTGCAGCCCGTCCCGCCAGAGATGCTGCACGGTTGACTCGAGGTACCGCTCCCCGATCTCTGGCACCTCGAGCGGGTACCAGGGGAGCTGCGAGGTCGTCGACCCGTAGTCAAGGCTGGTGTACTGGAAGTAGCGGAAGCCGTAGAGCAGCGCTGACCACCAGGCATAGGAGACCTTGTCCTGGAGACCTGGGTCGTTCAGCGGGCCGGACGCCAGCGCATAGACGTCTGGGCCCCCCTGACCGGCAAGCTGCAGCGCGAGATCCGCTTTCGCGAATATCTCGCTGGCGGGCTGGACGCGACCGTCCGAGACCTGAAAAGACTCGAACAAGTAGCCGTCGCCCGGACCAAGCGCGACGCTACCGCGGAAGGCGTCCGCCGGGTCATGCGCGTTCAGGATGACGGGCAGCCCGAGCTGCCTGATATCGCGCACCGCCCGGTCGCGCCGCGCCGCGTCGACGCCGTAGTCGGCGCCGGCGTCGTCGAGGAAGACGCCGACGGCGCCGATTCGCTTCCACTCCTCAGCGAACTGCACCAGGGTCGGCGGTGGCAGGTTCTGGGTCGTGACGCCGAGGTCGATGTACCCGAAGACCCGCGTCGCGCCCCCGTTGTTGAGGCGGGCGATGATCGCAACCGTGCGCGCGTGTTCCGGGTGAGTCGGGTGTTCGAGGCCATCCCCGAGGACGATCACACCGAAACGGGCGAACTCCGCGGCGGCCCGGTCGAGGTCGCCTTCCGCTCCGTTCACCTGGCTCGGCCAACCGTAGTAGATTCCGAAGTGCCGGACGCCGCGATTGATCTCAATCGGGGTCGCGGACTTCGCCCGGCCGATGCCAAGCCAGGCTGGGAGCGATAGGTTGACCATTTCGCGAGTATAGCACCCGTCCTTCTGGCACTCGACGCGAACGTACAGCGCCGCCGCGGCCAGGAGCGCGAACAGCAGCCCGACGCCAGAGATGACGACCACGCGCCAGTGCCGGGTCGGTCCGCGCTGAAACAGAACGCGCGGGAGTGGCGCTGCGATCGGATGGGTCAGGTCCATTGCAGCACGACCATGGAGTACTGGCGGACCGTAAGCGGGAACTCGATCCAGCCATCCTTCTCATCATAGGGGAGTTCGAGCAGCTCAGGTCCAGACTCGTCCGGAGAGGTGACGCGAATCACGCCGACGCCGCGCTCAGCGGGAATCGCGGCGCGCACGGTGAACTGCGTCGGCGTAACGCGAAAGCCCTGCGCGCCGCGGACGCTGGTGAGATTTGTGAAATGCAGAATCGACTCCTCGCGCCAGCGGCGGGCTTCCAGGTGAACCCGGCGGTCAGCGTCCGTCTCGACAAAGGCCGGCGCGCTGGCGCGCACGACATCCAGAATGCTAGTCGCCGCCGCGCGGGCGTTATCGCGAAGGTATTGCCAACCAGGGAGATTCGAAAGGTGAACGAGCCGCCCAGCCCCGGACGCGCGGTCCGTTCGAGGGGGCAACGGGGCATCCCTGTGTACGCCCAGTACGTCGCCCAGCGCGTAATCCGGCCGTGGGTCGCCATATTGATTCCAACCACTCGGGTTGGCACCCGTCATGAGCAGCGTGCCTCCGCGCTCGACGAATTCGCGCACGATGGCCGCCTCGTCATCTGAGACCGCCTGCCAGTCCGGGGCCAGGAGAACCTTATAGGCCAAAAGGTCCGCAGCGCGGAGGGTGGGGCTTGTCAGGACATCAAAGGGCACATGTCCGTGGACCAGGATCTTCAGCAAACCGCGGTACTCTCCCAGCCATTGCTTTGCGTAACAGCTATGCTCCTCAAGCTCGCTCCACCACTCTCTGCCTTCGGGAGCAGAAGTACTCGCGTACATTCCCGGTCCTGGAGTCGGTTCGACGTAATCACGAGACGCGCTCGAGTGGTAGAGGGCAACCTCCGCCAGACTCCTGGAGTCGAACAGTCGCTGGCTGTTTTCGCGCACGAAGCCGTACCAGCGGGTCCGGAACGCGGCGCTCACACCCGCTGCTTTTTCAGGTGCCCGCACTTCGTACGGGTTGCATCCGGCAGCCAAGACTTCCGCCATCACTTGGCCCGCGTCTTCTTCCCGCGCGCCATAGCTGAAAGCCCACGCCGGCTTTTCTCCGCTCGCCGCCCGGGCGTACTTGTACATGGCAATCAAACAGATCCAATCGTCGTCCGTGGCGAATCGCATGGCATCATCGTCGCTGACGACATCAACCTCCCATGCATGCGTGATTCCGTCCGCCAGGCGGAGGTAGGCACCATCGAGGCCGATTGTGGTCGCGTCAACATAGTCCATGGTTACGGTTTCGACGAAGGTTTCGAACTGCGGATTGACCGATCGACCAGCCGCTGCAACGTCGAGCAGAAATTGATTCAGGTTTTCGTGGCGCCACGCGATCCAGCGTCGCCAGGTCGGATCCGACCAGTTCTCGGCTCGCGGTAACTCCAACCCGGTGGCAGTTCGAAAAGCCTCCCGTCCCCATCGCGAGTAGTCACACCACTTCACCAGGTCGCTGAAATAAATCGGCACATCCGGCCACAAACCGTCGGCGCCTGTCGCCGCGATACGCTTCACGCGCGCGAGAAAGTATTCACGCCACGGACCGTTTGGGCTCAGCCACACGCTTTCATTGCCCGGGTCAACCCAGAAAACGAGACCACCATAGAAGACATTAGGCGTACCGTCGATTGAGATCTGCGCCCAGTCCGGGTACGTCTTGTAACAAGACGGGCCAAACTCCCCGCCGACGCTGATCACCTCCATGGACGGGTAGTACCAGACGACTTTCAGTCCAGCCGCGTGGACCAGCCGGTTGAACTGTGTCGCAGCAGCCATCATCCCATCGAACTCCAGGTCGGTCAGCCAGTCGGAGAGAACAGTATCTGCCTCGACCACATTCACATGCTGCGCCTGCAGATTCGTGATGAGCTGCTCCATCTCTTCGATCGCCGGGTCGTGGCTCAGCCCGGTCGCATTGGCCAGCCTGGCATGGCGACCCCAATCGCTCATCGGTCCATAAGAGCCTTCGTCGTCGCCTGGGGGCCGGTCAGTGCCGAGGCGAGGCCGCGGAGTCGGGGTTAGAGGGGCGGGGGGAGAGCTAAAGAAACAGCCAGCGAGATTCATAAAAACGACGCCCCCAGCGCCCGCGGACCCGATTTTGAGAAGTCGGCGCCGGCTCAAACGACGTCTCAGGAATGAGCTACGCTGCGGTAGCTCGATCTGATCGCCGCTCATACCTTTAGCCGGAGTCACGTCCATTGCAGTACGACCATGGTGTACTGCTGGACGGTGAGCGGGAACTGGATCCAGCCGTCCTTCTCGTCGAAGTCCAGCTCGAGCAGCTCCGGGCCAGACTGATCGGGCGATGCAACGCGTACCGCACCGACCATCCGTTCGGGGGGGATCGCCGCGCGCACGGTGAACTGCGTTGGCGTCACGCGAAAGGCCTGCGGGCTGCGAACGCCGGTCAGATTGGTGAAGTGCAAGAGAGACTCCTCACGCCACCGCCTCGCCTCCAGGTGGACGCGGCGGTCCGCGTCGGTCTCAACCATGGTCGTTGCGCCCCCCCTGAGGACTGGCAGGAGCCGCTCGGCGACCGCCGCTGTGGTTTGCCGCAGGTACTCCCAGGCGGGGAGGTCAGCAAAATGGACGACGCGTCCCGCGCCGACTCGCCGATTGGTTCGCTGCGGCGTTCGGTCGTCGCGGTGGAAGTCCAGGAGATCCGCGAGCGCGTAGTCTCCCCTCGGATCGCCGTACCCGTTGCGGCGGCTCGGGTTCGGACCAGTGATGAGCAGGGTCCCGCCACGTTCGACGAAGGCCCGCACGATCGCGGCCTCCCCATCCGAGACGGATTGCCAGTCGGGGGCGATAAACACCTCGTACCCCTCGAGGTCCGCGGCGCGGAATGTGGGGCTGGTCAACACGTCGAACGGGACGTGGCCGTGGACGAGCAGCTTGACCATCCCACGGTACTCGCCCAACCATTGCTTCGTGTAGCAGCTCTCCGCCGGCACCTCGCTCCACCACCGTTCGACGCCCGGTGGCTTGACGGTGCTCGCGAAGAGCCCGGTGCCCTCGACGGGCTGATCGAAATCCCGGCACGAGCTCGAGTGATAGAGAGCGACCTTTGCCGCGGTCGTCGATTCAAAAAGGCGGTCGCTGTGGGCCTTCACGAAGCCATACCAGCGGGTCCGGAATGGCGCGCTCACCCCGGCGGTCTTCTCGGGCGTCTTGACTTCGTAGGGGTTACAGCCAGTTGCGAGCACCTCGCCCATCACCTGGGCGGCGTCGTCGTCGTGAAGGCCGTAGCTGAACGCCCAGGCCGGCTTCTGGCCACTGGCCGCGCGGGCATACTTGTACATCGAGATCAGGCAGATCCAGTCATCGTCTGTGGCGTTGCGCATCCCGTCGCTTTCGCTGACGACGTCGACTTCCCAGGCGTGGGTGACTCCGTCGGCGAGGCGAAGATATGCACCGTCGAGCCCGATGATCGTGGCGTCGACGTAGTCCATCGTCACGGTCTCGACGAACGTCTCGAATTCGGGATTGACCGACCGTCCGGCCTCCGCGATGTCGAGGAGGAACTGATTGAGGTTCTCGTGGCGCCAGACGATCCAGCGCCGCCAGCTCCGCTCGGACCAGTCCTCGGCCGGCGGCACGTCCAGCCCGGTGGCGCGGCGGAAGGCCTCCTTGCCCCAGGGCGAATGATCGCACCAGGACGCGACTCCCGCGAAGTACAACGGGACGTCGGGCCACAGCCCGTCCGCGCCCGTCGCCGCGAGCTTCTTCACGCGATTGAGGTAGAACTCGCGCCAGGGGCCATTCGGGCTCAGCCAGACGCTCTCGTTCCCGGGGTCGACCCAGAACACCACCCCACCATGGAACACATTGGGCTCGCCGTCGATCGAGAGCTGGGCCCAGTCGGGATAGGCTTTGAAGAACGAAGGACCGTACTCGCCGCCTGGACTGATCACCTCGAGTGACGGGTAATACCACACGATTCGCATGCCGGCCGCGTGGACCATGCGGTTGAACTGCGTCGCGGCACCGACCATCGCGTTGAACTCCTGGTCGGTAAGCCAGTCGGAAAGCACCGTATCGGCCTCGATAACGCTCACGTTCTGGGCCCGCAGGGTCGTGATGATCTGCTCCATCTCCTCGACGGAGGGATCCTGACTGAGGCCGGTTGCGTCGGCGAGCCGGGCGTTGCGGCTCCAGTCGCTCATGCCGGTCTTGATGTAGTCCGTTGTGCCATCAGCTTGGTCGCTGACGCGGCGGGGCCGCGGAGTCGGCGTCAGCGGGCCGGGAGGCGCACCGAGTGTGCATCCGAGCGTCACAATGCCGAGCGCACCCGTGGACCCGGCCGCGAGGAGCCGACGTCGGCTCACTCGCCGCTGAAGGATTCGTCGCGCAAGGTCGGAGTCCATCATGTCCTTTGGTGTTCCACTCGAGCCCGTTTTCCAGCATTTGCGCGTTAGGATAGTCCGAGGACCCAGGGAGTGTCGCCACCGGACATCATTGGACCAAACTCAGCCGCGTGGGCACAAGTAGCGAGGAGGACAGGAGCCGTGGCGCAAGGTGGGGGTCAGACTCACTGGCGGCTGCTCGCTGGCATGGTCGGCCTGGTGTTCGTCTTTTTTGTCGCCGCAATGGGGCATGACCCTGCCGGCGACGACGAGACCGGAGGGGATGACCAGATCTCTCTCCCTACACCCACCCCACCGCCCAGCCCGACCGAAGCGCAGCCAACCCCGCGTTTCGCAACGCCTTTGCCCACGCCGCACCCCCCGCCCCAGCGTTGGCGCCCCGCACTCCAGACCTCTTGGCAGCTCCAGTTCAACGGTCGCCTCGACCTCTCGGTCGACGCGGAGGTCTACGATGTCGAGCTGTTCGAAACCACAGCCCAGACCGTGGAGACACTCCACGCTCGTGGCCGACGAGCGATCTGCTACCTCAGCGTGGGGTCGTGGGAAGATTGGCGACCTGACGCGGCGCGGTTCCCGGACATCGTCAAGGGGCGTTCCAACGGCTGGCCCGGGGAGCGCTGGGTCGACGTTCACCGCCTGGACATTCTCATGCCGCTCATCGAAGCCAGGCTCGACCAGTGTCAGCAGAAGGGGTTTGACGGCGCCGACCCGGACAACGTGGACGGCTACCTGAGCGACTCAGGCTTCCCCCTGACGTACGAAGACCAGCTCCGCTTCAACATCGCGGTCGCAAACGCCGCCCGCGCGCGGGGCCTCGCGGTCGGGCTCAAGAACGACCTGACGCAGATTCGCGACCTGCTGCCGTACTTCGACTGGTCCCTGAACGAGCAGTGCTTCGAGTACCGTGAGTGTGAGCTGCTGCTCCCCTTCATTGAGGCAAGCAAGCCGGTATTCAACGTCGAATATCGGCTCAATCCCGGCGAGTTCTGCGCGCGGGCGAACGCCATGAACTTCAACTCGCTCCACAAGCGCCTGGAGCTCGACGCGTACCGGCAGGCTTGCCGGTAGGCGTTTAGGCCTGACGACCAAAGCAGACTGAGGGCATTTCAACGAGAGGGGCGTTATGTCGTCGGGCCGAGAAAAATTCGCTACAAAGGTCAATTCGGAAATCCTGCTCGTTGTCCGCGCGATAGCGAAAAGCGAGGGGCGGCATCTCCAAGAGCTCGTGGATGAGGCGCTGGCCGATCTGATCGAGAAGCGGAAGAAGATGCTGCCCCGTCCACATGTGATGGATGCGTACCTCAGTGGTCACGAAAACTACGACGAGCTCTATAAGAAACTCGCGAATTAACCTAACACCTCACCGCAGAAAGGGACGGGACGGGGGGTAGATGACTGGTAGCGCTGAGGACGAGGAGAGAAGTCCACGCATTTACGCTGACTTCATGAAGACGGATGATTCGGGACGACTGGTTTTAACGACCATCGGTACCCGCCTTGATCTCGAGATGAACCAGCTTGACTTGGCGGAAGGGATGAGGATGACCTTCTGGGAAGGCAGCGACAGGCTCGAAGACGGGGGTGTCGAAGACATCGTGGCCGAGGGTCTGGTTCACTTCGACAAGAAACAGGGCTGTTGGGTCGCTGAGATTGACCCAGGCTCCCTGCGACATGAGACAGAGGATCGCTCGTGGTATGAAGCTCGACAGCGTTTCCTGGAAAGCCATCCGGAAATTCTGAGCGATACAACTAACGTTGCGCGAGGCGGGACGAACGAACCGGCCGAACGACAATGCGATCAGTAGAGGTCTTGGTCCCCGTCTAGCTCCGCCTGAAGAATTGCAAGAAACTGCCGAGGGCTCACGATGGCGACATCCCCGAAGCTGCCCAGCTTCTGCAGTTGTCGGTCCCCGGTCACAATATACTGGGCGTTTCCTGACGCTGCCGTAGCCAATATTCGATCATCCTCTGGGTGGGTTGCGACCCCGTGCACGTCCACGCTAAGGGGGACCAACAGGGCATCATGCTCGAGAAGGAAGCGCAGCTGCCCAATTTCCGCAGAACCTACAGGGTACTTGCGTTGCACGCGTGGGCGGGCCAACGTTCGCAGCACTTCAGTGACGATGTCCCGGCTGGTGATGAGGGCAAACTGCTCGGCGCGGGCAGCATCCAAAATTTGTGCCGACACACCCACAGCGACAATCGTGCCCGAGACAATGGAATTCGCGTCGAGCACGGCACGGATCACGCCTGCTTGGCGCGCTTCAGTCGCGCTCGATCCTCTGCGCGCATCTCTTCAATGGCTTCAGCGATGTCGCGCTCAACCTCGTCGGGATCCTTGTCACGATTTCGTGCCCGGATCTCATCCACCACGCGCCACGCTTCCTCGCGGGCATCAAGACGTTTGAGACGTTCTAAGTCATCGGCGGATACTAGGGCCGCAATCGTCTTTCCGTTTTCCTCAACGGCAACGCGTGCCTGACGTTTCGAGACCTTTTCAACGAGCTTGGCAAACGCTCGGGACGCATCGGCTGTATTCATTGTCTGTGTCATAGGTTCGCGCTCTTTCATGGCTGGCCCTCTGCCCAGTGGCAGTAATCGTGAACGCATTATCTCACAGCCAAATCGCTAACGGCCCTCACTCCCATCGCGCGGCGGTGGGCTACAATCGAGCCAGCCTGGCCATGCCGGCCGCGACGGAACCGGCGAACCACGGCCGGCGAGCGGCGGGACAGTGGGAACCTGGTCTCAATGGTGCCGCTTGGCACTGATCATCGTGACGATGGCTGCGTCCCTCCCCGGGCTGGTCCAGTGGCGCTCCGGGGCGGCTCAGGCGACGTCGGTGCCGCGCGAGGTGCTCGCCCTCTTCGACAGCAGCGAGGCGAAGCCCGGCTCCGAGCTGTCCCCGCTTCGCAACAGCCTCATCCACTCGCTCGCCGAGATGCCCCTCAACTACCTCGGCCTCAAGCTCCACTACTTGGACGTCGACACCGAGGCCCTGCCCTCCGACGAGGAGATGCGGCGCTACCGCGGGATCATCTCCTGGTACGGCGACGACCGCCTGCGCAACGCCGACGGCTACCTCCGCTGGCTGCAGCGCCAGATCGCCGCCGGACGCCCCGTGGTCACGATGGGGAGCCTGGGCGCCAGCGTGGATGCCGCGTCGGGGGCGGAAGTCAATCCGGGGCTGGTGGACGCGACCTTCGAAATGATGGGGCTGCGATATTCATCGTTGTCCGAGGGACAGCAGACCGACAACCCCCTCTTGCTCGGCGTGCGCAACAAAGTGCCCGAGATGGTGGAGTTCGAGCGCACGCTGGACGGCGAGCTCATCGCGTACGAGCAGTACCGCTCCGTCGGCCCGAACAATCGGGTGTACCTCACGCTCACCCGGACAGATCTGGCGGATGGCGACAGCGATGTCGTCGTCACCGGGCCGTGGGGCGGCTTCGTGCTCGGCGGGTACGACTATTACTACCAACCGCGAACGTTCCAGAAGCGCTGGCGCATCAACCCCTTCGCGTTCTTCGACGAAGCGTTCGGCCTCGCGGGCATGCCGCGCCCGGACGTCTCGACGCTGAACGGCAGCCGCGTCTTCTACACCCACATCGACGGCGACGGCTTCAACAACATCACCGAGATGGATTACGTGTCGCTCAGCGCCGAGGTGCTGCTCAAACGGTTCTTCAAGCGCTATGACTTGCCGTTTACGCTGTCGATCGTCGTCAACGACATCGATCCGGCCAGCTCGCTTGGCGGTGAGCGGCAGGTCCGAGTCGCACGCGAGATCTTCGCCCAGCCGAACGTCGAGCCGGCCAGTCACACCTATACCCATCCGTTCGACTGGAGCAAGCCATTCGACCTCGAGCGCGAGATCAAGGGCGCCCTGGACTTCCTGAATCAGCGGGTCGCGGCTCCCGATAAGCCGGTGCGGCTCATCCTGTGGTCCGGTGCGACGAACCCGATCGAGCCGGCCATCGCGCGGTCGGACGAGCTCGGGCTTTTCAACATCAATGGCGGCGATGGCCGGTTCGATTCGATGCGCAATAGCTATTCGTCGCTCGCGCCGCTCACGACCCAGGTCGGCCAGCGGACCCAGTTCTACACGAGCAACGCGAACGACAACATTTATGGCAACGACTGGACGGGTCCCTATTACGGCCTGCGCAACGTCGTGGAGACGTGGCAGAAAACGGAGTCGCCGCGCCGGGTCGGCGCGATGAACGCCTACTTCCACATCTTCACGGGCGAGAAGTACGCCTCCGTTCGGGCGCTCGAGACCGTGTACGACTACGCGCTCTCGCAGCCGATTGCGCCGATGTACACCACCGAGTACCTTCAGCTCGTCCAGGGGTTTCTCTACACGGAGCTCGCCCGCGCCAACCAGGACACCTGGACGGCGAGCAACTACGGCGCCCTGCGAACCCTGCGCTTCGACAGCGAACAGCGATTTCCGGACTTCGACCGGTCTGAGAATGTCATCGGGTATGGCCAATACCAGGGCTCGCTCTACGTCTTCCTCGGCGAAGGCGCGACGGCCCGAATCGCCCTCAGCGCTGCCCGACCAACGCGACCATTCATCGCCCGCGCCTCCCACCGCGTCCTTGACGCGAAGCTCGAGCCACAGGCTATCGCGCTCGCGTTGGAGGGTGTCGGGAGGAAGACGGTGTCGGTCGGCAATCTACCTCCGAACACGGACTACGACGTCGTCGTCGCGGGCGGCGCGCAGGAGCAGCGGGGGCGCCTCCGCACCGATGGCCAGGGTGTGCTCTCCTGGACCACAGACGCGCGCGGCAGGGTACAGGTCACGGCAAGCCGGGTCGCCGACGGAGGCGCGTCACGATGAACATTCCCGTCCGCATGATCGTCCTCTTCGCCATCGGCATCACCATTGCATCGGTCGCCCTGATCCCCCGGCCGGCGCAGATCGGCCAGGCGCTCGAGCTATCCGGGCGACTGGACGACGCCGTCGCCTACTATCAGAAGGCGCTCGCGGACAATCCCGACGACGAGGTCACGAGGGTTCGCCTCGCCAACGTTTTCCAGCTCCGCGGCGAGCCCGAGCTCGCCGGCGCTACCTACCACGATCTGATCACGCTGGATCCGAACGACGTTGGCTATCGGCGATTATTGGCGGAGCTCGAGGAATGGAACCTGCGGTTGCATGAGTCGATGGCCCAAAAGGGAAAGCTCGCAGAGCTGGACCGGCGCGACATCGCGATACGCGCGGAGCTGGCCGACTACGTCGTCCTCGAGCGTAAGGACTACGCGATGGCGATCCAGTACACGGAAGAAGCGGTCGCCGCGCGACCGACAGACATCCAGCTCCTGCTCGAGCTGGCTGGACTATACGCCCAGGCGAAGCGGATGCCCGAAGCGATCGCGACCTTCGAACGCGCCCTGGGGGAGGATGAAACCGAACCCACAGCGCAGCGGGGCCTCGCCAAAGCCCGTCTATGGATCGACCAAGCCAACACGGCGATTACGCGCGCGCAGGCGGCATTCGCGGCAAATCCCGATGACCGCCCGACGGCCCAGCATCTCCGTGAGCTACTCCTGAGCGCAGGCCGCGAGACCGAGGCCCGCGAGCTCGAGCAGCGAATCCCAGGCCTGGGCACGCTGCCATTCCAAACGTAGAAGTCGTCGCAGTACGCGGTAGAGGATAGCGCGCGAGATGAACGTTGTCGCGAAAGCAAACGCAGCCGTGCGCGGCGCGTTGCGTCGCTCGTTGCCGGCCACCGTGCGAGCGGGCAAAGGCGACCTTCGCACGAAGCTTGGCGAGAGTCAGCCCGCGGCCTACGTCGAGATGGCGATCGGTCTCGGATTGATCGTTGCGATCAACCTCCTGCTCTTTCGGGACGAGAACTGGGGGTTTTTCGACGTCAATCCCCACCCCTTCTGGCTCGTCATCATCCCGATCGCGGCCCGGTACGGCGCGGCGCCAGGGTACGCGGTCGGCGGGCTGGCAGCGCTGCTCTACATCCTCTTGCTCGTTCTGCAGCCACGCTCGATCTTTGCCGTCGACGTCTTGAGCACCCAGGCGGCCCTGCCGCCGGTCCTCTTCCTTGTCGTGGGAGCCGCGCTCGGCGAGCTTCGCGAATCGCAGAAACGGTCCCAGAAGGACCTCGCCTTGCGCTACGACCTGATGGAGGCCGACCTGGAGGACGTGGCACAGCGCTACCTCGCAGCCGTCGAGATCAACCGCGAGATGCAGCGCCGGATCGTGAGCCAGACCGCGACCGTCACGACGCTCTACCAGGCCGCGAAGGCGCTCGACCAGCTCGAGATCGAGCAGCTCTGCCCGGCGATTCTGGAGCTCGTGGCAACGTTCGTCGAGGCCGACGCGTGTTCGCTCTACTTGCGCGAAGACGGAAAATTTGTGCTCACCGACGCCCGACCAGAACAGTCAGACTTCCAACGCCCGCGGGAGCTGGACACGCAGCGAGGCATTCCCGCCATCGTCCTGAGCGAGCAGCGCACCGTCACGATCCGCGACGTCTTCACGGCGGCCTCGCCCACGCAGATCGCGCGCGAGCCGCTCCTCATCGCGACGCCGCTGGTCGGCCAGAACCACGAAGTGATCGGCATCCTGACGGTCGAGCGGATGCCATTCCTTCGGCTGACGCCAAGCGCGGTCAAGCTCTTCAGCCTGCTCGGCGACTGGGCCTCGAGCGCATTCCAGACGGCGTTGCAGTTCCAGCAGACCCGCGACCGCAATATCGTGGACGAGCTCACCGGCGCGTACAGCGCCTCCTACATCACGAAACGGCTCAGCGAGGAGCTTGCGCGCGCCCGGATGTACGCGCTGCCGCTCAGCGTGCTGGCGATTCGGATCGATCGCTACGCAGCGATCCCTTCCATTAGGCTCCCGAGCGTCCTGCAGGCGCTATCTGTCGTCTTTCACCGTTACATCCGCGAGATCGACGTACTTGGAAAGTTGACGACGGATGATGGGTTCATCGTGCTCCTCCCGCAGCTCAGCGCGGAGGAGGGCCAGGCTGTCGGCGAGCGCATCCGCCGTGAGATCGACGCCTTCGCGTTCCAGCCCTTTGACACCGAGCAGACCTTGAGCGTGAGTGTCGCGGTCGCGAGCCTCGGGCCGGACGTGGCGGCGCCGGACGACCTGATCGACAAGGCGCAGCGCTCGCTGCCCATCATGGCAGCGGGACCGATCTCCCAGCGGCTCTCCGCCGTGCAGCGGCCGGTGCAACGATGACGCCCCTGCGCCTGCTCTGGCTGATCGCGCTGCCCCTCGAAGGCCTCGGCGCCTGGCTGATCCTCAACGCAGCGTCGGGGATCGACATGGCGCTGGGCGGCCTGGCGCACGTGCTGGCCGCTTTGCTGTTCGGACTCTCGCTCGTGAGCCGCGTCGCGGGACGATGGCACGTTGCGTGGGCGCTGCTTGGCGGGGTGATCGCCCTCGTCGCGTTCCCGGTAATCGGCATGGTCGCGATGTTGATCGGCTTCGTCGTCGGGCAGGTGTCCCGCCACCGCGTGCCGCTCGGGGCCGGTCACATGTTCACCTCCACCAATCTCGACGAGGGAGCGACCGATGCCATCGGGCGGGCCCGCGAAATCGAGATCGAGCTCCTGGACGAGCTGGACATCGAGCCAGTCGTGGACGTGCTGCGCGAGAACGACCCCGAGCTGAAGCGCGCGGCGATCGAAGTGATCACCAAACAGGGCGGCCCGGGCGCGGTGCGCCTCCTGATCGGCCTGCTCCACGACCCGTCGCCCGACGCGCGGTTCTTCTCGTCGATTGCGCTGTCCCGACTGGAGGACGAGATCAGCCGTACGATCCTGGCGGCTCAACGCGAAGCCACCGAGAAGCCGGATTCGCCAGACGCTCAGGAGCAACTCGGCCAGCTCTATCTGGATTACGCGCTGAGCGGGTTCCTCGAAGGCGTGACCCGCGAGTACTACCTGGATCTCGCCCGCGAGGCGTTCGAAAACGCGGCGGGGCACAGCGCCGATTCGGACGCCGTGCTGCGCCGGCTCGCGCGCGTCACGCTGCTCCAGGGCAGCATCGGCGAGGCCGCCGCCATCCTCGACGAGCTTGGGCGGCGCCATCCCGCGGACGACGATCTCCGCATGCTTCGGATGGATTCGATCTACCGCTTCGGTGACTTTCGCGAGCTCGTGACCTACGCCCGCCGGGAGGAGCCCGCGCTCACGCTGGGCTCCGAAAGCCGCGAGATCGCGGCCTGGTGGGCCACAAGCGGAACACCGGAGGCAACCGTTGCCGAATAAGGGCGAGCCGGCCGACGTTTGCATGGTGCTGGAGGGAACGTACCCCTTCGTTCAGGGTGGCGTGTCATCCTGGGTCCATAACCTCATCACCGGCATTCCGGAGAAGACCTTCCACATCCTGACCATCGGCGCGACGCCCGACGAGAAGTACGAGCGCAAGTACGAGATTCCGTCAAATGTCGTCGCCATCGACCAGGTCTTTTTGCTTGATTTCCGCAAGGAGCACCTCCATTCCTCGGGCCACACCCACGGGGACAAGAAGGCAGCCTGGGATCTGCTGTCGCGCTTCCACGACCAGATCCTGACGACACCGGGCGCGCCGCTCTTCGACGAGATCATCGCCGCGCTCGGACACCCGGACACCCGATCGTTGAGCCTCGATGAGCTCTTCATGTCCCAGCGATCCTGGGAGTTCATCCGCGACCGCTACGAGCGGAAGGGAAACAACACCTCCTACATCGACTTCTTCTGGACCTGGCGGATCACGCACCTGCCGATCTTCCAGATGATGCAGGCCGAGATCCCGCCCGCCCGCGTCTACCACACCGCCTCCACTGGTTACGCCGGTTTCCTCGCCAGCGTCGCGAAGCAGCGGACCGGCCGGCCGATGCTCGTGACCGAGCATGGCATCTACACGCACGAGCGGAAGATCGAGATCGCCCAAGCCGAATGGATCTACGTCAAGCAGGCCGAGGATTACAAGATCCGCCGCACGCAGAGCTTCTTCAAGCAGTGGTGGATCAACCTGTTCCGCTTGATGAGCCACATCTGTTACCAGGAGGCCGATCGCATCATCACGATCACGCAGGTCAACCAGCCGTTCCAGCTCGAAGACGGCGCCGATCCGACGAAGATGAGCGTCATCCCGAACGGCATCCGCATCGATCGCTATGCGGCGGCCCGCGAGGGCCCGCGGCCAACGGACGAGTTCGTCGTGGGGTTCGTCGGGCGGGTTGTGCCGATCAAAGACGTGAAGACTTTTATCCGTGCCATCAAGATGGCGCTCCCCGAGGTACCGAACCTCAAGGCGTACGTGATCGGACCAACCGAAGAGGACGAGGAGTACTTCGCCGAGTGCCAGCGGCTGACCCGGCTCCTCGGCCTCGAGGAGAAGGTGATCTTCACCGGCCGCGCGAATGTTGTGGACTACTACCGCCAGATGCACGTCCTGGTGCTGACCAGCATCAGCGAGGCGCAGCCACTCGTCATTCTCGAGGGCCATTGCGCCGGGGTGCCCGTCGTCGCGACGAACGTGGGCGCCTGCCAGGAGCTGCTGTACGGCCGAACGCCGGAGGACCAGGCGTTGGGCCCGAGCGGCATTGTGACCGCGGTGGCCAGCCCGGGCGAGACCGCGGATGCCCTCACCAAGCTGGCGAACCAGCCGCGACTGCGTGAAGCCATGATCCAGTCCGGGATCCAGCGGGTTGAGGCCTTCTATCGCGAGGAGGACCTCAACCAGACCTACCTCGAGCTGTACAACGCTCTGGGCAACGCGCCGAGCATCGAACCCCGCACGGCCCCCGCTAAGGACGGGCACGCGGGACACGGGTAAGGGCGAAGAGATGGCTGGCATTGGCTTCGAGCTGAAGCGCGCGATCCACGAGACGAGCTACGCCGGCACGATCAAGGGCTACCTGTTTGCCGCGGTCATCTCGTCAGGTCCCTGGCTGCTCTCGATCCTGACTATGGCGTTGCTCGGTGTCATCTCGATCGGCTTCCTGCCCTTCCATGACCGCGACCTCATCGCGGGGACGGCGACCCACTCGTTCGCGCTCTCGCTTGTCACGACGGGCGTGATCCAGATGTTCACCACCCGCTATCTCGCCGACAAGCTGTACATGGAGCAGCCCGAGGCGATCGCGCCCGCCTACGTCGCGGTGCTCGTGATCTCCTCGGTCGCGCAGTTCCTGTTCATCATGCTGCTGCTCTCCCGTACGGCGCTGCCGCTCAGCTACCAACTCCCGGCCGCGGCGTTCTACATCGCGATCTGCGGGATCTGGCTCTCCATGGTGTTCCTGAGCGCCGCCCGCGACTACGTCACGATCGTGGGCTGCTTCGTGCTCGGGTACGCGATCAGCTTCGCCGGCGCCTACGCACTTGGCGTGCGGTTCGGGGCGAGCGGGTACATGCTCGGGTTCTCGGCGGGGCAGGTTTTGCTTCTGGCGTTGCTGCTCTCGCGCGTGCTCGCGGAGTTCGACACCGGCGAGTCATTTAACCTCACGGTATTCAGTTACGTCAAGCGCTATCCCGCGTTGGTGAGCATTGGGCTGCTCTACAACCTCGCGTTCTGGATCGACAAGGTCGTTTTCTGGTTCTCGGCCGAGGGGATCTCGGTCAACTCGTTCATGAACGTCTTCCCCGCCTACGACTCGACGTTCTTCCTGGCAAGTCTGACCATCGTGCCTGCACTTGCGATCTTCATCGTCAACATCGAGACAGACTTCTACAACCATTACAAGAGCTTCTACGCGCGGATCATGAACAAGCACGAGTGGGACGAGATTCGGCTGGCGAAGGAGGGCATGATGCGCTCGGTCCGCTCGAGCTACATCACGCTCTTCAAGCTGCAGACCGCGATCGTCCTGCTGGGGATCGCGCTCGGGCCGGCCCTGCTCACGGCGCTCGGGACGCCACAGAGCCACTGGTACATCTTCCGCGTCGCGATCCTCGCGATCGGCGTCCAGGTGTTCCTGCTCAACGCGGTCATGATCCTGCTCTATCTGGATCTCCGGGGGAGCGTGCTGATCATCAGCCTGCTCTTCCTGGTGCTGAACTTCAGCTTCACGATGGTGACGGTCCGCCTGGGCTACGCCTACTACGGCTACGGATTCCTCTACGCGTCGGTCATCTGCCTGATCGTCGCGATGTTCCTCATGCGGAACCGCTTCGAGCACCTGGAGTACCTGACCTTCACCCGCCAACCGCTCGACCCGGAGAAATAATTCGTCCGCCATTGGGCCTGGCGACGCCACCCCACCTAACCCTCCCCCCGCGGGCGCCTTTGCCCGTAAAACAGGCTGCACAAAGAGTCGGGGCGCTGCACAAACGTGATCATGGGATCAAATCAAACTCAATGACCCGATGCCGGTAAAAAGGATCACCAACACCAGGTTTATGGCGTTTCCAGCCCAGACGACTAAAGTTATGTTCGGAAGGAGCCGCGCCCCTCGGTATCGCGCGCTCCGTATGAGTAATCCCAGACCTATCACCTCCGTTAAGGGCGGGGTCAAGTAATAGAACAGGAGCCAGGAACTTTGTCCCGATGCAAAACCCTGGCTCGCATGGGCAAAGAGCGCGATGCACAGCGCCCAAGCGGCGAGCAGCCAATAAGCGCCCACCAAGAGCCCAGCAAGCCACGCAATCGTTACAGCCCAACGCTGAACAGCATCACCTCGCCGCATGCTTTACCGACCATGCATAACCTTCGTACACTCGCAGTATGGATGATCGCTCAAGCACCGAAGGTCAGATGCCCGAGAAGAACCCGGCGGCCGTGGCACTCGGCCGGCTCGGCGGCAAGAGGGCGGTAAGGCTCGCGCTGCGAAGCTGACTCCGGAGCAGCGGAGGAAAATCGCCAAAAAAGCGGCTGCTGCATGATGGAGAGCAGACCAAGACGGGTAGTGCTTCGGCCGCCGCAATCTCAGCCAGATCGTCCGTAAAGTCGAAAATCATTTGGATCGGTGTGGCTGGCTTGGCGTTCTCATTAAAGCATCAGCAAGACCAATCGCGGTCTCCTCGGTAATACGGCGTTTGCCACCGACGATTTCGTTGACCATCTTTACGGGGCGTCCGAGAATGTCTGCGAGATCCGCCTGCGTCCATCCACGTTCGTCTAATTCCTCGCGAAGGTGTTCCCCAGGCGGAAATAGTTCGGCCGGCATCCATTCCGACATCTCGCCCCTCCCGTTTACAGTCAGTGGTAGTCCTCCACACCGATGATTCGACCGGCCTCAAGCCTGCCCCTCGCGGTGGAACAAATTGATGAACCCGGGTCGCGCTTCCGAGCAGCGAATTGCCCTTACGGCCCCCAACCCCTAACCCAACTTCCGCACAGTAGCGTAATTTACGCACGGATTTTGGAGTGTCGTCACTACAAATCGTCGATCCGCCAGGCTTTCACGGGCTTCATCGGCTCCTCTGGAAGGGCCAGCAGGCGGTA
>Ga0080064_1000755_pt1 | contig 78321 bp, 74 predicted proteins | sample Subgrocontami54m_FD_69260 | JGI IMG/M metagenome (GOLD analysis project Ga0080064, IMG submission 69260) | Subsurface groundwater microbial communities from S. Glens Falls, New York, USA - GMW46 contaminated, 5.4 m (SPADES assembly) (version 2) ...
TCCCAGCGTCGAGTTATTGGCCGCTCCCGGCCCGAGCACGCCCTCTACCGCGCCCTTGCCGAAACGCTCCTTGTCCGGACTGCTCTGCACTGCGTGGGCATAGGCAAGCCATTGCCCGACGGCCCCACCCATGCCGGGGATGACGCCGACGCAGGCGCCCAGGGCGCTGCAGCGCAGCACCAGCCGCCAGTGGTGAAACGTGTCTTTCACGCCCTGCATCACGCCGCCCAAGCGGGTCACGCCCTGCTTGGCGATGCTGCCTCCCCGGACGGCCAGATCGATAATCTCCGGAATTGCAAACAGCCCTACGGTTACCGGCACCAGGCCGATGCCATCCCAGAGAAATAACTGATCGTAGCTGTAGCGCTCTATGCCGGTGATGGGATCAAGGCCGACCATTGCCAGACAGAAGCCGAGCCCTGCGGAGATGAGGCCCTTGAGCAGCTTGCCGCCGCTCAGCGAGACCACGAAGGTGACGCCGAGCAATCCGATCATGAAAAATTCCGGCGAGCCGAAGCTCAGAACCAGGGGGCGAACGAAGGGAATGGACAGCGCCAGACACATGGCGCCGAATACGGCTCCCACCAGAGAACTCATCAGGGCCGCCCCCAGGGCGCGGCCGGCCTCGCCATTTTTCGCCATGGGATGGCCATCGACGACGGTGGCCGCGGTGGTTGGCTCACCCGGAACGCCAAACAGGATGGAGGTGATGTCGCCGGTGGTGCCGGTCACGGCCGCCATGCCCAGAAGAAAGGCAAAGGCTTCGACCGGGGACATCCTGATGACGAACGGCAGCATCAGCGCCAGTGTCGTGGGCCCCCCCAGGCCGGGCAGCATCCCCACCCAGAATCCGACGAAGATGCCGATGCACATGAGGCTGAAGGTCGGCCAGGTAAACACCTGGGACAAGCCTGAAGCGAGCGCGTCGAGTGTCTCGGTCATGGCGAGTCCTGCAACGCGGGTTGCATCGGGGGTTCTCCGCCCTCTTGGATATGCCCGACCCGGTTCCCTAGTTGTAGAGGACGTCCTTGAGCCTGGTCAGCAGCGATGGATCGAGCTTGAACAAAGCCGCGATGTCCCGCTCGATCTCATCCGCGGCGACCGGAGAGACGTTCAGTTTCGATTTTTTTGCATCGGCGACAAACTCCGGATCCTTGAGGGTTGCCTCAAAGGCGCGGCGCAATATCTGAACCCGGTCTTTCGGGGTCCCGGGCGGCAGCGTGTAGGTGCGAACGGTGTCGCTGTCGCCATGGATGCCGACCTCGATCATTTTTCGGCCCTCCTCGGTTTTCGCCAGTTTGATCGCCTGGGGAACTTGCGGAAGGTCCGGATGCGTTCTGCGATTGGCCTGCAGGACGACGACGGCGTCGCCGCTGTCGAGGGCTTGCCGCCAGGTGACGCTCACGGAATCCCAGCCCCAGCATCCACCCGCGATCTCGCCGCTCTCCGCGGCCAACCTGATATCGGCGGTGCCCTTGTAACCGGTGACCAACTGGATCGGCAGGCCCAGGGCGGCTTTGATGACCCGAGTCGCGTTGTCCGGCGTCGAGGTGCCGGGGGCGATGCCGCCCAGTTTCACCGGCGTCTTCGAGGCCATCCATTTTTCCAGGCTGGTGATCCCGCTGGCTTTGGTCATGGCGCAGACGACGTGATCGGTGATGGGCGCGCCGATGAACTCGAACTTGCGGGCGTCGAATCCGATCCCCTTTTGTCCCAGCACTTGCCCGAGGAACAGGCCGCCGATGAAATGACCGATGGTGAGGCCATCGGGCTGCGCCGCCTTGTAGATATGGTTGGCTGCTATGAGGCTGCCGGCGCCGGTCATGTTGACGACCACGATGTCCGGCTGTCCGGGAATCAGCCTGCCCATATGGCGCGCCAGGGCGCGCGCGTAGGTGTCGAATCCGCCTCCCGCCGAGAAGCCGACGACGATCCTGATGGTTTTGCCTTTGTAGAAATCGTCGGCGAACGCCGCTGTGGCCATGATGGCCATGGCGGAGGCAGCCAACGCAACGGCTGCCAGCCGGGTGAATCTGGTTAACATGGAACCTCCCTCCCTGTGTCTCGAATCGATATCAGCGGCCCGCCGCATGGCGCGCCGCTGAACGCTTGCGCAAGCGGTCCGGTTGCGGCGCAAACTCCAGTCGCGGCGCGCAAACGACGGGAAAACTCTTTTGCCACGCGCCCCTGCGAGCGGGCAGGCAGGCGAGTGAGCGCGCCACGATGTGCGCAGTGTGGCATGTCGAATGCAGAAAGGCCATTCTCGGACTTGTCAACATCGTGGGCAAGCGCCGTTCAGCCCGGCACCAGTATCGGCTTCACCGCCTCGCCGGCGAGGATCAGCTCGAAGCCGCGCAGCGCGTCCGACAGCGGCAGCAGGTGCGAGGCCAGCGGCCGCAGGTCCACCTTGCCCGATTCGAGCAGCGCCGTCGCCTGCACCCAGCTGTCCCAGATGCGCCGGCCGTGGATGTTGATCATGCGCGGGCACTTCAGCAGCCAGAAGGTGAAGTCCACCTGGATCGCCGCGGGCGGCGCGCCCACCAGGCGAAAGTCGCCGCCCTTGGTGAGGCACTCGAACACGTTGCGAAAGCCCGCCTCGGTGCCGGAATATTCGATGCCGACATCGACGCCGTCGCCGCGGGTCATGTCGCGCGCAATCTGCGGCAGGTCTTCTGCTTTCGGATCAACGCAGCGGTCGGCGCCCAGCATCTTCGCCGTGGCGAGGCGCAACGGATTGGGATCGCAGGCGATGATGAGCCTCGCACCGAGCGCGCGCGCGGCGGCGACGTTCATCAGCCCGATGGGGCCGCAGCCGTTCACCAGCACCGCTTGTCCGGACACGCCCGAGCCCTCCATGCTGGCGTGCACCGCGATACCGAATGGCTCCTGCATGGCGGCGATCTCGGGCGCAAGGCCGGGCGCGTTCACCCAGGCGATGCGCGCCGGCGCGACCATGTATTCGGCGAAGCCGCCGTCGAAATCCACGCCCGGGTAGCTGGTGTGCGCGCACAGGTGGGCGCGGCTGGAGCGGCATTGCTTGCACACGCCGCAGAACACATGCGACTCCAGGCTCACCGCATCGCCCGGTTTGAGGCCGGTGACGCCGGCGCCGAGCAAGTCGATGCGGCCGCTCACCTCGTGGCCCAGCACCCGCGGCAGGCTCATGCGGCGCGCCATGCGCGGCGCCCATTTGTAGATCTGCATGTCGGTGCCGCAGATGCCGGCGGCGCTGACCTTCATGCGGATCTCGCCCGGCCCGGGCTCGGGGATGGCGATGTCGCGCAGCGCGATGCCGCCTTCGATGCTTTCTACTTTGCACAGTGCGAGCATGGCGCGGCCTCGGGTAGATCTGGGTTACTCCCTTTTCCCGGAGAGTAAGGGGAAGGTATGCGGTCAGACGTGGAAAAAATCCACCGCCCCGACCAGCTTGTCATCGATCATCACGATTTTCTTCTGCGCGATCTTCAGGCCCTCGGGCTGCTGGCGCAGGATGTACTGGTACGTGCCGCCGCGGGTCATGCCGCCGTGCAGGCCGTAGGAATGCACCATCCAGTTGGCGCGCGCGGTGACATTGATGCCGTGCACGCCGCCCACCACCACGTTGCTCACCAGGTGGGTGGTGCGGTCCATCGGCGTCGAGGCGAACGAATCGCCGGTCTCGACGCGGAACACCCGGTCTTCGATGCTGGCGTGGCCTTTCAGGTAAATCAGGTTCAGCTCGAGCTCCGGATCGTTTGTGGTTTCGTACTCGCTCGCCCAGGCGGGCATCCAGAACACCGCGTCTTCGGCGTAGAGCGCCAGCCATGCCTGCCACTGCTTGTCGTCGAGGAAATTGGCTTCGCGAAACAGCAGGTCCTGCACCGCGTCGCGCAGCGCCGCGGGTGTGTTGGCCAGCATGCTGGCGGAGGTCATCCCGCACCCCCCTGCAGCAGCCGGTCTTTCCAGAAGCGGTAGAAGCCGTGATACAGGGCTTCGTGGTCCCAGCTCGGCGTCATCGCCTGCGGCACCGAGCCGATCTTGCCGCCGTCGGTATCCTCGGCGCCGCGCCGCACCGAATTCGCGCCGCGCGCAAATTCGTTCCAGCGGGCGGCGCTGCCGTGCGCGCCTGCATGCGTGGCTTCCAGCGCCGCCAGGTCGTCGGAGGTGGCCATGCCGGTGGTGAGATAGAAATCCTCGAACTTGCGCAGCCGCGCGGCGCGCGCCTCGGGCGCTTCGCCGACCGGCGCTATTGCGCGCACCGTCACCTCGCACAGGTCGGGCGAAATGGCGTGCAGGGTACGGATTTGCGAGGACGGATTGTCCATCAGGAATACGTTGGGAAAGAGGTACAGGTTGCGGCCGCGGTTCAACATCCACTCCAGCCGCTCCGCCGGAAACTCGCGCTCCAGGCGCGCCTTCTGCGGCCACAGCGGGTGCGTGGAGGGCTCGGTGCGCTGCGCCCAGATGGCCATGTGGCCGTTGCCGAAATCATAGGCGCCGGAGTTGACGTTGCCGAGCATGCGGCCGGCTTCGGTCTTGCGGATGCCATCGACGGCGGTCTTGGCTTCGCGGTTCGCCACGGTCGCGGCAAACACCCGGTGCACGGTGGAGACGTGGTAGCCGTCCACGCCGTTCTCCGCCTGCAGTTTCCAGTTGCCGCGCACCATGTAGGTGGAACTGCCGCGCACCACTTCCAGCCCCTGCGGCGACTGGTCCACCATCAGGTCGATCCATGGGAGCGTGCCGACGAGCCAGTCGGTGAGCGGCGGTACCTCGGCCCTGAGGCTGCCGAAGACGAAGCCGCGGTATGACTCGAGCTTCGCCACCGGCGTGAGGCCGAAGCGCGACTTGGTGTCCGCAGTGTCGTACTCGCCCAGTTCCTCGTTCTTGATCTTGATGCACCTGCCGTCGAGGTTGAACACCCAGCCGTGGAAGCGGCAGGTGAGCGCATTGGCGCGGCCGTGCTCGTAGGGCACCAGGGTGGCGCCGCGATGGGCGCAGGCGTTGATATAGCCGCCGAGCGAACCGTCTTTTTTGCGGATCAGGAACACCGGCTGGCGGCCGATGCGCGTGGCGAAGTAATCGCCGGCGTTCTTCAACTGGCTCTCATGCGCGAGAAACACCCAGCCGCCCTCGAAGAATTCCGCCATCTCCGCCTCGAAAATGTCCGGATCGGAATAGACGGCGCGATCGACGCGGAAGCGGCCTTCCCGCTCGTCGATCAGGGAAGCGATACGGGTTTTCATCAGCATTGCGGATTCTCCTCGACCCCGGGGCGTTCGGACCAGGCGGCCTTCGTGTGGGCTTTGCCGGGCCTTGATTCAGGATTGCAACGCCTTCGGCTTGCCAGCGTTGAAACTATAACGGCCTCATGGGAATCGTGCCAGCGATCGGGGCAGGGACGTGCAACGTGTTGTCACCTTCTAAATGTCCGGCGCAGGCGCCGCCTGCGGGAGTGAGTTTGGGCCCGCGCAAAAGGGCTCACCCCTTGCTCTTCAAAGTTCCCTCGTTCGCCGCAATGAACGCCCGTATGTCATCGGACATATCCAGAAGCTTGAGCCACTGCTCCTTGTACAAAGTCACCGGAAAACGCCCCATGCCATAAACCGAAAGCCCGCCCTTCTCGCTGACTTTCAGGGTGATGCCGGCGGCGGCCCCTTTTTTGAGCGCGGCGTTCTCGCTGCGCAGCCGCTCCAGTTCGTTCTTCAGCTCGTCGTCCGTCATGGTTGCCTCCTGGCAATTGAAAACGGGGAATCGGGCCGGAGAGTCTAGCGGAGGCGTATCCGGGGTTCAAACGGTTCCCGCATCGTTTCCGAAAACCGTTTCTCCGGCGTGCCGGCCGCAGTCGCGGCGGGCGGCCTGGAGTGCGGACGTACCTAACCGTCTTTGACTACTCACCGCGCCGCCCGCCCATGGCGCTTTGGCGTAGCATATGGTGATGAATGGAGGCAGTCCATGTTGAGCAAAGCGGAGAATCAGTTGATCACCCAGACCGGCCGGGAAACGCCTCTGGGCGGTCTGATGCGCCAGTACTGGGTGCCGGTGCTGCGCTCCTCGCAGTTGCCGCCGGGCGGCGCGCCGCACCGGTTCATGGTGTTCGGCGACAAGTACGTCGCCTTCCGCTCGGCCGGCGGGACGGTCGGGGTGATGGATGAGGCCTGCCCGCATCGGGGGGCGTCCCTGGCGCTGGCGCGCAACGAGGAGCGGGGCCTGCGCTGCATTTATCACGGCTGGAAAATGGCGCCCTCGGGCGAGTTGCTCGAGGCGCCCACGCACCCGCCGCGGGTGCCGCTGGACAGCACCAGGACCAGGACCCATGCGGTGCACGAGGGCCAGGGCATCATCTGGACCTGGCTGGGCGAGGGTGCCGCGCCGGCGTTCCGCAAGCTCGCCTTCACCGGCCTGCCGGATGATCACGTCATCGCCGCGACGGCGGTGCTCAACTGCAGCTGGCTGCATCCGCTGGAGACCCTCTGGGACATCTTTCACGCCCAGATCCTGCACAACCAGACCAACCGCGCCTCGGTGCGCGGCAATGTCTATTTCTCCAAATCGGGCCGGCGCACCGACAGCGGCATGGAGTTCGACTATCCGGAGATGTCGGCGCGCCCCACGGAATACGGCTTCACCCATACCAATGCCGACGCCGCCAAGACCACGGTTTTTCATTTCATCATGCCGTTCATCCAGCACCATACGATCACGCCGGGGCCCAAGGACGACAAGGGTCTGCAGATCAGCGTGCCGATCGACGATGACCATACCCTGCTGTGGATGATTTTCTACAACAGGCATGGGCCGCTGCAGAGCGACGGCTTCGGCATGCGCGGCCTGGGAGCTGTCCCGGACCGGAACGACTTCCTGAAGCATCTGGGCGAGCGTACCGCGGACAACCGCTGGGGCCAGGATCGCGAAGCGATGGCGCACCGTGGCAGCTTTTCCGGGTTCGCCGGCCAGGAAACCTTGTTGACGATCTTTCAGGAGGACGTTGCCGTCATCGAGAGCCAGGGTCGGGCGGATCGATCGATCGAGAATCTCGCCCTGGTCGACCGCGCGCTGATCGAGGGGCGAAAGACGCTGCTCCGGGCAGTGCGGGCGCACCAGGCCGGGGAGCCGCCGCTCGGCCGCGATCTCGACCTGAGCCATGTCGAGGCGCATTTCGGCGTCAATCAGGCGGCCGCGTAACGGCGCCCAGGCGATTCGGGCAACGTCTCTTGCACCCCCAGCCGATTGCGCCGCCCGCAGACACAATCTTTTCAAGTTTTAAGGATCTCGATCCATGAGCGCGAGCAGCAACGTGAAGGAAGAATTCCTCGATCTGGAAAATGGCAGGTTGCGCATCCGGCGCAAAGGCGGGGGGCAGCCGCTCCTTTACCTGCATGGTTCCCACGGCATGACCGTATGGCTGCCGTTTCTCGATGAACTGGCGCAGCGCTTCGAGGTGATCGCCCCCGACCATCCTGGCTTCGGGCAGTCCGATGCATCCTCGAGCATGGATAACATCGCCGACCTGGCGCGCGTCCACCTGGAGCTGCTGGACCGGCTCGGCGGGAATAAAACGCATCTTGTCGGGCACTGTATCGGCGGCTGGATGGCCATGGAGGTGGCGCTGCGCTCCCCTCTGGTTGCTTCCCTGACTCTGATCAACTCCGCCGGAATTCACGTGGACGCGCAGAAGGGCGATTTTTTCATGTGCACGCCGGCCAACCTGCCGAAGATGATGTTCTCGGATGTGGCGCTCGGGCGCCGCTATTTCGACGAGGAAAGGGCGGCGGATGATGCGGTGCAGTACCGCAACCGTGTGATGGCCGCCAAGCTCGGCTGGCATCCGCGGCTGTTCGATCTGCACCTGCATAAATGGCTGCATCGCATAAGGATTCCGGTCCAGGTCCTCTGGGGCGAAGAAAACCGGGTGCTGCCGAAGGAGTTCGGGGCGGGACTGTCGCAGGCGCTGCGCGGGCCGCTTACGCTGATACCGAAAGCGGGACATTTCGCGCACGTGGAGCGGGCGGCGGAATGCGCAAAGCAGGTTCAATCATTCATCGAACGCTGAGGAGGCGGTATGCAAGTATTTATTTTTCACCTGATGCCCTATGCGTACATGGACCTCGATTACGAGAAAAAGTGGCCCTCCGCGTGGGTGGTCATGCCCAATACCGAGTTCGATCCGGTCAAGGGGCATGAGCTCTACAACCGTTACCTGGATGAGCTGGAGCTGGCGGCCGAACTCGGCCTGGACGGCATATCGGTCAATGAGCATCATCAGAACGCCTATGGACTGATGCCCTCGCCGGTGGTGATGGCCGCGGCGCTGTCGCGCCGCATCAGGAACACGGCCAAGATCGCCATCCTGGGAAATGCATTCTGCCTGAGGGAGCATCCGCTGACCCTGGCCGAGGAGCACGCGATGATCGATGTCATCACCGGCGGCCGGTTGATCAGCGGCATGGTGCGCGGCATCGGCGCCGAATACCACTCCATGGCGGTGAACCCGGTGCTGTCGCACGAGCGCTTCCATGAGGCGCACGACCTGGTGGTGCAGTCCTGGACCCGGCCCGGGCCGTTCGCCTTTCACAGCAAGCACTATCACTTCGAGTACGTGAATGTATGGCCGCGGCCCTTCCAGAAACCGCACCCGCCCATCTGGTGCCCTTCGACCGGCAGCAGCGAGACCATCGAGTGGGCCGCCCATCCGGACCGCAAATACGCCTACATGCAAACCTACAGTCCGGTGAAGTCCGTGGCGAGATTCCTCAATCAGTACCGCGACACCGCCGAAAAGAAATACGGCTACGAGGCGCAATCCACCAAGATAGGCTGGGCCGCGCCCATATTCATCGCCGATACCGACGAGAAAGCGCGCGAGCTCGCCCGGCCTCACATCGAGTCGCTGTTCAACAAGTTCCTCAACCTGCCGTTCGAGATGATGTTTCCGCCGGGGTATGTGTCGCTGGAGACGGCGCGCCGCATGGCCACGCACAAAAAGCAGTTGAGCGGCGGGGTGACCGTGGATTGGCTGATCGGCGAAGGCGTCGCCGTCATCGGTTCGCCCGACACGGTGCGGCGCAAACTCCATGAAGCGCATCGATTGCTGGGTTTCCAGAATTTTCTCGCGCTGCTCCAGTTCGGCACCTTGCCGCGGGACCTGACCGAACAGAACATCCGGCGCTTCTGCGCCGAGGTCGCGCCCTCGATGCAGCAACTGACCGACAGGGAATACATGGGTTTTGCCGAAAGCACCCGCGCGCTTGCCGCCTAGGCATGGCGCACCGTATGCGCGGCAATTTGCCCGCGTGACAGGCAGCGGACGAAAGCCCGGGGTTGGCGAACGCGGTTACGTGCCCGGGCGGAGATCGGTTTAGCAGCAGCGCTGCACGCAGAACCGCAGGTTTCCTTGGAGGATCCCCCATGCACATCCAGGACGTCACCAGGCTCGTCGTCGATCGGCCGGACGAAGGGCTGTTTAGCGTCCATCGCGACATTTTCCGGGACGAGCAGGTGTTCGATCTGGAGATGCGCCACATTTTCGAATCGACCTGGGTGTTCCTCGGCCTGGCGTCGCAGGCGCCGCTGCCGCATGATTTTTTCACCGGCTGGGTCGGCCGCCAGCCGGTGGTGGTGAGCCGCGACGCAACGGGCAAGCTGGGCTGCTTCATCAATTCCTGCCGCCACCGCGGCGCCGTCATCGCCCACACCCGGGCCGGCAACGCCAGGTACCACGTATGCCACTACCACGGCTGGGCCTACGACTCGGGCGGCCGCTGCATCGACATCAAGGACCAGCAGGCCGGCTGCTATCCGCCGGGTTTCGACAAGGCCGATCACAACCTGATTGCGGTGCCGCGCTTTGGCGAGTACCGCGGCTTGCTGTTCGCGAGCCTGGGCGCCGGGGCGCCATCGCTGCAGGAATACCTCGGTGAGACGCGCCCCTTCCTCGACCTGATCGTCGATCAGAGCGAGCACGGCGTGGAACTGGTGCCCGGCAGCTCCAGTTACATCTACCGTGGCAACTGGAAGCTGCAACTGGAGAACTGCGTCGATCTGTATCACCTCACCTCGGCCCACCCGAGCTTCATGAAAATCGTCGAGCGCAGGAAGAGCGGCGAATCCAGGCACGGCCTGAAGGCGCTCGATTTCAACGACTACCGCCTGCCCGGCGTGGTGCGCGGCAGCTACACCTTCAAGCATGGCCACGCGATGGTGTGGGGCGCGACCGCCGCGCCGGAAGTGCGGCCGCTGTATTCGGACATCGACAACCTGCGCAGGCGCGTCGGTGACCTGCGCGCCCAATGGATGCTGGCGACGCGCAATCTCACCCTTTTTCCCAACGTGCAGTTCGCCGAGAACGCGTCGCTGCAGTTGCGCGTGATGCGGCCGCTCGCGGTGGACCGCACCGAGATGCAGATCTACTGCCTGGCGCCGGTGGGCGAGGCCGATGCGGCCCGTGAGCACCGCATCCGGCAGTACGAGGATTTTTTCAACTCCACAGGCCTCGCGACGCCGGACGACACCGCTTCCTACGAGGACTGCCAGACCGGTTATCGCGCCCGCCACCTGGACTGGCAGCAGGGCTATCAGCGCGGCATCACCGCCCTGGTGCAGGGGCCCGACAAGTACGCAGCCGAACTGGGCTCCTGCCCCGCCACCAGCCTCTCCGGGCATTACGACATCCAGGACGAAACGGTGTTTCACGCCGGTTACCGCGAATGGCTGCGGCTGATGCAGGCCGGATTCGCGCGGGACGCGGGACGCGGGCATGAAGGCAGGCCCGGGCGCGAAGCGGCCGTTACGGCCAAGACTGCCGCGGCGTGACTGCCGTGCCTGTCGTCGCGGCGGCGCGCGAATTGCTGGCCGCTGGCAGCGAGATGCTCTATCGGGAAGCGCTCTATCTGGACACGCAGCGCTGGGACGAATGGCTGGAACTGTTCCTGCCCGAATGCGAATACTGGGTGCCCGCGTGGAAGTCCGAACACCAGCCGACCAGCAACCCGAAGCGCGAGCTCTCGCTGATCTACTACTCGACGCGCGGCGGACTGGAGGACCGGGTGTGGCGCGCGCGCTCGGGAAAATCCGCTGCCGCGTCGCCGTTGCCGCGCACTCACCACGTGATCGGCAACGTGCTGCTGGGGGAGGCGGGCCCCGAGCGGATGCAGCTGATGTCGGCATGGACCGCGCACCAGTACCGCACCAAGATTCGCGAAACCGAATCGCTCTACGGACGTTATGAGCATGAACTGGTGCTGCGCGAGGGCGCGTGGCGGATTGCGAAGAAGAAAATATTGCTGCTGAACGACACCATGCCGGCCATGGTGGATTTTTACAGCTTGTGAACGCCACCGGATCGGGACCGGAAAATGCCTGATCGCAAAAAAATCCTGGTGGTCGGCGCCGGCGCCATTGGCGGTCTCTACGCCGCCTACCTGGCCAAAGTAGCGCAGGTCGCCGTACTCGACCTGAACAAGGCGCATATCGATGCCATCCGGCAGGACGGCCTGAAGCTGGAGGGCCGGACGCAATCGGTGACGCGCCTCGAAGCGTTCGCCGACGCCGCCCAGATGGGCAGGCGCTGGTTCGACGCGGTGATCATCCTGGTGAAGTCCCAGGCGACGCGGCCGGCCTTCGAGTCGATCGAGCCGTTCATCGCGGGCAGGCCGGTGCTGGTGACGTTCCAGAACGGCATGGGCAATGACGAATTGCTGGAGAGCCTCACCGGACTCGACATCGCGCATGGCGTGTCGTTCGAGGCGGCGCGTTATGAGGCGCCGGGGCGCGTCCACCATCTGATCCACGGCGAGGAATCGTGGCTCGGCCCGTATCGCGGCAGGCTCGATGGCGTGGCCTGGCTGGGCGAACTGATGACGCAAGCCGGCCTGCCGACGCGCTGCGTCGCCGATCCGCGCGGCGCCATCTGGGGCAAGTTCATCTTCAACTGCGTCATGAATCCGGTCGGCGCGCTGGTGCTCGGCGAGAACCGCGCGCGCTATGACGTCGCTGAAATCCGCGACCTGATTGACGACATGGCCGCCGAGTGCGTCCGCGTCGCCCAAGCGCAGGGCATCGAGCTGGCGTTCGATCCGATGCAGCTCGTAAAAAAAACCCGCGCCGGCGAAGTGCCGCTGTCCGGGCATGCCGGTTCCATGGCGCAGGACATCGCTGCCGGCCGTGAAACGGAGCTGGAAGCGCTCACCGGCTACATCGTGAGGAAGGCCGGTGAATTGAAAGTCGCGGCGCCGGTGACCGAGACGGTATATCGCCTGACCAAAGGCGTCGAATACGCCAGCAAGGTCAAGCGCGGAGCGGTTTGAGGAGGATGGCAAGGATGGCAATGGAAGAAGCGGCGCTGATTGGCGGGGGTATCGGCGGACTGGTGGCGGCGCTGTATCTGCATCGCGCCGAAGCGCGTGGCCTCGCGTCCGATCTGCCGACCCCGGCCGAGTCCGGCGTCACCGGTTACAACATGGTGCTGTGGGTAAGCCTGTTCGCTCCGGCCGGCACGCCGCGCCTGACGCAAAAGTGATTGAGCGGCTTTGGCTCTGAATGAGCGAGTCCGTATGGAACTGCGGCGGGCGTAGTGGCAGGGCACGGTGGAGAATCCGCCGCTTTCCCGATGGGCCTCATCCGTCGTCCATGATCACCGATTGACGGGGCTGCCGGTCAGTCTGGACTTCCCGCCGCGCCGATTTACAATGCTTCGAGACGTCCGTCTGGATGGAGAAGTGCAATGAGCGAAGCGACACCCGGCCGATCGCCCCGCGAGGCCCGGGAAAAATTCGTAGTCGTGGATGCCGACACGCATATCGACGAAACCGAGGCGACCTGGTCGTACGTCGAGCCGCACGAGAAGGAGATGGCCCCGCTGGCCGGCGCGCCCAGGCAGATCGATCCTTCCCGGCCGGCGACGCGTTACTGGGTCGTCGATGGCAGGCGCCACCTCAGGTTCATCCGCGATGACGCGCGCACCGGCACCACCGTCGAAACGCGCGAATTGCTGGACGTGACCGCAAGGCTGCGCGCGATGGACCAGATGGGGGTGGACGTGCACGTCATCTATCCGACGCTGTTCCTGATGGCGATCACCGACAATCCTGCAGCGGACCGCGCCGCACGGCGCAGCTACAACCGCTGGCTGGCCGGGCGCTGCGAGCGCTCGAACGGACGGTTGCGCTGGATAATCATGCCGCCGCTCATGGACATGAAGGAGACCATCGAAGAACTGCGCTTTGGCAAGGCGCACGGGGCCTGCGGCGTGCTGAAGAAAGGCGATCGCGAGGCGGGCGCGTGGGTGGACGACGAGTACTTCTTTCCGCTGTACGAGGAGGCGCAGCGGCTGAATCTGCCCATTTGTTTTCATACCGGCTCGGGTACGCTCGACAGCACCCCGGCAAAGAACTTTACCTCGAGCAGGCTGTTTCGCATCGGCATGCCGCCGCAGCATGCTTTTCACTCCCTGGTTTTTCACAACGTACCGCAGAGATTCCCCAGCCTGCGGTGGGGTTTCATCGAGGCCGGCGCGAGCTGGGTGCCGGCGGTGCTGTACAACCTGGCGCGGACCATGAAAAAGCGTTATCACCTGGGAAACGGCCCGTTCAATTTCGGCCAGTATTCGGTGGCGGGAAACGTGCTCAAGAACAACAATCTGTATGTATCCTGCATGGTGGACGAGGATCTGCCTTATCTATTGAAAAGCATGGGCGAGGAGAACATCCTGGTGGGCTCCGATTACAGTCATGGCGATGCCGCCATCGAACTGGATTTTCAGGCTGAACTGCAGGGGCGAGCCGACAGGGGCGAGATTTCGCCCGGCCTGGTGCGGCGTATCATCTCCGACAACCCGCGCAGGTTCTACGGGCTGGAATAGCTGCATCGAATAAGCGCTTCGCATCCTCTTGCGCCCGATGCCGGGCTATCCGCAACCGGGTCAAAGGAGTGACATGATGAGCATTGCAGGGCTTGGGTTTGTCATTGCGTTGCTGGGTGTCGTGCTGGCAGCCCAGAATGGGGCCGTCGCGGCCGACTATCCGGTCCGGCCGGTGAGGATCATCGTGCCCTATACGCCGGGTGGCGCGGTGGACATCATGAGCCGCGCGGTGGGCGAAAAGCTGGCGGGAGCGCTGGGACAGCCGGTGGTCATGGAAAACCGGCCTGGCGCGGGCGCTTCCCTGGGCGCGGAGATCGTGGCCAAATCCGCGCCGGATGGCTACACCCTGCTGGTGTGCACCGTCGGCGCGATGACCATCAATGCCGCGCTCTACAAGGATCTGCGTTACAACCCGCTGCGCGACTTCGAGGGCGTCAGCCTGATGGCCAATCACGCGCTGGTGATGATCGTGAACAGCCAGCTCGGCCCGAAAACCCCGGTCGAGCTGGTCGCACTTGCCAGAGCAAAGCCGGGCGCGATTTCCGGCGGGCACCCGGGCAACGGCACCTCGGCCCACCTGGCGCTTTCTTTCCTCAACAAATCCACCGGCGCCAACGTCACGCCGGTGCCGTACCGCGCCAGCACCCAGGTTACCGCCGCAGCGGCCTCGGGCGAGTTGCAGATGGCGTTCATCGACATCCTGCCCGTCCTGCCGTTCGCCAAATCCGGTGCGGTGCGCATCATCGGCATCGTCGGTCCGGACCGCACCGCCATTGCCCCGGACGTGCCGACCCTGGACGAAGGCGGCCTCAAGGGATTTGATTTTGTCACCTGGAGCGGTTTTTTTGCACCGGCCGGGACACCCAGGGAGGTGATTGCGAGGCTCAACCAGGAGATCCGTAAAGTGCTGGCCGATCCTGAAATGAAGAAGCGCGCACTTTTCCTCGGCGCGGAAGCCGCCAGCAGCACCGCTGAGGAACTGACAGCGCGTGTCAGGCGCGAGATGGGGATGTGGGCCAGCCTGGTGCGCGATGCCGGCGCCAAGGTCGATTAGCGGAAAGGAAAACCCTTGACTCTCCTGCGTCCGCCGCAGCCCCCGCTGCGCTCCCTGCTTTACGTTCCCGGCAACAAGCTCGAGTGGATGCGCAAGGCGCCCAGATACGGCGCCGATGCATTGATCTTCGACCTGGAGGATTCGGTGCCGCCGCAGTACAAGGCCGACAGCCGCGCGCTGGTGCGACAGGCCATCGACGAACTCGGGCCGCTTGGCCGGCCGCGCCTGCTGGTGCGCATCAACGATGTGCGGACCGGACACGCCGAAGCCGACCTCGAAGCAGTGGTTGCCGCGGGGTTGTTCGGCATTCAATTGCCCAAGGCCGATGGCCCGGAGGACATCCGGCAAATTGACGCAGTGCTTGGCCGGCTCGAGGCGCGCGCCCGACTGCCCCTCGGACAGATATTCATCATGCCGCTCATCGAGAGCGCACAAGGGGTGAGAAACGCCTATGACACCGCCATGGCGGCAGCGCGGGTGGGTTACCTGATGGCGGCCGCGGGCGGCAGCGTCGGCGACATGGCGCTATCGGTCGGCTTCCGCGAGATCACCGGTCTGGAGACGAGCTATATTTTCGGCAAGATCGTGGTCGATGCCCGCGCCGCGGGCATCACCCATCCCTGCACCGGCCTGGTGAGCGATCCGATACACGATCTGGCGGCGGTGCGCGCGCGGGCGGTGCGCGCACGCGGCTTCGGCTACATGGGCACGAACCTCATTCACCCCAGCCACATTCAGCTGGCGCACGAGGTATTCGGCCCCTCGCCGGCGGACATCGCGTACTGGACGGGCCTGGTCGAGGCGGTCGAGCAAGGCCAGCGCAACGGCACCTCTGCCGTGGTGTACCAGGGCACGATGATGGATATTGCCCATCTGAACCACGCGCGCGAGATGCTCAAGCTGGCGCGGGACTACCCGGCTTAGGCCGGCTCAGATCACCGCATCCCGGCGGAATCGCCGGATGGCTTCGGCGGTGTAACCGAGCTCCTTCAGGATTTCATCGCACTGTTCGCCCAGGGTGGGCGGTGCGCCGGGGGGCTGCAGCGGCGTATCGGCGAAATGTCCCGGGAAGCTGAGGATGTCCACCGCACCTTCGGTGGGATGCTGCACGACCTTGTGGATGCCTGTGTGGATCACCTGCGGGTCGGCCATGGCATCGTGCACCGTGTTGATGGGCGCGCAGGGAACATCCGCTGCCTGCAGCAGGGTGAGCCATTGCTGGCGTGAGCGCGTGGCAAGGACAGGCGCAAGTTCCCGCCACAGCAGGTCGTAATTCTCGTCGCGGGCGGCCTTGTTGATGAAGCGGGGATCCTGTGCCAAGTCCGCTCTCCCCAGCGTGGCGACCAGGGCTTCCCAGAATTTCGGCGGCGATGACAGGTGAATCGCAATCGGCAGTCCGTCCGCGCAGCGAAAACCGTACGCCTGGGACCGCGCCGAGCGCTTCGATACGGTTTCCCCGGTCGCGAAATACTGCGAGTACGGTTCGACGAAGAAACCGATGGTGGCCTCCAGCATGTTGGTGAAGACATGCTGGCCCCGCCCGCTGCGTTCCCGCGCAAACAAGGCCGCGAGTATGGTTTGCGCGGCAAACATGGCGGTGAGGGGATCGGAGAGGGCGGGGGCTGGCGGTTTCAGGTCGGGCGTCAGCATCATGCTCCACACGCCGCCCAGCGCCTGACCGATCTCGTTGTAACTGGGGCGGTTGACATAGGGGCCGTTTTCGCCGAAACCGGAGATCGAGCAATAGATGAGGCGCGGGTTCAGCCGCCGGGCTCTTTCATAGTCCACCGCGAGCCGTTCCGCCGCGCCATGCCGGTAGTTCTGCAGCAGCACGTCGCTGTTGCGCACCAGCCGCTCGAAGATGTCGCGCGCGGCCGGATTTTTCAGGTCCAGGGTGAGCGATCGCTTGCCCCGGTTGTTGGCGACGTAGGCCGGACTGTAGGCGCGGGTTGCGCCCGCGCCGCCACTGCCCTTGCGGAAGGGATCGCCCTCGGGAGGCTCGATCTTGATCACCTCGGCGCCCAGGTCGGCCAGCACCTGCCCGGCAAACGGCCCGGTGATGTAGGCCGCCATTTCCATCACCTTGATGCCGGCCAGAGGTCCGGATTTGTTCTTCATGCGCGCTCGTTCCCTGAACAGGTGCCGCTCCAGAAAAAGCCGACCATTGGCCGCTTCCGGCCGGTTCTGTTTGCCGGTTGCTCCATTCCGGCGTCGCAAAATTCCGGTGCGCGACGCTGCCGGGCCTGCGCCGAAACGGCGCGATCGGCACTGCGTCAGTCGTAACTTGCGATGCAGTCGATTTCGACGTTGACGCCCTTGCGGTGCGGCGTGCCGCCGATGCAGGTGCGGGTGGTTTTCTCGCCCGCCAGAAAATCGCGGAAGGTTTCGTTGAACGCCGGGAAGTCTTCGGTGTTGCGCAGGCACACCCGCATGTTGACCACGTGACTGAAATCCAGGCCCGCCGTCGCCAGGATGTTCTTCAGGTTCGAGAGCGTCTGTTTCGTCTGCTCGCGGATATCCGGGCTCACGACTTCGCGCGTCTTCGGGTCGAGCGGCCCCTGGCCGGAAACGAACAGCAGGTTGCCGGCGCGTATCGCCTGAGCCAGCGGCGAAGGCGTGGCCTTGTCGGTGAAGCCGGTGACCGGCGCGTCGGGGGAAGTGATGATTTGCTTGGTCATGATGATACGGACTCCGGTGGAAGCGCCGCCTGGTTCAGGAACTGATTCAGGAAATGGCGTGCGGGCGGTTGCGTGCGCCTGGTATTTTACTCAAACGCCGTCTTGACATCGGGCCGGATCGGCATCGTCATGATGCGGCGCCGATGCTACCCGTTGTGCTACCCGTTGTGTTACCCATGGTGCTGTCCATTGTTGTTTCCCCCGGCCTGTTCGCGAAGTTTGTAGCGCTGCACCTTGCCCGTCGCGGTGCGCGGCAGTTCGTCCACCACCCGGATGTCGCGCGGACATTTGTACACCGGCAGCCTGCTGCGAAGCGCATCCAGGATACGGGCCGCGAATTTCCCGCGGCTCACGCCGGATTCACCCGCGACCACGAACAGCGACAGCCGCGTCAGGCCGTCGGCGTCCGCCGCACCGACCACCGCAGCGTCCGCCACCAGCGGCAGCTTCAGCACCTCGTCTTCGATTTCGGCCGGACTGACCCACTGGCCGGAGATCTTCAGCATGTCATCGGCCCGGCCCTCCTGAAAATAATAGCCGTCGCCGTCGGCGACATAGACGTCGCCGGTACGAAACCAGGGGCCGGCGAAAGCCGCGTTCGAGCGCGCGCGCTGATTCCAGTAGCGCTCGGCCAGCGCATCCATCTTCACCCACAGCACTCCCGCCTTGCCGGGCTCGCGGATGACGGTGCCGTCGGCATCGCGCAATTCGACGCTGGTGCGCGGCGTCGGCTTGCCGGAGGAACCGGCGCGGATCTCGCCCGGCCGGTTGGCGAGAATCATGAAAATCGTCTCGGTGGTGCCCAGGGCGTCGATAAGGTCTTTGCCGGTAGCCGATTGCCAGCGCTCGAGCAATGGCCCCGGCAGCCGCTCTCCGGCACAGACGAAGCGGCGAATCGAGGCGAATCGTTCCGCGGTCGCGAATCCGTCGCGCAGCAGGTTCCGGTACACCGTGGGCACCGAGAAGAACATCGTCGGCCGGTGGCGCTCGATGATGCGGGCGAGGGTGGCGCTGTCCGGCCATTCATCGGTGAGCACCGTCGTCGCGCCCAGGGTGAAGCTTGCCATCAGGCAATTGGAATTGGCATAGGCAAAAAACAGCTTGGTACTGGAGAACAGCACGTCCTTTGCCGTTGCGCCGAGCACGTCGCGGGCGAAATCCAGGCACGACAGCACGCTCCGGTGCCGGTGCACCGCGGCTTTCGAGGTGCCGGTGGTACCCGAGGTGTACATCCAGAACGCCATGTCGTCCGGCGACATCGCCGCGGCCTCGAGTGCATCGGACTGGCCGCGCGGTATGTCGGCGAGCGATTGCCGCGCGTCGTCCCCTGCATCCGCGGGCGATTGCAGCGCCTTCGCTTTGCCCGAGACGAACACCCGCAGCGGCAGCAGCACCCGCGCGGCGACCGCCGCGTACAAGGGCAGGAACTCGGCGTCGATCAGCAGCACCTTGGCGCGGCTGTCGTTGATGAAGTAGAGCAGGTCCTGCGCGCTGCTGCGCACGTTCACCGCGACGCTGACCGCGCCGATCTTGATCGCCGCGAGCCAGGCCGCGACCATGTCGGGCGAGTCCTGCAACATCATCAGCACCCGGTTTTCGCGTTCGATGCCGAGCGCCGCCAGGCCGTTGCCGAAACGATTCACGCGCGCCAGCAGGTCGCCGTAACCGATGCGCTCGTCGTGAAACAGGATCGCGGTCCGTCCGGGGTACTGCCCGATACGCTGCGGAGACAGGAGCGCATCGGCGGCATTCATCCGTGCATGCATGCGCGAACGCCGGGGCGGCTGCGTCAGTTCGGCCGTACCCGCAGCACCCGCCCCGCCGCGCTGTCGGTGAGCAGGTACAGCAGTCCGTCGGGACCTTGCCGCACGTCGCGAATGCGCTCACGCAATTCGCCGAGGTAACGCTCTTCGCGCTCGACCCGGCCGTCCTTCATGATGAGGCGCACCAGCAGGCCGGGTGAGAGTGAACCGATCAGGATGCTCCCCTTCCAGCCGGGGAAGGCCTCGCCGCCGTAGAAGGCCATGCCCGAGGGGGCGATCACCGGATCCCAGTAGTACACCGGCTGTTCCATGCCCGCCTTCGCGGTGCCCTCGCCGATTTTCGCGCCCGAGTAATCGATGCCGTAGGTGATGACGGGCCAGCCGTAGTTCTTGCCTGCCTGCGGGTGGTTCAGTTCGTCGCCGCCGCGCGCGCCGTGCTCCACCGTCCACAGTTGTCCGGTGGCCGGATCGAGCGCCGCGGCCTGCACGTTGCGGTGGCCGTACGACCAGATCTCCGGGCGCGCTTTCTGCCCCGATGCGCCGCGTCCGGCAAACGGATTGTCGCGCGGGATGGAGCCGTCGCGGTGGATGCGCACCACCTTGCCGATGCCGCTCTCCAGGTTCTGTGCCTGATCGCGAAAGCCCATGCGGTCGCCCTGCGTGACGAACAGGGTGCCGTCGCGGGCGAATGCCAGGCGCGAGCCGTAATGGCCGTTGCTCTGCACCTTCGGCTGCTGGCGGTAGATGACCTGCACCGCCTCCAGTGCGGCGCCGGATTGGGCCAGCCGGCCGCGCGCCACCGCGGTGCCGGCGGTGCCGCCCTCACCCGGCTCGGAGAACGACAGCCAGACCAGCCGGTTTTCGGCGAACTGCGGATCGGGCGCGACATCGAGCAGCCCGCCTTGCCCGCGCGCCGCCACGGCGGGCACGCCGCCGAGCGGATTCGATACGCGGCCTTCCTTGTCCACCAGGCGCAGCCGGCCCGGGCGCTCGGTGACCAGCATCCGCCCGTCGGGCAGGAAGGCAAGGGCCCACGGATGCTCCAGGCCTTGCGCAAATGTCTCGGCGCGCACCACGCCGCTCATTGAACGCGGCGTCGGCGAGCGCTGCGCGGCAGGGCCCTCGGCCGGGGCGGACTGCGCCAGCCCCGCGAGCGGCGCGAGCAGGGCGAGCGATGCCGCGATGAGGGTGGCGGGGAGGCGGGCCATGGCAGCGGCGCTCGCCAGGATGCCTACGCGGGCGCCGCCGCCGGTTTCGCCGTGGAAGGCGCCACGTGGCCGCACTTGGAGCAGGTCCGGTGCGCCGGGTCGGAATTGAATTCCTCATAGACCTTGGTCACCGGGTCGTCGTTGTAGTCGCGCACGTGCTTCACCGTCTCGTACAGGGTGGTGTGGCAGTTGTCGCAGTACCAGGAAAAGCGGTCCATCTCCTCCGGACGGCGCTTGCGCTCCAGCACCAGCAGGAAGGCATCGGTGGGAAAGCGCGGCGAATGCGGCGTGCCCGCCGGGCAGTAAATGATCTCGCCCTGCTTCACCACGGCGACCTTTTCCTCGCCCTCGGGGGTGAGGTAATGCAGGTTCATGTCGCCCGAGATCATGTACATCACTTCGTCGCTGGGGTCGCGGTGGAATTCGCTGCGCCCGGCGCGGCCGCGGGCGACGAAGGCGATGGTATCGGGCGCCTGCCACAGGATGTTGACCGGCCTGACGCTCGCCCTGATGCCCTCGGTGATCTTTGCCAGGTTGATGGCGCTCATTTCATTCATGGGATTTTCCCTTCAGGCGGTATGGGACATTGCAGATTGTATGGCGGACCGGTCGATCAATGCACGTTTCTGCCAGGGGCAGCCCGAGGCATGAGGCGCTAAAATCGACCTGATCCGGGGCGAGGCGATTGTTCTTCGCGCGGATTGCAAGGGGGTCAGTTGAGCGGTCGATCGCGGCCTATCTTCACGTGGAACGGACCGACCACCCGTACAGCGCAATTCGCCAGCGCCGTGACGTCCTGCCGGTCACCAAGACTTCGTTGGACGGTGACGATCTGACGCGGTAGACTTCACGCCATGTTCCCGACTATCGAAGCCGAAGTTGACGAGACAGGGCAGATCCGGCCGAAAGAGCCGTTTACGCTGCCGCCGGGGTCGCGCTTGCTCATCACTGTGCTGGAATCTGACGGGTTCGAGCCAGCACTCTTGAGCGAAGTCGCTTTGGCTGCCGATTGGGAACGTCCCGAGGAAGAGGCAGCGTGGTCGAACTTGTCCCGGGCTTAGTCGTTCTCGTTCGTTTCCCGTTCTCAGACCTTTCTTCTTCCAAGCTGCGTCCCGCCGTCGTATTGGCGCATGCCGGCGGTGTGGATTGGGCACTCTGTCAGGTCACCAGCAATCCCTACGGAGATCCGGCCGCGATTGCGTTGACAGGCAACTCCTTTGAGTCTGGCGGTCTGCACCGCGATAGCTTCGCGCGGCCGGGGAAACTCTTCACCGCGAGCGCCTCAATTGTCATCCGCGAAGCGGGAGGGCTGCTTCCGGTAGTTCACCGCACCATCGTACAAAGCGTGATAGATCTGCTTCAGTCGGGGCTCAAATGAAGTTGCCGTCCAGGGGCGATGAAGCGCGTCCGGTTCGCCGGCTCGTCGAGGGAAGACATGTCCGCGTTCTCTGCCTTCTCCCAGACTGAGGGCCGGGCACGAGCTGTTCATGGTGCAGGCTGGGCGCTTCCTTAGCCCTCTGTCAACCCGGCGGCCCGCTAAAGATTGCGCACGCAGTCCACGTAGTAGCGCGCCCGTCCTTCGCCGCGTTCCACCACCAGCCCGTGGATGTCGGTTTCAAATCCCGGAAATTTCTCGTTGAAGTTGCGCGCGAACAGCAGGTACTCGACGATGGTGCGGTTGAAGCGCTCGCCCGGAATCAACAGCGGGATGCCGGGCGGGTAGGGCGTGACCAGCATGCTGGTGATGCGCCCTTCGAGGTTTTCGATCTCCACCCGGTCGATTTCACCGTGCGTCAGTTTGGCGAACGCGTCCGATGGCTTCATTGCGGGCTGCATGTTGGACAGGTACATCTCGGTGGTGACCCGCCCCACGTCGGCGGCCTTGTACATGTCGTGGATCTGCTGCGACAGGTCGCGCAGGCCCACCCGTTCATAGCGCGGCTGCAGCGCGGCGAATTCGGGCAGGATGCGCCACATCGGCTGGTTCTTGTCGAAATCGTCCTTGAACTGCTGCAGCGCCGTCACCAGGGTGTTCCAGCGGCCCTTGGTGATGCCGATGGTGAACATGATGAAAAAAGAATACAGGCCGGCTTTCTCGACGATGACGCCGTGCTCGGCCAGGTAGCGCGTGACGATCGACGCGGGGATGCCGGTCCTGGCGAACTTGCCCGCCACGTCCAGCCCGGGCATCACCACTGTCGCCTTGATCGGGTCGAGCATGTTGAAGCCGGGTGCCAGGTCGCCGAAGCCGTGCCACTTGTCGTTGGTCTTGAGCATCCATTGCTCGCGCGAGCCGATGCCTTCTTCGGCCAGGTGTCCCGGCCCCCACACCTTGAACCACCAGTCCTTGCCCCACTCGTCGTCGACCTTGCGCATGGCGCGCCGGAAATCCAGCGCCTCCATGATCGACTCCTGCACCAGGGCCGTGCCGCCGGGCGGCTCCATCATCGCAGCGGCCACGTCGCACGAGGCGATGATGGCGTACTGCGGCGAGGTGGAGGTGTGCATCAGGTAGGCTTCGTTGAAGACGTGGCGATCCAGTTTGCGCGTCTGCGATTCCTGGACCAGGATCTGCGACGCCTGCGAAATGCCCGCCAGCAGTTTGTGGGTGGAGTGGGTGGCGAAGATCATCGCGTCCTTGCTGCGGGGGCGGTCGCGGCCGATGGCGTGCATGTCCTTGTAGAAGTCATGGAAGGTCGCGTGCGGCAGCCAGGCCTCGTCGAAGTGCAGGGTGTCGATGTAGGAATTGAGCGTCTCCTTGAGCATTTCGACGTTGTAGACGATGCCGTCATAGGTGCTCTGGGTGATCGTCAGGATGCGCGGTTTCTTGTTCTTCGCGTTGCGCGCGAACGGGTTGGCCTCGATCTTCCTGGCGATGCTCTCGGGACGGAATTCCTCGAGCGGAATCGGCCCGATGATGCCGAGGTGGTTGCGCTTGGGCGTGAGAAACACCGGGATTGCGCCGGTCATGGTGATGGCGTGCAGGATCGACACGTGGCAGTTGCGGTCCACCACCACGATGTCGTCCGGCGCCACGTTGGCGTGCCACACCATCTTGTTGCTGGTGCTGGTGCCGTTGGTGACGAAAAAACAGTGATCGGCATTGAAGATGCGCGCAGCGTTGCGCTCGGAGGCCGCCACCGGTCCGTTGTGGTCGAGCAACTGGCCCAGTTCCGCCACCGCGTTGCAGACGTCGGCGCGCAGCATGTTCTCGCCGAAAAACTGGTGGAACATCTGGCCGATCGGCGACTTGAGGAAGGCCACGCCCCCGGAGTGTCCCGGGCAATGCCATGAATAGGAGCCGTCCTGCGCGTAGTGCACCAGTGCGCGGAAGAACGGCGGCGCGAGACCGTCCAGGTAGGCCTTCGCCTCGCGGATGATGTGGCGGGCGAGGAACTCCGGCGTCTCCTCGAACATGTGGATGAACCCGTGCAGCTCGCGCAGGATGTCGTTCGGGATGTGGCGCGAGGTGCGCGTCTCGCCGTACAGGTAGATCGGAATGTCGGCGTTCTTGAAGCGTATCTCCTCGATGAACGCGCGCAGGTTCACCACCGCCGGATCGATCTCCGGGCCGGGGGTGAATTCCTCGTCGTCAATCGACAGGATGAAGGCGGAAGCGCGGCTTTGCTGCTGCGCGAACTGCGACAGGTCGCCGTAACTGGTGGCGCCGAGCACTTCCATGCCTTCTTCCTCGAGGGCCTTGGCCAGCGCGCGGATCCCCAGGCCGCTGGTGTTCTCCGAGCGGAAGTCCTCATCGATGATGACGATGGGAAAGCGGAATTTCATGCATGTCTCCGTGATGGGCGGACGCACAGGAACGAAGCGGTCCTGTCCGAGACCGCGAGTCTAAAGACAATCGGCGCCGGGGGCCATGGGGATCGCTACGCCGCCGGCGCGTGGGCGCGGACGGCAACGGTCATCGCTCCGATGCCCTGCACCTCGATGTGCATCAGGTCCCCCGGGTGGACGGGCGCGACGCCCTCGGGGGCGCCGGTCATGATGATGTCGCCGGGATAAAGCGTGTAATGCAGCGAGGCGTTGGTGATGATGCGCCCGCCCGTGTTCCGTTGTGCCGCCCTAAAACTCGAAGTCCAGATCGGAAGCCGGACTGTCTTCAGCTCCCCGCTCCAGGGAGGTCATGGGGCTTACGTCCGCCACCAGCGGCATTCTGCCCGGATCGAAGCTACCCACCCTGTTGGCGAAGCACCAGACGTAGCCGTCCGGATCGGCGATGCGTGCAATCCGCTCGCCCCAGAACATGTCGGCCGGCTCGGACAGGATCGCGGCGCCGGCGGCACGCGCCCGGGCGGCCAGCTCATCGACATCGGGGCACCGCATGTACAGCGTGATGGGATTCTCCGCGCCGCTGTGGCGAGGCGCCTGCATGGTACCGCTCCAGATGCCCTCGGGCGAGAACATGATGGCTACAGCACCCCGGAAATGCATGGTTGCATGAATGATCCTGCCGTCCGGGGAGGACAGGGTGATGCCGGTGGTGAAGCCGAATGCCTGCGCATAGAACGCGAGACTCGCCGCCGCGTCCGCCACCGTGAGGTAGGGCGTCAGCGGATGAGAGTCGCGCCGGCCGGCCGCTTTTTTTGCGCGCCTCCCGGCTTTGGCCCTGGCCGGGTTTTTCGCTGTGGTCCGGGCCTTCTTCGGCTTGACCGGCGCCGAGCGCCGCTTCGATTTGACCGGCTTGAGCGCGGGCGCGGTCGTGTTTGAGGCGCGCGTGGCGGCATTGGCTGCGCGCCCGGCCGCGCCCGTCCCGGAGCGCCGCGGTGCGCGTTTTCTTGTTGCCATCGCAGATTCCCCTCCGGGTATCTCGATGCTTATCGAGATTTGAAACGGGCGGCGAGCTGTTGCGTCTCGCGCGCCAGCATGAACAGGTCGGAGCCCACGGCGACGAACAGCGCGCCGTTGTCCAGGGCTTTCCGCGACAGCGCGTCGTCGTTCCAGAGGATGCCGGGCGCCTTGCCGCAGGCACGGATGCGTTTGATCGCCGTGTCGATGGTTGCCTGCATCTCGGGATGATTGGGGTTGCCCAGATGGCCGAGTCCGGCCGACAGGTCCGCCGGACCGATGAAGATGCCGTCCACGCCTTCGACCGCGGCGATTTTCTCCAGGTTGTCCAGGCCAGGGCGCGTTTCGATCTGCAGCAGCACGCAGATTTCGTCGTGCGCCTTGCCGAAGTAATCCTTGACCCGGCCAAAGCGCGTCGCGCGGGTGGTGCCGCCCAGGCCGCGCACACCCTGCGGTGGGTAGCGCGTGTAGGCGACGGCATTGCGCGCCTCTTCCTCGGTCTGCACGTAGGGAATGAGCAGGGTCTGCGCGCCTGCATCCAGGTAGCGCTTGATCAGCACCATGTCATTCCAGGCCGGCCGCACGACGGGGTGCGAGGGCGAGCCCAGACACGCCTGCAACTGGCCGACAACTTCGGCCATGTCGGCAGGCGCATGCTCGGTGTCGATCAGCAGCCAGTCGAAGCCCGAACCCGCCAGCGCCTCGGTGACGTACGGGCTGCAGGTGCTGCACCACAGGCCGATCTGCGGCTGGCCCGCGGCGATGGCGCGCTTGAAGGCGTTGTGCGGGATGGCGGCGATCATCAGAGCTTGTAGCCTTTCTCGCGCAGCGCCTTGTCAACCCAGGAACGGTCGGCAGTACCGGCGCGGATCTTGACCAGGTTGGCGGTTTCCCTGGCCAGGATGGCCTTGGCCGAGGCGAGCACCTCGTCGGCCTGGGCGAGCGGCACCGCCACCAGGCCGTCGTGGTCGCCGACCATGATGTCGCCCGGATGCACCACCATTCCGCCGATCGAAATCGCAATGTTGATTTCGCCGGGGCCGTTCTTGTACGGCCCGCGGTGACTGATGCCGCAGGCGAACACCGGAAAATCGCCCGCGCCCAGTTCCGCCGAATCGCGGATGGCGCCGAAGATCACCATGCCGGCAATGCCGCGCGTCGCGGCGTGCGCCGCCATCTGCTCGCCGATGATGGCCTGCTCGCACACCCCGCCCGCATCGACCACGATCACGTCGCCCGGCGCGGCGCTGTCGAGCGCCTTGTGCACCAGCAGGTTGTCGCCCGGCGGCACGCGCACCGTGAAGGCGGCGCCCGCCATGGTGGCGCCGTCGTACATCGGCCCCAGGGTCGGCCCGCCGCCCTGTAGCCGCTCCATGCTGTCGGACAGGTGCGGCGTCACCATCCTGGCGAACTCGGCGATCAGTTTCCTGTCGGGGCGCCCGGCGATGCTGAGAATGCGAAAACCGAGTGAGGTCATGATGGGCGCGTTCAAAGAGGCGAGAACGATGTTGATTTGAGGATGCGGTTTTCCTGGGTCAGGACTGCGTCGAGCTCGGCGCTGCGCTTCACGAATTCGGGCCAGCCGGGATCTTTTACCAGATTCGCGCGTCGCGTTTCGCGATCGCCCTGGCTGTCGTACTTCCAGAGGTGGATTGCCTGGTTGAGCGGGCCGACTTCAGTGGTGGAAAACAACAGCGGCTTACCGAGGTATTTCTGCTGGATCGGATAGGCGAATTCCTCGTATACCTTCAGCCAGGCGTTGAGCTTGGAGCTGTTGCGGAAAGTGTAGATGCGCAGATCGAAAATCATGTGTGCCTCCTCGTCGGTAAATCGGGGTGATTATCCATTTCTTCGCCTGGCAGGCGAAGCAGGAATGCGTCAGTGAATCTCCGGTTCCGCAGTCGGCACGCTGCCCTCCAGGAAATCGAAGTCGCAGCCGTGGTTCGCCTGGCCGGTGTGTTTCGAGAACATCGCGCCGTAGCCGCGCGCAAAGCGCGGCGCGGGCGCGCTCCACAGGCGCTTGCGGCGCATCAGTTCGGTGTCGTCCACTTTCAAGGACAGCCGCCGCCCGGGAATGTCCAGTTCGATCACGTCGCCGGTTTTGACCAGCGCCAGCGGCCCGCCCACCCAGGATTCGGGCGCGATGTGCAGCACGCAGGCGCCGCAGGGTGCCGGACATGCGCGCAACAACGCCTCGGTTTCCATGGCGGGCAAGTTGCGGTACATCATGGTGGAGGGTTTCTGGAACGGCTCGGACAGGGACATCGCCGGCATCTCGACGGGAAAGCCGCCGGCCTGCCACACGCCGCGCTTCACTTCCTCGGCGCGCGCCCGGAAATGGCTGTGGCAGGGATTGATGTCGCTCCAGGTGTTGAGGATGGCGATCACCGGTTTGCCGGCGTAGTTGCTCCTGTCGTAGCCCATTTGCGCGGTGCGCGAGCGGTGGCCGAAGGCGCGCAGGTCGCGCACGCCGTACCAGCGGTGGCTGCGCAACTGCTCGGGTGATTTTTTCTTCATGGGTGTGCCGCAGAAAATCGCGGTAGACGAAAAGACCGAAAAACGGAAAGACCGCAAGGGGCGCGGGGATTGTAGCGTAAAAGAAACGGGTCTCCGGGTCTGGCGTGGTGCTGCGCCGTGGCGCTTGACCATGCGCTCAGACCAGTTCAGACTAGTCTGAGCTGTTTTGTTCTAGAGGCGACGCCATGTCTGAAATCGGGGCCTACGAGGCCAAAACGCACCTCCCCAAGTTGCTCGAAAGGGTGCTGAAGGGCGAACGGTTCGTGATCACCCGGCACGGCCGGCCTGTCGCCGAACTCACGCCGGTGGCGGATCGCGATACGGCGGGTATCCGCCAGGCCATCGGGGATATGCGCAGCTTGCGCAAGACCCTTGCGCGCCGGGGCGTGCGCGTGAAAGACGTTCTGCGATCCGGGGAAGGCCTGCGCGATCTGGCTCATGACGGGCACCGTGTCTGATGGCCTTCGTACTCGACAGCTCGGTGGCGCTGGCCTGGCTGCTGCCGGATGAGACCAATGAGCGTACTGACGCGCTCGCGGACCGCCTCGAGCAGGAGAGTGCTCATGTGCCTTCAATCTGGCCCCTGGAGGTTGGGAATGCCTTGCTGACGGCCCTGCGTCGCAGGCGAATCAACGCCGGGGCTTTCGACCGCTGCATTTCGGTCCTGTCAGCCTTGCCGATCGAAACAGACTCGACTGCCGGGTTGGCACGGGTGCTCGCCATCGCGCGGCGTTTCGGCCTCACGTCCTACGATGCCGCCTACCTTGAACTCGCGCAGCGCCGCAGTTTGCCGCTTGCCACCCTCGACGAGAAGTTGGGGCAGGCATGCAAGGCGCTCAAGCTACCCGTACTGCCCTAGCCTGACACGGGTGGCCCCGACCGAAAGCGTCCAATGAAGGCCGTAGATCTGCTGCGGATGCTCGCGCTCGCAGCGCTGTGGGGCGGATCGTTCGTGTTCATGCGGGTGCTCACCCCGGCGCTCGGTGTCGTTGCGGCCGCCGATGCGAGGCTGCTGGCCGCCGGAGTGGTGATGGTGGCGTGGCTTGCGGCCACCGGCTTCGACACCCAATTGCGGCGCCACTGGCGACTTTATCTGGCGATGGGCATGGTGTCCTCGGCGCTGCCGTTCATGCTCTATTCGTATGCCGCGCTGCACATCCCGGCGTCGCTGTCTTCGATTCTGAATTCCACCTCGCCGCTGTTCGGCGCCATCGTATCGGCGCTGTGGCTGGGTGACCGGCTGCGCGGCCGCCAGTGGTTCGGCATCCTGCTCGGCATGGCGGGCGTCTCGCTCATCGCCAATCCCGCCGCCATCGGCGCGGTCGATGCGTCCGTCATTCCGGCGGTCTTTGCCGGCCTGCTGGCGGCGGCCTGTTACGGCTATGCCGCCGTATTCACGCGGCGCTACGCGCAAGGCACCAGGCCGGCCGCCATCAGCGCCTGGAGCCAGTTGCTGGCCGGCGTGGCGCTGCTGCCGCTGTTGCCGTTGTCGCCGCCGCCGGGCGAAGTGACGCCCTCCATTGCCGCGCTCACTGTCCTCTACGCGGTGCTGTGCAGCGCCTTCGCCTATCAGTTGTACTTCAGGTTGATCGCCGACGTGGGCGCGACCCGCGCCCTGATGGTCAACTTCATGAGCCCGGTGTTCGGCGTCTTGCTCGGCGTGGTGCTGCTCGGTGAGACGGTCGGCCTGCTGATGGCGGCGGGCGGCGTGCTGATCCTGGCCGGGCTGTCGCTGGTGCTGCGGCGTTGAATACAGCCTGCCTCGCAGGCACGATCAGCAAGATTGCCTGAGCGCCAGTCGATATCCGAAATGGCCGGGCCGGGGCTATCATTCGCGGCACCGGCCCTTCCAGCGACGCGATCCCATGAGTGCAGCCACCGGCGTTCCCCGCGCAGCCGCGATCTACCTCGGCGTGGTCCAGTTCCTGTTCGCGACCACCTGGATCCTGTACGTCATCTACCTCCCGGCGCTCGCCGAGAATGCGGGAATCGAAAAGCACTGGGTACCGTGGATACTGGTCGCGGACCAGGTGATCATCGCGGTGATGGACGTGATCACCGGATTCTGGGCCGACCGGGTGCGCGCGGGGCTGGCGCGGCTTGGGGGCTGGATCCTGGCGCTCTCCGGGGCCTCATGCATCGCCTTCATCGCCATGCCCTTCGCCGGCGCGAGCGCGACGACCCTCCTCGGGCTGATCTTCCTCTGGGCACTCACTTCCTCCGCGCTGCGCGCACCGCCCTGGGCGCTGCTGTCGCGCTACGCCGCGACGCCCAGCGTGCCCTGGCTCTCGACCCTGGTGCTGACGGGCACCGCGCTCGCCGCGGGGCTCGCGCCCTTCCTCGGTATCGCGCTGCGGGATGTGGACCCGCGCCTGCCTTTCATCCTCTCCACCTTGACCCTGCTCGCCGCGGTAGGCGGCCTCATAGCCGTCGAACGCCGCCTTGCCGCCGCCGCGCCCGCGCCTGCGGCCGAGCGCGAACCGGTCCACGACCTGAGCACTCCGCAGGCGAAGCGCGAGGTCGTCCTGTACTTCGCCGCGCTGCTCACCATGGCGGCGAGTTTCCAGGTGCACTTCTCGCTCAATTCGTCCGACCTGTTCCTGTACTACGCCGACGCCTCGCAGCTGCAGTACCTGATGCCCGTGTTCTGGATCGGATTCAATATCATGATGTTTCCGGCCGCGGGATTCGTAAAACGCTTCGGCGCGTTTGCGGTGATGGCCGCGGGCAGCGCCGCGGGCTCCGCCGCCACGTACGCGACGATGGTTGCACCCGGACTGGACACGCTTGTCGCCGCCCAGTTCATCGCGGGGGGCTGCTGGGGCGCGGTCAACGTCGCCGCGTTCACCGCGGCAATCGGCTTTGGCCGCGCCAGCCGCGAAGGCGCGTTCCTGGGCGCGCTGTTCGCGACCCTGGCGATCGCCTCGTTCCTGCGCATCGGCGCCTATACCGGGAATATCGAGAGCAGCCCCGCGGTCGGCAAATTTCTCGCTTGGGGGCCGACCTGGGGCTGGCTGCTCGGCGCGCTGCTCCTGGGCGGCGCGCTGGCCGCTGCCCGGCGCCGGTCATAGGCGGGAATGAACTCGGGCGCCATGGACTTGCCGACCGGCGCATCGGCTGGCGCCCGCTACAGATCCAGGCGACGCATACCCTCCGGCGGATAACGCTCGCCCGCGGCCGCCCCGGGCGGCAGGCTCTCGTCGAGCCGCCGCAGATCGGCGTCCGTGAGCTCGATCGCCGCGGCGGCGACATTGGCGTCGAGCCGTTCGCGCCGGCGCGTGCCCGGGATCGGAACGATGTGAGGTCCCTGGTGCAGCAGCCACGCCAGCGCGAGCTGACCGGGCTCGACGCCTTTCTCCGCGGCGATCGGCGCGATGCGCTCCACCAGAGCCAGATTGTGCACGAACTGCTCTCCCTGAAAACGCGGCGCGCTGCTGCGGCGCCAGTCGCCCTCGGCGAGCTGCGCCGCGCTGCGCAACTGCCCGGTCAGCATGCCGCGCCCGAGCGGACTGTACGCCACGAATCCGATGTCAAGCTCGCGGCAGGCCGACAGGATATCGACTTCCACGTCGCGCGAAAACAGCGAGTACTCCGACTGAAGGGCGGTGATCGGATGAACCGCCGCCGCGCGCCGCAAGGTGCCCGGCGCGGCCTCCGAGAGCCCGAGGTAGCGCACTTTTCCCTGCGTGACGAGCCGGGCCATGGCGCCGACAGTCTCCTCGATCGGTGTTTCGCGATCCACGCGGTGCAGGTAGTACAGATCGATGTGATCGACGCCAAGGCGCGCCAGACTGCCTTCGATCGCCTTGAGCACGTTCTCCGGCCGCCCCTTGCCTCCGACGGTGGGAGGCCCGCCGGCGCCGCCGAACTTGGTCGCGAGAAACACCTCGTTGCGGCGGCCGGCGATGGCGCTGCCGACGAGCCGCTCGTTGTGACCCGATCCATAGGATTCGGCGGTGTCGATCAGATTGACGCCGAGGTCGAGCGCCCGGCGGATGACGGCGATCCCTTCCGCCTCATCTGCCGGGCCGTAGGTGCCGCTCAGTCCCATCGCGCCGTAGCCGATGGCCGATACCTGCGGGCCGGCGGGCCCTAACGATCGCATGCGCATGGGATGTCTCCTGATTCGAGTGTTGCGCAATTCCGTCAACTCAATACGACCTGGGCAACCCCAGCTTGCGCTCGGCGATGTAGCAAAGCGCGAGATGCTGCGTGACCGGGGCGATCGTCGGCAGCACCGCCTCGCGGAAATAGCGCTCGACATGATACGCCCTCGCATAGCCGAAGCCGCCGTGGGTCGTCACCGCGGTCTTGCATGCTTCGAAGCAGGCATCGGCAGCCAGTATCTTGGCGGCGTTGGCCTCTATGCCGCAATCGCGGCCGTTGTCATAGAGCCAGGCCGCGCGCATGACCATCAGGCTGGCGGCATCCAGGTCGATGCTGCATTTGGCCAGCGGATGCTGAATCGCCTGGTTCTTGCCGATGGGACGGTCGAACACCACGCGTTCCTTCGCGTATTGCACCGCGCGCTTCAGCGCCACGCGGCCGATTCCGATGGCTTCGGCGGAAATGAGGATGCGCTCCGGATTCAGGCCATGCAGGATGTATTCGAAGCCGCGGCCTTCCTCGCCGATGCGGTCCGCCACCGGCACCGGCAGCTTGTCAACGAACAACTGGTTGGAATCGACGGCCTTGCGGCCCATTTTCTCGATCTCGCGCGCCTCGACATAGCGACGGTCCAGGGTGGTGTAGAAAAGGGACAGGCCGCTGCCGGGTTTCTCGACCGCTTCAAGCGGCGTGGTCCGGGCAAGCAGAAGTATCTTGTTCGCCACCTGCGCGGTCGATGTCCATACTTTTTGTCCGTTCACCTCGTACACGTCCCCTTTGCGCACCGCGCGCATGCGCAGCCGGGTCGTGTCCAGGCCGGTGTCCGGCTCGGTCACGCCGAAGCAGGCTTTGTCCTCCCCGCGAATCAGCGGCGGCAGCATGCGCGCCTGCTGCTCCGCGGTGCCGAAGCGCACCACCGGATTGAGCCCGAAAATGTTGAGGTGCACCGTGGAGCTGCCGGCCATGCACGCGCCGGATTCGGCGATGGCCTGCATCATCACCGCGGCCTCCTGCATACCCAGCCCGGCGCCCCCGTACTCGGTGGGCATGCAGATGCCGAGCCAGCCGGCTTGCGCGATGGCCCGGTGAAAATCGTGGGGAAAGCCGCCCTCACGGTCTTTCGCGAGCCAGTAGTCGTCGTCGAAGTCGGCGCAAATCCGCTCGATGGCCGCCTTGATGGCGGTCTGATCTTCGGTGTAATCGAAGTTCATTTGAGTATGACCTGTTGCGGGTTCTCAAGCGTTGGGTGGGGCAGGGACCATGGGCAGCTTCGGTCGCGCCCTGACGATGGCGATCCGGCGACGGGCCCCGGTTCCCGCAAATTTCCCTGGGGAAGGTTACCTTACCTTTCGGCCGTCTGGCTCGGGCGGCTTCCCGCGGCTTGGTCGCCGCCGGAGGCTTCGATGCTTTTGAACCACCTGCGCACCCCCCAGCCGATGCCCGCCAGCGCCACGAGCACCCCGCCCGCGATCCAGTAGTTGATGCGGGTTGAATCGCCGAGTGCGTCCTTCAGCTGATCGCCATAGAAGCTTGCCGCGAGCGCGCCCGGCAGCATGCCGAGGAAGGTGCCCAGGATAAAATGCCACAGCTTGATGCGGATGGCGCCGGCGACCACATTGACCACGGCGAACGGCGCCACCGGCACCAGGCGCAGCGCCACCATCGCCGGCAGCCCGTGGGTGCGCATCACATGGCTGACGCGGTTGAGCCGTTCGCCGGCGATGCGCCGCACCGTTTCGCGGCGCAAGGTGCGGCCGAGCAAATAGGTTGCCAGCGCAGCCAGCAGCACCCCGGCGATGGCATAGGAGAAGCCCAGCACCGGGCCGAATGCCACCGCCGCCGCCAGGGTGAGCAGCGGTCGCGGAAACATCACCAGACTGGCCGGCGTGTAGGCCAGCACCAGCGCGACCGGCGCCCACCAGCGGGTGCCGAAGTCCTCGGCCCAGGAGGTGACACTCTCGGCCGTGACAATGTCGGCGAGCGGGGTGAAGCGCCACACCAGCAATAACGCAATCGCGAGGGCGGCGATCGCGAGCGCCCCTTTCCACATCGGGATGTGGCGCCTGAGTTCTATGTCCGGCGTGAATTGCTCCAGCAGCATATCGAGCGCCACCGGTTTTTCCGGATCGGTGAAGCCCACCGCCGCCACCATTGCTTCCGGCCAGTCCTTCAGTTTCTCCAGCGGCCGCAGCGACCGGCCGGATGAACCGAGCGCCTCGATGGCGCCATGGATGGAGCCCGCCGCTTCGATGTGGCGGGAGACGGCGGCCGCCGGCACCTCGAGGTGTTCGGCCAGCAGCCGGTCGCGAAAGCCCGTGACCACCTCGGCGACGCGCGCCTCGCCATTGGCTTCAATGACGATGTCGCACTCGGAGTCCAGGCCCATGGAGCGATTGCTGATGTTGGCCGAACCGATGCGCAGCCACTCCTCGTCCACCGCCATCATTTTCGAGTGGATGTCGATGCAGGTGCCCTCGGCGAGGCCCTCAAGGTGCGGGTAGTAGACGTGAAAACGGCCGTGCCGGTCGGCTGCGCGCAGCTCGCGTATCAGCCGGGTGCGCAGCACGTGCATGGTCATCTCCTCCAGCCAGCCGTGGCTGAGCAGGCGCGTCACCAGCACGATCTCCGGGCCGTCCGGCTCGGCCAGGCGCGCCGCCAGCGCCTTGCCCACCGAATCGGAGGTGAAGTACTGGTTCTCGATGTAGATGCGGCGGCGCGCGCGGGCGATCATGTCGAGGTACAGCCGTTCGACCTCGCGCACGCCCCGGCTGCCGTTGTTGGCCGGCATGGTGCGCGCGATGCCGACATCCACCCGGGTGACATCCGCCTTGAGCGCAGGCGGCCAGGGATCACCGGCCGTCGTCACCGGGGGGATGGCCTTGCCGGTCGCATTCAGCCAGCGTTGCCGCACCACCTCCGCGAGCGCCACCGCCGCTTCCCCATCGAGCGCGACCATCAGGTCATGGAACGGCGGGTAGGGCTTGCCACCGCTGGTGCGGCGCGGATCGTCCGGTTTATGCTCGGGCGTGTCCCAGCGCTTGCAGGCGAGGTCGAGCCCGCCGATGAGCGCGAATTTATCGTCGATGATGACGATTTTCTGATGCTGCGATCCGGCCAGCGGGTGGGTGTCGTCGTAGCGGAAGTCCACCCGGCGGTGGGGGCGCCAGCTGAGGCCGTACAGCGGCGACAGCTCGCGATCGGTGCCGAACACCAGGGGATAATCCCAGTCGAGGACACGGATTTGCAGTCGCCGCCGGCGCCGGGCCAGCGAGTCGAGGAATTCGCCCAGCGTGACGGGCCGCTCGGCCCCGGGATTGAGCACCGTGCCGCTGTCGAAATCCCAGGCGAGGATGGTGATGGCGCGTTCGGCGCGCTCGGCGGCGCGCATGAAGGCCTCGAAGTAGGCTGCCCCATCGACGAGGAACGACAATCGCCCGGCGCGTGCGACGGCGCAGCAATTGTCCCCCGGGCGGAACAGGGAGGTGCTCGGGCGCGGTGCGGTCATGGGGCGGCTGGCGGGCGAGCCGGCGAAAAAAATGGAGGTCATGGGGCGGGATTGGTGCCGGAAAATTTACCTCGCAGTGTGGCCCAGAGGTGGGTCAGCGGCCACGGTTTCCCACCGGGCCGCCGCTAGTCCATTGGGAGGTGTCCGGCGAAATTGGCGCCGATGGGGACTATTCTGGCACGGGCAGTGCGATCCCACGCGACGCCGGATTCTTCGGCCGGGATTTCCGCTTCGCCAGCCCGATCAAGAACCATTCCTGAGCCAATTCCATGTTCGAGCGAAATCGCCCCGGAATGGGGTGTGCATGACGTTCGGCTCATGGGCGGCGCGCGCAATGATCGATTAGCGGCGCTACTCTCGTGCCATGCAAGTCGTAACCACTCGCGCCGAACTGCTCCAGCACGTTGACGTCGTTTACCAGGGCGAGCGGGTGCTCGTCTATAGCGAGAGCGCCGCTGACGTGAATGCGGTCATGGCCGAACTGGTGCGCGAAGGCCTCAACGAGTACAAAGGCGCGATCCTGGACCGGAATCTGTGGGTGGCGAGCTTTGAGGCACCACCCATCGCGCGGCGCGAGGCGCAGAAACGGTTTCAAAACCCGTAGGCCGAGCGTTCAGCTCACCCAGTTCCGATCAGCGCAGCGAGAATCAAGCGGCACACCTGCCTGATTGCCTCATGGTGCTTGCTCGTGCGCCAGTTTTCCGGAACGCTGCCGCCGCGGGACACACAGGTTTTCGGAGTCCGGCTGACGCACGGCTTTGAGACGATTCCCGCGTGAAGTGATCCCGCCCGCCGGGTGGTGGGTTATTTCAATCCAGAAAAAATCTCAGGAAGATAGCTGCGCTGAGCGTCGCGACCGCCCCGCAGGCGACGCCTGATCGGTCAGTTGAAAATGAGATAGAGCACGACAAGCACGACGACCGGCACGCCGAACAGCCAACCGATGAAATATTTACCCATGACAGACTCCTGTGTTGGTGTTGCGCTTGAAACGTTCCGTCGCCTGCGCGGGAGTGGATACGTTGCTGATGTTGCTGATTGCAGTGCCGATGGTGCCCGGGAAAAGTGATGTCACGTGCAGTTGTTCGCTGATCCATCTGACGGCCTGATCGATCGCTACCCGAATGACGGTTGGCGGCGAGCCTGATGGCGGGTCTTCAGCGCGGTGATTGCGACCTCGTTGGCGGTGAGCCACGATTCGCGTGCAGCCTCGAACTCCAGGCGCCGCCCTTCGCTTCGAGGGTCACGCCAGGCGGCGCGAGCCGCCTGTAACCGGTCAAACGCTGAGGTCTCTTTCCTGATGCCCGGCATCTCCATGCGCGCTGCTCCTCCTCCGGCCCTCTGACACGCTGTGGCGCGCCAATCTGCTGGCGGCGCATTGATGTGATCCATGGGAACCAGTATAGGCAGCGCAATATCAAAAAACAGGGATCTGAGCGGCCCCGGGAATGATCCCTTCGGACTATGGCCGTGGAAATAAGCGTCTTCCCGGTTCTCGCCTTATAAGGGGCGCCAGGGTTGCGGGTAGCGGTACGCGGGCATGCGCGCGGACAGCGCGCGGACACCTTGCCGGACTCGCTTAGAATGGCGGGAAATTTTCCGCAGGGCGAAACATCGACACGCTCACCCACGCACTTTCCGGCGCGCTGCTGGCGCGCGCCACGGCACGCCGCTCAGGCGGAGCGGCACGCGACATCCCATCCGGAGCGGCACGCGACGTACCGCTTTGGCAGCGCCTTGCCCTCGGCGCGGCGGGCGCGGCGTTTCCGGACATTGACTACGTCCTGACGTTCATTTCTCCGCTTACCTACCTGGTGCATCACCGCGGCGCCACGCACTCGCTGCTGCTGTTGCCGGCCTGGGCGTGGCTGCTGGCCTGGATCGCGGCGCGCGTGTTCCGCCATCGGCGCGGCTGGCGCGACTATTACGCGATTGCCGCGATGTCCGTCGGCCTGCACATTCTGGGCGACCTGATCACCTCCTTCGGCACCATCGTGTTCGCGCCGTTTTCCGATGCGCGCTTCGAGTGGGGCACCACCTTCATCATCGATCTGTGGTTCAGCGGCATCATTCTCGCCGGGCTGCTGGCGTCGGCACTGTGGCGCCGCTCGGCGGCGCCGGCCCTGGCAGGCTGTGGGCTGCTGGTCGCCTATGTGCTGTGCCAGGCGTGGCTGAAAAACGAAGCGATGGCCATCGGCCGGGATTTTGCCGGCCGCGCCGGCCTCGGCGGCGCCGTGGTGTCGGCCTTGCCGCGGCCGGTATCGCCGTTTCACTGGACCGCGATCGTCGCCGATGACGCGGGTTACCGCTACGCCAACATCAACCTCGGCCGCGGCGACGCGCCGCCGCCCGCGGCGCAGGACGCCGGGCTGATCGCGCGGGTAAGGGCGCAGTTCCAGCCGCCCGCGCTCGCCCGCTGGCAAAGCGCAACACGCTTCGGCTTGACCCCGGCCGAGCGGCAACTTGCAGAGGCGGCGTGGGCGAGTGATGCGTTTGCCTTCTACCGCTGGTTTGCACGCTATCCGGCGCTGCTCGGCATCGAGCGCGAGCGCGGCGCGACCTGCGTCTGGTTCCGCGACCTGCGCTTCGACGGCACCGGCGTGCAGCGCGCCGAGCCGTTTCGCATGGGCGTATGCCGCGAGGCGGATGCGGCGCAGTGGCAGCTTTACCGTCTGACGGCGGACGGGCGCGGGCTGCTGGACTGAAACCGCTGCAACCGGCTCATCGAAACCCGCGTCCTGCCGCACCGTACCGGATGCCGCCCGACCAGGCGGCGCGAATCGCGCTGCCTCCCAGTTAGATTTTTTCCATCGCCAGGGCGAACCGCACCAGCCCGGCGGTGTTGCGCGCGCCGAGTTTTTCCATGAGGTGCGCCTTGTGCACTTCAACGGTTCTTGGACTGATGGCCAGTTGCGCGGCGACTTCCCTGGAATGCAGTCCGCGCCCGGCGAGCCGCAGCACTTCGCGCTCCCGCGGCGTGAGTTTTGCCAGTTGCGCCGCCACCTCGCCGATTGCATCGGTGCGCTCGATCCGCCCCAGTTCCCGCCGCAGGCCGCGTTCGATGGCGCGGTGCAGTTCGGTCTCGTCGAACGGTTTCTCCAGAAAATCCAGGGCCTCGGACCGGAATGCGGCGCGCACCGAGGCGACGTCGCCGTGCGCGGTGATGACGATGAAGGGCATCGTGCTGCTCCGGTCGCGCAGCGCCGCCTGCAACTCCAGGCCGCTTTTTCCGGGCAGCCTGAGGTCGGCGATGACGCAGCCCGACCAGCCCGGTTGATACGCGGCGAGAAACGCTTCGGCGCTGTCGAAGGAGGCGGTGCGGTAGCCCAGCAGCCCGAGCATCAGGGACAACGAGTCGCGCATCGCCGCGTCGTCCTCGACGATGTGAACGGTGAGGCCGCGCCGGGCCGCGGCGTCAGGCATCGCTGCCCACCCGCGGCAGGCTGAGACGAAATTCGCTGCGCCCGGTCAATAGCGCATCCAGTGTGCCGCCGTGCGCTTCGGCAATCGAGCGGGATATCGCCAGGCCAAGGCCCATGCCGGCCGCCTTGCTGCTGAAAAATGGCTGGAACAGCAGCGCTCGATCGGCGGGCGGCACACCCGCACCGCTGTCGGTGACGCGAAATACCACCTGCTGGTTGTCAGCGGCCCGGGCGGTAACGCTCACCGCCTTCTCGGCGGTCGATGCAGGTGCAACGGCTTCGAACGCATTGGTGATGAGATTGCGCAACACCAGTTCGATCTGCAGGCGGTCGATGAGCAACTCCGCCTCCAGGTCCGACCCCCGCACATCGAACGCCACCCGCCGCGCCGGGTCCAGCCGCTCGCCGGTCTGCCGCACCCATGCCAGCAGATCCGCGACTTTGACCCGCTCAAGACGGGTCGATCCGCTGGTGAAGAAATCGCGCAGGCGGCCCACCACGCTGGCGGCGCGGCGGGACTCGCCCAGCATTTTCTGCAGCGTCTGGTGCAGGCCATCATCGGCGGGATCGCGACCGCGCTCCTCCAGCATCAACTGGCATGCCCGACCGTAGTTGGCGAGGGCGGCCAGCGGCTGATTGATCTCGTGCGCGATGGCGCCGGCCATTTCGCCGGCGGCGGCCAGGCGCAGCGAGCGCTTCAGGCCCTCGGTGGCGCGTTCGCGCTCGTCCACCATGACCCCGAGCGACAGGCCGGTGAGTGTGAGCGCGGCCACCAGTGCCTGCAGTTCCACCAGCGCCACCGACTGCAGCGCGCTTTCATGCGCGCCCAGCACCACCCCGAGCTGCACCACCACCGAGGCGAGCACCGCGCCGACCAGTCCGCCGCGCAAGGCGATCCAGATGAGCGGCAGGAACAACAGGTAGAAGTAGCGCGCCGGTTCCGAATCCGTGCCCTTGAAGATGTAGAACACCGCGCCGACCATGATGGCGAACTGCAGCAGCGTTTCGGGCTTGCGCCAGGACTCGATCAGGCGCGTCCGCTCGGCGGCATCGGCGGCGACCATGAACAGCGGCACCGTGACCGCCATGCCCAGCGCATCGCCCAGCCAGAAATGAAATACCGCGTCGGCGAGCGGTTCCTTCACCATGAATCCGGCCCCCCAGAGCGCTCCGACATACAGCACCGCGACCACCGCGGCGCCCGCGCAAGCGACGGCGATGAAAAGCCACAGCTGGCGCGTGTCGCGCAGCCGCGGATCACCGTGCGCGAGGCGCCGCCAGGCCCAGGTGATGGCGGTGTAGCCGCCAGCGAGAATCAGGGAAGTGAGCGCGCTGAGAAAAACCCCGCCCGGCGCGCCCCGCACCAGCAAGTCGGCGCCCAAAGCCGCGATGAATACCAGCGGCGCATGGCGCAGGCCGCCGAGCATCAGCCAGACGATGCACAGCGCCGGCTGAGGATTCCACGGCGTGATGTTGAATGGCCCGAGCGGATAAATGTAGCTGGTCCAGTCCAGGGCGATGTAGCAGCCGGTGAACAGCGACGCATCGCGAATATGGATGAGCAGTCTGCGCGGCAGGCTTGCGCCGCGAACATCGCCATACGTAAATTTACTTACGTCGGTTCCCGGATTTTCATTGCGCCTCATGCAGCCTATTCTGCACGTTCCACGCATCCTGGAACAACAGCAATGTTTCCCGCACTGTCCGTCCACTGGATCGAACTGACCAGCGGCCTGATTTTTTCCCTGGCCGTGATTCACACGTTCTCGACGAAGTATTTCGAGCACCTCGCCCATACCCAGCCGCGCCATGCCGGCCTGTGGCATCTGCTGGGCGAAGTCGAGACGGTGTTCGGTTTCTGGGCGATGGTGCTGCTCGCTTTCATCGCGATTGCGCACGGCTGGAAGCCGGCGAGCGATTATCTGGAGACGCGGCGCTTCGTCGAGCCGATGTTCGTCTTCGCCATCATGGTGATCTCCGCCAGCCGGCCGATTCTGCAACTGGTATCGGACCTGGTGAAAAAGATGGCGTGGGCGGTGCCGGTGCAGGCGGGCGTGGCCCATTATTTCCTGGGATTGTCGCTGATTCCGCTGCTCGGTTCGTTCATCACCGAGCCGGCCGCCATGACCGTGGCGGCGCTGCTGCTGCGCGATGTGATTTTCTCTCGCGGCGTCTCGAACAAGCTGAGGTACGCTACCCTGGGCGTGTTGTTCGTCAATGTCTCCATCGGCGGCACACTCACCCATTTTGCGGCGCCGCCGGTGCTCATGGTGGCGGCGAAATGGGGCTGGGACACGGCCTTCGTGTTTTCCACCTTCGGTGTCAAAGCGGCGATTGCGGTGCTGCTCAACGCGCTCGCGGTGAGCCTGCTGTTCCGTCATGAACTCCGGGCGAAGGCCAACGCCGGGGCGAAGGCGGCCAAGGCGCGGGTGCCGGCCGCTCTGGTGCTGATCAATCTCGCGATTCTCGCCGCAGTGGTGCTCTCCAGCCACAACCCCGCGGTGTTCATGGGGCTGCTGCTGCTGTTCCTGGGGCTGGCCGAAGCCTACCGGCGCCATCAGGACCGGCTGATGTTGCGCGAGGGATTGATGGTGGCCTTCTTTCTCGCCGGACTGGTGGTGCTGGGCGGGCAGCAGCAATGGTGGCTGGAGGCGGCGCTGGCGCAACTGGACGAGACCACGCTGTTCTACGGCGCCGCGGCGCTGACGGCCATCACCGACAACGCCGCGCTTACCTACCTTGGCTCGCAGGTGGAGGGCGTGTCGGAAGAATTCAAATACGCCCTGGTTGCAGGCGCCGTCGCGGGCGGCGGGCTCACCGTCATCGCCAACGCGCCGAACCCGGCCGGCTACTCGATCCTGTCCGGGTCGTTCGACGAGAAGTCGATCAATCCGCTGTGGCTGTTGCTGGCCGCCCTGCCGCCGACGCTGGTCGCGGTGCTGTGCTTTCGCGGATTGCGGGGAACGCCCATGGAACTGATCGATCTGCAGGCATGGGGCCGCTGGTTCGAATCGCTGGATCGCAGTTTCCTGTTCCTGCTGATCCTGCCTTTCGTTGTCGGTGCGGTGGGGCTGTGGAGCGAATGGCAGCGTGTCAGGCGCGAAAAGACAACGACGCGGCCGGTGCCGCCAACCTGATTCGCCATGGATGTGCGTCGTTCGGGGATGACCGGGAGGGGAGCAGAACCCATCCCTACATCGACATCGCATCCTTCACGAACAATTCCTCCAGGCCCGGCCGTCTCGGTATGTAGCCCTGTTCGTGGGCATAGCGGACGAAGGTCTCGATCACCTTGCGGTTGGGCGCGAGGCCCTGCGCCCAGGGATGCGCGCCGTAGGCGGCGCGCTGCTCTTCGAGGAAGAACACCGCATCCGGGAACATCGGGTGCTTCGGATCGGCGTTGACGAAGGTCTCCCAGCGGTCCTGCGCCTCGCGAAACAGCCGGGTCATGCCGGCGGCCGCCCAGGGCTCGCGCTCGGCCAGCGACTGGCGCATCACCACGGTATGGGTGATGGGAAAAATGCCGCTGGCGCGAACGTAGGATTGCATCTCCTTGCGGGCATCGGGAAACAGGCGGCGGATGCCCTGATCGCCGCGCAGGAACGACTCCGGCAGCACCGGGTGAAGCTTCGGCTTCATCACATATCACCGGGCATCCGGCGCACTTGAGGACGTGTGGTTGAGTTTGGCCGTTAAACGGCTGCGTTGGACTCACTGACCGGCTGAGGTCGAAAGCAGCTAACAACACCGGCTTCCGGTGAGTTACCGGAATCATGCGCCCTCAGGACATTGCCACTGAGGGTGTTGCCACGTGTCGCCATCGTGTTGTTCTGCGGCGGGCCCGCCCGATGGCAGCACTCGCGCGATGCTGGTGGCCCATCCGCAGCAACAAAGGGTTGGGCTGCGTCATGCCTCGGGCACCCCGAGGTCTTTGCAGATCTTCTTGGCTAAATGATCGTTAACTTCGCTGTGGCGAGGAACAGCACTGCGTTTGTTTAACGAAGGGTTATGCCACCAAGAATGACGACCGCCCTCTCGGAGAAGTGAGCAGCCGTGAGCGGAAAGATGTCGCAGTAAATCGCGACGCTTCATACCGCGATATTGAACTCTTCGTAGCCGTTACCCGCGGCATCGCGCGCATCCGCGCGGTTCATCTCAAGTGCTTCCGCCAGAGTCGTGCGCAGCGTCTTCAGCAATTCCTCGCGCGTAGTCTCTTGGCAGTTAACCCCGGGAACTTCCTCAATCCAACCGATCCACCACTTGCCGTCCTGCTTCACTACCGCCGTATAGTTCTGATTCATGTTTACACCTCCGGAACCGATTCTACGCCCGCGCGGCGGCGCGGCTCATTGCGCAGCCCATCCCTACATCGACATCGCACCCTTCACGAACAATTCCTCCAGGCCCGGCCGTCTCGGTATGTAGCCCTGTTCGTGGGCATAGCGGACGAAGGTCTCGATCACCTTGCGATTGGGCGCGAGGCCCTGCGCCCAGGGATGCGCGCCGTAGGCGGCGCGCTGCTCTTCGAGGAAGAACACCGCATCCGGGAACATCAGGTGCTTCGGATCGGCGTTGGCGAAGGTCTCCCAGCGGTCCTGCGCCTCGCGAAACAGCCGGGTGATGCTGGCGGCCACCCAGGGCTCGCGCTCGGCCAGCGACTGGCGCATCACCACGGTGTGGGTGATGGGGAAGATGCCGCTCGAGCGAACGTAGGATTGCATCTCCTTGCGGGCATCGGGAAACAGGCGGCGGATGCCCTGATCGCCGCGCAGGAACGACTCGGGCAGCACCGGCAGCAGGATCGCATCGACGTCGCCATTGGCCAGCAAGTCCTCGGGATTGGCGCCTTCGCGAACGGTGACGTCGATGCCCTGCGGCACCACGTAGCCGGCGCCTTCGCGCTCGGCGGTGACCCATTTCAGTTGTTGCGGCGAAACGCCGTAATGGTCCTTCAGGATGCCGCGGGTCCACAGGTTGACGGTGTAGCGGTAGCCCGGGCAGCCGATGCGCCTGCCGATCAGGTCGGCGGGCCGGGTGTACGGCGCATCGCTCTTGCAAAAAAGGTAGGCGAGCACCGGCATGCGCAAAGGAAATACCGGCAGCGCGATGCATGGCTCGCCGCGGCAACGCGCGGCGACGTACCAGGAGAGCGACATCTCGGCCACGTCGTACTCCTCGTACACGGGGCGGATGCAGAAGTCGCCGATCCAGGCGGAGTTGACTTTGAGGGCGATGCCCTCGGCGCGCACCCGGCCGTCGATGATGGCGCGGGTCCTGTCATAGTCGGCCACCGCCAGGGTGAGCGGCAGCAGGCCGCGATCCCGGCCCGATTCCTTCTCGATGGTCGGCTGCTGCGTGTCGCGTGTATTCATTGCGCTCTCCTTGGTCGCCGCGGTCACACCACTTTCGGCCGCTACTGTTCAGCGGGCATATTATGTCACTGCAACCGGTCGATCGCAGCACGCCAGCTGACACACGCCGACCGAAACTTGCGACCGACAAGCGCCGACCGGTGGGCATGTCCGCTCCTGCATTGTTCCGGTCCGACGCGGGCTTTGCACATTATCGCATTATGCGATAATGTGCCCGAATGCGCCTGATCAGCAACAAAGCGCTGCGCGAGTTCTCGCTCCGGCACCGCGCCGCCGGCGAGCCGCTGCAGGTCTGGCGCAAGCTGATCGAGCGCAACGCCTTTGGCGGTTATGCTGAGTTGAAACGTGTATTCAATTCGGTGGACAAGGTCGGCGACTACTACGTGTTCGACATCGCCGGAAACCGCTACCGGTTGATCGCCGCGATGCACTTCAATACGCAGACGCTTTATGTGCGTGCGTTACTAACTCACGCCGAGTACGACGACTGGAGACCATGATGGGCGCCAACGAAATCGATGAAATCGCCAAGCGCTACCGGGCATTGTGCGAACTGGTGCCGCTCAAGCCGATCGCGAGGAAGGCCGAATATGAAGCGGCCGTCGGGCACTTGAACCTGTTGCTGGACGCTGGCGGTGCGAACCAGGCGCATCGATTGGCCGGTTTGGTCGAAGCGCTAGGCGAAATGATCCATGCCTACGAGAAGCGCCAGGCACCCATGCCGGACGCGGAGCCGCGCGAGGTGTTGCGCTACCTGATGGATGAGCACGGACTCAGGCAGTCCGGCCTTTCCGGCATTGCTTCGCAGGGAACGATCAGCGGCATCCTGTCGGGGCGCCGCGGGATCAGCAAGACATTGGCGAGAAAACTGGCAGCAAGGTTTCGGGTCTCGGCGGTGGTTTTTCTGTAGATGCTCGCGGCGGCAAGAGGCCTGCTCGCCGGCTCAAGCCAGGTCCACGCCCGCCCATTTTTTTTCGCGTCGGCCGGGCGGTCTGGCGCGGCGCGACATCGACGCACCGTGCAACGCAACTTTCCCTGAGCAATCGGCACCGGACTCGCCGATGCTGTTGCAGGAGATGCACATGACTGGCGAGCAGGGAAATTATTCGGGGCTGGCAGCGGTGACCTGTGCGCTGCCAGAGGGCACAACCATCGCCACCGCTGGTGGCGAGATGCTCGTCGTCAACAAGCTGGACCGATAGGCGAATCAATCCCGCCTCTCTTCGCGCGTCGGGCCGATGACAGCGGTTTTGCCACTGATTCCGTGTCCCTGCACGGCGTGCCAGAGCATATTGGGCCTGCGACCAGCCAATTGCAATGCTCGTCAGGTCGAAATTGAGCAAATCCTGAGCCGCGTGAGTCGTTCGCGCAGTGCGAGGCTCAGGTGCGGTGAGCACCTGAGCCTCGAACTGCGCTACGCGATATCGGGGACCGGGTGATAGGTGATGGGGAAGACCGCGTTCTGCGGCCAGTCGGGGGCGTGCGCAGGCGGGCCCGGCTCGGCGGGCTCGGGCGCCCAGCGTCCGAGGTGCTCGAGGATGCGCCGCACCACGGCCGGGTCGTCGATCAGCGCGATTACGCGCATGGGTCCTTTGCATTTTGCACATACGAGCGGATCGGCTTCGTAGACTTTGCGGATGAGCCGCGCCCACAGGGAAGGGTAGGGCCCCTTCCCCACCCTAGTGCCTTGGCGCGGGTGGCGAACTCGCTCATCGCTGCCTCGGCCGCCGGGGCCGTTGTTGTGGATTGTTGTGCTTTGAGCGCCTTCGCCCGTTCGCCGCGCGCGAGGTTGGAGTACCAGCCGACGTAGCGCACAAGATGCTCGTGCCGGTCGGGGATGTGTTTACACAGCAGCTCCAGCCACTGGGCACCTGGCATCACCTGAAAGTTCCGCTTCAGCCCCAGGTGCATCTTCGAGCGGTAGATGACGGTGCCGCTCGCAGCATCATAGGTCATCTTCTCCAGAGACATAGGCGCGCGGATCATGTAGCCGGCGAGTTTCATGCGGCCATCCCGGTCCTCGGCCCCAACGCGCACCTGGTTGTGCGCAGAAAACCCGCCGCAGTAGCGCCAGCCGAGCATCTTCACGCGCAGCTCGTCCGCGATCGCCCGCTCCTTCGCCAGGAACGCAAGCACCGCGCGCCGAAAGCCTTCGCAGAGCAGAGCCTCGGGCACCGGTGGCAACGCGATGAACGTGCCATCGGCGCCGAACACCCCATCGGCGGCGAGCACATGCAGGTGTGGGTTGAAGTTGGCCAGATCCCCGAAGGTCTGCACGAACAGGATCAGGCCCGGCCGTGCGCCAGGGGCGGCTGCGGTGTACGCGTCGGTCAGCAGTCGCGCGGCGATGCGGCACAGATCCCCCAGCCACGCCCGCTGCCTCCTGCAGGCGCCACTACCGACTTGATAGCCCGAGCGCCGGGGACCGGTGGTGAAGGCGTCCGGGTTTACAGCGGAGGATTGAGCCGGTCCTGACAGTTATATCGTTACAGATAACCGAATTGGCCGGTAAGGTCCGTGGAGCGGGGTATATACTTCAACAATCTTTGAGAATTTATAGGTTCAATGTTGGCGTTCGCTGCGCTCCCCCCCCCCCCGCTGCTTTCATCCCACTTGTGCCCCCACATCCTTCACAGCTCTAGAGCACCCTTCACGAACAATTCCTCCAGGCCCGGCCGTCTCGGTATGTAGCCCTGTTCGTGGGCATAGCGGACGAAGGTCTCGATCACCTTGCGATTGGGCGCGAGGCCCTGCGCCCAGGGATGCGCGCCGTAGGCGGCGCGCTGCTCTTCGAGGAAGAACACCGCATCCGGGAACATCAGGTGCTTCGGATCGGCGTTGGCGAAGGTCTCCCAGCGGTCCTGCGCCTCGCGAAACAGCCGGGTGATGCTGGCGGCCACCCAGGGCTCGCGCTCGGCCAGCGACTGGCGCATCACCACGGTGTGGGTGATGGGGAAGATGCCGCTCGAGCGAACGTAGGATTGCATCTCCTTGCGGGCATCGGGAAACAGGCGGCGGATGCCCTGATCGCCGCGCAGGAACGACTCGGGCAGCACCGGCAGCAGGATCGCATCGACGTCGCCATTGGCCAGCAAGTCCTCGGGATTGGCGCCTTCGCGAACGGTGACGTCGATGCCCTGCGGCACCACGTAGCCGGCGCCTTCGCGCTCGGCGGTGACCCATTTCAGTTGTTGCGGCGAAACGCCGTAATGGTCCTTCAGGATGCCGCGGGTCCACAGGTTGACGGTGTAGCGGTAGCCCGGGCAGCCGATGCGCCTGCCGATCAGGTCGGCGGGCCGGGTGTACGGCGCATCGCTCTTGCAAAAAAGGTAGGCGAGCACCGGCATGCGCAAAGGAAATACCGGCAGCGCGATGCATGGCTCGCCGCGGCAACGCGCGGCGACGTACCAGGAGAGCGACATCTCGGCCACGTCGTACTCCTCGTACACGGGGCGGATGCAGAAGTCGCCGATCCAGGCGGAGTTGACTTTGAGGGCGATGCCCTCGGCGCGCACCCGGCCGTCGATGATGGCGCGGGTCCTGTCATAGTCGGCCACCGCCAGGGTGAGCGGCAGCAGGCCGCGATCCCGGCCCGGTTCCTTCTCGATGGTCGGCTGCTGCGTGTCGCGTGCGTTCATTGATCTCTCCTTGTTCGCGCTGTCGTGGCAATGACGCTATGGATGCCCGATTAAGTCGTGCGGCGGATTTTCGCGCCCGCCGGCCGTCAGTTCGCAGAAAACGCTGCAGACAAAGAACGCAGCAAACAAAGCGCCGCTATCTCCGGCCCTTCAGCGCTGCATCGAGATACTTGTTGTCGATGTACTTCGAGGGGTCGTTCAGCGTCTTTTGCGGCTGGCCGTACTGGCTGCGCAGCTCGAGCACGACCTTGGTGCCGAGCGGATCGATCTCGCCCTTGCGGAAGTAGCCGAGCTTGGGGCTGGTGAGGTCATCGATCAGTTTCGGCGCGGTTTGCGGCGGCAGTTTCGGCATGTACTTCAGCAGGATCTTCGCCGCCTCGTCCTTGTTCTTCGGATCGTAGAGCCAGTCGTTCGAGGCGAGGCGGGCGCGGATGAATCCGATCATCGCCTTCTCGTTCTGCGCCGCCCAGGAGCGGCTGGACGCGGTCACGATCCCCTGGTAGCGGCCCAGCGTGTCGAGCGAGTTGCCAAGGTGGTTGAAGCCGAGCGAGCGCGCCTCCGGCAGGAAGGCCAGCGCCAGCAGCGTGCCCGAGTGTTTCTTCTCCTTCAGCGCCGCCCAGCGCGCCGGCGTGCCGCCCACCGCCTCGAATTTGTAGTCGTTCGGCCCCAGGCCGTTCTTCTCCAGCATCTTGCGCAGCACGAACGCGAACCCGGTTGAGAGCGAATCGACCGCGAGCGTCCTGCCCTTCACCTCGGCGTAGGTCTTGATCTCGGGCACGGTCACGAACGGCAGCTCGATCTGCGAGATGCCCATGAAGACGAAGAAATCCGGCGTGCGCGACAAGGGCGCGGTGCCCTGTCCTTCCTGATAGGCGACGATGTTGTCGAGCGCGGTCTCGGCGAACTGGAAGCGCCCGTCGGCCAGGCCCTGCATCTGCACGCCGGAGGAGGGCGTGTTGAATATCTCGATGTCGAGACCCTCCTTCTCGAACATCCCCTTGTCCTTGGCGATCCAGATCGCGAGCGCATTTTCGGTGGCGAAAATGTTGATCACCGCCCGGGTCAGGCCCTGCGCCATGGCCGGGGCGCTGGCGAGCGCCGCCGCCGCCGCGGCGAGCAGCAGACGTTTCATCGTGATGCTTGTCATCCTGATCTCCCCTTTCGTGTGACTATCGACTTGCCGGAATTGAAGCATGCGCCGGGGCGCGGCTTGAGGCAAGTGACTGTGAAACGCCGCTGTGAAATTGGATGACGGAGCGGTGCGCGGTGGCAAGGGGGCCGGCACCTTACCGGAATGGAGAAGGGGCCTACGGGCACCCCGTTTGGGGGCGCGGGCCTCGCCCAGGCGATCAATCACGATCGGCGCGGCGTATTTATCGTCGAGGTGTCGAGCGGCACATCGTCCTGGTCTTCGCTACCGCGATGGGGCCGGCTGGGCGGTGTTTGAACCGGGCGGGAATTGGGCGTTGTGATTGCCGTGTGATTGCCGTTGACACAGGGCTGCGCGAAACGTAGCGTAGGAGCACATGCCGAGCGATGGCATGGTGCAAATACTTCACAGCCGTTTTGTCTCCATAGGAGGAGCAATGAAGCACCCGATGCCTCTGGCGGCACTATATCCATACTGAAATTCACAGGAGACCATCATGGCGACAAGCAAGTCAGGCGCAGCCGATGCGGCGTTGCCAATGAAAGTCGAAACCGGCATCTACGCCACCATGCGCGACGGCAAGCGCATCGCGCTCAGGATTTACCGCCCCGATGCGGAGGGCCAATTCCCGGCGCTGTTCGCCGCCTCGCCCTACCAGTACGAAACCGACGACCTGCCGCACAGTTCGCAATTTCTGTGGCGCGAAGTCGGGCCGGTCGAATGGTATGTCGGTCACGGCTACTGCTACGTCCACGCCGATGTGCGCGGCAGCGGCAATTCGGAGGGCAGCTACGGTTTCCTCGACCGCACCGAGCAGCAGGATTATTACGAGTTGGTGGAGTGGATCGCGCGCCAGCCCTGGTGCTCAGGCAAGGTGGGCGGCATCGGTCAGTCCTATTACGCCTGGTCGCAGTGGTTCATGGGCATCGTCAACCCGCCGCATCTGGCGTGCATCGCGCCGTACGACGGCGCCGTCGATCCGTATCGCGGCGTGACCTATCACGGCGGCATTTACTGCGAATTCATGCCCTGGTGGTACAACATGCTGCGGGCCAATAACCTGCATCGCGCCGCCAACGCGCCGGCCGGTCGCGAATTGCTGCCCGATCTTGCCTGGGAATTCATCCGCCATCAGACCTATGACGACTGGTGGCGCGAGCGCTCGCCATTCGAGCGCCTCGGGGAGATCAGGGTGCCGGTGTATTCCATCGGCCACTGGGGCAAGATCGGCCTGCACCTCGCGGGCAACATCGTCGGCTATGAGGAGGTGAAGAGCCCGAAGAAACTGTACGTCACCGCCGCCAGGGATGTGTTCGAAGCGCATGAACTGTTCGACACGATCGAATTTCACGAACAGGAACTGAAGCCCTTCTACGATCATTACCTGAAGGGCATTGATACCGGCTGGGATAAACGGCCGAACGTGCGGCTGGCTGTGCGCCAGGCGAACCGGGTGCGCGAGTCGGAGCACTGGCCGCTCAGGGAAGCGCAAAACGTGTCCTGGTATCTGCACCGCGGTCCGAGCGGCAGCGTCACTTCGCTGAACGACGGGGCGTTGTCCCCGGTGGCGCCGAAGGAAAGCGGCGGCGAAGCATCGACCCGCTACGCCTATCCCGATCCGCAATGGAAGCTGGGCGTAGTGAGCGTCGGCCAGTTCGGACCCGATCCGGTGGCGCGGGTGCTCACTTTCACCTCCGAGCCGCTGGAAGACGATCTGGAGGTCAGCGGTCCGATCGTGCTGCAGCTCCATTGCGCGTCGAGCGCGACCGATACCGATTTCTTCATCAAGCTCGCCGACCAGCTTCCGCAGGCCGCGGCGGAACGCAGCGCCGGCCGGCAGCCAATGGCCATCAATGTCAGCAAGGGCTGGCTGCGCGCCTCGCACCGGGAAAAGGACGAAGCGCGCTCGACCGACTGGCGCCCGTACTACACCCACACCAATCCGCAGCCGATCGAGCCGGGAAAGATTTACCGCTACGACATTGAAGTGAATCCGGCGTCGTACCTGTTCCAGAAGGGGCACCGCATCCGCCTGGAAATCGTCAATGGCGATTCGCCCGTGACCGACGCGATCTTCACCCACCAGTACCTGTACTACAAGGTCGGCGAGGACACCTTCCACCACAGCGCGATGTATCCGTCGCGCCTCATCCTGCCGGTGGTGCCGAAGGGGAAGTAGCGCCGCGTGAAATCGGAATGCCATTGCGATGCACGTGTGATCATCGCGGCCAGGAGGTGAACCTCCCCGGGCGTGTGACACCCATTCCCGTGACTGCGATATTGCCGCCCGAGCGGGAATCGGAATGGGAAGCCCGGGTTCTGCGCCTGCGCGGGGACGACGAACCGCTGTCACCGAGTTACGCAATTGTCGATAAGTAGCACAATATCGGCTCGCAAAATCGTCCGGGCCGGGGAAAAAGGCGGGTCAACATGGTCAACAAGATCGTCGCATCGCTGGAGGAAGCGCTTGCCGGCGTGCAGGACGGTGCCACCGTCATGATCGGCGGCTTCGGCGGGGCCGGCCAACCGGCCGAACTGATCGAAGCGCTGATCGCACAAGGTGCTCGCGATTTGACCATCGTCAACAACAATGCCGGCAACGGCGAAACCGGCCTGGCGGCGCTATTGAAGGCGGGACGGGTGCGCAAGATCATTTGCTCGTATCCGCGCCAGACCGACTCGCACATTTTCGACGGCCTCTATCGCTCCGGAAAAATCGAGCTGGAACTGGTGCCGCAGGGCAACCTCGCCGAGCGCATCCGCGCCGCCGGCGCGGGCATCGGCGCCTTCTATACGCCCACCGGCTACGGCACCGAGCTTGCCCGGGGCAAGGAGACGCGGTGCATCGACGGACGTCATTATGTGCTGGAGTATCCGATACACGCGGACCTTGGCCTCATCAAGGCGGACAAGGCCGATCGCTGGGGCAACCTGGTCTATCGCAAGACGGCGCGCAACTTCGGACCGATCATCGCCAGCGCGGCGAAATGCGCCGTGGCACAGGTTCGCGAAACGGTGCCGCTCGGCCAACTCGATCCGGAGGCCGTGGTGACCCCCGGCATATTCATACAGCGGATCGTGCGCGTGCCGCACCCGATGCGGGCACGGGCGGCCGGATGAAGCCCGGCCCAAACAACATCGACGAGCCGGCTCCATGAGCTACGCCAGACTGACCCGTGACGAAATGGCAAGGCGCGTTGCCGCGGACATACCCGAAGGCGCGTACGTCAACCTGGGCATCGGCTTGCCGACTCTGGTGGCCAACCACCTTCCGGCCGGCCGCGAGATCCTGCTGCACAGCGAGAACGGCATTCTCGGGATGGGGCCGGAGCCGGCCAAGGACCGGATCGACTGGGACCTCATCAACGCCGGCAAGCAGCCGGTGACGGCGCTTCCCGGCGCGGCCTACTTTCACCACGCCGATTCATTCGCCATGATGCGCGGCGGGCACCTGGACATCTGCGTGCTGGGCGCATTCCAGGTGTCGGCCGGCGGCGATCTCGCCAACTGGCACACCGGCGCAGCGGATGCGATTCCCGCGGTTGGCGGCGCGATGGATCTGGCGGTCGGGGCGAAGAGCGTGTGGGTGATGATGGCACTGCTCACCCGGAACGGCGAATCCAAAATCGTCGAAAAGTGCACCTACCCGCTGACCGGGATCGGCGTGGTGCGCCGGATTTACACCGATCTCGCGGTGGTCGAGGTCACGCCGGGCGGCCTGGTGGCGCGCCATCTGGTCGAGGGCCTCGCGCTTGATGAACTGCAGCGCCTGACCGGATTGTCAATGCGCGCTGCCGCTGCAACGCTGCGTTGAAAGGTGTCAGCCAGCTGATGCCGATATTGAAGCCGGCTTCGTCCCGACAGCACGTTCCGGAGAAAGGAGAGGATTCGACCGCGCTGGAGGCATTCAGCGCACACCCGAACTGCGCGCATCGTGGCGATGCGCATGATTCGGGCTGTCATGGCGTCCCCAATGATGGAGTGAGTTCGGCTGGTGCAGGGTCGGAACGGTACGCGATTCTACGCAAACGCGGCGTTCGCGTTTGACCGGAGGGAAGACCCTGCCCGGGCCTGCCGCGGCCGCGTGTCCGCTGGCCAGGGCAGCGCTTCAGGCGTACAGCTCGGTCGAGCGCAGGCGCCTGTCGTGGGTCTCGAGCAGCTTCCATAGCACCACCGGAATCATGCGCAGCTTTGCCGCGGCGATCGCGAGCAGTTCGGTTTCCTCATGCGCCACGCAGCGCCATGGCGCGGCTGCGCGCCCCAGGCAGACCTCCTCGCCGGCGAAGCTGCCCGGGCCGAGGTTTTCGAACACCACACCGGTGCTGTGCACCAGGTCGAGCGAGCCGCTGCGCACCAGGTACAACGCGGGCGCGCTGCGCAATATCTGGCCGGTGCGCAGCTTCACCGGCTTGCTGGCGCGCGCCAGTTGTCCCTGCACGATGAACGTGACCCGCTCGCCGAACAGCCAGGTGCTCTGCAGGAATGCCGATTCGGCGAGCAGTCCGCGCAGCAACTCGAGCCACCCGCCCTCGGAGAGGAACGCGCGCATGCGCTCCACCTCGATGCACAGCAGCCGCGCCGAGGAGACTGCGCGCCAGGAATCGGCGAGCGGTCCGGCGTCGAACAGCGCCTGTGCGCCGATGAACGATCCGGTCGGCAGGATGAACGAGGAGTCGAATCCCGCCGGGCTGTGCTCGACGCTGCCGGCGAGCGACAGGTAGATGGAATCGGTTTCATAGCCGCGCCTGAGGATCAGGCTGCCGGCATTGCACGCCATCACGGGCGAGCGCAACAACCCGTCGAGCTGCTCCATGCCGGCATCGGGAAAGATTTCACTCAGGTAACGGAACGCCTGCTGGCGGACGTAATCCTGGTGGGTGGGTATGAGCACGTCGGTGGCGCCGAAGCTCGCCTGCGAGCCGATGTCCAGCTCCTCGCGGGTGAACGCCCCGGCGCGATGGGCAAGCACCAGCTTGTCGCTGTCGTCGCCGGCGAAGTCGAGCGGTTCGCCGTGTATAAGACCGCCGCCGCTGTCTATTTTTTTCAGGGTGAAAGGCTCCAGGTAGCGCTCGCGCACCTTTTCGACGAAATCGGACGGCAGCACCGCCTTTGCCGCCGGTATTTCGGCCATGCGCCGCAGCACGTCCATCGAAGCGATGTCGGCCCAGTGGGCATAGGTCCTGGGATGGCCTTCTTCCAGGACGCGGAACACGAAGATGTTGTTCTCCACCGGGTGGGGCGAGTAGATCGGCATCACCTCGAGGCCATGGCAGTCGTTCCATTTGTCCACGATCAGGTCGCGCACGTCGAAAAAGTCGGCGAACAACGCCTCGTCCATCGACATCAGTGCGGCCAGCTTCTTCATCACCGAGTGGCGCACCAGCGGTGTCGCGTAATACTTGATGCGGTGACCCGAAGCGATCAGAGAGGGCAGCCCCGCAAAATGGTCGTCGTGGGCGTGGGTGTGGAAGATGCCTTCGATCTCGCTCACGTCGATACCCAGGCTCTGCAGCGAATGCACGATGCTCGGACCGGCATCCACCAGGTAATAGCGGCCCTTGAACATGACGATGCTGCCCATGCTCTGGCGCTGCAGGTCCCAGCCGTCGCCCTCGCCGCAGTGGATGACGCCGAAATACTGGCGCACCACCTGATGGTGGCCCAGGCCATATGGCGCCTCATAGCGTTCGTCCGCCTTCAGGTTGAGGTCCACCTCGGTGGTGCGGCCGCGATAGCTGAACTCGAACCGGTTGAGGGCGATGCGGCGCACCCGGACGCCGCCGGCGATCTCCACGGGTTCGTTCTCCACCACGCGGTAGTCGAGCAGTTCCTCGCTCGCGCGGATCTTGCCGAAGGCAAAGCCGAGCTTGAGCGCCATGTGGATGCGCGCCTCTTCATCCCCCAGCCCGGCCGCCTTCAATTCCTCTTCGCTCGCCAGCCCGTAGTTGCCGCGGTGAATGTAGTTCAACTGGGCGCGCACCTGAGATTCGGAGCCGATCAGCATCGGCTTCCTGCCGGTGTTGTTGGGATGCCCGGGGAGGATCATTCCCTGGCGATAGAGCATCTGCAGCACCGGGAATTCGGCGAGATTGGCGAATCGGCCGTTCTGCACCAGCACGTCGGACAGCAGGATCACGTTCGGTCCGGTTTCGCAGGCCACGCCGTCCTTGTTGTCCTCGGATATGAAGCCGCGCAGCATCAGGTGCTTGACCACGTCCGCCGGGCTGCCGCACAAAATGAAAATGCCTGCCTCCGGCACCTGCACCCAGTACACGCCGCTGGTGACGCGGGTGGTGCGCAGGTTGTGCATCGCCTCGCGCAGCGCTTCGCGGCTCGCCTCCAGTTCGCCGGTGCGCTCGGCGACGCGGACTTCCAGCACGGCGTTCTGGTTGCGCAGTTCATGCTGCGCCTGGCGCAGCGCGAGGTGCGTCCGGACGCGGGCCTCGATCACGGCGCGGTCCAGGTGCTTGTGGATGTAATCCACCGCGCCCGCCTCGAACCCGCGCGCCTCGTCGCGCGCCTCGGTCTTGGTGGTGAGGAAAATCACCGGAACGTCGCGCGTCGATTGCTCGGCCCGGATCTGCCGGCAGATGGCGTAGCCGTCCAGTTCCGGCATATCGACGTCGCACAGGATCAGGTCGGGTCGCTCGGCTCGCGCGATGTCGATGGCATTGGCCGGCTGGTTGGTGACGAGCAGAACGTATTGTTCCCCCAGCCTGGCCCGCAGGTAATCAGTGATCGCCGGATCGTCGTCGATGGCCAGAATTTTTCTTTTTTGGTTCATTGGGACTGGCACTGGAGCCGGTGGCGGGCAAGCATGGTGGGAGAGCATATTCGATGTTCGGGCACCGAGCATTCGCGCCGGCAACCGGCCGGCGAAGCGGCGAGGATCTCGGCTGCCTCGCTGCGCAACAGAACGGGCGCCGGCAAGGTGGATCACCGGATCACAACAGCGTGCAGGCTTCCTCGAAGGACAGCTTGGGCCCGCGCGGTTTCAGCTTCGCCGGGTCGCCATGGCCAAGACCGCACAGGAAATTGGACCGGATCGGCGTGTCCTTGAAAAATGCCTCATCCACTTTGCCGTTGTCGAAACCCGACATCGGTCCGCAGTCCAGTCCGAGCGCGCGCGCCGCGATGATGAGATAGGCGCCCTGCAGCGAGCCGTTGCGCAACGCGGTCGTTTCGGCCAGCGCCTTCTTGTCGGGCGCAGCATACACCTCGCGCATCTTCGGGCTGACCGGGTAGAGCCGCGGCAGCCATTCATAGAATGTCAGGTCGTGACCGATGACCGCGACCACCGGCGCGGTGAGCGTCTTGTCGACGTTGGACGGGACCAGCGCCGGCGCGAGGCGCTGCTTTGCCTCCCTGGTGCGCAGGAACAGGATGCGTGCCGGCGAAGAGTTGCCGGTGGTCGGGCCCCATTTGAAGAGGTCGTACAGCGCGCGCAACTGCTCGTCGCTGACGGGTTTGTCCTGCCAGGCGTTCTGGCTGCGGGCCGAACGCAAAATAAGATCCAGTGCTGCATCATCCAGCGTCACGGCGGGGGTCTCCTGAGGTGCTTATCTTCGGGTGGCGCCGCCCTGGCATCGGGGTAAACGGCGGCCGGCAGCGCGATGGCCGTCGTTGCGCCCGGAAAAGAGGCGTTCGCCCACGCGTACCGCCTGTGGATTCTGGAGTATCCTCTGGAACACTGTCAATTTACCGAAGGATGCCCGCCCGTCATGAGCGAAGTCTTTATCTGCGATGCGGTCCGCACCCCTTTTGGACGCTACGGCGGCGCGCTTTCCGGAATCCGCACCGACGATCTCGCCGCGTTGCCCCTGCGCGCCCTCATGGAGCGCAACGCGGGGGTGGACTGGGGTGCGCTGGACGACGTGCTCTATGGCTGCGTCAACCAGGCCGGAGAGGACAATCGCAACGTGGCGCGGATGGCGCTGCTGCTGGCCGGCATGCCCGATTCGGTGCCGGGGGCGACGGTCAACCGGCTGTGCGGCTCGAGTCTGGATGCCACGGGCACGGCGGCGCGGGCGATCAGGAGCGGTGAAACGGCGCTGATGATCGCAGGCGGCGTGGAGAGCATGTCGCGCGCGCCTTTCGTGATGCCGAAAGCCGAATCGGCCTACTCTCGCAGCGCCAGGATCGAGGATACGACCATCGGCTGGCGCTTCATCAACCCCCTGATGAAGGCGAAGTACGGCATCGATTCGATGCCCGAAACCGCCGAGAACGTCGCCGGGGAATTCGGGGTTGACCGGCTCGCCCAGGACGGTTTTGCATGGCGCAGCCAGCAGCGCTGGGCGGCAGCGCATGCGTCCGGATTTTTCGGAGCGGAAATCGCAGCGGTGAAGATTGCGCAGAAAAAAGGCGATCCGAAAATCATCGACACCGACGAGCACCCGCGTCCCGAGACGACGATGGAGGGGCTGGCGAAATTGAAGGGCGTGGTCAGGGAAGGCGGCACCGTGACGGCGGGCAACGCCTCGGGCGTGAACGACGGCGCCGCGGCGTTGCTGCTCGCGTCGGAGGCGGCGGCGGCGAAACACCGCCTCACGCCAAAGGCGCGCATCCTCGCGATGAGCACCGCCGGCGTGGCGCCGCGCATCATGGGATTCGGCCCCGCGCCTGCCAGCAAAAAAGTGCTGGAGAAGGCCGGCCTCGGCATCGGCCAGATGGACGTCATCGAATTGAACGAGGCGTTTGCCGCACAGGGACTCGCGGTGACACGCGACCTCGGTCTGGCGGACGACGCGCCGCACGTGAATCCCAACGGCGGCGCCATTGCGATCGGTCACCCGCTCGGCGCATCGGGCGCGCGGCTGGTGATGACAGCGATTTATCAGTTGCAGGCAATCAAGGGACGATATGCGCTGTGCACCATGTGCATCGGCGTCGGGCAGGGCATTGCGCTGGTGATCGAACGAGTCTGAAACCGGATTTCCAGCATTCAGGAGAATTCATGCATACCGAAGTACACGTGCACGGCACCATACCGTTGAAGAACGGCGCGTCCAGCGCCGATATAGAGCAGGCCCTGCGCCCCTGGCTCGACTACGTCGATGTGGAAAGTCTGGGCGAGGCGCGCAGCGCGCACGAGGACGAGCCTGGCATCGTGCTCGACCGCCGCCGGCGCGCCCTGGACATCTGCTGGACCGGCTGGGTCGGCCGCAATTTCCAGAATTCGCTGGAAGCGGCTTTCGTCGCGCTGTCACCCTATGCGGATGAAGCCACCGCGATCGAGGTGAGTTACTACCAGGAGGACGGCCAGGACGAGCATGGCTGGGTATTTGTCGGTCCCAGTGCCGAGTCCATTCAGGAAATGCAGCGCCGGCGCATGTCCGAGGACGTCGCGCTGCTCCTGTCGCGGCAATTTTCCGAGGCGGAAGTCGGCGAGGTGGTGGCACTGGTCGATCAGCTGTTCGTGCGTCGTTGGGCCGAAAGTGGCGCGCCCGCGCTCGAGCCGGGCCGCATCCAGGGCCGGACCACCCGCTCCGGAGGGAAGAAACACCTCCACTAGCGATCTGCCGGGCGGCAGAAGGATGTGAGCAATTCGGTTCGTGGAGGAACGCGGCCGGTGGGCTAGCGCTTCACACAGGCGGCGGCGCCGTTACCGGCAATCCTGCCGAACACGGCGCCCGAGGTGAGACCGGTGCCCCCCGGATAATTGTGATAGAACAGCCCGCCCACCAGTTCGCCTGCCGCGAACAGCCCGGGAATCGGCTTGCCGGTGGTGTCCTCGACCTCGCCCGCTTGGGTGATCTTGAGGCCGCCGAAGGTGAATGTCACGCCGCAGGTGACGGCGTAGGCTTCGAAGGGCGGCGTATCGATGGCATTGGCCCAGTTGCTCTTGTCCGGCTTCAGTCCCACGGTGCCGCGCCCGTCCTTGATCGCCGGGTTGAACGCGATGTCGCTGCGCACCGCGGCGTTGTAGGCCTTGATTTCTCGCAGGCAGGCGAGGGCGTCGACGCCCTCCAGCTTGCCCGCCAGTTCTTCCAGGCTGTCGGCCCTGGCCCGGGTGACCTGCTTGATGCGGTATTCGTCGCGCAGCAGGTGCAGCACCTTCCCGTCGAAGATCTGCCAGGCAAACATGTTGGGCTGCGCCTGGATCACAGCCCCGTACCTCGCATAGGTGAAGTTGCGGAAATCGGCGCCCTCGTCGACAAATCGCTCGCCGCGGGCGTTGACCATGATGCCCAGGGGGTAGCTGTGTTTCTGGAACCCGTCGCCGACGGCAAGATCGCCGAAGGGCGGCGCGTTCTGGTCCCAGGCCACCGAGTGGCTGCCCGACCAGTGGCCATGGGGCAGGGCGCCGGCCGCGAGCGCCATCGTGATTCCCTGGCCGGTATTGAAGCGGGTGCCGCGCACCTTGGCGAGATCCCAATTCGGGCCGAGGTAACGTGCCCGCATCTCGGCGTTCGATTCGAATCCGCCGCAGGCGAGCACCACCGCCCGGGAGCGGATCTCGACGCTTTTGCCGTGGTGTCTGGCGCGCACGCCGCAGACACGCGCGTCCTCGTCGGTGATGAGCGACACGGCCGGCGTTTCATAGAAGATCCCGATCCCTTCGCGCGCACAGGCCTGGTGCTCCAGATCGACCAGGCCTGGTCCGCCGCCCCAGGCTTCGGTCGGCGCGCCGCCCCAGAACTTGAACCTGCCGTTGACCTTGAAGGCCTGGCGGCCGTAGCTCGGCTGAAATCTGATGCCCTTCCCGCCCATCCAGATCATGGTTTCCAGGCTCCGGGTCACCAGCAGTTCGCACAGGTCCGGATCGGTGCGGAACTGGGTGATGCGGCCCATGTCGTCGAAAAACGCTTCCCGGGTGTAGGTGCCGAAATCGACGTCGCGCTTCTCATCCTCGGTGATGCCGGTGATGACCTGCGCCAATTCATCGACATTGTGGAATGCGTAGCGCATCAGGCCCGCGGTATAGCGGCTGTTGCCGCCGCTTTCCTCGCGCGGCGCCGCCTCCAGCATGATGACCGAGGCGCCGTTTTCCCGCGCCGCGAGCGCCGCGCAGGCGGCGGCGTTGCCGGCGCCGACGACGATCACATCGGGTGTGCCGAAATCAGTTGCGCTCATGTTTTCCTTGTTCAAATAAATCCATACATCTTGTTTTTGGGATTGTGCTGCGTTTTAATGCCTCAGATCAAGCGCGCCAATCTGTCGCCACATCCGAGAATCAAATGACAAGTCATGCCTACGCGACCAGCGCCGTGGAAATCGGCAGGAGCGGCGCCGCTCATTCGCCTCCCCAATGCCCGGCCGAGGAGACGCTGTGCCCGGTGCTCGCCCACGACTGGGTCAACAATGAATACAAACACCTGGTCGTCCAGGCCTCGCCCAAAGCGCTGGCCGCCATGCCGGGTCAGTTTTTTCATTTGCTGTGCCCTTCGCCCGACGCGGGCGAGGTCTGGTTTCGCCGGCCGCAGAGCGTCTACAGAGTAGAGCGCGCCAGCGCGCGGCTGGAGTTTCTGTACAAGGTCGTCGGCCGGGGCACCCGCGGTCTGGCCGCGCTCCGGCCCGGGGACACGCTCAACATGCTCGGGCCCCTGGGAATCGGTTTCACCCTGGAGCCGGGCTGGAAGAACGTGGTGGTCCTGGGACGCGGCGTCGGGCTCGCCACCATGGCGCCGATCTCGCAGCTGGCCGGCGAGCGCGGCGTGCGCGTCACCGCCATCCTGAGTGCGCGCAGCGAGGAATTGGCCATGGCAGCCGACCTGTTCGGGTCCGTCGGCAGCGTGATCAAGGTGCTCGATAGCGACGGCTCGAGCGCGGTGGAGAACGTCGAAGCCATACTGAGGCGCCTGATTGCCGGGAGCCAGGCCGATGCGTTTTTCACCTGCGGATCGAACCGCCTGATGCAACTGATGAAACGCCTTGGCAGGGAGCATGGCATCCCGGGCCAGATGGCGATGGAGCAGATCATGGCCTGCGGGCTCGGCCCCTGCTACATCTGCGTGCGCACCTTCGAAGCCGGCGGCAGGCTGGAAATGCGGCGCGTCTGTGTCGAGGGCCCGGTGTTCGATCTGCAGGAGTGCCTGGGGTGGTAGATCTTTCGGTCAGGATCGGCGGCGTCACGCTGCCCAATCCGGTCATGCCCGCCTCCGGCACGTTCTCGGCGGAGTTCGCAAACGTCATCGACCTGAACCGGCTGGGCGCGCTGGTGACCAAGACCGTGTCGCGGAACTTCCGGCCCGGCAATCCGCCACCGCGCGTATCCGAACTCGCCGGCGGCATGATCAATTCGATCGGCTTGCCGACCAAGGGCCTGCGATACTTCCTCGAGGTGCAACTGGGCGAATACAGGCGCTACACGCCGCCGTTGGTATGCAGCATCACCGCGGAGACCATCGAGGACTTCGCGGAGATGGCGCGGGACGTGAGCGTTCCCGGGGTCGATGCCATCGAACTCAATATTTCCTGCCCGACGCGCAATCCCGGCGGCGGCAATTTCGCGCTGAATGAAGAGCACACCTACAAGGTGGTGAAGCAGTGCCGCGCGGTCACCGCCAAACCGCTCTGGGCCAAGCTTTCGCCCAATGCCGGGGAAATCACGCTGGTCGCCGAAGCCGCCGAACGCGCCGGCGCCGATGCGCTCACCGTGTCGAACACGATACTCGGCCTGAAGATCGACATCGATACGCGCCGCTCCTCGATCGGCAACGGCTACGGCGGCGTTTCCGGGCCCTCGGTGAAGCCCATCGTGATGCGCATGGTCAACGAATGCTCGAAGGCGGTGAAGATACCCATCATCGGCTGCGGCGGCATCATGCGGGCGGAGGACGTGGTCGAATACCTGCTTGCCGGCGCCAGTGCGGTCGAGATCGGATTCCTGAGCTTCCGCAATCCTACCGGGATGATCGCGATCATCGAGGATCTGGAGAACTGGTGCGCCGCCAGGGGGTTGAAGACGGTGGCCGAGCTGACCGGCGCGATGGCGAGCCATCCGCCCCGCGATACGTACGAGGCGGGCATGGTCGGGCTGAGCTGACGGCGATGAGCGAGCGCATCACCCGCATCACCATCAAGAAGCCCGACGACTGGCACCTGCATGTGCGCGACGGCGCGATGCTCAAGGCGTCGCTGCCGTTCACCGCCCGGCATTTCGGGCGGGCCATCATCATGCCGAACCTGCTGCCGCCGGTGACGACGGTGGCGGAGGCCGGCGCCTACCGCGCGCGGCTCACGGCGGCGCTGCCCGCGGGTTCGACATTCCAGCCCCTCATGACCTGCTACCTGACCGATCACACCGATCCTGAGGAAGTGGAGCGCGGCTTCCAGGAAGGCGTGTGGACCGGGGTGAAGCTCTATCCGATGAATGCCACCACCAACTCCGCCGCCGGTGTCACCGATATCACCCGGATCTACCCGGTGCTGGAGCGGATGCAGAAAATCGGCATGCGGCTGCTGATACACGGCGAGGAGGCCGATCCCGAGGTGGATGTGTTCGATCGCGAGGCGGTGTTCATCGAGCGCCGCCTGATTCCCATGACCCGGGCGTTTCCGGGCCTGCGCATCATCCTGGAGCACCTGTCCTCCGAGATCGGCGCGGACTATGTGCGCAGCGCCGCGCCGCAGGTGGGAGGCACAATCACGCCCTACCACTTGATGTTGAACCGAACCATGTGGCTGGGCGGGGGCCTGCGTCCCTACATGTACTGCATGCCGGTGATCAAGAGGGAAAGCGACCGCAAGGCGTTGCGCAAGGCGGCCACTTCCGGCGAGCCGTGCTATTTCCTCGGCACGGACTCCGCGCCGCACCCGGTGGCGAGAAAACTCGCCGTGGTCGGCGCGGCCGGCCTGTTCAATTCTCCGGTGGCGATCGAGAGCTACGCCCGGGTGTTCGACGAGGACGGCGCGCTGGCCAGATTCGAGGCGTTCGCCTCGCTCAACGGCGCCAGGCATTACGGCTTGCCGCCCAATGAGGAAACCATCACCCTGGAGCGCTCCAGTTGGGTCGCACCCGAGGAGGTCCGGGTGGAAGGCCCGGACGAACGCGCCCTGATCTTCAGGGGTGGCGAGACTATCGAGTGGCGCGTCGTGGAGGCGTGAGCCTGCTTCGCAGCGCACGCCCGCCGGGCGCAGACAAGGGGCCGCGCCCGGCATCCTCCCTGAACCGGAAACTCATGGAATTTGACAACGAATTGATCGTGCCGCTGCCGCCGGATGAGGCGTGGCGGGTGCTGCTTGACATCAAACGCGTCGCCGGCTGCATTCCCGGAGCGGAATTGACCGAGGTGGTGGACGAGAACACCTACAAGGGCAAAGTCTCAGTCCGGCTCGGCCCGGTGGCGCTGTCGCTGGTGGGGCAGGCGCAACTGGAATCGATCGATCATGAAAAGCGCAGCGCGCGGTTCAAGGCGCGCGGCGCGGATCCCAAGGGCCGGGGCGGCACCGACTCGGAGATTGGCTTCCGGCTGCAACCCGACGAGGCCGGCACGCGCGTGCTGATCCACAGCAACGTCAGGCTTTCGGGCTCGATCGCGCAATACGGCCGCGGGTCGGGCATGATCCAGAGCTTTACCGCGCAACTGATAGAGCAGTTCGGACAGTCCCTGCGGGCGCAACTGGCCGCCGAAGCCGCCCCGGCGGCGGCGAGCGACTCGACGGCAGCGTTGCCGCCGCCGGCCAAGCCCATCGCCGGTTTTGCCTTGATGACGAAAGTGCTATGGGCGACGATCGCGCGTATTTTCAAGGGACGGCCATAGCGGCCGGGAGCGCGCGTCGAGCGGGCTTTTCCGGCGATCGGACGGGGCTGCCGCCTGGCCCCAGGTTCGAGCCCGGGCCGGGGAGCGATCCGGGTGCGAAACTGGACGCCATCGGCAAGCCGCCAGTCTTGGATTGGTCGATCGCGCCGGCCGACGTCTCGTAGCTGGACATGCTTCGGCAGGCTCATTCGCCGATGCGGGATACGCACAACACAGGCATTTCCGGTAATTTTTCGCACTCTTCCACCGTCATTTCGGCAAAGCGCAACTAAGTCACAGATGCCGGCGCCGGTCACTGTTACAAGAGCAACGCAGGACGCGAGCAGCGAGGTTCCGGAAGATCATGTCGGGGGAAAAGGCAATGGCAAAGATTCTGCTGGTCGATGACGACAAGATGCTCGTCGTCGGATTGAAGACGCTGTTGCAGGCCACCGGCTACGAGATCGTCACGGCTGCCGACGGATTGCAAGGCCTGCAGGCAGCTATCGAGCACGCACCCGATCTGATCCTTCTCGATGTGCGCATGCCGGTGCTGGACGGCTTCGGCATGCTGGCGGCGTTGCGGGCCAACGCCGGCACCCGCACCATTCCCTGCGTGGTGCTGACTGCGATGGATGATCGCGAGTGCCTGGACAACGCGCTGCGCCATGGCGCCGACGGCATGCTGCTCAAGCCGGTGCGCCCGGACACGCTGCTGCAGGCCATCGCCGGCCGGCTGGAGGTGCTCTCTGCGCGAAAGCACGTCGGCATAGCGGCGGTTCCCCGCACTGCCCCGAACCTCATGGCAAGAAGCAATGAGGAAGAACTCGACGCGGTGCTGAGCGAATCGAGCGTGCGGGCTCCGTTCAAGGAATCTCGCGAGGTTTCGGTGCTGTTCTCCGACATACGCAACTTCTCCCGCCTGTCGGAAATGCTGCCGTCCTCGGATGTGGCTGAAGTGCTGCAAGGCTACTACGAGCACGCCGGCAAAGTCGTGCGGCGACACGGCGGCATGCTGGTGCGCATCATCGGCGACGCACTGCTGGTGGCGTTCGAATCGCAGCGCAACCTCAGCAGCGAACATGCCGGCAATGCCATACGCGCAGGGCTGTTACTTCAGGCTACCGCGCGCGAATATGCGCTGCAACTCAAACGCCGCTATCCCAGGCGGGATCTGCCGCCGTTCGCGGTCGGTACCGGCATACATACCGGCGAGGTCATGGTCTGCAGCATGGGTCCGGGCCGGACCTCGGAACTTACCATTGTAGGCGATACGGTCAATGTCGCCGCACGCCTGGAAGCGCGCAGCAAGGAACATGGCTGCACGCTGATCGCAAGCGCCGCGACGGCCGACGTCGCCGACGGCCGCTTCATGAGCGGCAAGCGCGAGAGGATTCATCTCAAGGGCCGGCTTGCGCTCATCGAAGCCGTGGTGATCCTGGGCTTTGCGCCGCGCCAGAGCAGGGACGCGACCGAGCTGATAGCGGTACGCGCGTAAAGCCGCTCAACGCGGCGGCGCCCGCCGGATCTTCCCCGTCGGACGCCATCACGGATGTGGCCCGCTCCACGGATTTCCGTTCACTCAAACAATGTCATCAGCCGTGCGATGGCGTCATCGATGACTTCTCGCGGCGCGCGTTCGATTTTTTTCGCCTTGCGCGCGTTCAAATCCATCATTCGAATCTTGTTCATCAGCGCCACGCCTTGGGTCTTGCAGCCGGTGCCCATCAGCGATACGGCGAAGCCGGCGAAACGCGCGAAGTCCCCGCCCTGGGTGATCGGCGCAACAAGCACATCTCCAAGCCGGTTGAAAGCACTGCTGGTAAGAACCAGGGCCGGGCGCGATTCGCCGCGCATTTCGTGACCCACTGCGGGTTCGAGGTTGACGCGAACAATGTCGCCGCGCTCGAATACGGCCATCACCAAACCTCTTGACCAACCGGGCGGGAGCGCTCCCACAAGGCCATGTCCCGGGGCGGCGGGGCCTTGGAGTCACACTGCGCAAGCAACTGGTCCAGGCTGTACTTGCGCTTGGGTACCAGTGTGATGCTGCCGTCGGGCATTGCGCTCATCGTCATGGCCTGGCCGGCCTTGAGGCCCAGGTCTCTGAGCACCCCGGGCGGAAAAGCGAGCACGGTGCTGTTGCCGTACTTGCGGAGGATGATTTCCATTCATGGGCTCCATGGTGTTTAACAACGTTGAACATTGTACGATCGTCCATTTTGTGCTGTCAATCAACGTTGAATGGACGTGACCTGGAACCTCAAGGATTTCGATCGTAAGGAGCTCGCAGCCGCTGGGTTGGTTGCTGAAAGCCCGGATGCTTTCCTGTGTCATGGCTTGGCCGACCTTGAGGCCCAGGTCTCTCGATTACTTGAGTGCCGCTTTGACTCTCATTAACAACTTGGGCGTGACCTTTGTCTGATGTTCGATCTTGCTGATGTAGGCCTGGGTGACGCCCAGGCGCTTGGCTAGCTCGCGCTGGGTCAAGTTCGCCTTGATACGGGCACGCGCAACAGGACTGTCCACGTAATCGTCCAGCGCGAACGGGACATAATCGCCGTCTTTTTTCGCGGCTGCTTCGAGTCCTGCTACTTCATCTTCGATTTGTTCGCGCAGCGCGTTATAGACGGCAACCGGAATCAATACGAACTCGGGCTTGCCGGAAATGGACTTGATGATTTGAAGGTTCAAGGGAGCGTTCATTTGTAGGCGTCTCCACGGGGTTTGATCTTTTCAATCGCAATAATCCGGACTGCATCCAGGCGGTCGTAAATGATTCGCCAATCACCTACGCGCAAACGATGCAGCGGCACACCGGAAAGCGGCTTGGTATCAAGGGCCGGATCGTCCGGGTTGTGGCCGAGCTGGTTGATCTTCTCCGCCAGCCTGGACCGCTCTTTTCGGGGCAGGCTTTGCAGTTTTTTCTGAGCCTGGCGCCGCAGTAAGACTTGGTAGGGCATAGGTTATATTAATAGTTGTTTTTAGTTATGTATACCAGGAGCCAGCGCTTTTGCTTTGGTCCGCGTTGGTCCTATCATGTATCGGTGGGTCCCCGTGTTACTGTTCCGCGCGTGGCGGAAGCCGGAACCTTCGATACCTTCGATACCTACGGGAGAGTGGGTCGCAGTGCAGATACTTCCTGGAAAACGCACCAGTAAATGTAATCGGATCACCTTCCGCGATTCGCCCGCAGCCCAGTTGTAAATCGAGAAAGATTGTTCATACAATCGGGGTCACATCTCTGGACAGGCCGATAAGGAATAGAAATGCCGTCGCAGAGGTAATTGGCCGATGAAACCCGCGAAATTCGTCCACCACGCGCCGAAGACCCTGGCGAACGCGCTCGCAATCCTCGCTCAAGTTGCTCCCCTGGACGGCCGTATTCTTGCCGGCGGCCAGAGCCTGGTTGCGGCGATGGCGCTGAGGCTCGCCCAGCCTGCGCATCTGGTGGACATCAACGGCGTGGCGGGACTCGAACGCCTGGCGGTGGCAAACGCTGAACTGTCGATCGGCGCCTGCGTGCGCCACGCGGCTTTTCACCGGCCGGTGGCCGACGGTCCGCTGGGCCGGCTGTTGTCCGCGGTGGTGCGCCAGATTGCGCATTATCCGATCCGGACCCGCGGCACTTTTTGCGGCAGTCTTGCCAATGCCGATCCGGCTTCGGAGTGGTGTCTGGTCGCGGCCACCCTGGGCGCGCGGATGGTGGCCCTGAGCGCGCGGGGCGAGCGCGTGATTGCTGCAGAGGATTTTTTTCGGGGCATCATGATGAGCGCGCTGCAGGCGGACGAGTTGCTGGCCGAGGCGCGGCTGCCGCTGCTGAGCGCCGCTACGCGCTTCGGTTTTCATGAATTCAGCCGCCGCGCCGGAGACTTCGCCATGGCGATGGCGCTTGCGCTGTACCGGATCGAGGGAGGCCGCATTGCCGGGGCCAGAATCGGCATTGGCGGCGTGGAGGAGCGGCCGCGCCGCATTGCCGAGGCCGAGGCTCTGCTTGAGGGGCAGCCGCCGTCGGACGAGCGCTTCCGCGCCGCGGCCGAAGCCGCTGCCGGCGCAGTCTCTCCGATCGACCAATCCGCGGAGGTCGCCGGGTACAAGCGCGACCTGGTGCGCGCCCTGGCGTATCGCGCCCTGGAGCAGGCGGCCGCATGAGCGATATCGAAGTTACCGCCGACACCGAGAGGGCGTTCACTCTCAACGACAGGATCGAGATCACGCTCTCGATCAACCGGCGGAATTACGTTGTCAAGGTCGAGTCGCGCCATACGCTGGCCGACGTGTTGCGCGATCAGTGCGGGCTGACCGGAACGAACTCCGGTTGCGAGCACGGCGTGTGCGGCAGCTGCACCGTGATCGTCGATGGCGCGCCGCTGCGTTCCTGTCTGATGTTCGCGGTGCAGGCCGGGGGCAAGGCGATCCGGACCATAGAGGGGCTGGCGGACGGCGAGCACCTGCATCCGATGCAACGCGCCTTCATCGAGCACCATGGATTGCAGTGCGGCTTCTGCACGCCGGGCTTCATCATGCTCGCGGTTGCCCTCCTGGAGCGCGAGCCCGACATCGGCGACGAGGACCTGCTGGAGGTGCTGTCGTCCAATCTGTGCCGCTGTACCGGCTACCAGAACATCCTCAAGGCGGTGCGCGCCGCGGCAACCTTGATGCGCGCGCCGCGAGCGGAGCCCGGCGAGTGAACCAACCGGAACTCCGGCCCGCCTCCGGCGGCTCGTGCATCGGCCGTTCGGTGACGCGTCTCGAGGACCTGCCCCTGGTAACCGGCAGGGGCCGCTATGCCGCGGGCATTGCCTTTCCCCGCCAGCTCCACATGCGCGTGGTGCGCTCCAGCCACGCCCACGGGAAAATCATCTCGATCGACGCAAGCGCGGCGCTGGCCCACCCGGGCTGCGTCGCCGTCTGGACATCCAGGGACGTGGCCGGCATTCCGCTCATCGAGTACCGGCCGACGCGTGTCGCCGGACTCGAGCCCTACCGCCAGCCCATCCTCGCCAGGGAGCGCGTGCGTTACGTGGGCGAGCCGGTCGCGGCGGTGTTTGCCGAGGATGCCTATCTCGCAGAGGACCTCGCCGATCTGATCGTGCCGGAGATCGAGGCATTGCCGGTGCTGCTGGCGGCGAGCGATCCGCCGGCCGAATTCGAGCCGGGCCGCAGCACCGAACCGGCGGTGATCCGCAAGGGGTACGGCGATGTCGAGGCCGCGTTCCGCGCCGCGCACATCGTGGTCGAACTCGATCTTTCGATCGGCCGCCACTCCGGCGTCCCGCTGGAAACCCGCGGCGCGATCGCCCGCCATGATGCTGCCCGCGATCTGCTCGAACTGCACGGCGCCGCCAAACGGCCGCATGCCAACCGCGATTTGCTGGCGCGGATGCTGGGCCGAAGCCCCGCATCCATCAATTTGTTTGAAGGTCATACCGGCGGCGGATTCGGCGTGCGCGGCGAGATCTACCCCGAGGACGTGCTGGTGTGCGCGGCGGCGCTGCGCCTTGGCCGGCCGGTCAAATGGATCGAAGACCGGCGCGAGAATCTCATGGCCTGCAACCACTCCCGCGAGCAGCGGCATCGCGTTCGTGCCGCGGTCGATGCCGGGGGGCGCCTGCTGGCGATCGATGACGAATTTTTTCACGACCAGGGCGCCTATGTGCGCACCCACGGGGCGCGCGTGGCGGACATGACGGCCGCGATGCTGCCCGGACCCTATCGCGTGCCCGCCTATCGCGCAACCGGCCACTACCGGCTGACCAACAAGACCCCGGCCGCGACCTACCGCGCGCCGGGCCGTTATGAGGCGACCTTCGTTTGCGAACGTCTGCTCGACGCGGTCGCGGCAAAGATCGGCATCGACCGGATCGAAGTACGGCGGCGCAACCTGATTCCGAAAACGGAGATGCCGTTCACTCGGAAAATGGAAGTACTCGATACCGAACTGGTGCTCGACTCCGGGGACTATGCAGGCTTGCTCGACCGGGCGCTCGCCCGTGTGGGCTGGCCGGCGTTGCAGGCGGCGCTCGCGCAGCGCCGGGCGGCCGGGGAGGCGGTCGGCGCGGGCATGGCGGTGTTCGTCGAGAAGAGCGGCCTCGGTCCGCTCGATAGTGTGCGGATCGCCCTCGCGGAGGACGGCATGGTCGAGGTGATCACCGGCGCCTCGTCCATCGGCCAGGGCGTCGAGACGGTGCTCGCGCAGATCGCGGCCGATGCGCTCGGCGTGGATTACCGGCGGGTGCGCGTCGTTCACGGCCGCACCGATCGCATCGAACAGGGCTACGGATCGCACGCATCCCGGACGACGGTCATGACCGGTTCGGCGACGCATATCGCCGCGCTGAAATTGCGAGCACGGATTCTCGACATCGCCGCTGCCGATTTCCCGGATTGTCCGCCCGGAAATCTGGACGTTGTCGAGGGCAGGGTGATAAGCAGGGATAGTCCCGGCGGCCCGCAGCCAGACCTGGGACAGATCGCGGCCCGTGCGCCGGGCCTGTCCGCGGAAGGCACGTTCCGCACCGAGCACATGACCTATCCCTACGGCGTTCATATCGCCGTGGTCAAGGTCGATCGCGACACCGGCGCGGTCAGGGTCGAGCGCTATCTCGCCGCCTGCGACGTGGGCCGCGCGATCAATCCGCTGCTGGTCGAGGGCCAGATCGCGGGCGGCGTGGCGCAAGGCCTGGGTGGCGCGCTGTTCGAGGAGTTTCTCTATGACGCGCAGGGTTCGCCGCTGTCGGTCACCTTTGCCGATTACATGATGCCCACCGCGCGCGAGGTGCCGCATATCGAGGTGCTGATTACCGAGGACGCGCCCAGCCCGCTCAATCCGCTCGGCGTCAAGGGCGCGGGCGAAGGCGGCATCAACGCGGTGGGAGCGGCCATTGCCTCTGCGATAGACGATGCGCTGGGCATGCCCAGCGCGGTGACCCGGCTGCCGGTGACGCCGCTCGCGCTGCGAGAAATACTGAAGCGGGCCCAATCCCGGCCGGAAGCATCCCGCTCTGAACAGCGGCGGCGGGCCGGATGAAGCCGCCGCCGTTCGGCTATCACGACCCGCGGACGGTGCCCGAGGTCACCGGGCTGCTGGCGAGTCTGGAGAACAGCAAGCTGCTTGCCGGCGGCCAGTCATTGATGCCGATGCTCAACATGCGCCTGGTGCTGCCGGATCACCTGATCGACCTTGGCCGGGTCGAGGGGCTGGCATACATTCGCGAGACCACGGGTGAGGGTAAGAGCGATGGCGATGGCGAGAGTGCAATCGACATCGGGGCGATGACGCGCCAGAGCGACATCGAGTTCTCCGCGCTGGTGCGCGAGCGCTGCCCCCTGATGCATGAAGCCATTCTGGAGGTGGGACACCGGCAGACGCGCAACCGCGGCACCCTGGGCGGATCGCTATGCCATCTTGACCCCGCGGCGGAACTGGTCGCCGTTGCCGCCGCGCTCGATGCCACGGTCACCGTTACCGCCGCGGCAGGCGGGCGCGCGATTGCGATGGCTGATTTTCCGCTGGCCTATATGACGCCTGCGATCGAACCCGGGGAGCTCGTGACCAGCGTGCGTTTCCCGCTGTGGGCGAAGGGACATGGTTACGCTTTCGTGGAGTTCGCCCGCCGCCACGGCGACTTCGCCATTGTCTCCGCGGCGGCGCTGCTGGAGCAGGACGCAGGCGGAAGAATTTCCCGTGTCGCGCTGGCGCTCGGCGGCGTCGCGCCGGCGCCGCTGCGCTTGCGTGAGGTCGAGCGGGCGCTGCTCGGTGAGGTCGTGTCCGCGGCGCTGTTGCGCGAGGCGTGCGAGGTGTGCCGCAACATCGAGGCCATGGAGGACGTGCACGCGCCCTCTGCCTATCGCCGGCAACTGGCGACGGTGATGGCACGGCGCGCGCTGGAAAAGGCGCAGGCGCGCCTGGCGGGCGCGGCAAAGTGAAAAACGCAGTTACGGACGCGCAGTTACGGACGCGCAGTTACGGACGCGCAGTTACGGACGCGCAGTTACGGACGCGCAGTTACGGACGCGCAGTTACGGACGAGGTGAGGACAATGGTTCAAATAAAGGGCAGCCGTGGGTGAGACCCGGAAAATCGCGCTCAGCGTGAATCGGGTGCGCTACGAAGAAGAGGTCGAGGTGCGCCTGACCCTGGCGGATTTTTTGCGCCGGCAACTGGGCCTGACCGGCACGCACCTGGGCTGCGAGCATGGCGTATGCGGCGCCTGCACCATACTCCTGGACGGCCAATCCGCCCGCGCCTGCCTGATGCTCGCGGTGCAGGCGAACCAGCGCGAAGTGACGACCGTGGAAGGCCTCGCGCCCGGCCCGGACCGGCTGCATCCGCTGCAGCAGGCGTTTCGCGACCACCACGGCCTGCAATGCGGCTTCTGCACACCCGGGATTCTGATGACCTTGATGGAGTTCCTGGAACGCAATCCGGATCCGACCGAGCAGGAGGTGCGCATCGCCATCTCCGGCAATCTGTGCCGCTGCACCGGCTACCAGGGCATCGTCGATGCGGCGCTGGCCGCAGCCGGGCGCCTGCGCGCCGCCAGGGAGAGCCCGCGGTGACGGCCGGGGTGGTCGGGCGCAGCGTCGAGCGGCTCGAAGATCCCGACCTGCTGCGCGGCAAGGGACGCTTCATCGACGACATCCGCCTGCCCGGCATGCTGGAGGCCGCGTTCGTGCGCAGTCCGCATGCCCATGCCGCGATTCGCGCAATCGACAAGGCGGCGGCGCTGGAAAGCCCGGGGGTGCGCGCGATCTACACCTTTGCCGACCTGCGCCCGCACCTGCGCAGCGAGCGGCTGGCGGTCGCCATGCCCTCGCCGGATTATCTCCAGTCTGTCGACCGCCCGGCGCTTGCCATCGACGAGGTGGTGCACGTCGGCGAACCGGTGGCGATCGTGATCGCCGCCAACCGCTATCTCGCGGAAGATGCCGCGGCACTGCTCGAGGTCGATTACGAGCCCTTGCCGGCGGCGGTCGATTGCCGCACCGCGCTCGCCGCCGGCGCCGCGCGCGCGCACCGCAACGCGCCGCATAACCTCGTGGCCGAGTTCGACATGGGCTATGGCGATGTTGAAAGCGCATTTGCCCGGGCAGCCCATGTCTATCGGGAGTCATTGTGGCAGCACCGCGGCGGCGGCCATTCGATCGAATGCCGCGGCGCGGTGGCGCTGCACCAGCGGCAGGATGACCGGCTCACCCTGTGGAGCTCGACCCAGACCCCGCACGCGGCGCTGCGCATGCTGGTCCAGATGCTCGGGCGCGACGAGAGCCGGGTGCGGGTGATCGCGCCCGACGTCGGCGGCGGCTTCGGGCCCAAGCTGGTTTTTTATCCGGAGGACGTGGTGACCGCGCTCGCCGCGATGCTCACCGGCAGTCCGGTGAAGTGGATCGAGGACCGGCGCGAACACTTCGTCGCCACCACGCAGGAGCGGGACGAGTACTGGGAGATGGAAATCGCGGTCGATGCCGGCGCCCGCATTCTGGGCGTGCGTGGCGCGATGATTCATGAGCACGGCGCCTACACCGCGCGCGGCCTGAACATTCCCCAGGCTTCGGCCACGGCCGTGGTGCTGCCCTACCGGGTGCCCGCGTACGGCATCAACGTCAAGGCGGCACTGACCAACAAGGTGCCGGTCACGCCGGTGCGCGGCGCCGGCCAGCCGCAGGGCGCGTTCGTCATCGAGCGCCTGCTGGACAGAGTCGCGCGCGAACTGCGGCTCGACCGGGCCGAGGTACGCCGCCGCAACCTGGTTCCCGGCGACCAGATGCCGCACACGGTTCCGCTCAAGACCCGCGGCGGCATTGCCATCGTGCTCGACAGCGGCGACTACCCGCGCTGCCAGCAGGCGGCGCTTGAGCGCGCCGGCTGGGACGAGTTTCCCGCGCGCCAGGAAGCGGCGCGCGCCGAAGGGCGGCACATCGGCATCGGGGTCGCCAACTATGTGGAGGGAACGGGGCGGGGCCCGTTCGAAACGGTTTCGGTGAGAATAGGCACGTCGGGCAAGATTCACGTCGCCTCCGGCGCCGCGGCCATGGGACAGAGCACCCGCACCATGCTGGCCCAGATCGTCGCCGAGCAACTGGGCGGCAACATGGACAATGTGACGGTGACGACCGGCGACACCGCGGCGATCTCGATGGGCATAGGCGGATTCAACAGCCGCCAGGCGGTGATGGCCGGGTCCTCGGCGCATGTCGCCGCGGTGAAAGTCCGCGACAAGGCGCTGGCGATCGCCGCGCACCTGCTGGAAGTGTCGGCCCGGGATCTGGAAATAGACGGCGAGCGGATTCATATCACCGGTGTGCGGGAAAAATCGATTGGCCTGGGCGAGGTGGCGCGGGCCGTGGCCGGAACGGCGGGCTTTCGCCTGCCGGGAAACATGGCGCCGGGCCTGGAGGCAACCGAGCACGTCGTCATCGACCAGATGACCTATGCCAACGGCACCGCGGTCGCCGAAGTCGAAGTGGACGCCGAGACCGGCGCGGTGCGCATTTGCAGGTTCGTCCTGGCCCACGATTGCGGCAAGCTCATCCATCCGCTGATCGTCGCAGGCCAGCTCGCCGGCGGGGTGGCGCACGGCATCGGCAATGCGCTGTTCGAATGGATGGGCTTCGATGACCATGGCCAGCCGGTGACCACCAATCTGGGAGAGTACCTGCTGGTCACAGCAACCGAGATGCCGCGAATAGAGATCATCCACCAGGTGTCCCCGACGCAGCTGAATCCGCTCGGGATAAAGGGCGTCGGCGAAGCGGGTGTGATTCCCACCGCGCCGGCACTGATTTCCGCCATCGAGGACGCGCTGCAACCTTTCGGCGTGCACCTTGCCCGGACGCCGGTATTTCCCGCGGACATCATGGCGCTGATCGAAGCGGGGCGTGGAAAATGAAGCATGAATCAAGCGCGTGGACGCGACCGCGAAACGCCATTGTTACGGCAAAGTACAGTCTGGAGTAACGTAGTTGAATATCAGCTTCATCCGCATATTGCAGATGATCCGGCTTGAAGCAATCCCGGCAACGGGAATTCCTACGTCTTGTCCGGGCGTTTGTAATTGCGGTTGGGCCCGCCCTTCTGGGACTCCAGCCACTCATCGACGCTTCCCGTGGCATCGATGCCACCGGCCTGGCGCACGCCGAGAAGATTGTCGAGCTTGACCGCTTCGATGAACGTGAGGTCGCGTCCCATGTGGGCGGCGATCTTGTGGTGCTGCAGCGGCGTCAGATGGCGGGAAGCAATTTCGCGTGCGATTCCGTTGGTGGTGGCCTCCAGGTCTTTCGCCGGCGCGCACAGCGAGACCAGGCCCAGACGATCGGCTTCGACGCCTGAAACGTTGCGCGCGGTCAGGGCGATGAAGGCAGCCTTCTTGATGGGAATATTGGCGTGGCGGAACAGGGTGCTGGTCGCGTTCTGACCGAAGCTGCCGCGCGGCACCTCCGGCATGCCGATCTGCGCGTCCTCGGCGGCGAACACCAGGTCGTGCACATTCATGAATGCCATCGAGCCGCCCAGGCAATAGCCATGCACCTGCGCAATGGTGATGCGGGGGAAATCGCGGAACGATTCGATGAGCCGCGTGTGACCGGTCGGGCGGTCCCAGTCGCGTTGCGCGGCGTTTTGCTCCAGACCACGCAGGTCTCGCAGATCGAGCCCGGCGCTCCAGGACGGTCCCGCCCCCTTGGTGATGACCACCTTCAGCCCGGGTTCGGCGCGGATGATCTCGAGCGCCTCGTGAAAGGAGGCAACCAGCGCCTCGGTCAGGGCGTTGCGCTTGGCGGGGCGGTTCAGGACGACGCGGGCCACGCCGGCGTCCGTCAGCCTCTCAAGATAGACCTCCGGCCACTCCTTCAGCTTGTGCCACGTATCAGCCATTCAAGTTTTCCTCTTTTTTACCGTTGCGGGGCGGGATTGCCGATGTATCCGGCCATACCCATTCTGGCAATGGTATTTCTGTTTCGCCGGCAAGCCTGAAAATTGTTCTTTCTTGGCGCGCTGATGCGCATGAGCGTGAGACTCAGATCAGGCCGGCAGTGCGCAGGCTTGCAATCGATTCAATCGACAGGCCGGCTTCGAGCAGCACTTCCTGAGTGTGTTCCCCCAGTGCCGGCGGCGGGGAGAAATCGCTGCGATTGTCACCGTCGTAGCGGATCGGGCGGCGCGCGCCTGTGACGACGCCCAGGGTCGGATGGACCATCTCATACAGCATCTCCAGGTGTTTTACCTGGGGGTCATCCGGCAGTTCGTCGAGACGCCGTTCCGGTGCGAACGGAACGTCGTTGCTCTCCAGCAGGGGCAGCCATTCGTCCCGGTTGCGCAGGATGAAGGTGCGGGCGAGCTCCAGCGCGAGCTCGTCATAGTGCCGGACACGGTCGGCGCGCCCGGGATACTTCGCAACGAGGTCGGCGCGGTCAATGGCGCGCGCCAGCCCTTCCCAGAACTTCTCCGGCGAGGACATGTGCAAGCCGATGCGCTTGCCGTCCCTGCAGGTGACGATGAAAGCCTGCGACGCCGCGGCGCGCGAATAGAACGTCGGCGACTGACCGGCCGACATGTTGCCGAGCGGCTCGGCGGCCGCCACGGTCGCCTCCAGCATGCTGACCTCCACCTTGCGGCCTCGCCCGGTGCGCTGGCGTTCAACCAGCGCCCCCAGCAGGCCGATGCAGGCGAACATGCCGGTGAAGGCATCGGACACCGCCGGCCCCGCTATGCGCGCATCGCTGCCCTGATGGAACATAGACAACCATCCCGACAGAGTCTGTCCCACGCCATCAAAGGCAGGAGGTTGCGCGTAAGGACCGGTCGCGCCGAATCCGGTAATCGAACAATAGATAAGGCGTGGATTGAGTTTCTGCAAGCGGACACTATCCAAGCCGATTTTCTCTTCGACTCCGGGACGCACGTTGATCACCAGCACATCCGCCCCGGCGATCAGGATATCCAGCGCGTCGCGTCCTGCCGGCTTGGTGAAATCCAGGGTGACGCTGCGCTTGTTGCGGTTGTGTCCCTGGTTGCCCGCTGTACAGGCCGCCCTTGAAAGAGCGAAACGGATCCCCGGATCCCGGTTTTTCGATTTTGACGACGTCGGCGCCCATGTCCCCGAGCAGCATCGCCGCATAGGGCGCGGTGATGAAATTGTCCAGATCGAGAACTTTGACGCCTTGGAGAACTTTCACGTCATTCGTCCGTACGGGTGACCTCGATGGTACAAGCGCGGAATCGCTCCGGGAACTGCCCTTCAATTACTCAGGAGTCGGCAAGTAAGACGACGAAAATGCCTCGGAAACCCGCATGGAATAAGGGCCTGGTGTTTTCTAACTTACCGATTTCCGAGTAATAATTTACCTGCGATTACTCGGATATATCTTTCTTTTAAAAGAAAATATACAGTAGCGATTGGCCCTTATCACAAATATCGCTTAAGTCCCTGTCCCTACGAGAAAAATCCCCTGATCCGGCCTTGACCCCCTGTTCTAATTGCTCTAAAGTGGGGATTAGTAGTTTTTGGTGGGAAAATATGGGTTAATAGCCCGACCGCCATCAGGGAGGACGCGTGTTCCAGGGGGCAACGCAGCTCAGTCTCGACGCCAAGGGCCGGCTCGCCGTGCCTACCCGGCATCGCGATGCGTTGCAGTCGGGCGGTGCGGTAGTGCTCACTGCGCACCCCGATGGCTGTGTGTTGCTCTACCCCCGTCTCGCCTGGGAGCCGATCGGCTCGCGCCTCCAGGCCCTTTCCCGTTTCAACGAACCAGCGCAGAGATCCGGCTTGAGCAAATGAGCTGCCACAAAGAGCTCAACCGAGCTTTCTTGTCGGTCGCTGACTGACGGACCTCTCTGCGGTCTGCGGCAGCGAACTTGCGCGTCCGGGTGGGCGCAGTGGCGCCATGCCAAGCAGTTCTCGTCAGATCGCGTAGCCCTGCCTGTACGAAGGATTCACGAATGCATCCGCTTCGGGGCAGTTCGGGAACTTCATGTTCACCGCATCCCATTCGAGCTTTTGGTTCATGCGGATAGCGATGTTCCCCAGAAGGACGACTTCGGCCAGATGAGCGGCGTGGTCGGCGAAATTCGAACCCGCGGGTTTGCCGCCCCGGCAGGCGTCGAGGAACTCCTTCCAGTGCCCGACGGACCGCGGTAGCTTCTGCGGTGGCAGGCCGAACTCCCGACGCTTGGCCTCGGGGATCAGGCGGTCACGCAGCATGATCCCCTTGTCCCCAACGTACATGGTGCCATCGTTGATGGCAAATTCCGCCTCGGGATCCAGGGCCTCCGGCCGGGGCGGGCGCATGCCTCCATCGTACCAGAAGATACTCAGGGGGCCGTGGGTGTCGCTGGCCGCGAACTTGTAGTGGGTGATCGAGGCCAGCGGGGCCGTCTCATCGCTGATTTCCTTGGGCCTTTGCCAGTTGGTCGAGCAGGCCTCGACGCTGACCGGGTCGCCAATTTTCATGGCTTTAAAAATGCCCGAGAGCTCATGGCAGCCAATGTCACCCAGCACACCGGTGCCGAAGTCCCCCCAGCCGCGCCAGGCGAACGGGGCGTAGGCGTTGTGGGAAGGGCGCTGCGGGGCCGGGCCGGGCCCCAGA
>Ga0080064_1000756_pt1 | contig 78183 bp, 68 predicted proteins | sample Subgrocontami54m_FD_69260 | JGI IMG/M metagenome (GOLD analysis project Ga0080064, IMG submission 69260) | Subsurface groundwater microbial communities from S. Glens Falls, New York, USA - GMW46 contaminated, 5.4 m (SPADES assembly) (version 2) ...
CCCCACATTGCCGCGGACAAAGCCCGCGGCAATGCAATAGGGCGTGGAGAATTTCCCGGCATAGCCGTTGCCCGGTCGCTGCTTGGCGGCGAGCGGTTCCCACAGCCGGTGCACCGTGCCCTCGCCCACTTCGCAAAGCATCTCGGTGATGTCCTCGGCCTTGATGCCCTTGGCAGCGAGCCGGCGCGCGCAGTCGATATAGGGATGGGTCATCGTTCCGCAGGGATAGGGCTTGAACGCCAGCGTCTGTGTCACCCAGCGCTCCCCGAAATCCCCGATCAGCGCGTTGTAATCGCCCTCGGTGGTATGGGCGAAACCATGAAACAGCCCGTGCACGCCTTCGAACACGGTGCGCGGGCCGGAAAAGCCTTCGCGCGCCAGCAGCGCCGCGCGCAATCCCGATTGCGCCGCCCAGCCGGCATGCATGCGCTTGGTCCAGGTGCCTTCCGCCAGATATTCTATAATGCCGCTGGCCATGCTGCCGGCAATGCCGAAGGCATCGACGATCTGCCGCTGGTTGAGCCGCAGCGCCGCGCCCACCGCGGCGGCCGCCGCCATGGCGCCGAACACCGCGGTGGGATGAAAGCCCGCCTTGTGAGTCTTCTTCGGCGCCACCAGGCTGAGCCGGCACATGGTCTCGACCCCGACCGCGATACCAAGGAGCGCCGACGCGCCGTCCAGTCTGTAGCGTTCGCAGGCCGCCAGCACCGCCGGCACCACCACGGCGCCGGCATGCACCGGGCCGCCTTCGAACGTGTCGTCGAAATCCTCGCCGTGCGCGGCGGTGCCGTTAACAAAGGCGGCGCCTGCGGCCGTGAGCGCCCGCGCCTGGCCGATGGCGGTGCAGGCGCCGTCGTCGTCGGAGGCCTTAAGCGCGCTCTTGACGTAATCCTCGTTGCGCGCCGTGACGCAAAGCCCGACCACGTCGATCAGCAGCTCTTCGCACTTCGCGCGCACGGTTGCCGGCAGCCGCGCCGCATCGAGCGCCGCGATCTTGTGCGCCAAAGTTTCGGCGACGGCAACGGTGGGAAGTTTGGCGTACATAAAATTCCGTTGTCATTCCGGGACGCACATACCCGGATGGCGCTTTGCCATCCGGGTATGTGCGGACCCGGAATCCATAACCACGAAATTTGAGATCTTGGAAGGCTCGGAGGAGATCACGGAACGAGTGGGACAATGGATTCCGGGTTCGCGCGCAAATGCGCGCGCCCCGGAATGACTTCTGTATGGTATTGCGCTCACGTATTGCGCAGCCGGATGGTGCCGAAGCCGGGGATGCGGTTGACACCGATGACGACCGCGAAGGTGATGACCAGCATGGAAATGCCGAGCACCGAGATGGCGCCGAGATCGCCGCTTTCCTTCAGGTCGAAGATCAGCACCGACAGCACCTTGGTTTCCGAGGTGAACAGCATGATGGCGGCCGACAATTCCCGGACCACCGAGACGAAGATGAAGCACCAGGTGGCGATCACGCTCGACCGCAACAGCGGCGCGGTGACGTGGCGCAGCGCCTGCAGGCGGGTAGCGCCGAGAATCCGGCTGGCGTCCTCAAGCTCCGGATGCACCGCGCGATAGGCCGACTGCAATTGCTGATACGCCGCCGGCAGCTCGATGGTCACGTAGGCGATCAGCAGGATCCACAAGGTTCCGTAGAGGATGAAGGGCGGCCTCGTATAGGCGAGAAACAGCCCGACGCCCAGCACGATGCCCGGAATGGCGACCGGCGCGGTCGCGAGAAAGCCGAGCGTCTGATGCCCGCGCACCGCGCGGCGCGCGGTCATGTAGCCGATCACCAGCGCGAGCAGCGCGCCGACGGTGGCGGACGCGGCACCCAGGATGAAGGTGTTCTTCAGCGCGATCTGGGTGGAGGAGAGCTCGAAGAACGTGAAATAGAAGTTCTTCAGCGTGGCATTGGCGGGCGTCAGCAGCGTGGTGGCGATCGGCGAGAACGCCGCATTGATCAGCGCAAAATACGGCAGGAACACCGGCAGCAGCAGGATGCAGAATACAAAGATCAGCGCCGGCGCGGTGAACCAGCGCAGCTTGATCAGCCGCGGATCGCCGGTCTTGCCGCCCACCACCGAATAGCCTTTGCGCCCAAGGATCAGATGCTGCCCGCGCAGCAGGATTACGGTCAGCAGCAACAGCGGCAGCGAGGCCGCCGCCGCCAGTTCCGGCTTGGGCGGATATTGGAACAGGCTCCAGATCTTGGTGGTCATGGTGTGGAAGCCGGCCGGCAGCGCCAGGATCGCGGGCGAGCCGAACAGCGTCATCGCCTGCAGGAAGGCGACCAGCACGCCGGCCAGCAGCGCCGGCAGCGCCAGCGGAATGGTGATCCGCCGCGCGGTCGTCCAGGTGCGCCCGCCGAGGATCGAGGAGGCGTCTTCGAGATCGCCCGGAATGCGGTCGAGCGCATTGGCGATCAGCACGAACACATAGGGAAACGTGTAGCAGGAGATCACGAAAATGAGCCCGGTGAGCGAATAGATGTTGAACAGGTGCTCGTCCTGCGGCGCGCCGGTGACGACCCTAAACAGCTTGTTGAGCAGCCCGCTATTGGGCGCCGCCAGCAATTCCCAGGCGATGGCGCCGAGGAACGGCGGGGTGACGAACGACGCGGTCACCAGCGCCCGCACCGTGCGCGTCAGCGGCAGGTCGGTGCGCGCCACCAGCCAGCCCATCGGGGCTGCGATCACGCAGCAGGCGATGCTGGAGCTCACCGCGATGATCAGAGTGGTGATCAGCGGATCGAGGAAAACCGGGTCGGCGAACAGCTGATAGAAATTGCCGAAGGTGAAGGCGCCGGTGCGGTCGATCAGGCTGTAATACAGCAGCCACGACAGCGGCAGGATGATCAGCACGCACAGCAGCACGGCGCAGGCGATCAGGATCGGCTGCGACGGATCGAGACCGGACGTGTGGGGTGCCGCCGCTTTGTCGGCAGGGAGCGCCATCGTCGTCATGCGCGGCCTCGCGTGGAAGAGTTATTCCGCTCGTCCCCGTGCAAGCGGGGACCCAGAGGCTCAGCCAGGATTCCTGGATTCCCGCTTTCGCGGGAATGAGCGGAGGGTGGGGCGCCAGCGAATGTCATTGTCTTAGGTCCACTCAGACCTTGAACAATTGGGTATAGCGCCGCTTGATCTCTTCGCTCGCCTGCTCGACCCCCGCCGGATCGTCCTTCAGGACCTTGATCTCGCTGAGCGGCTTGCGCCCCGGCTTCTCCTTGGTGAGCCCGTGGGCGGAAAACTGCCGGGCGAAATCGACCAAAATCTGCTGGGCTTCCAGCCCATGCAGCCAGTTCTGGAACAGCCGCGCCGCGTTCGGATTGGGCGCCGACTTGAACATCCCGCTCGGGGCCGAGATCAGCGGCGTGCCTTCGGTCGGATAGACCACCTCGACCGGCTGGCCCTCTTCCTTGAGCTGGATCAGATTGTAGTCGTTGCCGTCGGCCATCACCGCGCGCTCGCCGAGCGCCAGCTTCTTGGGCGGATCGGTGGAGGATTGCACCTGCATGATCTTCTGCCGGGATAGTTTCTCCAGGTACTCCCAGCCGAGATCGCGCGCGATCTGGAACGTCGCGGTCATGATGGTGCCGCTGTAGGACGGATGCGCCTTCACCATCTTGCCGGTCCATTTCGGATTGAGCAGGTCGGCAAAGCTCTTCGGCGCCTCCTCCGGCTTGACCAGATTGGTGTTGTAGCCGAGCGACGACAGCCACACCCGCGTGGTGATGAACAACCCGTCCGGATCGCGGTACTGCGCCGGGAAATGTTTGGCGACGTCCTCCGGCAGATAGGGCTCCAGCCAGCCGTTGCGCTTCCAGACGATGAAATGCGCGGCGTCGGCGCTGTTGACCACGTCGACGGCGTGGATGTTGCTGCCCTTCTCCTGGCCGATGCGCTGGAACACGCGTTCGGAGCCGGAACGCTCCACCCGCACCGCCACACCGGGATAGCGGGCCTCGAAGGCCCTGCCCAACCGCTCGGCCACCGGCAGGTCCATGGCGGTGTAGAAGGCGAGCCGTCCCTCCTTGCGCGCCGCCGCTATGAGATCCGGCGTAATCGCGGCAGCCGGCGGCGCCGCGGCGCGCAGCGGAGAAGCAAAAGCGCCGGCGGCAATCGCCGCCGACGCCTTGAGCAGATGGCGTCTGGAGAATGTCGCTCGTCTCATGACCGCCCTCCCCTGATCACTCCGACCGCCCTCATCCTGAGGAGGCTGCGCAGCAGCCGTCTCGAAGGATGGGGGCGGCCATCATGGTTCGAGACGCTTCGCATCGTAGCCAAGTGCACGCAGGCGACGCCTGCTATGGCGAAGCTCCTCACCATGAGGCCGATTGAGGTTACGCAAGGCGAGAAACATCACACCCCGAACAGCTTGCTGTAGCGCGCCTTGATCTGGTCGGCGGTCTTCTCGACGCCGGCCGGATCGTCTTTCAGCTTCTTGATCTCGGCGAACGGGGTGCGGCCCGGCTTTTCCTTGGTCTGCGGGTGCACCGAGCGCAGGCCGCCGACGTCGATGATCAGCTGCTGGCATTCCGGCGTGAAGCAGTAGCTCTGGAACAGCCGCGCGGCGTTCGGGTTCGGCGCGTTCTTCATCACCGCGTTGGGACCGATGATCAGCGGCGTGCCTTCGGTCGGATAGACGATCTCGACCGGCTTGCCGCCCTCTTTCTCCTGGAACATGTTGTACTCGTTGCCGTCCGCCATCACCGCGCGCTCGCCGAGCGCGAGCTTCTTCGGCGGGTCGGCCGACGACTGCACCTGCATGACCTTCTGCTTGGAAAGCTTCTCCAGATATTCCCAGCCGAGATCGCGGGCGATCTGGAAGGTGGCGGTCATGATGGTGCCGCTATAGCCGGGATGCGCCTTGACCATCTTGCCGGTCCATTTCGGATCGAGCAGGTCGGCAAAGCTCTTGGGCGCTTCCGCAGCCTTCACCAGATTGGTGTTGTAGCCGATGACGCACAGCCAGGCGCGGAAGGTGGCGAATTGGCCGTCGGGATCCTTGTGCTCGGCCGGCCAATGTTTGGCCACGTCCTCGGGCACGTAGGGCGCCAGGATGGCGTCGCGTTTCCAGACGATGAAGTGTGCTGCGTCCGACGACTGCACCACGTCCACCGCATGGATGCGGCTGCCGTATTCCTGGCCGATGCGCTGGAACACGCGCTCGGCGCCGGTGCGCTCGACCCGCGGCGCGATGCCGGGATATTTTGCTCCGAATGCCTTGGCGACCCGCTCCGCCACCGGCAGATCGACCGATGTGTACCAGACCACCTTGCCTTCCTTGGTGGCGGCGTCGATCAAGGCCGGCGTGATCTCGGTGGCCGGCGGCGCCTGCGCCCGGATGGGAGAGGCGAACACGCTCGCGGCCGCAAGCGCGGTCGATCCCTGCAGAACATTTCGCCTGGTGAATGTCGGCTTCTTCATTGCTCGTCTCCCTGTCAGCTATCGTTGTTTAAGTCCGCGATTGTTTCGCGGTTCAGCCGGTCAGCACGCGGCAGCGCTCGGGTGGCAGTTGCAGCCATACCGAAGCGCCCTGCGGCACGTTTTCCGCGGGCGAAGTAACCACGCGCAACTGCGTGCCGTCGGCCGCCTCGACCATGTAGTCGCGGCTGGCGCCGAGAAAGACTTGCCGCACCACCGTCGCCGGAACGACGTTGACGGCGCCTTCCGGCCGTGACGCCCATAACCGGATGTGGTGCTGGCGGATGGCGATGGCGGCGCCGGCATTGGGCGCCAGCTTGGCGCCGTTGCAGCCGATCGGCGTGCCGGCAAATGAAATGTGATTGGCGTCGAGCGCGGTTCCCTTGATCACATTGCTCGAGCCGATGAAGCGGGCGACGAATTCCGAGCGCGGCCGGTCGTAGATTTCTTCCGGCGTGCCGGCCTGCTCGATCTTGCCGGCGTTCATCACCGCGATGATGTCGGCGGTGGTCATCGCTTCCGACTGGTCGTGGGTGACATAGATCGTGGTGTAGCGGTACTCGTCGTGCAGGCGGCGCACTTCGAACCGCATCTCCTCGCGCAGATTGGCGTCGAGATTGGACAAGGGCTCATCCAGCAGCAGCGTCTCCGGCTCCACGATCAGCGCGCGCGCCAGCGCCACCCGCTGCTGCTGGCCGCCCGACAGCTCGCCGGGATAGCGGTCGGCGAGCTGGATCAGATGGGTGGTTTCCAGGATGGCTTTCAGCTTGCGGTCGATCACGGCGCGGTCGAGCTTGCGCAGCTCCAGCCCATAGCTGACGTTCTGGGTCACCGTCATGTGCGGCCACAGCGCGTAGCTCTGGAAGATCATCGACATGTTGCGCCGCTCGGGCGGCACCGTGCGCGCGGGCGAGGATACGAGGCGATCGCCGACGCGGATCTCGCCGGCCGACGGCTCCAGGAACCCGGCGATCAGCCGCAAGGTGGTGGTCTTGCCGCAGCCTGACGGCCCGAGCAGGCAAACCAGCCGCCCGTGGTCGATGGTCAGCGATATGTCGTCCACGACCGCGAGCGGCCCGAAACGCTTCGTCAAACCGCGCAATTCGACCGACGCCACGCCGCTACCCTCCTGGAAAGGCCGCAGGCAGATTTGTACCGCTCCGCCCCCGCCTAATGAAACCTAATTCCGAGCCACCCCCGCGACAGCTTGCCGCCACCGGCGCCTTCGCTGTCACGTCCCCGTGAAAGCCGGCTTGCGCTTTTCCATGAACGCCCGGCGCCCTTCGACATAGTCCTGGCTGGTGAAGCACTGCTCGACCAGTTCCGCCGACCGTTTCAGGTTCGGCTGATCGTCCTTCATCGCTTCGCCGACGATGTACTTCACCGCCTTCACCGTGAGCGGCGCATTGGCGGCGATGGTGTCGGCATAGGTCTGGACATAGCTCTCCAGCTCCGCTTCCGGCACCACCCGGTTGATCAGCCCCATCACCCGCGCCTCCTCGGCGTCGAACTGGCGCGCGGTGTAGAAAATCTCCTTGGCGAAGGCCGGGCCAACCACGTCGACCAGGCGCTTGAGCCCGCCATAGGAATAGCCGAGCCCGAGCTTGGCCGCCGGCACCGCAAAGCGCGAATTGTCCGACGCGATGCGCAGGTCGCAGCACAGCGCGAGCCCGACGCCGCCGCCCAGGCAATAGCCGCGGATCATCGCGATGGTCGGCTTGGGAAATTCGTAGACCGCGGAATTGGCCCGCTCGACCGCCGCGTTGTAGTGCTTGACGCCTTCCAACGACGAACGCTCACTCTCGAATTTGGAAATGTCGGCGCCGGAGATGAAGGCCTTGCCGCCGGCGCCGGTCAGCACCACCACGCGCACCTCGTCGTCCTTGGCGAAGCCGTCGAGGATTTCGCTGGTGCGCGCCCACATGTCGAGCGACACCGCATTGTGGCGCTCGGGATTGTTGAAGATCACATAGCCCACGCGCCCATCCTTGCGCGCCAGCATCTTGTCGTCGGTCTGCGTGTCGGTCTGCGTCATGGCTGTTGTTCCGTGTTCGGTCGCCGGCGTGCAATCATACCAAGGGGCCCGCATTGCAGCGTGCATTTCCAGTGGCCTCATGGTTCGAGACGCCCGCCTTCGCCCTGCGGGCTTCGGCGCGCTCCTCACCATGAGGGGATAGTTCAACCCTCATCCTGAGGAGGCCGCCATAGCAGGCGCAGCCTGCGTGCACTTGGCTGCGATGCGGCCGTCTCGAAGGATGAGGCCTGAGATGAATCATCGTCTGCTGTCGTTGGTATCAGATCGCATTGGCCTGCCGCAGCTTTTCAATCTCCTGCGCACTGTAGCCGAATTCCCGCAGCACTTCGTCGGTATGTTCGCCGATCGCGGGCGGCGGCGCGGCGATGCTGCTGGGCGTGCGCGACAGCGAAAACGGCTGGCCCACCACATTGATGGTCTCGCCGTTGGCCCGCGCCACCGGCTGCGCCATGCGAAGATGCTCGACCTGCGGATCGGCGAACACCTGGTCGATGGAATAGATCGGCCCGCACGGCACGCCCGCCTTGTTGAACAGCGCGATCCAGTCGGCGCTGCTGCGCTGCGACATGATCTTGTCGATCTCGGCGTTCAGCACATCGCGGTTTTTCGAGCGGCTCGCCGCCGACTTGTATTCCTCCCGCTCCAGCAGCGTGGGCGCGTCCACCGCGCGGGCGAAGCGCTCCCAGATCGCCTGGCCGGTGGTGGCGACATTGATATGGCCGTCCTTGGTGGTGAACACGCCGGTCGGAATGCTGGTCGGATGATTGTTGCCGGCCTGCGCGGGCACTTCTTTCTTGATCAGCCAGCGCGCCGCCTGGAAGTCCAGCATGAAGATCTGCGCCTGCAACAGCGAAGTCTGGATCCATTGCCCTTCGCCGGACTGCTCGCGTTCCAGCAAGGCGGTGAGAATTCCGAGCGCGCAGAACAAACCCGCCGTGAGGTCGGCGACCGGGATGCCGACTCGCACCGGTCCCTGCCCGGGCAGTCCGGTGATCGACATCAGCCCGCCCATGCCTTGCGCGATCTGGTCGAAGCCCGGCCGGTCGCGATAGGGCCCGTCCTGCCCGAACCCGGAAATGCTGGCATAGACGATGCGCTTGTTGATCTTGCGCAGGGACTCGTAATCGATCCCCAGGCGGTCCTTCACGTCGGGGCGGAAATTCTCCACCACCACATCCGCCTTCTCGACCATGCGGCGGAACACCGCGAGCGCGGCCTTTTCCTTCAGGTTGAGCGTGATGCTGCGCTTGTTGCGATGCAGATTGCTGAAGTCGGGACCCTCGCGCGGCCCGCCGGGCGGATCGCCGCTTTCCAGATGGGCCGGCGTCTCGATCTTGATGACGTTGGCGCCCCAATCGGCGAGCTGGCGCACCGCGGTGGGGCCGGACCGCACCCGCGAGAGATCGAGCACGGTGAAGCGCGCGAGCGCCTGCGAGGCTCGGGGAACCGACATCGGCGACGTCTCCAGGATCACTGTTTTTATATTAACGGCACCAAGTAATGTCCGTCATCCTTCTAACCGGTGGCCTCATGGTTCGAGACGCGCAGCTTCGCTGCGCTCCTCACCATGAGGGGATAGATTAATCCTCATCCTGAGGAGGCCGCCATAGCAGGCGCAGCCCGCGTACACTTGGCTGCGATGCGGCCGTCTCGAAGGATGAGGCCCGCATTGCAGCGTGCGTTCCGGTGACCTCATGGTTCGAGACGCCCGCCTTCGCCCTGCGGGCTTCGGCGCGCTCCTCACCATGAGGGGATAGATTAATCCTCATCCTGATAAGGCCGCGAAGGGCCAACATCCCCGATATCCCGGGTGTTGTCTACCGAGAGACAATCGCGATGCAATCCAGTAGCTTAGTCGCGGGGGCGGCCCGCGGATCGCCGAGGGAAACCGCCAAGGGACACCACCATGTGGACCGCAAGACTGCTGAGCTCACGCGTGCTGAGTTTGATCGCCGCCGCTTCGGTGCTGGCCACGCTCGTGGGCGACGCCGCCGCGCAACGGCCAAAGCGGCAGCAGCCGGCGCAGGCCGAGCAGCGCCCGGCCGACGAGAGCCAGCCGCCGCAGCCAAAGCGGGGGCGGCAGCAGCAGCCGAAGGGCCAGCAGCAGGACAGCGTGCTGCGGCTGCTGCCATCCGACGCCGTCAGCGAGCGCAGCATCGAAGTCGCCGGCAGCCGGCTGACCTATACCGCCACCGCCGGCACGCTGCCGCTGTTCGATCCGTCGGGCGAACGCTCGGCGGCGGTGTTCTACACTGCTTACGTTCTAAAGACCGCCGACGCCGCCAATCGCCCGGTGAGTTTTGTGTTCAACGGCGGGCCTGGTGCTGCTTCCGCCTATCTGCATCTCGGCGCGCTCGGCCCGCGCATCGCCCAATTCGGCCCGAGCGGGCGCGATCCGGCGGCCGTGCGCATGCAGGACAATCCGGACACCTGGCTCCCCTTCACCGATCTGGTGATGATCGATCCGGTCGGCACCGGCTGGAGCCGGCCCGCCAAGTCCGACGGCGGCAGCGCGTTCTGGGGCGTGCAGCGCGACGCCGAAGCGGTCGCCAAGGTGATCGCGCTTTATCTCTCCCGCAACGGCCGCTCGTTCTCGCCCAAATATATCGCAGGTGAGAGCTATGGCGGCTTCCGCGCCGTCAAGGTGGCGCAGGTGCTGCGGCGCGACCAGGGCATTGCCGTCAACGGCATCGTCATGGTGTCGCCGTTCGTGGATGGCACGCTGATCTTCGGCGGCACCCGCTATCCGCTCGGCGCCGCCTTGCAGCTTCCCTCGCTGGCCGCCACCGAACTGGAACGCAAAGGCGCGTTCAACGCCCAGACGATCGCGGAGGCGGAGAAATTCGCGCTCACCGACTATCTCACGACCCTGGCCGGGCCGCCGCCGCAAGGCGACGCGGCGCGGGCGTTCTACAAGCGCGTGGCGCAAATCAGCGGACTGCCGGAAGACGTGGTGGCGCGCACGCGCGGCTTCATCCGCGAGGCCTATCTCAAGCATCTGCGCTCGCCCGAGGGCAAGATCGTCAGCCGCTACGACGCGACCTTTGCTGTCGACGATCCCTATCCGGAGCAGGACTCCGCGCGCGCGCCCGATCCGCAGCTCGAAGGATTGACGCGTGCCTATGGCGGCGCCTTCTCCGCCTATGCCCGCGACGAACTGGGTTTTAAGACCGACCTCACCTATGTGCTGCTCTCCAACGACATTGTCGGGCGCTGGAACTGGGGCGACGGCGGCGGCCGCGCGACCGCCAGCATTGCCGACGATGTGCGGGAGCTGTTGGCGCTCGTGCCCTCGTTCCGGCTGTTGGCGACCCACGGCTATGCCGACATGGTGACGCCCTATGCGGTGACCCGCTACATGCTCGATCATCTGCCGCCGATCGGCGCACCGGAGCGCACCGCGCTGAAACTCTATCGCGGCGGCCACATGTATTATCTCGACGCCGAATCCCGCCGCGCCTTCACCGAGGACGCCAAGGCGTTCTACCGCCCATCGCCATGACGTTGGGTGTGCGCGCGGGCAATGCAGAGGCGACGGCCAAGGAGCGGGATCAATTCATTCCCGCCCGCAAGTCCGACATCCTCAACGCGCTGGCGGGCGGGCAATTCCGCAGCGACGGGGAGCGCGAAAAGTTCAACCAAGTCTGCCGGCTGCTGGCGGCGATCTACCACTACGAATATTTCGACCGGCTGGAGCGGCTGCGCGACGCCTATTTCTATTTCAATCCCGAGCTTGAGACCCATGCGCGCATCGAGCGCGCCGCGCTCGACCGCGCCTATGCGGACCTGGTCGAGCTGCTGACCGCAGTGCTCAAGGGCGCCAATTTCGTCGAACTCACCCATGCAGAGATCGCGCAGGCGCACCGCCAGCGCGCCTTGATCCGGGTCGCGATCAAGGCGCCGCTCGAGGATTTCCGCGACGTGCGGATTTTCCGGCGTGGCCGGCACAGCGAGACCGTCGACGTCACCCGCTGGTTTCATCCGCGCAAGCGCACGGTCGAGGCCGAGATCTATGACGACGTGGTGCTGCTGGTGGCGATGAAGGCCGACGGCGACCTGGCCGGACAGCAGCGCGACCGCTGGCGGGCGGCCAAACACCGGATCCGGCCGGGCTCCGTGCTGCTGAAATATTTCCGCAACATCGCGCGCTCCGACGTCAATGCGCTGTTTCCCAATGTGCGGGTGGTGATGAGCACCTTCGACAAGCTCGTGCTCGGCGTGCCGGCACTGGCCGGCGGGTTGCCGATCCTGTTCAATCTGGCGTCGAGCGTGACCGTGCTGTTCCTGGTGATCGGCTTCTATCTCGGGATTTCCGGCGCGGTGCAGGACGATCACGTCAAGCAGGCGCTCGCCGCCATGAGCGGGCTGGTGGCGCTCGGCGGCTTCATCATGCGGCAATGGGTGAAATATCAGCGGCAGTCGCTGAGATATCAGAAGGAGCTGACCGACAACATCTACTTCCGCAACATCAACAACAATGCCGGCATTTTCGACTATGTGATCGGCGCGGCCGAAGAGCAGGAATGCAAGGAGACGTTCCTGGCCTATTATTTCCTGCACACGGTTGGCGCGACGACGCAGGACGCGCTCGACGCCCGCATCGAGGCGTGGCTGAAGGAAGCGCTCGGGCTCGACATGGATTTCGAGGTGGAGGACGCATTGGCCAAGCTCGAGCGCCTCGGCCTGCTCACCCGCGACGGCGAGCGCCTGTCGGTGCCGCCGCTCGATGAGGCGCTGGTCATTCTCGACCGCGCCTGGGACGGGTATTTCCGGTATGAGGCGGCGGCCGCCAATTGACGATGTGCCGCAAGCAAGAGTATCGGGCGCTGCCGCTGCTTCCCTCTCCCATCGGGAGAGGGTGGCGCACGTCAGTGCGCCGGGTGAGGGGTTACGCTCCTCGATAGAGTAGAACCCCCTCACCCCGACCCTCTCCCCACAGGGGAGAGGGAGAAGAGCAGCGCGTTTCCATTCGTGACAGAGGAGCCACCGTGCATCGCATCAACGTGCATCATCACCATATGCCGCCGGCTCTGGTGGCGCCGATGCAAAAGGCCAATCTCGGCAACCCGCTGCAATTTAGCTGGACGCCGCAGAAGTCGATCGACGACATGGATCGCTCGGGGACCGGCATCTCGGTGCTGTCGGTGTCGCTGCCGGTCGTCGCTTTCCTCCCGCGTGACGAGGCGCGGCGGCTGGCGCGCGACGCCAACGACTATGCGATGCGGCTCGTGGCCGACCATCCCGGCCGTTTCGGCGCGTTCGCCACGTTGCCGATGCCGCATGTCGACGACACGTTGCAGGAGATCGCATACGCGCTCGACGTGCTGAAGATGGACGGCGTCTGCCTGCTGACCAGCTATGGCGACAGATGGCTCGGCGACGGCGCTTATGCGCCGGTGATGGACGAGCTCAACCGCCGCGGGGCGGTGACCTTCGTGCATCCCAACCTGCCGGATTGTTGCGCCCACACCGTGCCGGGGATTCCGCCCCCGGTGGTCGAATATGGCGCCGACACCGCGCGCGCCATCACCAATCTGGTTTTCACCGGCACCTCGGCGCGCTGCGCCAAGGTGAAATTCATCTTCACCCATGGCGGCGGCGCGATGCCGATGTTCATGGATCGCTACACCAACATGTCGAAGCTGGGAGGGCGCTTCGCGGAATTCACGCCCGACAAGGTGCTGGCGGAATTCAAGCGCTATTATTACGACACCGCGCTGGCCGCCAACGCGCCGGCCATGGCAGCGCTCCGCCAGGTGGCGCCGATCTCGCAGATTCTGTTCGGCACCGACTTTCCGTTCCGCGTCAGCGACTATCAGGCGGCGGACCTGCAAGACCTGTTCGACGCCGGGGAGCTCAAGGCGATCGAGCGGGAGAACGCGCTGCGGCTGATGCCGGGGCTGCGGGGGCGGAAGGCGGGGTGAGTCCTGGAAATTGTTTCCTTAGTCATCATTCGTCGAATGAGGCAGCAGCAGCCAGGTTTACCCCACTTCACAATAAGCCGCGTCTTGCGACATGCTGCCGATCCAACCCAATTTTGTGGGTCGAGCCTCATCATCCGCAAACTCAAGTCCATGGTTCTCCCGATTCTGGCAATTCAATCTTCGTTCCGCGACCGATGCTTTTGCATTGGTCATACACCCATTTTGCGATCGCAAGATCGGAGGCGGCAGTGCCGTTATTGTTTGCATGATAAGTAATTTGATCGTCATTGGTCCGACCCGGATGCTTGCCGCTAATAACCTCTCCGAGTTCTAGGATCTTGTCCCAGGTGATGATTCCTTTGCTGATAGGCTCGGTGAGGCCGGCCTGTTGATCCTGCTCAACCGACTCGCGCCAATTGGTGACTATGATGTCAGCGCGCTCCACGGTTACGTCGTCGTTCTCGCGACGTCCTGATTTGAGCCAGCCGCCGGCGACCAGCGCATTGTTGGAACCGACGACCGTAACGACGTGCTGGCCCGGCTCAAGCCAATTGCCGTCGAACACGGGAACATTAGAGTTGGTGGCGCAAATAATGACGTGCGATCCCTTCACGACATCTTGGGGGCTCCTGACAGGGATCATCTCAGCATTGACGAGCGCAGAAGCCCGTTCACAGAACTTCTTTCTGTTTTCTGCATTACGGCTATAGACCTTATACGTTTTGATATTCCGTTCGTTTTGCAACGCGACGACCTTGTGCAACGCTTGGCCGCTGGTGCCAAAGACGCCGGCCATCGTGGCATCTTTGCGCGCCAGATGTCGGAATCCGACGCCGCTCGTGGCGCCCGTACGCAGCGCCATGCTGCTGGAAAACCCGATATTTTTGTCATAAATCTCGCCAATCATGATGGATAACAAATGGCCTGTGATTGAATCCCACAACAGAAAAATAGGATGTTCTCGATACGTCAGAACTTGATTGCCCGGATCGTGACTGAGTTTTTCACCGCGCGTGAGCGAACCAATCACGCCCAGCCCGTCTACCCCTCCCGGAAAATTTGAGATGCGTACATTTGTTTTGGAATGCACCCGTCGCCTTGGTGCATTAATGATGGGGCGCTCCGACGCTTCCTTGTAGCCTTGCTCAACGAGATTGATCGCCTCTTTGATGGTAATAACCTCCCTAATATCCTGCGGCATGAGCAAAAGTGCCGTTTTTGCGTTGGGCCTTGTCATTGGGAAGTCTTTCTACTTGATGCGGTCAATACGCTGCGGTGGGCATGCAATCATGCATCTCACGACAGTTGCGTGTCTTGTCTGCCATTTCGCTAAGCGTGCCAACAAGTTGCAATTCTGTCTTCGCTGGAATTTCATTATCGCCTAGCCGCTCTTGCCTTTTCGACCAACGAGTCTGGGAAGGCCAACATTTGCACAACGACTTTCTGCATCTGCTCACCCCCGATCGGCTCTAAGTCAAGCTTGGACTTCGATGCGTCGTCGATAAAAGCCGGATCGGCCATCATTGCTGAAAATGCTTGGCGCAAAATGCTCACCTGCGTGCTTGGTACACTTGGTGCTGTAAAGACTGCGCGGCCGATATCGCCGGACGAAAACAGACTGAGGATCGTCCGACCTTCTTCGGTGAATCCTGTCTCCGATGCAGTCGGCACATTCGGGATTTCTGGCGAGCGTCTGCTAGAACCAATGAAGAGGACCGAGACTTTCTTCTCGGCCAGCCAATCACCCTTTCGGTTCTTGAGATCTGTCCACAACGCTGGGGCTCCCTCAACTTCCCCGCGCTCCATCGCCAATGCTTGTTCGGCGGAAGCCTGATAACCAGTGACCAATTTGAACTTCGTCCCGGAGAACATATTAAGCGCCCGCGGCAAATATGCGGTGATGCCACTTCCGGCGGAGGACAAGATCGTTTCGCGTTGACGCGCGTCCTCGAATGTCTTGGTTTTTGACGTATGCCAAGTGAAGTATACGGTCGTGGACGCCAGCAACCTGCCGATCCAATTAAGTTTGGACGCGTCATAGTTTATACCGGTCTGTCCAAGCACTTGCTCGACGACAATCCCGTCAGACGCGATGGCCAATGCAGTACCGTCTCTCGGCGCAACATTGACCATGTAGCTGATCACTCCCAGGCCTCCGGCGCCGGGCATATTTCGGGGAACGATGGTGGGTTTCCCGGGAATATGCAATCCAAGATGCCGCGCTAGTAGTCGTCCGTAAAGATCGTAGCCGCCTCCGGGACCAAACCCGATATAGAGATCGATTTTTTTTCCGGCATAGAAATCTTCAGCTTGGACTTCCGGGGCAAGCAGAGAGCTAGCAATGGAGACAGCACCTAACAGTACGAAAGCTTTGATACTTTGCGCCACCTCTATCTCCCTCCCGATTTGGCGAAACCCCGCACAATCGTCGCGCAGAGTGCACTCACGCCTTCTCTTTTCCCACTGCCGGGAAAAACTTCCCAATGAGATTACCAAGTACACTTCCTGCCGTCTCGACAAACTGGACTTGCTCTGAGAACCTGGTCGGCGGATGTAGTACGAGTGTTGCCTCACGATGAGGCCATTTGGTCCATCTCGTTTCGCCTTAACCGGCACACGATGACCACCAGGCACCGAAATGATCGGATAGGTCGGTGGCGTCCCCGGCAAGACTCGAACTTGCGACCCCTGGTTTAGGAAACCAGTGCTCTATCCGGCTGAGCTACGGGGACCTTTTCGGTTCGCATTTTTAGCACACCTTCGGTTTAGGAAAACCCGGAAGCGCCGTATTGCTAACCTATTGCCGCAGTGCCGCCCCATTGCCCCGGTTCCATATGCCTCCATGCGCTGGGGGCTAGCCGTCCGTTCTGACAATCTCTTCGGGCATGCCCGCGCTTTGGCCGGCACCGGCGCTCTCCCTGTTGCGCTCTCTATAATAATGACGGCCTCCGCCGCCGCGGAGGGCGCGCCGGTCGCGGGCTGCCGGTTCGCCCTCGCCGGCACCGGCACGGTCACAGCCGTCAAGGGCGGCCGCAGTTTTGTGCTGGACGACGGCCGCGAGGTGCGGCTTGCGGCGCTGGAAGTCCCCTCCTCGCCCGAGGCCCAAGCGGCGCTGCAAGCGATCGTCGCCGGCCGCGCCGTCGAGCTGCGCCAGCAAGCCGCCGCCACCGACCGTTACGGCCGCCTCGTCGCCCACGTCTATCTGTTCGGCGAAGGAAATCCCCGCTCGGTGGGCCATGACCTATTGGCGCAAGGGCACGCCCGCGTGGCCGCCCCCATCGGCGACAAGGCCTGCGCCGCCGAGCTTCTGGCCGCCGAACAGGCCGCCCGCGCCGCCCAACGGGGCCTGTGGAGCGACCCGAAACATGGCATAGTGGCCGCCGAAAGCCTGGCTGATTTGGCGGCCGGGCGGGGTCGCTTCACGCTGGTCGAAGGCCGCGCCGTATCGGTGCGCGAGAGCGGCGGCACCATCTACGTGAATTTCGGACGGCGATGGTCGCAGGCGCTCACGGTCACCATCTTGAAACGCCATGAGCGCATGTTCACCGCGGCGGGAATCGCGCCGAAAGCCCTGGAGAACCGCCGCGTGCGGGTGCGCGGCTGGCTGGACGAACGCAGCGGCCCGCGGATCGAGGTGGCTTCGCCGGAGCAGATCGAGATTGCCGAATTGAACCGATGACCGCGCCCGTCGACACAATCCCGACATCGCCGCGCTACGGCAGCCGCAGCCGCTTTACGGCGCCGGCCGTGCTCGCGCTCGCGCTGTTGCTCGGCGGCTGCGCCGCCACCATCGAGCGGCAAGTCCCGCTCGCCGCCGAGCGCACGGTCGAGACCGACCTGTCGCCGGGCGCCGAGCGCGAGCACCAGCGCATCCTCGCCGCCTATAACGGCGCCTATGAGGAGCCGCAGCTGCAAGCCATGCTGGACGAGACCGTGGCGAAACTCGTGGCGGCGTCGGAGCGGCCGGACCAGCGCTACCGCACCGTGATCCTGAACTCGGCGGCGGTGAATGCCTTCGCGCTGCCCAACGGGCATCTCTATGTCACCCGCGGGTTGATCGCGCTGGCCAACGACCGCGCCGAACTGGCCTCGGTGCTGTCGCACGAGATGGCGCATGTGATCGCGCGCCACGCCGCCATCCGCGAGGACCAGGCGCGCCAGGTGGCGCTGGTCAGCCGCGTGGTCAGCGAGGTGCTGACCGATCCCGAAACTGGCGCGCTGGCGCTCGCCAAATCCAAGATCGCGCTCGCCAGCTTCTCGCGCGCGCAGGAATTCGAGGCCGACGGCATCGGCGTCGGCATCGCCGCGCGCGCCGGTTACGACCCCTATGGCGCGGTGCGCTTCCTCGGCGCCATGGGACGCAGCGCCGAATTGCGGCCGGCGAGCCGGAGCAAGATCGATCCGCGCGCGCCGGATTTCCTCTCCTCGCATCCGGCGACGCCCGAGCGCGTGAAGAACGCGCAGACCAATGCCCGGCAGTTCACCGCGCCGGGCTCCGGCGAGCGCGAGCGCCTGGCCTATCTCGCCGGCATCGATGGCATGGTCTATGGCGAGGACCCGAGCGAAGGCTTCGTGCGCGGCCGGAGATTCCTGCATCCCAAGCTCGGCTTCACCTTCCAGGCGCCGGAAGGTTTCACATTGGACAACACCGCGCAGGCGGTGCTCGGCATCAAGGAAGGCGGCGGCCAGGCCCTGCGGCTCGACGTGGTGCGGGTGCCGGCCGAGCAGACGCTGCCGGATTATCTGAATTCCGGCTGGATCGAGAACATCGACCCAAAGAGCATCGAAGAGGTCACCATCAACGGGTTGCCGGCGGCGACCGCCACCGCCAAGGGCGACCAGTGGGGCTTCCGCCTGTTCGCGGTGCGCTTCGGCAGCGACGTCTACCGCTTCATCTTCGCCAGCAAGAAGATGACGCCGGAGCTCGACCGCGCCTTCCGGGATTCGGTCGGCAGCTTCCGCCGCATGAGCATCGCCGAGAGCAATGCGGCGAAGCCGCTGCGCCTGCGGGTAGTAACGGTGGAGACCGGCGACACCATCGAGCGCATGGCCGCCCGCATGGCGCTCACCGACCGGCCGGCCGAGCGCTTCCGCCTGCTCAACGGGCTGGCTCCGGGCGAGCGGCTGAAGCCAGGCGACCAGGTCAAGATCGTGATGGAATAGGCGGCGGACGGCGGGCACGCGACCGCGCGCGCGCAGGTGGCCTCATGGTTCGAGACGCCCGCCTTCGCCCTGCGGGCTTCGGCGCGCTCCTCACCATGAGGGGATAGATTGATCCTCATCCTGAGGAGCCCGCCGAACCCCCGGGCACTTCGTCCCGGGGGGAAGGCGGGCGTCTCGAAGGATGAGGCCGGAAGGAGGGTTTGTGTCTTGGGCCGGACGTCGGCTTGGTCCCACTTTCGGGGACGAGCGGAAGAGTTGCCATCTCCCACGCTTGCGGCATTCCGTCAGACCCCCGTTGAAACGCCACAGGTAATATTGTGCTTGCCGCGGGGACCGCTTAGCGTGACGCCATTCCAGGTCAAGAATGAGGGAGTTATGGGCATGACGAAATTGGGCATGAAGAAATTGGGCATGACGAAATTCCGCGCAGCGGCCTTTCTGGTCGCTCTCGTCGCAATTCTCGCGCCATGGGCAACGCCGTCGCAGGCGCAGACCGCGCCCAAGGACTGGCCGAACCGGCCGGTGAAATTCATCATCCCGTTCGGGCCCGGCGCCGGCGCCGATATCGGCGCGCGGCTGTTGATCGAGCCGCTGCAGGCGCGCTGGGGCAAGCCGCTGGTGATCGAGAACCGTCCCGGCGGCGACAGCATGGTGGCGATCCAGGCCTTCCTGAGCGCCAACGACGACCACACGCTGCTGTGGGGACCGAGCGGCAATTTCACCGTGCATCCGTTCCTGTACGACAAGCTGCCCTACAATCCCGCCGACCTCGTCCCGATCGCGCGCTTCTCCAACACCATTCTCGCGGTCGGCACGCCGGCGGCGATGAATTTCAAGGACCTGAAAGACTTCGTCGATCGCGGGCTGAAGGAGCCGGGCAAGTGGAACGGCACCGCGGTGCCCGGCGTCACCGACTTCGCCTTCGACTATTTCGCCAAGACCGCCGGCCTGCAGATCCAGAAGATCGCCTATAAGGACACCGTGCAGGCGGCGACCGATGTCGGCGAAGGCCGCATCCAGGTCTATGCCTCGTCCTACGCCATCCTGCGGCCGCAGACCGAAGCCGGCCGCATCAAGGTGCTGGCGGTGATGGGCCCGCAACGCGCGCCCAGCCTGTCCGACCTGCCGACCGCTACGGAGGCGGGCTATCCCAACCTGACGATGGAAGGCCTGGTCGGGCTGTTTGGGCTGAAAAGCATGTCGCCGGAACTGATGGCCAAGATCGGCGCCGACATCCTGGCGGTGGGCAAGGACAAGGCGATCGAGGCCCGGCTCGCCACCACGGCGCAGACACTCAATCTCGGCGGTCCGAAGGAATTCACCGCATCGATCGAGGCGCAGCGCAATCAGATCGCCAATATCGCCAAGACCGTCGGCACCAAGAAGCAGCAATAGGCGGCGCACACGCCGCAGCGTTAAACCGGGCCGCGCTCCCCGCGGCCCGGTTTTTCTTTCTTCCTCTCCCCGAGGACCGGTGGGCCGAGCCGGGTGAGGGGCTGTGCATTGCCCCTCACCCGACCCGCAAAGCCGGGGAGAGAGGGAAATTACGCCGCGCCCGGCATGACGTTCCTTTGCTTTTCCAGGCCCGGCCGCACATACCGCTTGACAACAGCCGGCTAATAGTCATAATTTTGATTATCAATTTTTTGATGATCAAAGGTTTGATTAAATGCCTCGACCTGCGCGCGCCGACACAAGAGGCCTGCATTTGCCGGCTTTGGTGGCCTTCGATCGCACCATCCCGCCAGTAACGCGCGTGCCGATGGCGCTGGCCCGCCGCTTTTTCCAGGTCTGCACGACGGCTGTGGCGGAAGCGCTGTCCAAGGATGATCTCACCCCCCTGCAATACGCGGTGATGGCCTATCTCAACCGCGAACCCGACATCGATCAGAACGGCCTCTCGGCACGGCTCGGCGTCGACCGTAACAATACCAGCCTGCTGGCCGAGCAGCTTGAAGCCAACGGCATGATCAGCCGCCGCGTGAACGGTGCCGACCGCCGCGCGCGTCTGCTCCGCCTCACCCCGCGCGGCAAGAAGCTCTACGACCGCCTGCAGCCCGGCGTGTTCGCCGCGCAGGAGGGGTTGCTGGTGCAGCTTGCGCCGAAGGAGCGGGAACTGCTGCTCGATCTCCTGGTCCGCGTCATCCAGGACAACCGCCTGCTCGCCCGTCCTGGTACCGGCCGTCGCAAGCGCGGCACTCGGCCAACACCGCCCGATAAGAGTTGAAGGAGAGTGTCATGCGTGGAATCAAGCAATGCGTCGCCGCGGTCGCCCTGATCACAAGCCTTGCCTTGCCGACGACGCCGTCGCTGGCAGAGGCTTGGCCGCAACGCACGGTCCGGGTGATCGTGCCCAATCCTGCCGGCGTCGGGATCGACGTTGTCGCACGGCTGTTCGCCGAGCGGCTCGGCGCAAAATGGGGGCAGGCGGTGATCGTCGAGAACATGCCAGGCGGCGACGGCATCATCGCGGTCAGAGAGTTCGTCCGCCGGCAGGACAATCATACGCTGCTGTATTCTTTCCCCGGCCTGATCACGATCAATCCGCTCATCCACGACAAGCTGCCATACGATCCTGCTCTCGACCTCCTGCCGATCGCGTCCACGTCCGACAACTTTCTGGCGATTGCGGCGTCTGAAAGCTTGCAGACCGCCTCGCTTGCCGAACTCGCGCAAGTCGCCAAGGCCGGTCGCAAAAAGCTGACCTGGGCGGCGACGCCCGGCCTGCCCTACTACGCGTTCGCCACCTTCCAAAAGAACGCCGGCGGCAACATGGTCCAGGCCAGCTATCGCGACTTCAACCAGGCCATCGTCGACCTGGCCGAGGGCCGCATCGACGCGGTTGCCGCCGGCGTGGCGCCGCTGCTGCCGCAGGTGCGCGCCGGCAAGATCAAATTGCTCGCCTTCCTCAACCGCGAGCGCACGCCCGTTGCGCCGGAGGTTCCGACCGTGGCGGAAGCCGGTTACCCCGATCTCACGTTTAGCGCCGTGACGGGCTTTTTCGGTGGGCGCAACATGCCGGGCGCGCTTCGTGAGCGCATCGCAGCCGATGTTCGCCAGATCGCAGCCGATCCGGCCATCAGGGAGCGCTTGGCGAACATGGGCGCCGCCGTACGCGGCAGCTCGCCGGCCGAGTTCGCCGCCGCCATTGAGGAACAGCGCGTCAAGGTGGCGGCCATTGCAAAGGCCATCGGAACCAAGCCAACGCAATAGGCGGGAAACTGCCCCGTATTGTTCGGCCGGGCCGCGCTCACCCGCGGCCTGTTTTTTTGTTTTGGCTCAGCGGCGGCCATTCATTTGAAGCGTGAGACTCATTCTTCCCTCTCCCCGCTGCGCGGGGAGAGGTCGACCGAGCCATAAGCGCGTTCACGCGCGTCCATAGCCCGTCGCAGACGGGCGTAAACGCCCTTGAGGACGCGCTATGGCGAGGTCGGGTGAGGGGCATTGCAGCAGCCCCTCACCCGGCTCGGACCTGCCGGTCCTCGCCACCCTCTCCCCGCAAAGCGGGGAGAGGGAAATACGCGCACGCCGGAACGACGAGGAAAACAAAAGGCCCGGCGGAAGCCGGGCCTCGATCGTTCGCGCGCGGCGTAGTGCTCAGAACTGCGAAGCCACCGCGCTCAGCCCCATCACATGCGCCAGCATGCGCACTTCGCGCTTTTGCTCCTCGCGCAGCACCATGACCAGCGGGATCGCCGCCGATTTGAGCTGCTGCACCTGCGCGCTGTTCGGATTGATGGAAGCCGCCGCCTGCTTGCTGGCCGGCGCCTTGTCATGGGCGATATTGCGCAGCGCCTGCTCGACCGCCGGCCAATAGGGCTCCTGATCCGCGCTAAGCTTGAGCCGGTTCTTGATGCTGGCGATCTGCGCGTCGTTGAACAGAAAGCGGCTCTGCGGCGCCGCCTGTGCCGGACGCTTGGCGGTTGGCGTCAGCGCCGCGGTCTTCTGCCGCGGCGTGCCCGGCATGGCGCGCGCGGGCGCGGGCTCCGCCGGCGCATAGGCCAGCGACCGGTCGGGTGCGTTGTGCGCGTCACCGCGCGCGGTCACGAACGGCGGCATGGCGGGGGCGGCGTAAATCAGCGCGGGTGGCAGGGTCTGCGGGGTGCTGTCGGCCGAGGCCAGCGCCATGGCCGTCGACTTGGCCGGCGACTCGGCCGGCGGCGCGCTCGCGGTGGGAGCCTCGTCCCAGTCGTGCGGAAACCGCAAGGTCACGATCTCGGCGGCGGACAGCACCTCAGAGGCCGAGAGCTCAGGGGTATGGATGGCGTTGGTGGTGCCGGCGGCGAAGCTGCCGGCGACGGCGCCGGCGGCCAACATGGCAATACAAAGCAACCCCCGCTGGCGCATTCTGCTGACCCCCCACTCGCTGCTCGTCTTGGCGCTCGTCTTGGCGGCACTCGACGCCGCGCAAGATTCCTCGCAAAACGAGCTTAAATATGGCTTAACCATGGAAATATTCGAGGCGGTGCTGGGGGTTACGGGGAATCCGGGCCGGGTGCGCCCTGCCGATTCTCTCGTGTGGCAAATCCCTCCCCCTGAAAGGGGGAGGGTCAGGGTGGGGGTCACTGGTACGGACCGGGTAGATACCCGACAAACTGGATCGGGCTGATGGTCGACCCCCACCCGCTTTGCTTCGCAAAGCGACCTCCCCCTTGCAGGGGGAGGTATGAAGTGACGGCTGCGCTGCCCCGGGACACGTTCGCATTGCACAGCCGCGCCAAAAGCAAAGGCCCGGTGTCGCCACCGGGCCTTGCCACGTCTGTGTGTGAGGAAGACGTTTTTCTGTGAGGAAGGAGCTTACGCCGCTTCGTCTTCGACCAGTTCGTCGGCCGGCTTCGGACCGCGGCGCGGACCCTTGGCGAGTGCGCCTTCGATTTCCTTGACCGCCTCGGTCTCGGTGATCCGCTGTACCGCCGCGATCTCGCGCGACAGCCGGTCGAGCGCGGCTTCATAAAGCTGCCGCTCGGAATAGGACTGTTCGGGCTGCGTCTCCGAACGATAGAGATCGCGCACCACCTCGGCGATGGCGACGATGTCGCCGGAATTGATCTTGGCTTCGTATTCCTGTGCCCGGCGCGACCACATGGTGCGCTTGACGCGCGCGCGGCCCTTCAGCGTCTCGAGCGCGCGCTTGACCAGCGGCCCCTCGGCAAGCTTGCGCATGCCAACGGAGACCACCTTCGCGGTCGGGACCCGCAGCGTCATCTTGTCCTTGATGAAGCTGATGACGAACAGTTCGAGCTTGGCGCCCGCCACTTCCTGCTCTTCGATCGATACGATCTGGCCCACGCCGTGAGCCGGGTAGACGATGAATTCGTTGGTCTTGAAGCCTTGCCGTTGAGTCGTCTTTTTGATGGTCATTCCGGAAGTTGCTCCTTCGGCCGCCTTGCGGGGCGCCGATTTGGCCACGGGAGCCCCACGCCGACGGCTGGCGCCGCGCGAAGGCTGTGATTTCCGCCGGCTCACGCTGGCGGCTCGCTTCTTAGTCCTCCGGGTTGCATTGGAGGACTTTTTACCCTTATGACGCGTTTTTCCTGCCACAGCACATTTGCGTGGATCGCACGCCTCTGTTTGACGGTTCCTCGGAAGCACCCCGAAAAATTACGCTCCCCCACGGGGAGCGGCCTCGATGCGGGGTTTCGCTCATTTTTCAACTATATAGCACATTTTCCGCCAAAATCAAAGCTTTACGGCGGTGCAAAACGGTATTCCGAGAATACCAAGGTGCAATTTATGACGACTGGTTAACGGGGGAACGAAAAACCGGTTCCACTTTTGCACAGCCTCTGGCTGTGGATCAGTCGCCAGCCCCGGGATTGGCGGAGAGCTGCTGTTCTTTATCGGGGACGCCTTCCCAGGCCTTGGCGTCGGCCGGCGGCTCTTTCTTGGTGGTGATATTCGGCCAGATCTTGGAAAAATTGGCGTTGAGCGTGAGCCACTTCTCCAGGCTGGGCTCGGTATCGGGCTTGATCGCGTCGACCGGGCATTCCGGCTCGCATACCCCGCAATCGATGCATTCGTCGGGGTGGATCACGAGCATGTTCTCACCCTCGTAGAAGCAGTCTACGGGGCAGACCTCCACGCAATCCATGTACTTGCACTTGATACAGCTTTCGACGACGACGTAGGTCATCACTTAACTCCAATGGCAGGCTAGTAGCGCATGGGAACCGGAGGGGCAAGACGCCGCCGGTGCGCCCCGCCCTCACGAATCGCCGTCCTCGGCCCAGCGGTCGAGCGCGCGCCGTTCGCGCTTGGTCGGTCGGCCGCTGCCGGGCTCGCGGGCGGCGACGGTGCTGTCAGCCCGCTCACGCGGGCCGGCCGGCGGCGGGGTCAGATCCTCCCACAAGCGCCGGGCGTCCTCGGCGGCGCCGCGCCGCTCGGCAAAGCCCAGCACTTTGAGCACGCGCACGCTGCGATCGAGCGCCACCGTCACCACGTCGCCCGCGCACACCGCGCGGCTGGCGGCATCGATGCGCTGACCATTGACCCGCACATGGCCGGTATCGGCGAGTGCCGCAGCACCCGTGCGCGTGCGCACCAGGCGCGCGTGCCACAGCCATTTGTCGATGCGCTGGCGATCCAATGCCGATGTACCTAGCCGCTGTCGGTTGACCCGCTCATTCCCGCGTGAGCAGGACGGTGGCCTCATGGTTCGAGACGCGCAGCTTCGCTGCGCTCCTCACCATGAGGGGATAGATCAATCCTCATCCTGAGGAGCGGACCGAAGGTCCGCGTCTCGAAGGATGCGGCCCGAAAAACAGCCTGCGTCGACAACTAACTCGGCTCCTTGCCCGCCTCGAGTTGCGCTTTCAGCGCCGCGAGCTTGGCAAAGGGCGAATTTGGATCGGGCTCGCGCTCACGCCGCTCGCCGCGATCGTCACGGCCCTTGAGATATTTGGCGCGCAACGCGGGATCGTGCTCCGGACGATCGGAACGATTGCGGTCCGGGCGGTCGCGGCGCGGCGGACGGGCGCCGCGCTGCGGCTGGTCGGGACGCTCGGGCTTGCGATCCGGTCTGCGGTCGTGGCGCGGGCGCTTGTCTTGGTTCTTTTCTTGGGTGACGTCGGCGGCGACTGGCGCGGCGGCAGTCTCGGCGGTTGCGGCGGCGGGCGGCGCGGGCGCGCTCGGCGGGCGGGGTTCGCCGCCACGTTGGGTATGGCGCGGCCGGCGCGGAGACTTGCGCGGCTGGCGCTGCTCGTCGGGCCGCCGGCCCGGCCGCCAGACTTCGATGAACTCTTCTGGCGCGGGCTCGCTCGCCGATGCGGCCTCTGCGGCAGGTTCGGCGGCCATGTCGGGCGCGGGCGCGGTATCGGCTTCGGCGGCGGCGATCGGAGCGGTCTCGCCACTCGACGGCGTCTCGCCAGCGGGCGCGGGAGTTTCCTCCGCCGCAATACTCTCAGTGCTCTCAGTGGCCGTCGCAGGCGCCGCCGCGGCATCCGGCGCTTCGGCGAGCGGCGTCTCCACGGCCGGCATCTCAGCAGCCGAGGCTTGCGCAGCCGAAGCTTCCGCAACCGGAGTCTCCGCAGCCACGGGAGTATCCGCTGCGGCGGGAGCGTCTGCCCCGATGGGAGCAGCATCCGGCGCAGCGACTGCCGGCTCCGGCGGTTTCGGGCGCTTTTCCATCCGGTAGCCGAGCGAGCGCAGGACCGAGGCGAAATCCTCGCCCGAGCACCCCGCGAGCGAGGTCATCGGAACGGCGACAATGAATCCGGATCCGTCGAGCGCGCCCGGAGGCTTCACGCCCGGCGCGCCCGCGCGCCAGGACAAAGCCGGACGAATGAGATCGGCGAGCCGCTCCAGAATATCGACGCGCACCGCGCGCTCGCCGCACACCCGATAGCCGGCGGTGCGGTAGAGCGGCTTCGGCGTCTCCTTGTCGGCGGGAATCGACGTGCGACCGCTCGCCGCCAGGCGTTCCAGGGTCTCGAGATGCGCGCGCTCGGCGCCCTCGTGCTTGAGCGCCCATAGCTGCAGCGCCAGCACGCGCGGCGCCGGCTTGAGCAACAGCGGCAGATAGATGTGATAGGCGCCGAAGCGCACGCCGTATTTGCGCAGCGCTCCGCGCGCGGTCTGGTCGAGACCCTTGACCTCGTCGGCGACCTTATGGCGCTCCAGCACGCCGAGCGCCTCGACCAATTGGAAGGCGACGCCGCGCGCGATGCCGGTGACGTCTTCGGCTGCGGCGAGCTGGAACAGCGGGCCCAGCAGTTTCTCGATATGGGTCTTGAGCCAGAGATCGAGCCGCGCCTGCACGGCGTCGCGCGGCGCGCCGGTGAGATGCTCGTCGGCGATGATGCGCACCCGCGGCTTCAACGCCTCCTCGCCGGCGATGAGCTTGCCGACCGCCTGGCCGAGCCAGCGGATGGCGCTGTCGCTCGCCAGCACGAATTGCTCGTGGGCGGCCTGCGCCAAGCGCGCGGCGCGGGCGTCGATCTCGCCGGCCAGCGCCTTCTGCGCGGCGGCGGCGAGCGCCTTGGCCTCCGAGCCGGCGGCCGAGGCATCGGCCGCGAACATGAAACCATCGAGCCGGCCGAGCACGTGGCCTTCCACCACCACCTCGCCGGTCTTGCTGATATCGGTTTCCAACATGGTGTTTTCGCGCAGCCGCCGCATCAGCACGCTGGTCCGGCGGTCAACGAAGCGCTCGGTGAGCCGCTCGTGCAATGCGTCGGACAGCCGGTCCTCGACCGCGCGGGTGACGTCCTGCCAGTGTTGGGGATCGGCCAGCCAATCCGGACGGTTCGCGGCAAAGGTCCAGGTCCTGATATGGGCGATGCGGTTCGACAGAGTGTCGATGTCGCCGTCGCCGCGGTCCGCCTGCGCCACCTGGCGGGCAAACCAGTCGGTCGGGATTGTACCCTCGCGCATCAGAAATCCAAAGAGCGTGATGGCGAGTTCCGCGTGGGTGGCGGGCGAGATCTTGCGGTAGTCGGGAATCTGGCACGTCTCCCACAGCCGCTCGACCGCCGCGGGCGTCTTGGCCAGATCGCGCACGTCGTCGTCGCGCGCGGCATGTTCCAGCACCAGGATATCCTCGGCGGTCGGCGCGCGGGTCAGCCCGTTTTCGGTGGGCGCCGTCGAAAGCGAGGCCTGCAGGGCGCCGATCGAGGAAAAATCCAGCGCGGTGTTGCGCCATTGCAGCACCCGCAGCGGCTCGAACGAATGGCTCTCCAGCGCCTGCACCAATTCGGTCTCGAACGGCGGGCAGCGCCCGGTGGTGCCGAAGGTGCCGTCGCGGGTGGCGCGGCCGGCGCGGCCGGCGATCTGCGCCAGCTCGGCGGGATTGAGCTTGCGGAACTGGTAGCCGTCGAACTTGCGGTCGGAGGCAAAGGCGACGTGGTCGACGTCGAGATTGAGTCCCATGCCGATGGCGTCGGTCGCAACCAGATAATCGACGTCGCCGGACTGGTAGAGCGCGACCTGGGCGTTGCGGGTGCGCGGCGACAAGGCGCCGAGCACCACCGCGGCGCCGCCGCGCTGGCGGCGGATCAATTCGGCGATGGCGTAGACTTCCCCGGCGGAGAACGCCACGACCGCGGAGCGGCGCGGCAGCCGGGTGATCTTCTTCTCGCCGGCGAAGGTCAGTTGCGACAGCCGCGGCCGCGTCAGCACATGGGCGCCGGGGAGAAGCCGCTCGACCATCGGGCGCGCGGTCTGCGCGCCCAGCACCAGCGTCTCCTCGCGCCCGCGCCGGTTGAGCATGCGGTCGGTGAAGACGTGGCCGCGCTCGAGATCGGCGCCGAGCTGAATCTCGTCGACGGCCACAAAGGCAACGTCGAGATCGCGCGGCATGGCCTCGACGGTCGAGACCCAGAAGCGCGGATTGGCCGGCTTGATCTTCTCTTCGCCGGTGATCAGTGCGACCGCGTCGGCGCCGATGCGGTCCACGATCTTGTTGTAGACCTCGCGCGCCAACAGCCGCAGCGGCAGCCCGATGATACCGGACGAATGCGCCAGCATGCGCTCGATGGCGAGATGGGTCTTGCCGGTATTGGTCGGCCCCAGCACGGCAGTGACGCCGGCGCCACGAGCACGGGGGTCGCGGCTCCTCGGCGAGGAAAATGAAATGCCCATTCGGTATCCGGAAGAGAGAAAGGCCGCGCGGCCTTTCCAGCCCTTTCTGTATCATAATGCGACGGTGGACAGGCCTGTGCTTAAGCTGTGGAACGAGTCCCGAACAAATCGCGGCCGAATCAGTGACTCGCCGGCTGTGTAGTTTCGTTCACTGCCACATCTCGGGCCGTCCGTTTCCATAGCCACCAGATCGAGTAAAAGAGCCGCGCGCCAGTGACTCGATATTGCCATCATCCGTTAATCGGCCCGGCAAGCGCGGCATTTGCCCGCTGGTCAACGTCTATCGGCCCCGAAGGTGACAGCGCTATTGCGTCGTGACGCTGGTGGCGCTCGGGCGCGACTGTGGCTCGCTGACAAAGTGACTGGCCTGCAGCACGCCAAGGCCGAGCGGCGTCGGGATTGAAATCCGATAGGGCGCCATGAAGCGGGTGCCGGCGACCGGCGCCAGCCAGGTTTCCATCTCGCGCAGATGAGCCAGGTATTTGATCGCCGCGCGGTCGGGGATGTGGCCTGCGATCGGCGAGAAATAGACCGAGCACACCACCACGGTGCCCTGATAGCCGCGATCCGACTTCACTTTGTCGAGGCGCTTGAAGGCGAGCTGGATGTCGTAGCGCATGCGGCCGTCGAAGATCGGAATCTTGCCCAGGCAGGCCTCCGGCACGAACGTATTGCCGGTGCCGGGCACGCGGATCAGCGACGCCGTCATCGGATCGAGCACATTCTTGCGATGGGCGTCGGTGAGCGGCACCCGGTCCGGACTGGGCGAGGTCGGCGGCTCGGCGATGAATTCCTTCACCATGCCGGCGCCGAGCAGCATGCGCACATCATCGGTCCTCTTGTCGGCGATGATCTGTGACGCATAGCTGGCGGGGACCAGTTGGCCGCCGGACACCGTGCCGCGCGCCATGCTGCTGCCCTGCCCACTGGCGAACACGCGCAACAAGCCGGCGGTGGCGCCGGTTGCCGAGATGCTAAATTGATCGGCATGAATATCGACCAGCAAGGCGCCGCGGCCGATCGGGAGGCCGGCGAGGCTGCCGCTGTAGCGGGCCTCGAGCTTGCCCTGCGCGTGAACTGCATGGCCGCTCAGGCCGAGGATCAGCGTGACGGCACCGACCGGCCAAGTCCGTCGAACGAAGGTACGTCGAACCAAGGTCCGTCGAACCAAGATACGTCGAACAAGGCGGAAGATCACGAATGACAGTCCTGTCGCGGCTGTAACGAGGCCAATCTTTGCCGTGTCATCTTGGCTCGATCAAGGCAATTGACGGCGGCGCCTTGCCGATGCTCTCGCCGGTGAATAAGTCCAATATGTGGTGGTTTTTCAGGCATCAGGCGGTCGCTTGACGCTCCCGCGCGCCCTGACTATACGTCCGGCCTCCACCATGATGCATTATCGGCTGCGCGCCAGACGCGTTGGCCCAACGAGCCAAGGGTATTCGCCATGTCGCGGCGCTGCGATTTGACCGGCAAGGGTCCGCTGGTCGGGCACAAAGTGAGCCATTCCAACCGCAAGACCAAGCGGCGGTTCCTACCCAATCTGCTGAACGTCACGCTGATGTCCGACGCGCTCGGCCGCTCGGTGCGCCTGCGCATCTCGGCCAATGCCCTGAAGACCGTCGATCATCGCGGCGGGCTCGACGCCTTCCTCGCCAAGGCCAAGGCGGAGCAATTGTCGCCCGAGGCGCTCGACCTGAAGCGGAAGATCGCCAAGAAGCGCACCGCCGCCGCAGCGAGCTAGACGACGTCATTCCGGGGCCGGCCGCACGCCGGAACCCGCAATCCACATTCCAGCGCTCGCTCCAGTTCAGACAAAACCCGCCTCGGCGACTATCCTTTAGTCTTCGCTGATTTTACCGCGAACTGCGGCACGCGCCGCCTGTTCCGCGTCCGTTGCGCTTGCACATTGCTTGTGCACGCAGGCTGATTGTTTGGAGCGCACGGATCAGGAAAGTCAGAGCTGGGATCGATGGGGGCATTTTGCACGAATCCCACGTAGTCGATCGTTACGAGATCATGATCGAGCGGATCGATATAGTTGCACTCGGAAAAGAAAACGCCCTGCCAATCGGCCCTGAACCACAGCCAGAAGACGGACAGGATTGGCCCGAGGTTTGGATCGGGTGGCCGGGGCATTGTTGCCCGGGTGATCAGCAGAGTCTCGTTCGGCTGCAAGCCGAAGCTCGGATTGCCGACAATGGTGGCCTTGATTGTCCCGTCGGCATCCTGGAGGAAATTGGGATGGGGCGCGCCGACGCCCTGAAGCACAGGATTGCAACAGGTGAACTGCCACGCGCCGACTTGCCATTGGTAGACGGGATTGTCGGTGTAGTTGGCATAGAGGACGGTGTCTTGCCGGTCATTGTACGTGCTCTGCCCGGGGACATTCCCGTACCCGACAAATTCCGTCCGCTGGCAGGGAATATTGTAGTCGTACCACACCTGGGTGGCGTAGGGGATGAAGTCGCAGCCGATCGTCCAGCCCTGGATGTAAACCTGATTGGTCCATTGCGGCAGCGGCAGCATCGGGTTTGGCGGCGGCGTGATGCCGGGGACGAGCGCCTGGATTTGCGCCAGGGTGCAGGGCGCGGAAAATAGCGGATTCGCCATCGCGGTCTGGATGTCCCTTTGGGTTACCATCGGGCTTGGCGGTGTCACCTCGGCTTTCGGCGGCCGCTCGAGCAAGGCCTGCAATGTCGGCGGCAGCAACACGCCCGGTGGCGGCGTAAAAGTCGTAAAGTTCGACGTATTGGCCATGAAGTAGGAGCCGAGAATAGGAAGGTTCATCGGATTGTCGCTGTCGAGATTGAGAACCCGCCAAAGCGCCTGATCCGCAGTGCGCAACGAAATCCAATTTCCGTGCGGCGTTTCTGCATTCGCCGTCGGCACGACCCAACCGTCAGTCAGCGTTCCCGCCAGCGGCCATTGGCCGCCAAAGAGAGCTTGGCTCAGCAGACCAGGGCTGGGAGGCTGTAACGCGGTGGAAAACGGACCGTAATAGTCGGTCGGCCCTCCTTCCGGCGTGCTGATAAGCCAATACCACCGGCCGTCGTCTCTGAAGAAAAAATTGAAATATTGGAGATCTTCCAACAGATAAAGTCCAACACTCAGGAAGCTCCCGACAAGCGGATCATAGTAGCAAACAGTTTCGGCAATCACGAGTTGGTCGTAATTGTTCATCGGCGGCGCGGCGTCGCCGAAGGGCGAAAGAACGAAGGACGCCTGCCAATTAACCGGGAACATGGGTGAAGTCCCGCTGCGTCCCGCTTTTAATTTCGCGGAAAGCTGCTCGGCTGTCGGTACTGTCGCTTGGACCATATCGTTTCCCCCCTGGTGGTCGTCAAAGGCCGTGTTGCTCGCCAATCCTCCTGCGCACCTCGCTTATTTCCATTGCGAGCGAACCCATGCGTCGAAGCTCTCCACTTCAGTAAAAATTACCGTGGCGCCGCTCTCCCTAAGCTCCTTGCTATTCGCCGGGGGGCTCCAAGCCGCGCCGATGGCGAGGACTCCGGCAGCATTTGCGGCTTCCACGTCGGACTTGGCGTCGCCGACATAGGCGATGCGGCTGGGCTCGATGCCCCATCGGGCGGCCAACCGCCGAATTGCGATCGGCTTCGTGCCGGCTTCCGCAGATCCGGTTTCGATCGCGTCGAAGTACTGAGCGATATCGACGTGCCGAAGCGTAACGGCCACCGCGCGCGGCGCCTTCCCTGTCACAATCGCCAACCGTACGTCCCTCTGGCGGAGAAAGGTCAGGACGCCCTCGATGCCTGCAAACGGCTTCGAACAAACCACGTGCCTCTTGGTGTATTCATCAAGATAGCGCTCGAAACACCGCTGCCAGTCGTTTGGGACAAGCCGCTGGAAGATGCCTTCTTCGCTTGGCCCGAAAAACCCAATCAGCTCGTCGTCGGTGAACGGCCGGTCGCTGAATTCCGCGATGACCGCCCGAAAGGCGGAAAAAGCGATGGGTAAGGTATCCGTTATCGTCCCATCGAGGTCGAAGATGACGCCCTGAAGCGGTGACGAAAACACGACGCCTTCCGACATAACTGCTCTGCTGCCTTGACCTGACGCCATTATCCCATTCCCACTAACTCACTCGCCTACGATGCTTGCACAATCATTCGATCAAGGATGGCAAGTCCGTCGGCTGGTTTGCTATTCTGCGCGGCAACCCACTCGCGCAGCTTCTTCAGCGCCTGTCCGTTGCGAACAGCGCGACGCGCCATGTCAATGCCTTCGCGGATATCCTTTGCCTTCCCCATGACATAGAGAACCGGAGCGGCATTCAGACAAATAATGTCACTGCGGGGTCCATCGTCTTTGCCGAGAAGGACGCGCAACAGCATCAGCGCGTTCTGCTTCACCTCCCGGGTCGATGCCAAGTCCTCAAACCGGCCGGGCTGCAAGCCGACGTCCTGCGGTGTGATGGTGCTGTTCACGATCGAGCCATCCGGCCGCAGTTCCGCGATGCGTGACGAGCCGATGGTCGAAAGCTCGTCCATCCCCCGATTGGATGCGTCATCAAGCCCGTGCATAACGAACGCCCGTTTGAATCCCAGCTCGCGCAGCGTGCGCACCTCGATGTCGATCATATCGGGGGTGGCGACACCCATGACCTTGTAGGCAGGCATGGTGGGATTAAGCAGCGGACCGACGATGTTGATGGTCGAACCAAAGCGGATTTGCGAGAGAACGCGGCCGAGCGTCTTCGGATGAATAGACGGAAGGAAGGCGTTCCAAGCACAGATGCCAGCCTGTTCGATGCTTTGCTTCGGCAGGTCCGGTGCGGATTCGACATTGACGCCCAACGCTTCGACGACATCGATGGCGCCGCAGTTGGACGAGATCGCGCGGGCTGCGTGACGCACGACGTATAGTCCGCAAGATGCCGCGATGATGGCGGCGCCGGTGCTGATGTTGATCGTCTTCAGCGTATCCGCGCCAGTTCCGCAATTGTCGATCAGCGGCTCCGGCGTTTTGACAGCGACTTTGATCGTATCCAGCTCGTAGAGCGCCTCGAATGTACCGGCGACCTCTTCCGGTGTTTCCGGTTTAGCCTTCAAAGCGGCAATGAAGGCACCTTGCTGCAGGTCGCATTGCTGCTCCTCGCAAATTTGCCGCCAGCACTCCCGCGCCTCCGCGCGTGTGATGTTCTGTTTTGCGATAAGCCGGGCTATGACTCCGCCGAAGGCCCTCGCCTGTTCTTCACTTGCTTGCATGACTGGATCCCCCGATCGCCGATTTCCCGGTAACGCGCGCGAACGCCGTCTCTGCTTGCTGACACCAATACGTCATCTGCATAGTCCGGCAGAGCTCATGAGCAGCGGAGATGGCGTCCCGAGCATCGGTTTCGCGTCCGCTCCGCTCGTACAGCATGCCCAAGCTGAGACGGCACCGGGCGTGCAACGGCTGCATGCCAAGCTCACTGGCGATCGCTTGGGCCTGATGGTAACGGCCTTCGGCGCGCTTCTCGTCGTGCGGCGTATCGCTCGCGTAGATATCCCCCAGCAACCGATTCACCCACGCCTCGGAGCCGCGCTCCTTGTAAGTGACGGAGAGGTCAAGGGCGCGTTGTGCAAGAGTGGCCGCACGATCGAGTTCGCCTGCGAGCAGCAGAGCCTGACTAAGCCAATACAGCCACAAAGGCTGATCCACCATTCGCCGCATGGCAGCGGCGCGTTCCGCCGCCTGCTCAAGGAGTGGCAGCGCATCCGCAAGCCGGCCAAGACGCGCATAAACAGCGCCCAGCGGAGCTGCACTGAAGGGAAACAGCAGGGGAATGTTTGCGGATTGCGAGATGGCAAGCGACTTCTCAAGCACGGATATCGCCTGCTCGAACTCGCCCTTGCGCAAGTACACGCGGCCCATCGCCGAATTTGCCGCACTGAGGCTGAATGGATGATCCAAACGCTCCGCCATACCCAGCGCGTTGGCGCCATGTGAGATCGCCTGGGCAAAATGGCCAAGCTCGATCAAGCACAGCATCAAGAAAATCCGGGTAAGCACGCCGGAGGGGCTGTCCTCTTCCGAATGCTCTTGCCTCAAAGTTTCCGCCGACGGTCGGAGAGATCGGGTAAACACCTCGATCGCCTGCCGATAATTTCCCATTGCGTGATATGAGCGGCCCAGATAGCGCTGGGCCAAGTCGCGAATGTCCTGGTGACCAAGAATTGTCGCAATCTCCATCGCGCGCAGCCCCGCGTTGAGGGCGCGATCCTGCTCTCCCATCTCCCAGAACAGGTTGGTCATGTAACCGGACACCCACCCAAGACGGACTTCATCGGTCAGTTCGGTGGCCAACGTTTCTGCTTCGCGCAGGACGTCCAGCGTGCGTGCGAATTCACCAAGCGGCATGAGCCCACGCCGGAGATCGAAGCGCAGGTCAATGGCGAGTTTTTTTTGCTCGATATCGTCGGGCAGTTGTTTCAACGCGTCGAGCGCTTGATCGAAGAAAGAAATCGCTTCGACATTGGCCGAGCGTGTCAACGCCTTTATACCGGCCTGCCGGCAGTAAGTCAGAGCCTTCTTCCATACCTCGCCTTGGAAGGCGTGATACGCAAGCCGGTTAAGGCGCTCGGCGATGCGATCCGGGTACACGCGCTCGGCGGCATCAACGATACTGGCGTGCAATGCGCGTCGCCGTTCGCTCACCAGGCTCCGGTATGCGACTTCCTGAGTGAGCGCATGCCGGAAAGTGAATTCGAGATCGGGGAAAAGCGAAGTTTCGTACAGGAATTCTGCGGCCTGAAGATTGTTCAGGCTGCCCCGCAGCCCCTCTTCGTCGACGTCGCAGACCTCTTTTAAAAGTGCGAACGGCACATCCTTGCCGATCACAGATGCCGCCTGCAGCACGCGCTTGTCTCCAATTGCCAGGCGGTCGATACGTGCCGTCAAGATGGCTTGTGCGGATGCCGGTATCTGCAGCGTCTCGATGGCTTTCAGTAAGCGATAGTTGCCTGGCTCGCCGTAAAGGAACTGCGTCTCGACAAGCGCCAAGATGCTTTCCTCGAGAAAGAAAGGGTTTCCTTCCGTGCGCTCGATCAACAGACGCTTCAGCGGCAGCAATGCGAAATCATTGCCCAGCAGGACTTCGAGCAATTTATCGAGGCTTTCAGTGGGAAGCGGGTCTAGCCGGATCTCCCGGTAATAGGTCTTGCGCGCCCACCCGTGTTGATACTCCGACCGGTAGTTCAACAGCAGCAGGATTCTCGCCTTGGGAAGGCTGTCGATAAGCGTGTCGAGTAAAGCGTGAGTCTCAGCGTCTATCCAGTGCAGGTCTTCGAACACAATAAGCACCGGCTGTATCCGGCTTTCCATGAGCACCAGCCGCCGTATGCCATCTAGTATTTGCTGGCGTCGTTGCGGCGGATCGAGCTTGTCCCAGGAAGTGTCATCCGGAGGAATATCCAGGAGAAACAACATTGCGGGCAGATAAGGCCGCAAGCCTTGATCCAATCCGAGGAGCTTACCCGTGACCTTTTCCCGGATCTTGCGCGCGTCGTCCGCATCCTCGACACTGAAATAGGTCTTCATGAGCGTGATAACGGGAAGATACGAACTGGCCTTGCCATAAGAAACCGAGCGGCTCTCGAGGACGCGCCAATCCTGTGTCCATTGCGAATGTCTGATTTCCCAGAGGAGACGAGACTTTCCGGCGCCGGCTTCGCCAATGATGGCAACAACCTGCCCCTGGCCACTCTGCGCGCGCACAAGACTTTGCTTCAGCACCTCCATTTCAGCTTCACGTCCAACAAAGGGCGCAAGCCCTCGGGCAGCCGCCGCTTGCAACCGCGAGCGTACAGGGGTTGCACCAAGCGCTTCGTAAACCTCGATTGGCGCCGCACGGCCTTTAACCTGACGCGGACCGAGCGACTTCATCACCAAGTATCCCTCGGCGAGATGCATGGTGCCCGGACCCAGCAGGATGGACCCGGGCGTCGCCATTTGTTCGATGCGTGAGGCTAGATGGGTGGTCTCGCCGATCGCGGTGTAGTCCATGTGCAGATCGCTACCGACGGACCGCACAACCACGTCGCCTGAATTCAGTCCCACTCGGATTTGCAACGGCACTCCAGTTCTGGGCAGGACCGTTGTGGCGTGCTGTTTCATCATTTGCTGCATGCGGAGGGCGGCGTAACACGCGCGCACAGCATGATCCTCATGCGCGACCGGCGCGCCGAAGATGGCCATGATTCCGTCGCCCATGGTCTGACTGACCGTTCCCTCGTAGTAATGAACGGCGTCCATCATGAGCTGAAGCACCGGATCCAAAATCGTTCGCGCTTCCTCGGGATCGCGGTCGTTAAGTAGCTCCATTGATCCCTTGAGATCGGCGAACAGCACCGTCACAAGCTTTCGTTCCCCCTCAAGAGCGCCTCGCGAAGACAGGATCTTTTCGGCAATGTGCCTGGGGGTATAACTTGTCGGCGAATTGAAGCGTGACTGTTTCAGTGCAGCACCCGCAGTAGCTCCGCCGCACTGGGGACAGAACTTCGCCGTGGAGGAAACAGGAGCGCCACAAGCGGGACAGGTTTGCGTCAACGGGGCAGCACATTCCTCGCAGAACTTTGCCTGCGCGGTATTTTCGTGCTGGCACTGTAGACATTTCACGCCTGTGTCCTTCGGTTTGCGGACTGGCCCGCCTGAACCCCAAGACGCGCCATACGTGTACAGGATGCTGTTACACTTTGCAAAATTTAGCGGTACTTTGTCACCGCCGCATCATGTGAAATCGCGGCACGCCTCAGCACAAGGCATGAAATGGTCGCACGCGAACTCAAGTCGCTGAACGCGCGGGGCTTTCACTTCGCCGTCGCTGGGGGGCTCGCAAAACTCCTGAGCCGACCGCGCGCACGCAAGTCGACTATAGCCGACTTGCGCAGTATTGATACCGATCTCGGGTAAACCCCAGATCGGGTGCGGGCCTCGAAGGCTGGCCGCATCCTCAACCGGGTTACGGCTCGGCCAAGGTGAATTGCAGCAATAGCGTGCGCTGCAGCGGCGAGAAATTGTCGTCGGAAATCAGCGTCAGCACCGTCTCGCCGGTGGCGGAGCGATGCACGCTGAGCCCTTCCATGTTGTCGAGGTTGTAATTGAGATCGGCGTCGAACACGCTCGTGCCGTCGACCAACGTGCCCGGCCCGATATCGTTGAGCTTGATGCGCCGGATGCGGATGCCGACGCCCCCCGCAAAACTGAACTTGCGCTCCAGCAGCAACAGGTCGCCGTCCGGCAGCGGCGCCGCGTCGCTGATGTCGAAATCGTCGCGCCGCTTGATGGTGAAGGTACCGGGCCGCGGCCCCCCGATCAGAAACCCGAGGATATTGCCGGCGGCGTCGAGGCCCCTTTCCGAGATCGCGATCAGCGTGCCGCCGAGCGGCAGCTTTCTCGGCACGAAGACCAGTGCCTCGATGCTCTTGTTGCTCGGCAGTTTGCGGATGGCGGGCGGCAGCTCGAGCGGCTGGCCGCGCGCCAGCAATCCGTCGCGGCCGTAATTGAAACGCACGATGCGGTGCACGCGCTCGATGCCGACATAGAGCGTGTCGCCGTCCTGCGCGATCGATTCGGTATCGTACCAGCCGCGCGCCGCCAGCGGGCGGCCATCGGCGCCGAGCATCGGCGCCATTTCGGAATTGGCAATGCCCGTCGGGCGCGTTCCCTCGTAGACAATGCGACCGCGCAGCCAGCGCCCGCGGTCGCTCGCCGCGATGAATTGCTGGCCATCGGGAGCGACCCGAATGGCCGAGATGCCCCCGAGCTGCTTGGCCGGCGAGGTGAGAACGAGGCCGCCGCGAAATTCCAGCAGCCCGAAGCGGCGGCGGGCAGGATCGCGGGTATCAAAGGCTGGGACCGGCTGTGCGTTGATCTCGATCGCAGCCGGCGGATCGGGCAGCGACGGCGTCTCGGCGGCGACCGGGATGGCGCCGAGCGCGAGCGCGCCGGCCACCAGCACACCGAGCGTGCGCGCGCCGCGCCAAGCCTTGCGATGATCAAGCGATTGCAAGCTTTTCTCCGCGGACCTGCACGGCCGATGCTTGATGCGTAATGCTTGGCACCGGCGGCTTAACGAAGGCTTATCTGCGTCCGGGCGTGGAAGCCGGATCGAGGAACGTCGCCGATGCCCGCGACCAGGCGTCGGGCCGGCGGATCGGCGCCCGCCGTTGCCGCGGCTCGCCCCCCGCCTGCTCCTCGAACAATTCGGCGAGCTTATCGGTCATGGCGCCGCCCAGCTCCTCGGCGTCGACGATGGTCACCGCGCGGCGATAGTAGCGCGTCACGTCATGGCCAATGCCGATGGCGATCAGCTCCACCGGCGAGCGCGTCTCGATCGAGTCGATAACCCAGCGCAGGTGGCGTTCGAGATAATTGCCGGGATTGACCGACAGCGTGGAATCGTCGACCGGGGCGCCGTCGGAAATCATCATCAGGATCTTGCGCTGCTCGCTGCGCGCCAGCAGCCGCTTGTGCGCCCAGTCGAGGGCCTCGCCATCGATGTTCTCCTTTAGCAGACCCTCGCGCATCATCAGGCCGAGATTTTTCCGCGACCGGCGCCAGGGCGCGTCGGCGGATTTGTAGATGATGTGGCGCAGATCGTTGAGCCGGCCCGGATTGGGCCGCTTGCCGGCGGCGAGCCAGGCCTCGCGCGAGGAGCCGCCCTTCCAGGCGCGGGTGGTGAACCCGAGGATTTCCACCTTGACGCCGCAGCGCTCCAGCGTGCGCGCCAGAATGTCGGCACAGGTCGCCGCCACCGTGATCGGCCGCCCGCGCATCGAACCGGAATTGTCGAGCAGCAGCGTCACCACGGTGTCGCGGAAGTTCATTTCCTTCTCGCGCTTGAACGACAGCGGATGCAGCGGATCGATCACGATGCGCGACAGCCGGGCCGGATCGAGCTGGCCCTCCTCCAGATCGAATTCCCAAGCGCGGTTCTGCTGCGCCATCAGGCGGCGCTGCAGCCGGTTGGCAAGTCGCGCCACCACGCCTTGCAGGCTGGAGAGCTGCTTGTCGAGATAGCCGCGCAGGCGGTCGAGTTCCTCCGCCTCGCACAATTCCTCGGCCTCGATCAGCTCGTCGTAGCGGGTGACGAACGGCCGGTAATCGGGGCCGCGCGGCTCGTTGAGCCCGTGCCGGCGCGGCCGCCGCGGCTCGGCCGGCGCTTCGGAATCGCCCATCTCGGCGTCGTCGGACATGTCGGCGGAGCGCGCCTCGGCGGCCTCGGCGGCGCTGTCGGACAATTCCTCGCGCGACATCTCGGCTTCGTCGATGCGCGACTGCGCGTCCTGCGCTTCGGCGCCTTCGCCTTCCTCGCCGGACCGGTCGGGCTGGCGGTCCTGGTCGCCCTCCTCGCCTTCGTCCTCGTCGGATTCCGAGCTGCGGTCCTCGCCCATGTCGAGGGAGTCGAGCAGATCGTGCACCACGTCGCCGAACCGCGCCTGGTTCTCGATCAGCTCTTCCAGCCGGTTGAGATCGCGGCCGGCGCGCTGCTCGATCAGCGGACGCCATAGCTCGACCAGCTTGCGCGCGGCCGCCGGCGGGGTCGCCCCGGTCAGCCGCTCGCGCACCATCAGGGCGATAGCTTCCTCGATCGGCGCATCGGCCTGGTCACTGATCTCGTCGAATTTGCCGCGATGGAAACGGTCCTCCAGCATGGCGGCGAGGTTGCTGGCGATGCCTTGCATGCGGCGGGCGCCGATCGCCTCGACGCGCGCCTGCTCGACCGCCTCGAACACCGCGCGCGCCTGCTGGCCGCCGGGCGCAAGCTTGCGGTGCACGGTGGGATCGTGACAGGCGAGCTTGAGCGCGCTGGCGTCGGCATGGCCGCGCACGATCGCGGCTTCGGCGCCGGTGAGCCGGCGCGGCGGCTCCGGCAGCCGAACCTTGCCGCCGACGATGCCCGGCCGCTCGGCGGCGAAGCTGACTTCGAGATCGCGCTTGCGCGCAATCGCACGCACGCAGCCGATGACCGCCCTTTTGAACGGCTCGGTCGGGCTTTCGCGCGTGGACGTGGTTTTATTCTTACTGTTCGAAGCCATCGCCGTAACTGGCTACCTTTCGATCGTCAATCCGGACCCGCGACGCGTGGCCCGCGTCGCGGAGCGACAAGCTTTTAGCTCAGCGCCACATTCACCGACGATTCAGGCAGTTCGACGCCGAACGAGCGCTGATAGAACTCGGCAACGATCGGCCGCTCGAGTTCGTCGCACCTGTTGAGAAAGGTCACGCGGAAAGCAAAGCCCACGTCCTTGAAGATCTCCGCGTTCTCCGCCCAGATGATCACCGTGCGCGGGCTCATCACCGTCGAAATGTCGCCGTTCATGAAGGCGTTGCGGGTGAGATCGGCGACCCGCACCATCTTATTGACGATCTCGCGGCCCTTCTCGTTGCGATAGTGCTTGGCCTTGGCCAGCACGATCTCAACCTCGTTGTCATGCGGCAGATAATTGAGCGTGGTGACGATCGACCAGCGGTCCATCTGGCCCTGGTTGATCTGCTGGGTGCCGTGATAAAGCCCCGACGTGTCGCCCAAGCCAATCGTGTTGGCGGTGGCGAACAGCCGGAACGCCGGATGCGGCTTGACCACTTTGTTCTGGTCCAGAAGCGTCAGCTTGCCGGAGGTTTCCAGCACGCGCTGGATCACGAACATCACATCCGGCCGCCCGGCGTCGTATTCGTCGAAGCACAAGGCCACATTGTGCTGCAGTGCCCACGGCAGAATGCCGTCGCGGAATTCGGTGACCTGCTGGCCCTCGCGGACCACGATGGCGTCCTTGCCGATCAGATCGATACGGCTGATGTGGCTGTCGAGATTGACGCGTACGCACGGCCAGTTGAGCCGCGCGGCCACCTGTTCGATATGGGTCGACTTTCCGGTGCCGTGATAGCCGGTGACGATAACGCGCCGATTGTGCGCGAAGCCAGCGAGGATCGCGAGCGTGGTCGGCTTGTCGAAGCGGTAATCCTGGTCGACGTCCGGGACATGTTCGTCCGGCTCGGAATAGGCCGGCACTTCCATGTCGCTGTCGATGCCAAAGACCTGGCGGATCGACACTTTCATGTCCGGCAGGCCGGCGATGGCTTGTTGAGCAGCGGGTGGCATTGATCCTCCGTGGCCTCGGAACAACGACCGAGACCCGTTTTCGGTCAGCGACGCGGTTCGGAAATCGGCGCGACCTTAGCAGATGTGTTGGGGGCTGAGAATCCCCCCTGCAATCACCGAAAGCCCACAGATTTCAAGTAGTTGTAGGCCTGAATGATCTCGCGCAGGAGGTCTTCGGAGGAGCGGTCGCCATTGTTTGCATCGGGGTGGTGCCGCTTCACCAGCGCTTTGAACCGCATCTTGATATCGTGCGTCGTGGCCTCGCCCTCAAGACCCAGTGTCTCCAGCGCCCTGCGCTCGGCATTGCGGATGACCCGGGTCTCGCGCGCCCGCAGCCGGTCACCCTCGGGGCGCGCGCCGGCCGCTCCGAACTCGCGGAACAGATCGAACGGATCGTCGGCTCCCTCCGGTCCCGCCCGAACGCGTCCGCGCGCGGCGCGCCCGGGGCCGCGCGGGCCGCCGCTTTGTCCCATTTTCCAGGTCGGGCGGTGGCCGGTGAGCGCATCCTTCTGATATTTGGCGATGGCGTCGTCGTTCATGCCGGCGAAGAAATTGTACGAATGATTGTATTCGCGCACATGCGCGAGGCAGAACCGCCAGTAATCCTTCTCTAGATTCCGCCCCTTGGGGGCGCGATGGGTCGCCGCCCCTTTGCAGTTCGGCCATTCGCAAGCCACGTGCTCGGCGCGCAGCCGGCGATCCTTGTCGGGTTTGACGCGGATGCTGTCGAAGAGGGGCGAGTCGTTTTTCATGACCGAACACTATGCGGACTTCGCACACCCGCCCGCAAGTCTTGAAATTGCCGATCGATCGATTTCGAACGCCGACAGCATTGACCTTCCCGCATGGCTCCGGCTAATCGGCGCATGGCAACCCGCGATCTCATCACCGAGAAGTTGACCCAGGCTTTCGCCCCGCAGCGCCTCGATGTGGTGGACGAATCCCATCTGCATGCCGGCCATGCCGGCAGCCGCCCCGGTGGCGAGACCCATTTCCGTATTCATATCGTGGCCGAGGCGTTCCAGGGGAAGAGCCGCATCGCCCGTCATCGCCTGATCAACGACACGCTCGCGGCGGAGCTTGCCGGCAGCGTGCATGCGCTGGCCATTCATGCCGCGGCGCCCGGCGAAGGCGGCTAGAGCAGTTTCCGCTCCGATTGGCCCATCCTCCGCTCATTTTCGCTTGCGCGGGGACGAGCGAAAGATTTTTCGACTCCGCTCAAATGGAAACCGCTCCAGCTCACGCCGCCTTTGCGGTCTTGCGCTTGAGCGGGGTGATGCGTAGCGCCGTGATGCGATTGCGGTCGCGCCGCAACACCCGGAAACGGAACCCATGGAAGGTGAAGGTCTGGCCGGGCTCCGGAATCGAGCGCGCCTCGTGTATCACCAGGCCGGCAATGGTTGTGGCTTCGTCGTCGGGCAGGTTCCAATCCATGGCGCGGTTGAGGTCACGGATCGGCACGCCACCGTCGACATTGACCGAGCCATCGGGCTGCGGGCGCACGCCCGGCACCGCCACGTCGTGCTCGTCGGTGATGTCGCCGACGATCTCCTCCAGAATGTCCTCGAGCGTGACCAGCCCCATCACCTCGCCGTATTCGTCCACCGCCAGCGCGAATGGCGTCTTGCGGCGGCGGAAGGCCTTGAGCTGCTCCGAGAGCGGACGGATGTCGGGCACGAACCACGGCGGCCGTGCGATCCCCTTGACGTCGACGGTGGACAGATCATCGCCGGCGCCCTTTAACGCGCGCAACAGATCCTTGGCATGCAGGATGCCGACGATGTTTTCCGGCTTGCCGCTCCACAGCGGCACCCGCGTCACCGGCGCATCCAGCACCGCCTTGATCACCTCTTCCGAAGGATCGTCGACACATACCGTGATCATCTCGGTGCGGTGGATCATCACGTCCGACACCGTGAGGTCGCGCAAATCAAGCAGGCCGCCGAACATGTCGCGGTCGTGCTTTTCGACGCCGCCCTCCTTGTGCAGCAGGTCCACCGCGCCGCGCAGTTCCTCATGCGCGGAGAGAAACGCCTGATCGGTGCCGACGCGGAAACCGAACATCCGCAGAATCCAGCGCACCAGCGCTTCGAGGCCGATGAGCATGGGCCCTAAGATCCGCACCGTCCAGAAGATCGGGCGCGCCACCAGGATCGCCACCCGGTCGGGCGCGTTGATCGCGATGGTCTTCGGCAGCACCTCGGTGAACACGACTACCACCACCGTCATAATTCCGGTGGCGTAGAGCACGCCGACATCGCCGAACCAGGATAGCAACAGCCCGGTTGTCAGCGCGGAGGCGGCGATATTGACCACATTGTTGCCGGTTAGGATGGCGCCGATCATGCGCTCGCGGATCTCAACCATGCGGTTGACCAGGGCGGCGGCGCGGTTGCCGGCTTTTTCCAACCGCAGCATGCGGGCGCGCGAAAAAGCAGTGAGCGCCGTCTCGCTCGCGGAAAAGAAGAACGAGATCACGAGACAGAACAGAATGAAGGCGAGTATCAGCCAGTCTTCGTTCATCATCGCAGGGCAAGCTTCTCGGTCAGAAAGGCGTGGACCTCGGCGGCGTTGACATCCGGCGCGATAAAAGCGGCACCGATGCCGCGCGCCAGGATCAAGGTGAGCTTGCCGCGTTTCACTTTCTTGTCCTGGGCGATCAGATCCATCAGCCGGTCGGCATCGGGCAATCCGCCTGCCACCGAAGACAGATGGATCGGCAGGCCGACCACCGCAAGATGGCGCGCCACCCGTTCGGCCTCCGCTGTCGGCAGCAGCCCGCGCCGGGCGGAGAACTCAAAGGCAAGCGCCATGCCGATCGCAATCGCTTCCCCATGCAGCAGCCGGTCGGAGTAACCCGCCGCAGCTTCCAGCGCATGGCCGAACGTGTGGCCGAGATTGAGCAGCGCACGCTCGCCGGTTTCGCGCTCGTCGCGCGCCACGGTCGCGGCCTTGGCGCGGCAGCTCACCGCGATGGCGTGCTCGCGCGCACCGCCGCCGGAGAAAATATCCTGCCAATTCTGTTCCAGCCAGGCGAAAAAGGCCGTATCGCCGAGCAGCCCGTATTTCGCCACCTCGGCATAGCCCGCACGGAATTCGCGCGGCGGCAGCGTGTCGAGCAGCGCGGTGTCTGCCACGACCAGGATCGGCTGATAGAAGGCGCCGATCAGATTCTTGCCGTGGCTGGAATTGATCGCGGTCTTGCCACCGACCGAGGAATCGACCTGTGCCAGCAGTGAGGTCGGCACCTGCACGTAATCGAGGCCGCGGCGCACCGCCGCCGCAGCGAATCCCGCAAGGTCCCCGATCACGCCGCCGCCGAGCGCCACCACGAGATCGCCGCGCTCGATGCGCGCCGCGATCAGCGCCTCGCAAACGTGTTCGAACATGCCGAAGTTTTTGGAGCCCTCGCCTGGCTGCACGGTCACCACCGTGGCGGTGATGTCCGCATCGGCGAGCGCGGATCGCGCCGCCGCCAGATGATAGCGCGCCACGTTGCTGTCGGTGACGATGGCGGCGCGCGCGCCCGGCCGCAGCGCGGCGACACGGCGGCCGAGCGAGGCCAGCACGCCGCGCCCGATCGCGATCTGATAGCTGCGATCGCCGAGCGCCACATCGACGGCGATGGGATCGGCTGCGCGGAGCGGCGCGGTCATGGCGCACCGTCTTGCGATGGCTTGCTCGTCGTTCCGATCCGTTCAGTCAGCACGCTCACGATCTCCTCGACGATCTTGTCGTGGGGCGTCTCGCGCGACTGTACGACAACATCGGCCATGGCATAGACCGGATAGCGCTCGGCGATCAGCTGCCGCACGGTCTCGGCCGGATCGCCGGTCTTGAGTAGCGGGCGATCGTGACGGCGCCGGATGCGCCGCATCAGCACTTCGAACTCCGCATTGAGCCACACCGACACACCTTTGACCGCGATGGCGTTGCGGATGTCCGGATTGATGAAGGCACCGCCGCCGGTCGCCAGTACCTGCGGGCCGCTTTCGAGCAGGCGCGCAATCACGCGCGCTTCGCCTGCGCGGAATTCCGGCTCGCCCCGGGTCGCAAAAATATCCGAGATGGTCATGCCGGCCGCTTTCTCGATCTCGGCATCGGCATCGACAAAGGGAATGCCGAGCCGCAGCGCCAGCCGCCGGCCGATCGACGACTTGCCGGCACCCATCATGCCGACCAGCACCACCGAGCGCCGCCCGAGCGCCGCCAGCATGGCGGCCTCCGGCGTCGCGGCCAGTCCCTGGCTTGCGTCTTGCGACATGGCGCGATCCCGATATTTCCGGCCCGGTTCCATAGACCATCCACCCAGCCGGAGCGAGCCTCTTGTCAGCCGGGGACGAACATGGTCGTACTTCGTCCATTCTTCTATGCCAGCTTCGGTTCGACGCGGGTAAACGATGCCGAGCCTCTTACGATTCCTCACGGTCGTCGGCCTTTTGGGCGGCTTGATCTATGGCGGCATGTTCGCGCTCGCCAACTGGTTCGATCCGAAGCCGCGCGAGATTACGGTGTCGATCCCGCCCGACAAGTTCTCGAAGCAGCGTTAGCAGGGCGCGGCAGCCGCGATGGCCCGCACCGCACGACATTCCGACCAGAACCTGATCGCGCTGTTTCTCGACATGCTCGCGGCCGAGCGCGGCGCCGGCAAGAACACACTGTCGGCCTATGGCCGCGATCTGGCCGATGTCTCGGCCTTTCTTGCAAGCAAAGAGCGCAGCATCGGCAATGCCGCGACCGACGACCTGCGCGATTATCTCGGCCAGCTCGCCAAGCGCGGCTTCGCTACCGCTTCGGTGGCGCGGCGGCTGTCGGCGCTGCGCCAGCTCTATCGTTTCCTCTATGCGGAGGGAAAACGCGGCAACGATCCGGCCGCCATCATCGAAGGACCGAGGCGCGGCCGCAGCATTCCCAAAGTCCTGAGCATCGCCGACGTCGATCGCCTGCTGGGCGAAGCGCGCGCGCGCGCGGACAACAACGTCTTGCCCTTGTCCGAGCGGCTGCGCGCGGCGCGGCTGTCATGCCTGCTCGAAGTGCTCTACGCAACCGGATTGCGCGTCTCCGAACTGGTGGCGCTGCCGGCCTCCGCCGGCGCGCGCGACGCGCGCATGCTTATGGTGCGCGGCAAGGGCGGCAAGGAGCGCATGGTGCCGCTCAACGAATCCGCCAAGGCCGCGATGCACGATTACCGTGCTTTGCTCGGCGAAGCGGGCGACAAGACCACATCGAAGTGGCTGTTTCCGTCGTTCGGCGAGAGCGGCCATCTCACCCGGCAACATTTCGCCCGCGACCTGAAGGCGCTGGCCGCCGGCGCCGACCTGTCGCCGGCGCAGGTGAGCCCGCACGTGCTGCGCCATGCCTTCGCCAGCCATTTGTTGCACAATGGCGCCGATCTGCGGGTGGTGCAGACGCTGCTCGGCCATGCCGACATCTCGACCACGCAGATCTATACCCATGTGCTGGAGGAGCGCCTGAAGAGCCTGGTGCGCGACCTGCATCCGCTGGGGGACAAGTGAAACCTGCCGCCCGCAGGCCCGCTCATTGCCCCATTTTCGGAGGTCTCCCGCTTGCTTGACTCAAGCCCGCCGCGCGGCGAGTTTGGCGGTCCGCGGCCCGTGCCGTTTCATGGTTGACCATCCAGTCATTGCGTGATGCGCAGCTATCTCGACTTCGAAAAGCCCGTGGCCGAGCTTGAGGCCAAAGTGGAAGAGCTGCGCGCGCTGGAAAGCGGCGAAAGCGCGGTCGCGATCAGCGAGGAGATCGGCCGGCTCGAAGCCAAGGCGGCGCAGACGCTGAAAGATCTCTATGCCGGGCTGACGCCTTGGCAGAAAACCCAGGTCGCGCGCCACCCGGAGCGCCCGCATTGCCTGGACTATGTGGCAGCGCTGATCACCGACTTCGCGCCGCTCGCCGGCGACCGCAAGTTCGGCGACGACGAGGCGATCATCGGCGGCTTCGGCCGTTTCCGCGGCGACAGCATCTGCGTGATCGGCCACGAGAAAGGCTCGAGCACCGAAAGCCGGCTCAAGCATAATTTCGGCATGGCGCGGCCGGAGGGCTACCGCAAGGCCGAGCGGCTGATGGATATGGCCGACCGCTTCGGCATCCCGGTACTCTCGCTGGTCGACACCGCTGGCGCCTATCCCGGCATCGGCGCCGAGGAACGCGGCCAAGCCGAGGCAATCGCGCGCTCGACCGACGCCTGCCTCAATCTCGGCGTGCCCAACATCGCGGTGATCATCGGCGAAGGCGGCTCGGGCGGCGCCATTGCGATTGCCGCCGCCAACCGTGTCATCATGCTGGAACACGCGATCTACAGCGTGATCTCACCGGAAGGCGCGGCCTCGATCCTGTGGCGCGACACCGCCAAGGCGCAGGAGGCCGCCACCAACATGAAGATCACGGCGCTCGATCTCACCCGCTTCGGGGTGATCGATCAGATCGTGACCGAACCGCTTGGCGGCGCGCACCGCGATCCGCCGGCGGCGATCGCGTCCACCGGCGAGGCGATCGCGGGCGCGCTTGATGAGTTGAAGGGCCTCGACCGCGAGACCGTGCGGCGCAAGCGGCGCGAGAAATTCCTGGCGATTGGACGCAGCATCGGGTGACGAGAGAATAGTCATGGCAGGCGAGGCGGTAAGACGTCCCGGCGGGCGCCAAAGTCATCACGATTGGCTGCCCTGATATCTCCCAAGTCTTGGCCTAGGCTCCGCCAGACATTCGGGATTTTGGGAGGGCCAGGTTCGTTCGAGACCTTCGGTGCGGGGCAGGCTTCGCCACATTTACCGGCCATTAACCCTGCATATGTTCCATCGTTTATCCGGCGGGCATTATCGCCTTGCGATCATTGCTTCTTAGGGATAACGATTGCTCAATGAAGGCCCGGGGGACAGCCCATCAGTCGGGGAGTTTCGCGTTGAATCGACGGCCCCTTGTGCGCACGTTGCTGGCGTCCGCGGCAATCGCTGCTGCGGTGACCCTCGGCGGCTGCGACACCGACAGTAACGCGCCTTCGCTGCGCTCGCTGCAGCCGCTCTCCGCGAAGATGCTGTCCGACTTCGAACAGAAGAACATGGCGAAGGAATCGCCGATCCTGGTTCGCATCTTCAAAGACGAAGCCGAGCTGGAAGTCTGGAAAGAAGACAAGAGCGGCCGCTTCGCGCTGCTCAAGACCTATCCGATCTGCCGCTGGTCGGGCGAGCTCGGCCCCAAGATCCGGGAGGGCGACCGGCAAGCGCCCGAGGGCTTCTACACGATCACCCCAGCGTTGATGAATCCGAATTCCAGCTACTACCTCGCGATCAATATGGGTTTCCCCAACGCCTACGATAAGGCGAACGGGCGCACCGGCGCGTTCCTGATGATCCACGGCGACTGCTCCTCGCGCGGCTGCTATGCCATGACCGACGAGCAGGTGGCGGAGATTTACGCGCTGGCGCGCGAGTCGTTCTTCGGCGGCCAGACCGCGTTCCAGATCCAGGCCTTTCCGTTCCGCATGACGGCACTGAACATGGCCAAGCACCGCAACTCGCCACACATGGCGTTCTGGCGGATGCTCAAGCAGGGCTACGACCATTTCGAGGTCACCAAGCTCGAGCCCAAGGTCGACGTCTGCGAGAAGCGCTATGTGTTCGACGCGCAGGCGCCGGGCGGCTCCTCCCCGCTGCGCTTCAGCCCCGCCGGCAAGTGCCCGATCTACGAAGTGCCATCGGACATCGTCGCCGCCGTCAGCGAGAAGCAGCAACGCGACAATACCCAGACCGCCGAATTCATCCGCCGCGGCACGCCGGCTTCGCCGATCCGCACCGGGCTCGACGGCGGCATGAACCCGGTGTTCCTCGCTGCGCTCAAGCCGCGCGACCAGTATGACGAGAACGGCCGCCTCCGCTCGCTGGCGCCGGTGGCGCCGGGCACCATTCCCGCGCATGTCGTGCCGCCGGGTGAGCGTAACAATGTCGAGAGCGCGACCGGCAGCGCGGCCGATGTACCGGTCCCGCGCGAAGCGCCGCGCACCCGCGTGGCCTCGGCGCAGCCGGCGCAAGGCTCGGGTCTGTTCGGCAACCTGTTCTCATCGAACGGCAGTTCGACGCAGCAAAGCAACCAGCCCGGCGTCATTGATCGCATGTCGCGCTTCATCGGCCTGCGCGGCTCCGAGACCCCGGCCACCTCAGAAGCCCCGGCGCCCAAGGCCAAGGCCGCGGCGACGAAGCAGCCCACTGTTGCCGCCGTGCGGCCGAAGCAAGCGGTACCGCAACAATCCGAGGCCAAGTCCGAAGCCAAGTCCGAGGTGAAGTCCAACGGCAATGCCGGGGCGATCCGGCCGCGACAGCCACAGCAGGCGAGCGCCGCCGCCCCGCAGAACGATCAGGCCAACAGCGCGAGCCTGCTCAACGGCGCGCAGCCGACCGTGCCGACCGGCACCTTCGACAGCCGCTGGGGCACGTTCCGCTAAAGCATGATCCCGAAAAGTGGACACCGGTTTTCGGAAAAGATCATGCTCAAACAAGAAGCCAGAGCGTGATGGCGATTCAATCTGAAGCCATCACGCTCTCGACCGCTGGTCGCGCAATCCTGTTGGAATGATCATGCCCCGCACCTGCGGGGCATTGTTTTTCGGGGTCAGGCGAAGCGGCCGTGGCAATGCTTGTATTTCTTGCCGGAGCCACAGGGGCAGACTTCATTGCGCCCGACCTTACCCCAGCTCGCCGGATCGTTGGGATTGTACTCGGCGCTACGCGCGGTGCCGGTGCCGGTGCCGTTGCCGACCAGCGCCGGCGCGAACGGCGCATCGGCATAGGCCATTTCATCCTCGCCGGTCGCCGGATCGACCTTGTGAGCCTCCATATAGGGCAGGCTCTGCGGCTCCTCCGGCTGTCCCTGCACGATCTCGACCCGCATCAGGTGGCCGGTGACCGCTTCGCGCAGATTCTGGATCATGGTCTCGAACAGGCTGAAAGCTTCCGCCTTGTACTCATTGAGCGGGTCGCGCTGGCCGTAGCCGCGCAGCCCGATCACTTGGCGCAGATGCTCCAGCATGACCAAGTGCTCGCGCCAGAGATGGTCGAGCGCCTGCAACAGGATGGACTTCTCGACATAGCGGATGACGTCGGGGCCCCATTGCGCGACCTTGGACGCCATGTGCTCGTCGGCGCGACGCACGATGCGGTCGAGCAGTTCCTGCTCGGCAATGCCTTCTTCCTTGGCCCATTCGTCGACCGGCAGATCGAGATTGAGCACCCGCTTGAGCTCTTCCTGCAGTCCTGCCGTGTCCCATTGCTCGGGATAGGCGTTCTCCGGCACGTGCTTGCCGACCAGGTCCTCGATCGCGCCGTGCCGCATGTCGGAGATGGTCTCGGCGACGTGTTCGTCCTTCATCAGTTCGATGCGCTGGTCGAACACGACCTTGCGCTGATCGTTCATCACGTTGTCGAACTTGAGCAGGTTCTTGCGGATGTCGAAATTACGCGCCTCGACCTTCTGCTGCGCCTTTTCCAGCGCCTTGTTGATCCAGGAATGGACGATCGCCTCGTTCTCCTTCAGCCCGAGCCGCTGCAGCATGGTGTCGAGCTTGCCCGACCCGAAGATGCGCATGAGATCGTCTTCGAGCGACAGAAAGAACTTGGAGCGGCCAGGGTCGCCCTGGCGGCCTGAGCGTCCGCGCAGCTGGTTGTCGATGCGGCGGCTCTCATGGCGCTCGGTGCCGAGCACGAACAAACCGCCGGCAGCGAGCGCTTTCTCTTTCAGGCGCGCGACCTGGCTCTTGATGTCGTCAATACGGCGCTGTCGGTCCGGCCCTTCGACCTCCGCCAATTCCTGGCGCACCCGCATGTCGACGTTGCCGCCGAGCTGGATGTCGGTACCGCGGCCGGCCATGTTGGTGGCGATGGTGATGGCGCCCGGCACGCCGGCCTGGCCGATGATATAGGCCTCCTGCTCGTGGTAGCGCGCATTGAGAATGGCGAAAACCTTGGTCTTGGTGGCGCCGTCGTCGCCGCTGTAGAGCGCGGCAAAGGCGTTGGGGTCCGAGAAGTCGTGCTGTTCCCAGCCTTCCTTGCGCAGCATCTCGGCAAGCTGCTCGGACTTTTCGATCGAGGTGGTGCCGACCAGCACCGGTTGGCCGCGCGTCTTGCAGTCGTTGATCAGTGTGAGAATCGCCCGGTATTTCTCGATCGCCGTGCGATATACCTCGTCGTCGTCGTCGACGCGGACAAGCGGCATATTGGTGGGGATTTCCAGCACTTCGAGATTGTAGATGTCGAGGAACTCGTCGGCCTCGGTCACCGCCGTGCCGGTCATGCCGGCGAGCTTCTCATACATGCGGAAATAGTTCTGGAAGGTGATCGAGGCCAGCGTCTGGTTCTCCGGCTGGATCGGCTGGTGCTCCTTGGCCTCCAGCGCCTGATGCAGCCCTTCTGAATAGCGCCGGCCCGGCATCATGCGGCCAGTGAACTCGTCGATGATGACGACCTCGCCGTTGCGCACGATGTAGTCCTTGTCGCGATGAAACAGCTTGTGTGCGCGCAGCGCCTGGTTGACGTGATGCACGGCGGTGACGTTCTCCACGTCGTAGAGCGAATCGCCCTTGAGCAGGCCATCACCGCGCAACACCTGTTCCATCTTTTCCATGCCGAGCTCGGTCAGCACCACGGTGCGCTGCTTCTCGTCGACCTCGTAGTCGGCCGGCTCGAGCTTGGGGATATAGGTGTCGATGGTGTTGTAAAAGTCGGAGCGGTCATCGAGCGGACCGGAGATGATCAGCGGCGTGCGCGCCTCGTCGATCAGGATCGAGTCGACCTCGTCCACGATGGCGTAGATGTGCCCGCGCTGCACCATGTCCTCGAGCCGGTACTTCATGTTGTCGCGCAGATAATCGAAGCCAAGCTCGTTGTTGGTGCCGTAGGTGACGTCGGCGTCATAGGCCTGCTTGCGTTGCTCGTCGTCGAGGCCATGCACGACGACGCCGACCTTGAGCCCAAGGAAATTGTAAATCTGGCCCATCCACTCGGAGTCGCGCTTGGCCAGGTAATCGTTCACGGTGACGACATGGACGCCGCGGCTGGCGAGCGTGTTGAGATAGACCGGCAGCGTCGCCACCAGGGTCTTGCCTTCGCCGGTCTTCATCTCGGCGATGCGGCCCTCATGCAGCACCATGCCGCCGATCAACTGCACATCGAAATGCCGCTGCCCGAGCGTACGCTTGCTGGCCTCGCGCACGGTGGCGAAAGCCGGCACCAGGATATCGTCCAGCGATGCACCGTTGGCGACTTCCTGCCTGAATTTTTCGGTGCGCGCGCGCAACGCCTCGTCAGAGAGCTTCGCAAGCTCGGGCTCCAGGGCGTTGATGTCGGCCACCCGGGACTGATAGTTCCTGATCCGGCGTTCGTTGGACGAGCCGAAGAGCTTGCGGGCAAGTACGCCGATCATGCCGGATGTCCTTTCAGGTGGCGCTTTTCGGCTGCAATCACGGCGCTATCGCGGCCGGCGGTCGGGGTGACCGTTTGGCCGAGAGATAGGAGGGGGTCCGACTCTTGTCAATTGGGCCCCTCATGCTCACGTTCTCGTCAGCAAAGGCTTGGATTCCATTGGATTCCATTGCCAAACCGGCCCGATTGCGCGACTGTCCGCCGCTTCCGCCACGGCGTTTGCATCACCCTCGACAAGGACGCGCTATGATTTCGCTCTCACTTCCCGCTGTTCGCGAGCGTGCGCTCGCGGCACGGACCCCGCGCCGGATCGCATTCGGCAAGATCGCAATTCTGCTGCTCATCCTTCCGGTGGCATTTGGCTGCTCGCAGGAAACGGCGCCGTCGAAGCAGGCATCGGCCGCCACATCCTCTGCATCCGATCCGGTGGTGGCACGCGTCAACGGCGTCGAGATCAGACAGAGCGATCTTACCATGGCTGAGGAAGATCTCGGTCAGGAGCTGCAAGCCGCGCCGCCCGCCATGAAGCGCGAGCAGCTGATCGCCTATGTCGCCGACGTCATTCTGGTGGCGCAGGCGGCCGAGAGCAAGAAAGTGGGCGACACCCCGGATTTCAAGCAGCGGCTGAATTTCATGCGCAACAAGCTGCTGATGGGAGCGCAGTTGCAACAGGAGGCCAAGACCGCCGCCACCGAGGAGGCGATGCGCAAGGTCTATGACGAGCAGGTGAAACCGATGGGCGCCGAGGAAGAGGTGCGCGCCCGCCATATCCTGGTAGCCACCGAAGAAGAGGCTAAGGCCATTGTCGATGAGCTCAAGGGTGGCGCCGACTTCGCCGCGCTTGCCAAGGAGAAGTCGAAGGATCCCGGCGCCGCCGACGGCGGCGATCTCGGTTACTTCGGCAAGGACCAGATGGTGCCGGAATTCGCTGAGGTCGCATTCCGCATGCACAAGGACCAGCTTTCCAACCCGGTGAAGACCCAATTCGGCTGGCACGTGATCAAGCTTGAAGACCGGCGCAACAAGCAGGTGCCGGAATTCGACAAGATCAAGGACCAGATCGTCGTCTTCCTCGCGCGCAAGGCGCAGACCGAATACGTGGCCAAGCTGCGAGAAGGCGCCAAGATCGAGCGCCTGGACCAGCCGGCCGCGAAGCCCACGGACAAGGCCGCCGACAAGCCGGACGAGCCGGAAAAGAAGTAGCCTCGCCGTCATTGCGGCACGCCGGCAAGATTCGCAGCCTCCGCAAGCGCGACCGGGCTGCGGCGAGAGTCGGAATCGATACGCCCGGTCTTGCGATTTGACCGACAAGCTGGTGGTTATGCATTCCGGGCCCGGCAGGTCGCTGGCGTCCCGGAATGACAGAACCGAGCCATGACCAGCAAAGTTTCCCCCCTCGCACCCAAGACGTCTCCGGACATGCCGCCGATCGAGGGCGTGCGGCTGGCGACTGCCTCCGCCGGGATCCGCTATGCCGGCCGCACCGATGTGATGCTGGCGGTGCTGGCGCCGGGGACGGTGGCTGCCGGGGTATTCACCCGGTCGAAATGCCCGTCGGCTCCGGTCGAGTGGTGCCGCGCCAAGCTCAGGCGCGGCAAGGCGCGCGTGCTGGTGGTCAATTCCGGTAACGCCAATGCCTTTACCGGCAAGAGCGGCCACGCGGCGACCAAACTCACCGCCGAGATCGCCGCCAAGGCTGCCGGCTGCCGTATCTCCGAGGTGTTTCTCGCCTCCACCGGCGTGATCGGGGAACCGCTCGACGCCGGAAAATTCGGCGCGGTTATGGGCGGCCTGGTCGCGCGCGCGGCGCCGCAGCCGTGGCTCGACGCCGCCAGGGCAATCATGACCACCGACACCTTTCCCAAGCTCTCCACCGCGAAAACCACGATGGGAAAGACCCCGGTGACGATCAACGGCATCGCCAAGGGCGCCGGCATGATTGCGCCCGACATGGCGACCATGCTGTCCTTCGTGTTCACCGATGCGCCGATCGCGGCTCCGGTGCTGCAGAAGCTGTTGAAGGAACTGGTGGTCGATACCTTCAATGCGGTGACGGTGGACGGCGACACCTCGACCTCCGACACGCTGATGGCATTCGCCACCGGCACAGCCGCCAGCCGCGGCGCGCCCAAGATCACCAAGGCGAGCGACCGCCGCCTTACGGGCTTCCGCAAAGCGTTCGAAATGGTGCTCGCCGACCTGGCCGAACAGGTCGCTCGCGACGGCGAAGGCGCCCGCAAGCTGGTCGAGGTCAAGGTGGAGGGCGCGGTGTCGAAGAAGTCGGCGCGCAAGATTGCACTGTCGATCGCCAATTCGCCATTGGTCAAGACCGCCATCGCCGGCGAGGACGCCAATTGGGGCCGCGTGGTCATGGCGGTCGGCAAGGCCGGTGAGCCAGCCGACCGTGACAAGCTGTCGATCTGGTTCGGCGGCATCCGCGTCGCCCACAAGGGCGCGCGCGATCCGAATTACGACGAGGCCAAAGTGTCTGCGGCGATGAAAGCGCCGAACATTTCGCTGAAGGTCGATCTCGGCCTTGGCCGCGGGCGCGACCGGGTGCTGACCTGCGATCTCACCGCGGAATATATCGCCATCAACGCCGACTACCGCTCTTAAGGTCCGCTTAACCAGACCTATAACGCTTACAATCGGCACAAGGACGTTGCATCGTCCTTAACTGGGATTTGGCTACCGTCGGGGCACGAGACAGTGAGCGACAAACTTGTCCTAGTTGCCGCTTGCGCGCTCGTGGATGTCGACGGGCGGGTGCTGATCGCCGAGCGCCCGGCCGGAAAGCCGATGGCGGGCCTCTGGGAGTTCCCGGGCGGCAAGGTCGAGGCGGGGGAACGGCCCGAGCAGACCTTGATCCGGGAGCTGAAGGAGGAGTTGGGAATCACCGTCAACGAGGCGTGCCTCGCTCCGCTCACCTTCGCGAGCCACGGCTATCCGGGTTTCCATCTTTTGATGCCGCTCTACGTCTGCCGGCGATGGGATGGAACGGTGACGGCACAGGAAGGCCAGCGGTTAGCCTGGGTCTGGCCGAACCGATTGAGGGACTACAAGATGCCGCCGGCCGACGAGCCGCTGGTAGCGCACCTGATGACGCTGTTGTGATGCAAACTGTCAAAAGGCCGAACGGAAAAAAGCCATGTCGAAATATTCCACGCTGCGTCCCACGCTCGCTCTCATGCGCCAGCGCCTCGCCAAGGATGAAGAGGGCGCGACCGCGATCGAATATGCCCTGATCGCGTCCGGCATCGGCGTTGCCGTCGCCGCCACGGTGTGGAACTTAGGGTCGGCGCTCACTGGCCTCTATCAGCAGGTCGCCAACATTTTCTGAGCGGCTGCGGCCGTAATCTATCGTCCGGCCTTCTCTCCCGCGGATATTTCCTTGGCGCCCAGCGCATCGGCCAGCCGGTGCTGCGCCGAACCGGGCGCCAGCGGCTGCTGCTGGCTTTCGTGCGGCGCCCAGCCCGACAACCAGATGATCTCGAAGGTGGCGCGGATACGGCGGTCGGGATCGGCGAAACGCTCCCTGTAGATCTCCGCCATTCTCGTCAAGGTGGCGCGCCGCAGCGGCTGCCGGCGCCGATCGGCCAGTATGCCGGTGGCGCCCATGCGCCGCAGGTCGTGCATCAGCGCCAGCGGCGAAGCGTAGCGCACCACTACGCGGTCGACGTCGGTCACCGGCAGCGCAAAGCCGGCGCGCTGAAGCAAGCCCCCGAGATCGCGCAGATCGGCGAATGGCGCGACCCGCGGCGAGGCGCCACCTTCGATCTCCGCTTCGGCCTGCGTGAAGGACTGCCGCAACTCGGTGAGCGTATCGCCGCCGAGCAGCGCCGCCAGAAACAGCCCGTCGGGCCGCAGCGCGCGGCGGATTTGGATGAGCGTCCCCGGCAGATCGTTGACCAGGTGCAGCGCCAGCGCCGACACCACCAGATCGAGCGAGCCGTCAGCAAACGGCAGCGCCTCCTCATCGGCCGCAACGGCCTGATCGCCACCGCGCGTCGATGTATCGGCCGCAATGATGCTCCCGACCTTGCCGCTCGCGGCGAGAACGCGATGCACGGCATCGGTGGGGGTGCCGAGATCGACCGCCCGCTCGAAGCGGCGCAGCACTGCGGCCAGGCGATCGGTGAAATCCTCCGCCACCCGCTCAAGCAGGAAGGTCGAGGGGCCGAGCGCCACCGCCCGCTTGCGGCGGGCGCGCAGCACCTGGCGGTCAAACACAAGCGAATGCGGCATCGGGGTCTCGTCCCTGGCTTATCGCGCCGACTGGTCGCGGGGTCAAAGCCGCGCTAGTGTCCCCAATCCGAAGTTCGCACGAACTTGCCGCAAGCACTCTTGCGAACTTCGGATTGAAAGGGACACTAGTGCCCCGCTTCCGAAGTTCGTGATACATTGCAGCAACCTCTGACACGAACTTCGGAAGCAAAGGGGCACTAGCAAGTCTATGATTCTAGTGCCGCTTTTCGATTTGAAGTTCCTGAACGAGATTGCGGCAAGTGGTGCAGGAACTTCAAATCGGCGGCACTAGCAATCATAGCGTTGCTAGTGCGGCTTTGGTTCAGAAGTTCCCTCCTGACCAAGCCGCAAGGAACGGGGGAACTTCTGAACCGCCGCACTAGGCCTAGGCCCATGCCACCGGCGACGCTTCCGCACACAAATTCCGGCCCGCTGGCGCGCTGGGCCGGCGCCATGCGCGCCACCTTCGGACGCGCCGTCGACGTGGCGTTGCCACAGCTGTGCGCGGCATGCCGCGAACCGGTCGGCAACGAGGGCCTGTGCCCCGCCTGCTGGTCCAAGCTCTCGTTCATCGCGCCGCCGTTTTGCGAGCGGCTCGGCATTCCGTTTCCGTTCGATCCGGGACCGGGCGTGCTGTCGATGGAAGCGATCGCCGATCCCCCGGCCTATCGGCGCGCGCGCGCCGCCGTGCGCTATGACGACATCGCCGGTACGCTTGTTCATGCCCTGAAATACGGCGACCGGCTCGACCTCGCGCCGGCCATGGGGCGCTGGATGGCCAGGGCGGGACAGGAATTGCTGGCGCAGGCCGACGCCCTCGTGCCGGTGCCGCTGCATTGGCGGCGGCAATGGGCGCGCCGCTTCAACCAGGCGGCGCTGCTCGCCGACATCATCGCCAAGGCTAGCGCCAAGGCGAGCGCCAAGACTAGCGGCATGGCCGTCCTCCACGGCGCGCTTGCGCGCGTCAAGGCGACGCCGCAACAGGTCGGGCTGGGTAAGAACGAGCGTGCGCTCAATGTGCAGGGCGCGTTCCGGGTGCACCCGGAGCGCAAGGCGGAGGTAGCCGGGCGCCGGCTCATCCTGGTGGACGACGTGCTCACCTCCGGCGCGACGGTGGACACCGCGGCACGGGCGCTGTTGCGCGCGGGCGCAGCGGAGGTCGATGTGCTGGTATTCGCGCGGGTTGTGGCGGCAGTGCGCGCTCCCATATAAACCAGACGATAACCGGCGCCGAATTACAGATGGCTCAAGTCGAAATTTACACCACCCGCTACTGCCCCTATTGCGTTTCGGCCAAGGCGCTTTTGACCCGTAAAGAGGTTACCTTCGTCGAGATTGACGTGACCGGCGATCTGGATGGACGCAGCAAGATGGTTGAACGCGCACACGGACGCATGACGGTGCCGCAGATCTTCATCGGCGCGGTGCATGTCGGCGGCTTCGACGACCTCTATGCGCTGGAGCGTAGCGGCAAGCTCGATCCGCTGCTGGCTTCCCAAAAGGCGTCGGCATGAGTGCCGCTGCATCCGCGAGTTTCACCGCCGCTCTGGTGCAGATGCGCTCCGGTCTTGCGCAGTCCGCCAATCTCGACGCCGCCACCGCGCTGATCGAGGAGGCCAAGACCCGCGGCGCCGATTACGTGCAAACGCCCGAAATGACCAACATCATGGAGCTGCGGCACGAGCGTCTGTTCGACGCCATCGTGCCGGAGGAGAACGATCTCGCGCTGCTGCGTTTCCGCGAACTGGCGCGCAAGCTCGGCCTCTATCTGCATGTTGGCTCGCTCGCCATCAAACTCACGTCCGACAAGGCGGCGAACCGCTCGTTCCTGATCGACCGGAAGGGCGACATCGTCGCGCGCTACGACAAGATCCACATGTTCGACGTCGATCTGGCGGACGGCGAAAGCTATCGCGAGTCGCGCAACTTCCGGCCGGGCGAGATCGCGGTCGCCAGTGACCTGCCGTGGGGGCGGCTCGGACTCACCATCTGCTATGACCTACGCTTCCCGGCGCTTTACCGGGCGCTGGCGGAAGCCGGCTGCTCGTTCATCGCCATTCCCTCGGCCTTCACCCGGCAGACCGGCGAAGCCCATTGGCATGTGCTGATCCGGGCGCGGGCGATCGAGAACGGCTGCTACGTCTTGGCGGCGGCGCAGGGCGGCAAGCATGAGAACGGCCGCGAGACTTTCGGCCATTCGCTCATTGTCGATCCCTGGGGCCGCGTGGTGGCCGAGGGTGGCAGCGAGCCCGGCCTGATCATGGCGACCATCGATCCGGCTGCCGTTGCCGCCGCCCGCGGGCGGGTTCCATCGCTGCAGCATGGGCGGCGCTTCGAGATGGTTGAGCCGATGGCGGAGCCCACGCATCTGCATGCGGTGCGAGGCCCGTCATGATCCGCTATGCACTCATCTGCAATGCGGGCCACGAATTCGAAAGCTGGTTTGCGGATTCGTCTGCTTACGACAAGCAGGCCAAGCGCGGGCTGGTCGGTTGTCCGCTGTGCAGTTCGACCAAGGTGGAAAAGGCGATCATGAGCCCGCGCGTGGCGGGCGGCAAGAAACGCGGGCGCGTGCCGGCGCTCACCAATGAGCCATCTGCGCCGCCGGTCGCCGAGGACAAGGCGCCGGTGGCCATGCTGTCGCCGCAGGAGCAGGAATTCCGCCAGAAGCTCAAGGAGCTGCGCGGACACCTGACCAAGAACGCCGACAATGTCGGTCAGAAATTTCCCGAGGAAGCGCGCAAGATGCATTACGGCGAGATCGACCATCGCTCGATCTACGGCGAGGCTTCACCCGAGGACGCCAAGAAATTGCACGAGGAAGGCATCGAATTCTATCCGCTGCCGGCGCTGCCCGACGAGCGCAATTAGTAATTCTTAGTGACAGTCAGGCCCGGCCCGGAACAAACGCCGCTTACGGGGTTGCGGGAACGGTCTGGCGAGCAGCAATGGCCGACCTGATCCGAGCCTTGGTGGTTTGCGCACGCGATGCCACCGCACCATTTTTAGTGCCGGCAACGGTCTTGGACTTGACGGTCGACGCGCTGCCCTTCCCGGTAATGATCATCCCGACTTGGAATTGCGCCCGGGCCTGTCCGGCGAAAGCCGCGGACGGCCACAGCAGGCTAAGGACGATTGCAAGTCTCCACATGGTCTGTCTCCCTGTTCCGTTTCTTGGCAGCAGCGTTTCGACTGTCCGATTTTGCAGCGGTCCTTCCCGGGATGGGACAGGTTTTGCTGTCAGTTAAGACCCTCTACGGCAGTTCAAGCTAACAGCAGCAAGAGCGGGACCAGCATCGCGCTGCGCCGTTAGCCGGCGTTGCGTCGGCGCCACGGCGCAGGCGATCACTCACCGAGGCTGTAAGTGAAATCCGCAACGGGTCTGTTTGTAGAAACGATAGAAGTTGGAGCAATTACGCTGCCAAATCAGTGGAAAATGCACGACTAAATCAGCGGAAAATTTGTATCAGAACAGAATGACCGCCATTCGACGTCCGGCGGCGTGGTGCCAATTTCAAACGACGATATTTCTTCGAAGCGCGACGACCGGGCTCAATAGGTCCACAGCAGCAGCGCCACGCCGATAACGATCAGCACGATGCCGAGCGCCTCGCGCGGCGCGGTGCGTTGGCTAAATACGAAGCGCGAGATCGCCTGCGCGAACAGCACCTCGACCAGCGCCAGCGTGCGTACGCTCGCCGCAGTGGCGAGCGCAAAGGCGAGGAACCAGAACTGCGAGGCAAGCGCACCGAGAAAGCCTGCCAGCATGGATGGCCGCCAGGCGGCGAAGATTGCGCGCAGCACCGCCGGATCGCGCAGCCACAGATACAGCGTCAGCGGGACCGACTGAATGGCGATGCCGGCGGCCATGGTGAAGGTTGCGGCCATCAGATAGTCCGGCAGATCGAGATTGAGAATGGCGCCGCGGTAGCCCACGGCGGAAAGCCCGAACATGGCGCCGGAGGCGAGGCCGAGCAGCGTCGGCCGCAATCCTGCCGGCGAGGCGCCCGGCTGCAGTGACATCGCCACCACGCCACCGGTCGCAATCGCGATGGCGAGTGCCATCGGCAGCGTCACCACGTCGCCGAGCAGAACCAGCCCGAACAGCGCCACCTGTATCGGCTCGGTCTTGATGTAGGCGTAGATCACCACGAACGAGCGGTCGCTCATTGCCGTCAGCATCAGCGCAGTCGCCAGGGTCTGCGCTGCGGCGCCGAGGATGATCCACAAGACGTAAGCCAGACCCGGCCGTGGCAGTGGCGCGCCGGTCGCAATCAGCACGGCGGCGAGAAACAGCAGCGCGAACGGCAGCCCGAACAGAAAACGCACATGGGTGGCGCCGACGGTGCCGAGGGTGGCGGTCAGCTCGCGCTGGGTGGCGTTGCGCACGGTCTGGCTGGCGGCGGCGATGACCGTGAACAGCGCCCAGAGCCAGGAAGAGTCGGTCATTTCCTGCTCCTCACCTTTGCAGGGAGAGGTGCAACAAGAACGGCGCTCATGACGCCGGCTTCTCCGCCGCGATCATGTAGTTCACGTCCATGTCGCTGGAGAGCTGCCAGCGGTCGGCGATCAGATGATAGATCATGCCGGTCTCGCCGATCGCCCGCAGTCCCGGACGCTCCAGCGCCGAAGTCAACTCCTCCGGCGTCACGAACTTGTCCCATTGGTGGGTGCCGCGCGGCAGCCACCCCATGACATATTCGGCGCCAACGATGGCAAGCGCAAAACTCTTGAGCGTGCGGTTGAGCGTGGCCAGGATCATCAGCCCTCCCGGCTTCACCATCTCGGCGCAGCGGCTGACGAACAGCGGCATGTCGGCGACGTGCTCGACCACTTCCATGGCGAGCACCAGGTCGAAGCGTTCGCCAGCATCCGCCAGCGCTTCGGCGGTGGTTTCCCGGTAGTCGATGGCAAGCTCAGCCTCGGCGGCGTGCAGCGCGGCGGCCTTGATATTGGCGGCGGCGGGATCGGCTCCCACCACGGCGGCACCGAGGCGGGCGAGCGGCTCGCTCAGGAGGCCGCCGCCGCAGCCGATGTCGAGAATGCGCAGCCCCGAAAGGCTGTCGAGCCCTTTGGGATCGCGGCCGAACTGCCGGCAGGCGTGGTCCTTGATATAGCCGAGCCGCACCGGATTGAACTTGTGCAGCATGCCCATCTTGCCGCGCGGGTCCCACCAGGTGGCGGCCAGCGCCGAGAAGCGCGCGACTTCGTCGGCATCGACGGTTGAACCGACACTGGGGCGCATTCTCGCTGCCATTGACCCTGCTCCAAAGCCGCGGTTGCGGCGACATATCCTCGCCGGGTATGTATACGCGCCTTTTCGCGTGCGGGCTCGGCAGAATGCCGGCTCCGGGCGTGCCACCAGAGATCAAGCCCACATGGCCCGGCTCGTCATGAAATTCGGCGGAACCTCGGTCGCCGATGTCGGCCGCATCCGCAATGTCGCGCAGCATGTCAAGCGCGAGATCGACGCCGGCCATGAGGTGGCTGTCGTGGTCTCCGCCATGGCAGGCGCCACCAACCAGTTGGTGGAGTGGTGCCGTGCCGCCACCGGCCTGCACGACGCCCGCGAATATGACGCGGTGGTGGCTTCGGGCGAACAGGTCACCGCCGGCCTCCTGGCCATCGTACTGGAATCAATCGGCGTCAATGCGCGGTCGTGGCAGGGCTGGCAGTTGCCGATCCTGACTTCCGACGCCCATGGCGCGGCCCGTATCCGCGACATCAACGGCGCGGAAATCATCAAGCGCTTCAAGGAGCGCGGCCAGGTGGCGGTGATCGCCGGCTTCCAGGGCGTGCACAAGGAAACCGGGCGCATCACCACGCTCGGCCGCGGCGGATCTGACACCTCGGCGGTGGCGATCGCCGCCGCCATCCAGGCCGAGCGCTGCGACATCTATACCGACGTGGACGGTGTCTACACCACCGACCCGCGCGTGGTGCCGCGCGCGCGCCGGCTCGACAAAATCGCCTATGAGGAAATGCTGGAGCTCGCTTCGCTCGGCGCCAAAGTGATGCAGGTGCGCTCAGTCGAACTCGCCATGGTGCGCAATGTCCGTATCTTCGTGCGTTCGAGCTTCGACAAGCCCGACGCCATCGATCCGCGCGCGACACCACCCGGAACCCTGATTTGTGCTGAGGAGGAGATCGTGGAACAGCAAGTGGTCACCGGCATCGCCTTCTCCAAGGACGAGGCGCAGATCTCGATCCGGCGCGTGGCCGACAAGCCCGGAGTCGCCGCGGCGATCTTCGGCCCATTGGCGGACGCCAATATCAATGTCGACATGATCGTGCAGAACGTCTCGGCCGACGGCGCCACCACCGATCTCACCTTCACGGTGCCGGCTTCGGACTATGAGCGGGCCAATGCCGTGCTGCGCAAGGCCAAAAGCCAGATCGGCTATGAGCGCCTGGACGGGGCCACCGACGTGGCCAAAGTCTCGGTAATCGGGATCGGCATGCGCAGCCACGCCGGGGTCGCGGCCCAGGCCTTCAAGGCGCTGGCGGAGCGAAGCATCAATATCCGCGCCATCACCACCTCGGAGATCAAGTTCTCGCTGTTGATCGACGCCAATTACACCGAACTGGCGGTGCGGACCCTGCACAGCCTGTATGAACTGGATAAGGCCTAGATTGGCGCGGTGGAGGACGGTTCCGAGGCACCTAGACGCGCCTTTGGCTTGCGGCTTGCATGGCGCATTCGCTATACGCGGTCACAGGTTGTAGCCCGCGGGCGCCAGGTGCCGCGGACCCTATTTCCTGATGGTAATGGACCGGAGCCGCATGGCGGTTCCGGCCGGACATACGGCCCGAGGGATCACGTCATGCGTGGCGCGCTCGGCGGTCCGCGCGTGCTGTTGCGCCGGCTTCGCGAGGTGATGGCGGAGCCGGTCAGCGCGCAGGAGCGTCTCGACAAGATCGTGGTGCTGATCGCCGCCAACATGGTGGCGGAGGTCTGCTCCGTCTACGTGTTGCGCGTGGACGGCACGCTTGAACTGTACGCCACGGAAGGCCTCAAGCACGAGGCCGTGCACCAGACCGTGCTGCGCGCCGACGAAGGCCTGGTCGGCCTGGTGGCCAGCGAGGCCAATCCGATCAATCTGTCGGAGGCGCAGGCCCATCCCGCCTTCTCCTACCGGCCGGAGACCGGCGAAGAAATCTACCACGCCTTCCTCGGCGTTCCGATCCTGCGCGCCGGCAACATGCTGGGCGTGCTGGTGGTGCAGAACCGGGCGCGCCGCACCTATTCCGAGGAGGAAGAGGAGGCGTTGCAGACCACCGCGATGGTGATCGCCGAGATGATCGCGTCGGGCGAGTTGTCGGCACTGGCGCGACCGGGCGTTCCGGAACCGGCCGCCCGCCGTCCGCTGCATCTGACCGGCATCGCGCTCAACGACGGCATCGCGCTCGGCCATGTGGTGCTGCATGAGCCGCGCATCGTCATCACCAATTTCATCGCCGACGACGTCAACAAGGAACAGAAGCGCCTGGCATCCGCGGTCGAGGCGCTGCGCTCCGACCTCGACATATTGCTGGAGCGGGGCGAAGTGGCGGACGGCGGCGAGCACCGCGACGTGCTCGAAGCCTACCGGATGTTTGCCTATGACCGCGGCTGGGAGCACCGGCTCAGCGAAGCGGTGATGACCGGTCTCACCGCCGAAGCCGCCGTCGAGCGCGTGCAGTCCGACACCCGCGCCCGCATGCTGCGCGTCACCGACCCTTATCTGCGCGAGCGCCTGCACGATCTCGACGATCTGGCCAACCGGCTGATGCGCCAGCTGACCGGCCAGGAGCACGCGCCGGCGCGCGAGCGGCTGCCGGAAAACGCCATCGTGGTTGCCCGTTCGATGGGGCCGGCGGCGCTGCTCGACTACGATCGCAAGCGGCTGCGCGGGCTGGTGCTCGAAGAGGGCGGCCCGAACTCCCATGTCGCCATCGTGGCGCGCGCGCTCGGCATCGCCGCAGTCGGCGAGATTGCCAACGCCACCGGTCTCGCCGATCCCGGCGACGCGCTCATTGTCGACGGCTCCACCGGCGACGTGCATGTGCGGCCGTCGCCCGACATGGAAGCCGCCTATATCGAGCGGGTGCGGCTGCGGGCGCGCCGCCAGTTGCAATATCTGGCGTTGCGCGACAAGCCATGCGTCACTAAGGACGGCGCCCACATCACGCTGATGATCAATGCCGGCCTGGCGGTCGACCTGCCGCATCTGGAAGAGACCGGCGCCGCCGGCATCGGCCTGTTCCGCACCGAGCTGCAATTCATGGTGGCCGCCACCTTCCCGCGCGCCAGCGAGCAATTCTCGCTCTACCGCGCGGTGCTCGATGCCGCCGGCGACCGGCCGGTGACCTTCCGCACGCTCGACATCGGCGGCGACAAGGTGCTGCCCTATATGCGCAATGTCGAAGAGGAGAATCCGGCGCTCGGCTGGCGCGCCATCCGGCTCGGCCTCGACCGGCCGGGACTGCTGCGCAGCCAGATCCGCGCGCTGTTGCGCGCCGCTGGCGGGCGTGGACTGAAGATCATGTTTCCGATGATCGCAACCGTCGAGGAATTCGACCAGGCCAAGGGGCTGGTCGAGCGCGAGCTCACGCATTTGCGCCGCCACGGCCACCGGCTGCCGGACCGAGTCGATGTCGGCGCCATGCTGGAAGTGCCGTCGCTGCTCTATCAGCTCGACGAACTGCTGGAGCGGGTCGATTTCCTCTCGGTGGGATCGAACGACCTGACGCAATTCTTCTATGCCGCCGACCGCGGCAATACGCGGGTGGCCGAGCGGTTCGACCCGCTGTCGGCGCCGATCCTGCGCGCGCTCAAGGCCATCGCCGATAGGAGCACCGCCCGGGGCAAGCCGCTCACACTGTGCGGCGAACTCGCCTCGAAGCCGATCGGCGCGCTGGCATTGACGGCGATCGGCTACCGCTCGCTGTCGCTGGCGCCGTCGGCGGTCGGCCCGGTCAAGGCCATGCTGCTCGATCTCGATTGCCGCAAGGCCGCGGCGCTGATGCAGCCGTTGATCGACAGCCCGGCCGGCAGCGTGCCCATCCGCCAGCGGCTCGAGGCCTTCGCCACGGCCGAAGGCCTGCAGATCTGACGGCCGGCCATGCTTCCCCAGCACAAACTCGACGCCCTGCTCGCCCGCCACCAGATGGTGCAAAGCGAGCTCTCCGGCCAATTACCGACCGAAACCTACGTCAAGCTGTCGCGCGAGTTCGCCGAGCTCGAACCGGTGATCGACACCATCAGGGCCTATCGCGACATCGTCAATGAGATCGCCGACCTGCAAGCCATGCTGGACGATCCGGCGACCGATGCCGAGATGCGCGCGCTGGCGGCCAACGAGAAGCCGGCGCTGGAATCCAAGCTCATTGGACTCGAGGAGAACATCCGTCTGTCGCTGTTGCCCAAGGACGCGATGGACGAGCGCAACGTGATCCTCGAAATCCGCGCCGGCACCGGCGGCGACGAGGCGGCCTTGTTCGCCGGCGATCTGTTCCGGATGTACGAGCGCTTCGCCACCAAGCAGCGCTGGAAGGTCGAACTGATCTCGGCCAGCGAAGGCAGCATGGGCGGCTACAAGGAGATCATCGCCGAAATCCAGGGCCGCGGCGCCTTCGCCAAGCTCAAATTCGAATCCGGTGTGCACCGGGTGCAGCGCGTGCCCGACACCGAAGCCTCCGGCCGCATCCATACCTCGACCGCGACGGTGGCCGTGCTGCCGGAAGCAGCCGAGCTCGACGTCACCATCAACGACACGGATCTGAAGATCGACACCCTGCGCGCGGGCGGCGCCGGCGGCCAGCACGTCAACAAGACCGAGTCGGCGGTGCGCGTCACCCACCTTCCGAGCGGCATCGTGGTAATGATGCAGGAGGATCGCTCGCAGCACCGCAACAAGGCCAAGGCGCTGGCGGTGCTGCGCGCGCGGCTGTACGATTTCGAGCAGCAGAAGCTGGATTCCGCGCGCGCCGCCGAGCGCCGCGGTCAGGTCGGCTCGGGTGACCGCTCCGAGCGTATCCGCACCTACAATTTTCCGCAGGGGCGCGTCAGCGACCACCGCATCAATCTGACGCTCTATAAGCTGCCGCAGGTGATCGAGGGCGAGGCGCTGGGCGAGATCATCGACGCATTGGTTGCCGAGCATCAGGCCGCGCTATTGGCGGCGGAAAGCTCGTCGTGAGCGCGATGCCGCAGATTACGCCGGACATATCTATTGCGGCCGCGCGCCGCGCGCTCAGCGATATGTTTCGCAGTGCCAGTCTCGATAGCCCCGAGCTCGACGCGCGGCTTCTGATCGGCCACGCACTTACTTGCGATCATGCGGCGCTGGCCGCTCAATCCGGCCGGACGCTGACCGCGGCGGAAACCTTCGCCATTGCCGCGCTGGCGACGCGCCGGCTCGCGCGCGAGCCGGTCGCCCGTATTCTCAGCTGCAAGGAATTCTGGGGCCTGCCGCTGCGGCTTAACGGGGCGGTGCTGGTGCCGCGACCCGAGACTGAGACTGTGGTCGAGGCTGCACTCGCGACCCTTGGCGGACCGGCCGCCTGCAATCGTTCGTGGCGCATCGCCGATCTCGGCACCGGCTCAGGCGCGCTGCTGTTCGCAATCCTATCCGAACTGCCGCAGGCAAGCGGAATCGGCACCGACATCAGTCACGCCGCACTGGCTTGCGCCAGTGACAATGCCTCAGCACTTGGATTGGCCGCGCGCGCGCCGTTCGTTGCGTGCGACTATGGCGCGGCCTTGCAAGGGCCGTTCGATCTCATCGTGTCGAATCCCCCCTATATCGCGAGCGGCGAAATCGCGGGTCTGCCGGCGGAGGTGCGCAACTTTGATCCGCGACTGGCGCTCGACGGCGGCGCGGACGGCTTGGCAGCCTATCGCGCGCTTTCCGCCGATGCGCGACGGCTGTTGGCGCCCGCTGGCGTGCTGGTGGTGGAGCTGGGTGCCGGCCAGCTGAGCGCCGTGAACGCGCTTTTCGCCGCCGCCGGCCTCATCAGCGCGGCACCGCCGCAGCACGACCTCTCCGGTGTGGCCCGGGCGCTGGCTGTCAAGCCGTTGCCATGACTCCTCCACATTTCAGACACGCAAAAAAGGGCTTGGAATGTGGCTCCGGAACGACTAGGTTTTGGGTACGGAATCGACCCGAGACGCTTGACAACCAGGCCCGCAGCGAAGCTTCGGAGAGCCAAGGGCGCACGCAGCGAACGAGCGATGCCGGCTGATCCGGCAGACGGTTCGCCGACTCGGGAACGAATGCTTCATCGGCTCGGCGCATGTCGCGATCGGATTGTCGACGCGACGATGCGTATGACGAAAGCTGGGCAGCGCCGCGCTGCGATCGCGGCCAAGGGGTTGTTACGTATATCGCGATACAGGATGTGATGCGCGGCAGAATATGCCGGTAGTGCCTTCGCGCCCGATCCGCTTGGCGACGCGCGCCATACGCGCGCCTCGCCGCCGGACATGGCACGAATGATGGAGCAGGCGGCTCGCGCCGCCACAACAAGGGGTTGGCAACAGGCGAACCATGAGAAACGGTCAAAACAACAAGCGCATGCGCGGTCGTCACAACAACAATCAGCGCAAGAACCATCACAATCCGATGTCGCGGGTTTATGAGTCGAACGGGCCCGACGTGAAAATCCGTGGAACTCCATCTCACATCGCCGAAAAATATGTCCAGCTCGCGCGCGATTCGCATACGTCAGGCGACCCGGTCTCGGCGGAGAACTACTACCAGCACGCGGAGCATTATTTCCGCCTGATCGCCGTAGCGCAGGAGCAGTTCCGTCAGGCCAATCCCAATTTCCAGCCGCCGCCGCAGCAGGACAATTCCGGGGCGCGCGACGATTACGACGAGGGCGACGACGGACAGCAGCCGATGTCAGGCGCGGGCGGCGCGCCCTTCGGCTCCGGCGAGCCGCAGCCTTATCTGCCGCGCGAGGCGCAACCCTATCAGCCGCGCGACCAGCACCAGCATAGTCAGCAACCGCAGCACCAGCATAATCAGCAACCGCAGCAGCAGCATTATCAGCAGCCCCAGCACAACCAGCACAACCAGCACAACCAGCACAACCAACATCAGAATCATCAGCAGCATCAGCCGCGCCCGCAGCAACAGCCGGGGTTGCAAGAGGGCGGCGATGTCGACCGCTTGCCGTCGTTCATCACTGGCGGCCAGCCGCAACCGCAACAGGGCCAGCAGCCGCAACCGGCTTTCGGGCAGAACGGGCACGACAATCAGGCCGACCGTTTCCCGCTGCATCGGCGGCGCCGGCGCCATCGCAGCGGTCCCCGCCACGACGGGCCGGGCGGCGGGCAGCCTAATGTCAGCGGCGACGACGCCCCGCCGCGCGACTGATAGCGGCACTGTGAGATCTATGGCGTGATGCCCCGCGTAAGCGGGGCATTTCTTTTTTGCGCAGGACTACGCGTCATCCGCCGGGCGACGGCGCCAGCACCGGTTCAAGCGCGGGCACCAGCCGTTGCCGCTCGTGCCGCACCGGGATCGCACGATAGACCTGCTTGGTCGCCTCTACGATATGCACACCGGCAAACGGCGCGGAGATGGTCGATCCGGCCCGCTCCCACGCCACCGCGGAGCGCAGGAACCAGCCGCGCGAGATCGGCGGCATATAGAGCGCCTCGCTCCAGCCCATCGGCGTGAACCCGCTGTCGCGCAATAGCGCGGTGATCTGCGAGCGCGAATAGGGCCGGCCATGGCCGAACGGCGTGGTGTCCATGCGCGCCCACACTCCCCGCCGGTTGGGCACCACCGCCAGGAGCCGCCCGCCGGCCGCCAGCACCCGCCATGCTTCCCGCAGCAGCGCCGGCGCGTCGTGGGACATTTCCAGCGCATGCACCAGCATCACGCGATCGGCCGCGGCATCGGGCAGCGGCACGTCGAACTCATCGACCAAGGCGGTGAGGCCCGGCCGGGCCGTGGGCCATTTCACCACGCCTTGCGCCGCCGGCATGAAGGCCAGACAGCGTTCCGCCTCCTCGCGGAACAGGCCGAGATAGGGCGTCGGATAGCCGATGCCGACCACCCGCATGCCGCGGGTATCGGCGAAGCGCGCGCGGATGCCGCGTCCGATGAAGCGCCGCGCCACCACGCCAAGGCGCTGGGAATAGAAACTGCGCAGATCGACCACATCGACGGACATGGGCGCAGCGTAGCAATTTTTGGCGGACCGCGGACAGGCATGGCGCGGGGCGTCATGGCATTTATCGTGGGTGTCATATCCCGTATGGTTGGCTTAAGCCGCGAGCTGGCCCTGCAATCTTTGAGATGGTGACGAAATGCCTGCCGAAACCCGTTTGTTTCTCTGCCTCAAGGACAATTACGGCGTGCTGCTGCACGACCCGGCGACTGGAGCGACCGCGGCGATCGACGCGCCGGAAGCAGCAGCTGTGGAGGCCACGCTCAAATCCACCGGCTGGAAGCTCACCGACATCCTGGTCACCCATCACCATCACGACCACACCGGCGGCATCGCCGAGCTGAAAGAGCGTCATGGCTGCCGCGTGGTGGTGCCGGCGGGCGAGACCGCACGCATTCCCGTAGCGGATGAAACCGTGCGCGATGGCGACACCGTGCGCGTCGGCGCGCTCGAAGGCCGCGTCATCGAAACCCCCGGCCATACGTCGGCGCCGGCAACGCTTTACTTTGCCGCGGACAAGCTCCTGTTCGCCGGCGACACGCTGTTCTCCATCGGCTGCGGCCGCGTGATCGAAGGCTCGATGGAGATGATGTGGCAGTCGATGCTGAAGCTGCGCGCGTTGCCCGACGACACGCAGCTCTATTGCGGCCATGAATACACACTCGCCAATATCCGCTTTGCCAAGACCATCGAGCCGGACAACAAGGCGCTGGCCGCGCGCGAGCGGCAGGTCACCCAGCTCATTGCCGAGGGCAAGCCGACTATTCCTTCAACGCTGGGTGAAGAGAAGGCCGCCAATCCCTTCCTGCGCGCCGATGCGCCGGAAGTTGCCGCCGCAGTCGGGCTTACCGGCAAGCCGCCGGCGCAGGTCTTCGCTGAAATCCGCGAACGGAAGAACAAGTTTTGACCGCTCCCGCCCTCACCGCCGCAGAAATCATCCGCCTGCTCGATCTCAAGCCGCATCCGGAAGGCGGGCATTTCCGCGAGGCTTTTCGCGATGCCCGCACCGACAAGGACGACCGGGCGGCTTCGACGGCGATCTATTTTCTCTTGGCGCGCGGCGAGCGCTCGCACTGGCATCGCATAGACGCCGTGGAGATCTGGCACTTCTATGCCGGCAGCGCCCTCACGCTTGAAATCGTCTTGGACGAAGCGGGACCGATCGAGCGCATCACGCTCGGCCCCGATCTTGCGCGCGGTCAGCGTCCGCAGGCAGCAGTGCCGGCGCAGGCCTGGCAGGCCGCGCAAAGCCTTGGCGATTGGACGCTGGTGGGCTGTACGGTGGCGCCAGGATTCGAGTTTTCGGCTTTTGAGCTGGCGCCTAAGGGCTGGACGCCTGGACGATAGCGCAGGGTTATACCAAGCTTCGCAATGACCGACACTCTCCACGTCATGGCCGGGCTTGTCCCGGCCATCCACGTCTTTGATTCGATTTGCTATTTAAGACGTGGATGCCCGCGACAAGCGCCGGCATCACGCGTCAAAAAATTACGATCGTTGGTATCACACCATCACCTGCCCGCCATTGGCCGACAGTGTCGAGCCGGTGATCAGGCCGGCATCGTCGGACGCAAGAAACACCACGCAACGCGCGACCTCCTCCGGCTCGCCCAGGCGGCCGAGGGGAATCTGCGGCAGGATGTTCTTCTCCAGCACTTCCTTCGGCACCGCCTGCACCATCTCGGTCGAGATATAGCCGGGACAGATCGCATTGACGGTGATGCCGGCTTTGGCGCTTTCCTGCGCCAGCGCCTTGGTGAAACCGAGCTCGCCGGCCTTGGCGGCCGAATAGTTCGACAGCCCGACCTGCCCCTTCTGCGCATTGACCGACGAGATATTGATGATGCGTCCGAATTTGCGGTTGCGCATGCCCTCGATCACCGGGCGGGTCATGTTGAACAGAGAATTGAGATTGGTGTTGATGACGTCGGTCCACTGCTCGGGCTTCATGCGGTGGAACATGGAGTCGCGGCTGATGCCGGCATTGTTGACCAGAATCTCGACCGGCCCGACCTCGGCTTCCACCTGCTTCAATCCTTCGACGCAGGCCTCGTAGGAGGAGACGTCCCATTTGTAGACCGGGATGCCGGTCTCGGCCTTGAATTTCTGCGCCGCCTCGTCATTGCCGGCATAGCTCGAGGCGACATTGTAGCCCGCCGCCTTCAGCGCCTTGGCGATCGCGGCGCCGATGCCGCGGGTGCCGCCGGTCACAACTGCAACACGTGCCATGATGTCATCTCTCCTCAATCGTTCCCCGTGTCCCGAACGCGGTGCAGCGCCATCAGCTGCGCTGCGCCCGGGACACGATCATTACCGCTCCACGCACATCGCAATGCCCATGCCGCCGCCGATACACAGCGTGACGAGGCCCTTCTTGGCGTTGCGCCGCTGCATTTCGTAGAGCAGCGTCACCAGAACGCGCGCGCCCGACGCGCCGATCGGATGGCCGAGCGCGATGGCGCCGCCGTTGACATTGACCTTGCCGGTGTCCCAGCCGAGATCCTTGTTGACCGCGCAAGCCTGCGCGGCAAAGGCCTCATTAGCCTCGATCAGGTCGAGGTCCTCGACCTTCCAACCGGCTTTCTTGAGTGCGGCGCGCGAGGCCGGGATCGGGCCGGTTCCCATGATCGAGGGATCGACGCCGGCATGCGCCCAGGACACGATGCGGGCGAGCGGCGTTTGGCCGCGTTTTTGCGCTTCGCTTGCGCGCATCAGCACCGCGGCAGCGGCGCCGTCATTGATGCCCGAGGCATTGCCGGCGGTCACCGTGCCGTCCTTGGCGAAGGCGGGGCGCAGCTTGCCGAGCGCATCCGCGGTCGTTCCGTGCTTGGGATATTCATCGGCGTCGACCACGACATCGCCCTTGCGGGTCTTCACCGTCACCGCAGCGATCTCGTCCTTGAAGCGGCCGGCCTTCTGCGCCGCCTCCGCCTTGTTCTGCGAGCCGGCGGCGAATTCGTCCTGCTGGCTGCGAGTGATCTGCCACTGGCGCGCCACGTTCTCGGCGGTGGAGCCCATGTGGTAGCCGTTGAAGGCATCCCACAAGCCGTCCTTGATCATGGTGTCGACCATTTCGAAATTGCCCATCTTCACGCCGTTGCGCAGATGTGCGCAGTGCGGCGCCTGGCTCATCGATTCCTGGCCGCCGGCGACCACGATGTCGGAATCGCCGTTGAGGATCGCCTGATAGCCGAGGGCGACGGCGCGCAGGCCCGAGCCGCACAACTGATTGATCCCCCAGGCCGGGCTCTCGACCGGAATGCCGGCGGCCACCGAGGCCTGGCGGGCCGGATTCTGGCCCTGCCCCGCGGTCAGGATCTGGCCCATGATCACTTCCGAGACCTGCGCGCCTTCGACGCCTGCGCGCTTGAGCGCCTCCTGGATCGCGGTCTTGCCCAGCTCATGGGCCGGCAATCCGGCGAGCGCGCCGTTGAAAGCCCCGACCGGTGTGCGCACGGCGCCGACGATGACGATATCGTCCTTCATCTCGAACTCCTTTGCATTGGGCTGAGTGGCGACTAGTGTACCGAATCCGAAGTTCGCACAACCGTGCGGAGAGCCCTAAGGAATGGGGAACTTCTGAACCGCCACACTAGTCCGACCACCCGAGTGGTTCTATCGGCGACGCCGCCATGCGGCGCGTCTCAGGTCCCGGCACCCATACCCCATCCTCGATAGCGGGCATGTGACTGTCAATCGACGGATCGCGGGTCTGTTCCGCGCTCAGCGAAGGGGCGAGCACAATAACCGGCCTGACGCGATTTATGCCCGATAAAACGGTGGCTTGCGCTTTGCGAAAAGGGCTATGCTCCGGCCGGGAATGCCTGAACGGGCGCAAAACCGACATGGCCAAGTCAGAAGAACCGATCATCATCAAGAAGTACGCCAATCGGCGGCTCTACAACACCGGCACGAGCAGCTATGTCACGCTCGAAGACCTGGCCACCATGGTGAAGGCGGGCGAGGATTTCGTCGTCTACGACGCCAAGACCGGAGACGACATCACCCGCTCGGTTCTCGCGCAGATCATTTTCGAGCAGGAAAACAAGGAAGGCCAAAGCCTGCTGCCGATCGCCTTCCTGCGCCAGCTTATCCGCTTCTATGGCGACAGCATGCAGATGATGGTGCCGCGCTATCTCGAAGTCTCCATCGACACGCTGACGCGCGAGCAGGAAAAATTCCGCACGCAAATGGCGCAGGCCTTCGGGGTCGGCACCTTTGGCTCGCTCGGCACGATCGAGGAACAGGTGCGGCGGAACATGGACATGTTCGAACGCGCCTTCACCATGTTCGCGCCCTTCGCACGGAGCGGGGATCAGGCGGCGGGAGAAAACGACAATTCAAAACGTGCGGGCGGCAGTGGCGGCGGCAATGAGCTCGATGAGCTCAAGCGTCAGCTGGAAGAAATGCAGCGCCGCATGGATCGCCTGAGCGGCAAGGAATGAGCGCGAGAGGGCTTAGGCCGATGCTACAGCAGCGTCGGTATTTTTGAGCCACGGCTTCTCGGACGACGCCAGTCCCACCAGCAGGCCCTGCAGATAGTCGCAGCCCCAGTCCGCAAGCAACGCGGCGGCTTCCTCGTCCTGCACCCATTCCGCCACGGTCTCGATGCCCAGCCGGTGGGCGAGGTCGAGCAGCGTCTGCACGAATGCGCGATCGTCGGTCGAGTGCGTGATGTTCTGCACGAAGGCGCCGTCGATCTTGACCAGATCGACGCCGAGCTTGCGCAGATTGCGGAACGAGGTGTAGCCGGCGCCGAAATCGTCGATGGCGATGCGGCAGCCCAGATCCTTGACGCGGGCGACAAAGCCGCGGGTATCGTCGACATCGTGGATCGCCGCGGTTTCGGTGATCTCGACCGTCAGGCGCTCGCCGGCGCCCGGATTTGCACGCAGCATGGCGCCGAGCCCGGCCCACCAATCCGGATCCACCGTAGACGCCGCCGACACATTGACGCTGGCTTTCAGCCCGGGCGAGGCTGCGAGTTCCTCGACTGCAAGCTCGAGCACGCGGTGATCGAGCAGCCGCACGAGGCCTAGCCGTTCGGCCAGGGGCACGACCTCGTTGACGGCAAGCAGCGTTCCGTCGCCGCGCTTGACCCGCATCAGGCATTCATAGAAGGCCGGAATGCGTGTGTGGATCGCAATGACCGGCTCGTAGACCAAAAAGACGCGGCGGGTATTGAGCGCGCTGATGATGTCGTCGGTGGCGCGGACGTTTTCCTGGCGCTGCGCTTCGCGTTCGATGTTCGGGCGATAGGCCTGGAACGAGCCACGCCGCTTGGACTTGGCGCCATCAAGCGCGTCCTGCGCGCGCACCAGGATGTCGCGGACGTCGCGGGCATGGCGCGGCGCGGTCACGCCGCCGATCGTCACGGTTACCGCCACCGGGCCGGCTGCTGTCTGCACCCCCTCGTCGCGCGCTCCGGCAAGCAGCCGCTCGGCGGCGACCAGCATTTCCTCGGGCGTGCAACTGGTCAGGATGATTCCGAATTTGTTGCCGGACAGGCGGCCGAGGTGATCCTTGCCGCGCAACTGCGCGCGGATGCGCTTGGCGACCGTCGCGATCACCTCATCGGCGGCGTCGAAACCGTAGGCTTCGTTGATGCGGCTGAGATTGTCGATCGCGAGCAGCATGAAACCGCAGGAGGAACGGAAACGTACCGCCTCCGCGAGCGTGGCTTGCAGCACCTCGGTCATGTGCTGATTGTTCATGGCGCCGGTAAGCGGATCGAAATGCGCCAGATAGCTAAGACGACGCTCGTGTTCGTGGCGTTCGTTGATCACGCGCACGACGCCGTGGGCGCGTGCCGGCGTGCCGTCCGGGCCTGCGAACCAGCGCCCACTGTCCTCGATCCAGAGCAGATCTTTGCCCTCGGCCGGGCGCAGCGCATATTGCACTTGGTAGGGAACGCCGGCGCCGTGGTCCTTGCCGGCCGACTGCATCACCGCGGCAAAGCGCGACGGCCCGCTCTGCGCATCGACCAATTGGGCATAGGCCCGCCCGCTGGCGAGTGCGGCGACGTCGGCGACGCCCAGAACCGCGGCGACATTGGCGCCCCAGGTGAGCGCATCGGTATCGATCCGCCACGCGTAGGGCGCTTCGCCGACCGAGGCGAGGATCTCTTGCGCGTCGATGGCACTGGAGGGCCCGCCGCTCGGCCCTTCGGACCTGGTGGGCGGCTGCGTATCGGCGCAGCCGCGGCCGGCGAGCGTATTCGCATTTCGAGTGGCCACGATTGCCCCACTTGGCGCGTAAGCCGCGACGCCGCTCACCCCGGCAAGCACGCCGCAGAACGCCGCCAACCTACGGTAAAACCATAAATTATTCGGAAATTGGAACTGCCGCTTTGAGCCTTTTGGATGCCATCACGCAGGCTTGCGCGATCCGGCATGGCGCTTGCGACGTTTGTTCCCAGGCGGGTGTCAATGTCCCGTTTCGGGACAAGAGGCGTCAGATGGCGGGTCAAGCGGCGGAATTTCGGTACATTTCGCGCGAGGATGGGCAAGCCGACGATGGGCAGACCTCGCGCAGCCTGGTTCCGGTTTCTTCTTCGGACCTTAAGGACGCTCCGGTGTCACGGCTGCGGCTGTCGTCGCCCTTCCTGGCCCATCTGATCGCCACTGCCCAGCAGGCGCCGCAGACGCGGGTCCGCCGGCAGGCCGAGCCGGGCGAGGCTAGCGCCCGCTATACGGCCACCGCCGCGCGCCCGCGCGGGCGGCGCCGCTCCATCGTCCTGCCATCGCTGTAGCGCTTAGCCGATCGTGCCTTCGACGCGCTCGACCGAGAGGTCGCGCTGCGCGGTGCGAATGGTGATCGAGAAGCCGCCGATCACGTCCACGAAACTGATCGCGGTGAGAATGAGGAAGGTCGAAGTCGCGGCCGCCTGGATGGTCAGGAATTCGACCGCAAAGCAAATGAACAACACGAGCGACAACACGTGGTCCATGATCGCCTTGGTGCCGAGCCGCGTCGCCTTGAGAATCTCCACATAGAGCAGGAATACCGCCAGCACCAGCAGCATATCGCCGGTGCTCACGGCCATGCTGCGTCCCGACAGCAGCGGAATGCTGAACAGCTCAGTGGTGAACGAGATGTTCAGCAGGAAGGCAATCATGTTGTAAAGCACGAACGGAATGATCATCAGCGGGAATGCGATCAGGAACATGGAATCCTCCGTATCCTTGCGATGATTTCCGTGCGCGACCGGCTCCGCGGCCGTCAGGTCTCGGAACGCGGCTTCAGCACCTGCCGGCCCTTATACATGCCGGTCTTGAGGTCGATGTGGTGCGGACGGCGCAGCTCGCCGGAATCCTTGTCCTCGACATAGGTCGGCCGTTTCAGGGCGTCGGCGGAGCGGCGCATGCCGCGTCTCGACGGCGATGTTTTTCGTTTGGGAACGGCCATTATCGTACTCCTGATCGGTTCTTGCGGCGTGATTGTTTGGAAGCGGGGCTTATAGAGGATCGCTCGGACCGATGCTAGTGCCGCCGATTTGAAGTTCCTGCACCACTTGCCGCAATCTCGTTCAGGAACTTCAAATCGAAAAGCGGCACTAGAATCATAGACTTGCTAGTGCCCCTTTGCTTCCGAAGTTCGTGTCAGAGGTTGCTGC